>Ga0193716_1000887_pt1 | contig 17787 bp, 18 predicted proteins | sample U2c1metaG_FD_145901 | JGI IMG/M metagenome (GOLD analysis project Ga0193716, IMG submission 145901) | Soil microbial communities from a riparian zone of the East river system, Colorado, United States - U2c1 | ecosystem: Environmental > Terrestrial > Soil > Riparian zone | place: USA: East River...
GTCGATGTGCGCGACCCCGCCAGATGGCGAGCGCCTCACAGAAGCTGCGGGACGCGGCCTCGTAGTCGCCGAGCTCCCGCGAGCGGTGGCCGAGTGCCGCCAGCTTGTCGAACTCGCGAACATCGACCCGACCGCCCATCGTGTCGAGCAGGTAGCCGCCCGGGTAGGTGACGAGCACCCGCTTGGCATCCGTCGGGCCTTCGCCGTCCGACTGCTGGAGCGCCGCGTTGATCAGGTTGCGCAGGTGCAGGACGTAGGTCTGCACAGTGGTGTTGGCACTGCGCGGGATGTCCTCGCCCCACAGCTCCTCGAAGAGCGAGGCCATCGGCACTACCTGGTCCGCGTGCACGGTGAGCATCGCCAGGACCTTGCGGGGCTTCGCGGCGGTCGGGACCACTGAGGCCCCACTTTGGCGGGCGACTAAGGGCCCTAATACATCGATGTCCACGTCGTGTCTCCTGCGGGGCGACTGCGACGGTGTGTCGATCGGGTGATCGGCATCTGCTCGTCTGCTCCTCAAGACTACAAAACCGACCGCCCGGTTTGTCAAGGGAAATCCGACCGGTTGGTCTTTTTTCTCAAAGGTGTCAGCGCCGCATCAGCGGCAGGTCACCCTCTGCGGTCGCCAACTCGAAGAACTAGAGCCAAAGTGACGCTCTGTCTTCCTACTTTAGCCTGCAACGACTAGCTAGCAGCAGCCCTCGGACGGCCGACACCGGGTACCAGGTCGAGTGAGGGGTCGTGGTTGAGTATCGCCTGCATCCGATCCTGGAGCATCGTCGAGGGCTCCATGCCGAGCTCGTCGACCAGCCGGCGACGCACGACGTTGTACTCCCGCAAGGCATCCGCCTGTCTTCCGGATCGGTACAGCGCGATCATCAACATCTCCGCGAGACGTTCCCGCCACGGGTACAGCATCGCCATCTTCTTCAGCTCGCTGATCACGCCGCCCTGTATCCCGGCGACGATGCAGGCGTGGAACTTGTCCTCGATGGCCGCCAAACGGCTCTCCTCGTAGTGCAGAACCGAGCTGTGGCAGAGCGGTCCCCCGGAGACGCCCTCCAGCACCGGGCCGTCCCACAGCTCCAGCGCCTCGTGCAGCAGATCCCGCGCCCGCGCCGGGTCGGTGGCGATCGTGTGGTGCGCCTGCCCGATTAGTTGCTCGAACAATTTGGCGTCGATTTCCTCCGTTTCGGCGTGCAGCACGTAGCCCGTCGGCAGCGTCACCAGCCGTTCGCGCGCGAACTCCTCGCCGAACGTGGCCTTCAACAGCTTGCGCAGCCGGGTGATCAGGGCCTGCAGTGCGTTGTTCGCCTTCACCAGCGGGCGGCCCTCCCACAGCTCCTCGAAGAACTGCTCCTTGGTGACCACCTTGCCGGAGTTGATCAACAGTGTCGCGAGCAACGTCCGCTGCCGGCCGCCCTGGATCGCGAGCAACCGGCCGTCCTTCACGAGCCCGACCGAACCGAAAAGCTTGAAGATGACCGTCTGAGCCCCCGCTGTCTCCACCATCGACCCCCGCCTCCTTCTGCAGTCGCGGCCCTTGATGCTCAGACATGGGGCTGACACGTCCGTGACAGCCCGCTGACCTCACGAGCGAACCGCGACTGGGCGGGATAGCGAACCTCGAGCGGCTACAACGCGTTGGCTGCCTTGAAGACCTGCAGGAAGCCGTACAGACTCGCCCGCCCCTGGAAGGCGATGTACTCCGGGATCACCGCGTGCGGCGCCCACTTCGCCTTGTACGCCAACTGCGTCGCCGCGGGGTAGACCGCCGCGCCCCGCTCGCTCAGCTGCCGCACCACCCAGGCGAACCAGCGGCTCGTCGAGTCGGTGGCGAGCGCCGGCGCGAGACCGGTGAACGGCGTGAACCCGAAGTGCAGCCAGGCGGCGCCCTCAGCGGAGAACGTCCCGATGGCGTGGCTGTTGATCGCCTCCATGATCCCGGGCGGCCCGTCGGGCACTCGGCGCGACAGGTCATGCAGCCAGCCGGGACGCGAGCCGTAGGCGGGCGAGTAGGACACGTACCCGGCGAGCACACCGTTGATGGTGCCGACGAACAGGCGCCGGTCGGACTGGACCGGGCCACCGCGCTCCCCGACCAGGAACTCCAACTCCTTGGCGTGCTTGCCTTTCGCACCCAACCACAGGTTGTCCAGCACGCCCATCGCCGGTGCCCACCCGACGAGCGGCGCCTCGCGCACGATCAGCCCGCCGCGCGTGGCACGCGAGATCTTGTTGCGCAGCCGCACGAACTTCGAGCCGCGCAGCGTGAACCGGGACAGGTCAACGGCGTACGAGCCGCCGATCTGGTTCACCGTGTACCCGGCGGCCTCGTACAGACCGACCTCGCCGGACTGCACCTGGATCGCGACGACCCGCCGGTGAGCGGCCCGCGCGAACTCGCCGAACCGGTCCAGCAGCGGGCGGGCGTCGGCCGTCGCGGCGAACGGACCGCCGAACTGGACGAGCCGCCGGCCGGACTCGCGGTACACGACCACCCCGTCGAGGTCCGGGCAGGTGAAGTGCCGGTTCCCGCCGTTGAGTGCGAGAAATGCGCTCGGATTGTCGGCGTACGATTCGACAATGGCGCGCGCGTGAACGAGCTCGGACTTTTCCAGCGCCGCTGTGCCCATCCTTGATCCACCACCTGTCCTCGACTGATACCTTCACGTCACCCGCAGGTCAGGGCCTCGGCGACGGCTCAAGTATGAGCACATCGCGAACCCTCGACAAACCACGCCCGAGTTTCGCGTCAGCGGTCGGGGAATTCCTTTAGTCGCATGTCAGCAACGCATCAGAGTTCGTTGTCAGACTCGAATTCGTGACGTTGACCCTGGCGAACGGTGCTGCCCTCGACGGGCGCACGCTCCCGACGTACCCCTCGTACGTCGGCGGTGTCGACGTGGACTCCGGGAAATACCTGTACACGGTCACCACACAGGCCGTCCTCACCGACGTCTTCGCCGCTCTCACCCTCAAGCGCAGGCTCGAACAGGGCCGCGCGGACGCGACCACGGCCGACGTCGTCGGCCGGGTGTCCGCCGCCGACGCGGAAACCGTCGCGGCGGCGACGAGAGCCGCCGCGGCGGCCGCACCCGTCTGGGCGGCGACCCCGCTCGCCACCCGCATGCGGCTCGGCAGGCTCATCCGCGACCGCGTGCGGGACCACCACGCCGAGCTGGTCGACGTGCTCGTGGCGGAGGGCAGCCCGCTCGCGCTCGCGCGCTGGCAGGTCGCCGGGCTGATGGAGCTGTTCAGCGAGGAGACCCTGGAGTACTGCGCGGCACAGCTACACCAGGAACGCACGGTGGGTCCGCGCACGCTGACCGTTCGGCGGGTCGCCGACGGCGTGGTGTGCGTGAACCCGCCGCAGAACGCGCCCGCCGCGTCCGCGTTGTTCGGCATCACCCCGCTGCTCGCCGGCAACGCGGTCGTCGTGCGTGCGCCCCGCAGCGCGCCGCTCGGCGTCATGTACGCGTTGCGCGAGCTGGTGGTGCCGGCGCTCGAGGAGGTCGGCGCGCCGGCCGGCGTGCTCAACTTCTTCTGCGCACGACCAGGTCCGGTGCTGCGGGAGTGGCTCGACAGCCCGCTGGTGCACGACATCTTCTACACCGGCGGGGTGGCGCGCGGCCTCGAGCTGGAGCGCGAGTGCGTCGCGCGCGGCAAGAAGCCGATCCTGGAGCTGGCCGGCAACGACTGCGTCGTCGTGTGGGCCGACGCCGATCTCGACCTGGCCGTCGAGGCGCTCACCGAGTGCTTCTACGGCTCCGGCCAGATCTGCATGGTGCCCAACCAGGTCGTCGCGCACCCGGCGATCGCCGACGCGCTGTGCGACAAGCTCGCCGTGGCCGCGGCCGGCATCCGGCCCGGTTACCCGGAGGACCCGGAGGTGCTGCTGTCGCCGGTGCTGCGCAGCGAACGGTTCTTCGCCTACGTCCGCGACGCGCTCGACAAGGGCGCGCGCCTCGTGCACGGCGCGCGGCGTCTCGAGGTCGACGGCTCGGTGTGCGACACCGGCCCGTTCCTCGAGCCGACCGTGTTGCGGGTGAACGGGTTCGCGCACTGCCGTGACATCGAGGCGGTCTCCTCGGAGACGTTCTTCCCACTGCTGCCGGTGATCGTGCCGGCCGACGGCCCGGACCTGGTCGAGCGGACGCTGGAGTTCGTCAACAGCAACCCGTTCGGCCTGCGCAACTCGGTGTGGGCGCGGGACGAGGCGCTGCTGGACCGGTTCGTCGCCGAGATCCGCAACGGCGGTGTGTTGAAGCTCAACGACTCGCACATCGGTTTCCTGCCGTACCTGCCGACGCACGGCGGCACCGGCCGCACCGGCGGCGCGTTCGGCGAGGCCAACTACCCCATGCTGCGCAGCTCGCACCTGCAGGGCGTGTCCCGGGCGACCGGGGTGCGGCCGAGGGAAGCGGTGCTCGACGCGTACCGAAGGCTGACCGAGGACCAGGGAGACTGAACATGCAGTTCATGGAGGCGGACCGCAACATCTGCGACAAGCTGCTGCCCGGCCTGCGGCAGCAGCTCGCGGAGATCCCGCTGACCGAGCTGGAGTCCGAGGACAGCCCGGCCATCGAGATCTTCCGCGCGCACGGGGGCACGAACCTGTTGGTGCCCAAGGCCTACGGCGGCCTCGACGCGTCCCCGCTCGAGGCGGCGCGGGTGATCCGCGCGCTCGCCGCGCAGGCGCCGTCGATGACGGTCGCCACGATGATGCACCACTTCTCGCTCGGCACGCTGTTCGCGGTCGCGGAGCTGGTCGGCGGCGACTCGGACCTGGAGGAGCTGCTGCTCAAGCGGGTCGTCGACGAACGGCTGCTGGTCGCGTCCGGGTTCGCGGAAGGTCGTACCTCGCAGGGGATCCTGACCCCGACCATGATGGCCGAGGAGGTGCCCGGCGGGTATCTGATCAACGGGTCGAAGAAGCCGTGCAGCCTCTCCCGGTCGATGGACCTGCTGACCGCGAGCGTGGGCATCGCGCAGCCGGACGGCACGACCGCCATGGGGCTGCTGATGTTGCCGGCCGACACCCCCGGCATCTCCGTGCACCCGTTCTGGTCGACGTTCGCGCTGGCCGGCGCGGAGAGCCACGAGGTCCGGCTGACCGACGTGCTCGTCACGCCGGAGCAGATCATCGCGCCGGACCCGGACCTCACCGAGGCGATGGACCGGCTGACGACGGTCGGGCTGATCTGGTTCGAGATGAACGTGTGCGCCGCGTACACCGGCATCGCGAGCGCGTTGGTGGAGAAGGTGCTGTACGGGCCGCGCGGCAGTGTGACCGACCGGGCCGCGCTGGCCGTGCGGATCGAGGCGGCGGCCGCGCTCACCGAGGGGCTGGCCCGGCGGATCGCCGACGGCGAGACCGACAACGACACGCTCGCGGCCGCGCTCGTGACCCGCTTCGCCGTGCAGGACGCGGTGTCCGCGACCGTGCACCAGGCGGTCGAGCTGCTCGGCGGGATGGCGTACGTCGGGTCCCACGACATCGCCTACCTCGCCGCGGCGTCGCACGCGATCGCGTTCCACCCGCCGTCGCGGTCGAGCGTGTCCGGCGGACTGATCGACTACTACAACGGCTATCCGATCGTCGTGTCCTGATGAGACAGTCTGTCACCGAGGTCGTGCGAGCGAAGGAGCGGGCGCCGTCTGGACTGACGAGCAGCGCAGGCCCCCGCGAGGAACGAGCCGGGGCCGAGCAGCGCAGGAGGGAAGACGGCGTCTTAGCGGATGAGCGGAGCGACCCATTCAACACCGATCCTGTCGTCGCGCGGTACCGGCGACATCTGTCCAGCGGCCGCGCGTCGCTCGGAGAGATGTTCGGCGGCGACGTCGAGGTGTACTCGGCCGGGCCGTGGGTGCGCACCAGCTCTGGCCGGGAGCTGCTGAACTGCGGTGGTTACGGGGTCTTCATCACCGGCGCGCGGCATCCCGTGGTACTGAGGGCGGTCCGCGACCAGTTGGACCGCAACCCGGTGGCCACCAGGCTGTTGCTCGAGCCGCAGGTCGCGCTCGCCGCGGCGGCGCTCGCGTCGGTGACGCCGGCCGGGCTGGACCGCGTGCACTTCGCGTGCAGCGGCACGGAAGCCGTCGAGGCAGCGCTGAAACTGGCGCGGGCCAACGGGAAACGGCACGTCATCTCGATGGTCGACGGGTACCACGGCAAGACCCTCGGCGCGCTGTCAGTGACCGGGAAGCCGTTGTTCCAGAACCCGTTCCGACCGTTGCTGCCGGACGTGACGCACGTGCCGTTCGGTGACACGGTCGCGTTGGCGGCCGAGCTGGCCAGGCACGACGGCGACGCGTGCGTGATCGTCGAGCCGGTGCAGGGCGAGGCGGGCGTGATCGTGCCGCCGCACGGCTACCTGCGTGCGGTCGCCGCGCTGTGCCGGCAGCACGACGCGTTCCTGATCCTGGACGAGATCCAGACCGGGCTCGGCAGGCTCGGCCACTGGTGGGGCGCCGACCGCGAGGGAGTCGTGCCCGACATGCTGCTCGCCGGCAAAGCGCTCGGCGGCGGGGTGATGCCGGTGTCCGCGCTGGTCGCGACGGACACGGTGTTCGCGCCGTTCGACCGCGACCCGTTCATCCACACGTCCACGTTCTCCGGCGCGCCACTCGGCATGGCCGCCGTACAGGGCGCCATCGCGGCGATCCGCGACGGCGACCTCGTGGCGCGGGCCGAGCGGATCGGGCGGCTGCTCCACGACGAGCTCGGCGGTCTGCTGCACGAGTTGTTCGGCGACCGGGTGGCGAACCTGCGCGGCGTCGGACTGCTGATCGGCATCGAGCTGTCCGTCGAGGGGCTCGCCGGCGAGCTGCTGCTGGAGCTGATGACGGCCGGGGTGATCGCGAACCACTCGCTGAACTCCGACCGGGTGCTGCGGCTGACCCCGCCCGCCGTCCTCGACGACCACGAGGTCCAGTTCCTGGTCGACGCGTTCGAACGTGCCGCCCGCGCGGTGCTGGGCTGAGGGAGGAAACCCATGCGCTCGACCAGGATCGGGGTGCGGATCCGGACCGGTGACGTGCCGGCCGCGTTCGCGCGGATCGCCGACTTCGGCCGTTTTCCCGCCCTCGCCGAGGACGTCCGGGAGGTGACGGTCGGCGAGTCGGGCAGCTCATGGGTGGTCAACTTCCGGCGCGGGCTGATGCGCTGGCACGAGCGGGACACGGTCGACGTCGACGCCCTGCGCATCGACTTCGACCAGACCGACGGCGACTTCGCGGAGTTCCACGGCTCGTGGCGGCTCACGCCGGTGCTCGGCGGCGCGGCGGTCCTTTTCGACATCACCTACGACTTCGGCATCGAGAGCATGGCCGGACTGATGGACCCGATCGCCGAGCGGGTGATCAAACGTGTCGTGTACGCCGTCCTGTCGGGGCTGTTCGGCGACGTGACGATAACGGAGGGCGGCGAGGCACTCGCCGACCTGAACCCTGGGAGGGCGGCCTGACATGGACGCGGTCAACCGATTCGACACCCGAGCCACACACCTGTTGATGCGGCTGGAGTATCTCATCGCGCTCGGTGTGTGCACCGTGCTGTTCGTCGTCAACCTCGGCGAGGTGCGGTGGCTGCCGGCGGTCGCGCTGTTCGTGTACATCGACCTGATCGGGTACCTCCCTGGCGCGATCGCGTTCCACCGCAGCAAGTCCAAGGACATCTCGAAGGTCTACTACGTGCTGTACAACACGATGCACAGCTTCTCGACGCAGTTCGTCGTCGCCGGCGTGTGGGTGCTGGCGTTCGGCTGGGAGTGGGCGCTGCTCGTCATCCCGATCCACCTGCTCGGCGACCGCGCGTTGTTCGGCAACACGTTGAAGCCGTTCGCCATCCGGTTCGAGCCGGAGCCGCACCCGGCGTACCTGCGGCTGGCGGCCGAGGTCGAGCCGGTGCGGCCGGCCAAGGTCGTGGCGCCGAGGCTGACATCGGAGACGGTGCCGTCATGACCGTCCACTCCGGACTGACCGAGTGGGACACGGCGCCGGGCCTGCTCGACGGCGCCATGAACCTGGAGCTGACCGCGGCCGACTGCGACCTGCGGTACTGGCTGCGGGCGGTGCCGCAAGGGACGTTGCGCGGCAGGCCGGACGGCCACGACCCGGCGCTCACGGTGCCGGACTTCATGCGCTCGCCCGGCCCGCTGCGGGCGGCGCTGGCGCAGGAGTACGCGTTCCGGTCGGTCGCCGAGGACAAGGCCGCCCGCGCACTGTCCTATCTGGTCGCGATCGCGCCGACCGTGCCCACCATGGAGTTCTACGCGACGCAGGTGCTCGACGAGGCAAGGCACGCGATGGTGTTCCGCAACCACCTTGTCCCGCTCGGCTACGCGCTTCCTGGCGCGATCGAGGAGCTGGCCGGCGCCGACATCCGCGCGATCCTCGACCCGCTCGAGGATTTCGGGCTGGCGGTCATGCGTGACAACGCGGACTTCGTCGGCGGCGTGGTGATGATGACGATCATCCTGGAGGGCGCGCTCGCGCCGGCCGCCGAGCTGTCCGAACGCAAGTGGCGCCCGCTCGACCCGGCGGCCGCGGAGATCGACAGGGGCGCTGGCATCGACGAGATCCGGCACCTCACGGTCGGCGCGGCCATCGCGAAGGAGTACCTCGCGGAGCACCCGGAGAACCGGGACCGGGTCCTCGACATGATCCAGCGCGGCATGCGCATGTGGACGGTCCTGCCCGTGCACGAGATGGTCCACCGCCGCGAACTGCTGTTCCAGAAGGGACTCGAGCAGCACGCGGACGTCGTCGGCGACTACGAGATCTGGCCGGGCCGCCGACTCGTCGACACCACACCGGAGGAACGCGCGGGCATGGCGGACCGGTGGTCGCAGGAGATGAAGGAGACCCGGCTGACCTACATCGGGCTCGAGGAGGCCATTTCATGAACGAGCCGGCGAAGGTGTTGGCCTTTCCCGGGCCACGCGCCCCTGAGCAGGGTGTGGCCTCGGTGCTGTGCGGTCTCGGCACGTGGCTGCCGCCCAAGGTCGTGACGAACGCGGACGTCGCGGCCCGCCTCGACACGTCAGAGGAGTGGATCCGCGGCCGCACCGGGATCCGCGAGCGGCGCGTCGTCGAGCCGGGAACGTCCACTTCGGACCTCGCGGTCGAGGCGGGCCAGCGCGCGCTCAAGTCCGCCAACCTGGACCAGGTCGACGCGGTCGTGCTCGCCACCACCACGCCGGACCGGCCGTGCCCGGCGACCGCACCCGATGTGGCGCACCGGATCGGTCTTGAGCGGGCCGCGGCGTTCGACGTCAACGCGGTCTGCACGGGGTTCCTCTACGGGCTCGCGGCCGGCTCCGGCCTGATCGCCGCCGGGGTGGCCGAACGGGTGCTGGTGATCGGCGCCGACACGTTCTCGACGATCACCGACCCGAACAGCAGGACCACCGCCGCGATCTTCGGCGACGGCGCGGGCGCGGTGGTGCTGCGAGCCGGCGCGCCGCACGAACTTGGCGCGCTCGGGCCGTTCGACCTCGGCAGCGACGGCCAGGACGCGGACCTGATCATGGTGCCGGCCGGCGGATCGCGGCAGCGGTCGACGGGCGAGCCGGCCGAGCCGGGCGCCGAGTACTTCACGATGGCCGGCAAGGCCGTGTTCCGCAAGGCGATCTTCCAGATGGCCGGCTCGGCACAGACCGTCCTGCGCAAGGCCGGGCTGCGGCTGCGCGACGTCGACAGGTTCGTGATCCACCAGGCGAACGTCCGGATCATCAACGGGGTGGCCGACATGCTCGGCCAGCCGGTCGCGAAGTTCGTCCGCAACATCGACCAGGTCGGCAACACCGCGGCCGCGTCGGTGCCGCTCGCGATGGCGTCGGCCGCCGAGAGCGGCGAGCTGCGCGCCGGGCAGCGGGTGCTGCTCGGCGCGTTCGGCGGCGGTCTCACCTGGGGCTCCACCGTGTTGCGGTGGCCTGACATCGAGGCCATGTAAGGAAAGGAGTTCGCCATGTCCACCATGAACCGGCTGTCCGAGATCCTCACGTCCTACTTCGGCGTCGAGGAGAGCGAGGTGCGCCCGGACGTCACGTTCGCCGAGCTCGACCTCGACTCGCTCGCCATCGTGGAGTTCGCGCTGGTCGCGGAGAAGGAGTTCGGCGTGTCGATCGGCGAGGACGAGGTGACCCCGCAGGCGACCGTGGCCGACGCGCTCGTGCTGCTGGACGCGAAGGGTGTCACTGCCGATGCCTGAGGACACCGCGGCCGGCTTCCACGCCGCGGTGACTGGCCTCGGCATGGTGACCCCGGCCGGGATCGGCGTCGGCGAGAGCTGGCGCGGCATCTGCGCCGGGGAGTCCGCTGCCGCGTTCGACGAGGAACTGGCGGGCATGGCGGTCGACTTCACGTGCCGGGTGCCGGGGTTCGACGCCGACAAGCTGCTCGGGCGCCGCACGGCATGGCGGCTCGACCGGTACGTGCACCTCGCGCTGGTGGCCGCCCGCGAGGCGCTCGCCGACGCGGGTCTGGACCCCAAGACGTGGGACGGCACCAGGGTCGGGGTGGTGATGGGCAACGCGCTCGGCGGCATCGCGACGTTCGAGCGGCAGCACAACACGATGTTGGCCGAGGGCGCCGGCAAGATGTCGTCGATGCTCATCCCCATGATGGGGGTGAACATGGTGGCCGGGTACATCGCGATCGACTGCGGCGCACAGGGTCCGAACCTCGTCACGACGACCGCGTGCGCGTCGGCGACCACGGCGATCGGCACGGCGCGGGACCTGTTGCGCGCCGGGCGCTGCGACATCGTGCTGGCCGGCGGTGCGGAGGCCGGGCTCACCAAACCGATCCTCGCCGGGTTCACGCGGATGGGCGCGCTGTCCGGCCGGGTCGACGAGCCGGGCGCGGCGTCGCGGCCGTTCGAGAAGGACCGGGACGGGTTCGTCGCCGCGGAAGGCGCCGGAGTCCTTGTCCTGGAACGGATGGCGCACGCGCAGGCACGCGGCGCACGGATCCGCGCGCGGGTCAGCGGGTACGGCGCGTCGGCCGACGCGCACCACGCCACCGCGCCGGACCCGTCCGGCGCCGGGGTCGCGAACGCGATCGGGGCGGCGCTGACGGACGCGGGACTCGCGCCACGCGACGTCGACCACATCAACGCGCACGGCACGTCGACGCAGCTCAACGACGCGGTGGAGGCGAAGGTGCTGCGCAGGCTGTTCGGCGACAAGCCGGCGGTCACGTCGGTGAAGGGCGTCACCGGGCACTCGCTCGGCGCGGCCGGCGCCATCGAGGCGGCGTGCGGCGTCCTCGCCATCGAGCAGGGGCTGGTGCCGCCGACGGCCAACCTGGACAGTCAGGACCCGGCCATCGACATCGACGTGGTGCGCGGCCGGCCACGGCAGATGAAGGTGGCCGCGGCGATGAGCAACTCGTTCGGCTTCGGTGGCCAGAACGCCGTGCTCGTCCTCACCGCGAACTAGAGGCGTACCAACATGATCACCGATGTGGTGGCACTGACGATCTCGCCGACCGGCAGCTACCGGGAGCTGTCCGACCGGATCCACGCGGCCGGGCTGATGGCGCCGCGCGCCGACTACTACGCCGGCAAGATCGCGGCGAACCTGGCGCTGGCCGCGGGATGTTGGACCGCGTTCTTCCTCGTCGGCGACTCGTGGTGGCAGCTGCTTGTCGCCGTCGCGCTCGGGTTCTCGTTCGTGCAGTCGGGTTTCCTCGGCCACGACGTCGGGCACCGGCAGGTGACGAGCGCGCGCGGGAGCCGGTACGTGCTCGGTCTCGTGCACATGAACCTGTTGATCGGGGCCGCGTACGGGTGGTGGGTCAACCACCACAACCGCCATCACAGCGACCCCAACAACCTCGACCGCGACCCGGACACGCTGCGCCGTCAGGTGATCTTCGACGTTGACGAGCTGCCTGCCAAGGGGCGCACCGCGTTCCGCAGGCTGGTCATCCGGTTCCAGTCGGTGCTGTTCTTCGTGCTGCTCGTCCAGGAGGCGTGGCGGGTGCACGCGGCCGGTTTCCAGACCGCCCGCGCCGGCGCGCTGCGCAACGCGCGGCTGGAGCTGTCACTCGTTGTCCTGCACGCGGTGTTGGTGCTGACGGCGGCGTTCACCGTGCTGTCGTTCTGGTTGGCCGTCGCGTTCGTGGTGGTCGGCCAGACGGTGTTCGGATTCTACCTCGGCGCGGTGTTCGCGCCCAACCACAAGGGGATGCCGGTGTACCGCTCGTCGGTCGAGCTGGACTGGCTGCACCGCCAGGTGCTGACGTCCCGCAACATCCGACCCGGCCGGGTCACCGACTTCTTCTTCGGTGGGCTGAACTATCAGATCGAGCACCACCTGTTCCCCAGCATGCCTCGAGCGAACCTCCGGCACGCGCGGCCTATCGTTCGTGAGTACTGCGCGGCGCACGGGATCCCGTACCTGGAGGTCTCGATGATGGCCTCCTACCGTGCGGTCGCGCGGTATCTCGGCGAGGTGAGTGAGGCGGCACGGTCATGAGTACTCGCGTCCTGGTCATCGCGAACCCGACGGCCGGTTCGGTCACGCCCGCGCTGGTGTGGGAGCTGGTCCGGCTGTGCCGGCGGCGCGTCGGCCGGGTGTCGGTGCGCTGGACCGACGCGCGGGGCCACGCGATCCGGATCGCCACGGCCGCCGCGGAGTCCAGTGTGGACTCCCAGGTCGTGGTCATCGCCGTCGGCGGCGACGGGACCGTCCGCGAGGTGGCAGCCGGGCTCGCGTCGGCGTGGCAGAGCGGCGCGCCGACGCCGATGCTGATCGTGCCGGCGGGCACGGCGAACTCGTGCTATCACACACTGTGGGGCGACGCGCCGTGGCAGTCCACTGTGGACTCCTGTCTCGCGTGGCCGTCGGTGCGCATGCTCGACCTCGCCCGACTCGGCGGGCGCACGGTGTTCTCCGGCGCCAGCGCGGGTTTCTCGGCGAGGGCCATCCACGAGGCGCGGGCGCTCACGTCCCACGTCGGCCCGTCCCGCTACCACGCGGCGCTCGTGAACCTGATCCCCCGGTACCGGCCGTACCCGGGACGGGTGCTGGTCGACGGCCGCGTCGTCCACAGTGGACCGACACTGCTGGCGAACGTCGGCGGGAGCCGGTACCGCGGCGGCTACTTCGAGCTGCTGCCACACTCGCGGCCGGACGACGGACTTCTCGACGTGTGCGTGCTCGGCGGCGAGCACCCTGCCGAGGAGATGCTGCGGCTCACCCGTACCGGCGCGCACGTGTCGAGTCCCGGCGTGGTGTACGAGCGCGGCCGGCAGGTACGGATCGAGCGGACCGACGGTCAGCCGTTGTGGTTCGAGCACGACGGCGAGGTGCTGCCCCTCGGGCCGTCGGGGTACACGGTCGACGTGCTACCTGGCGTGCTGCCGGTGCTCGAGGCCGCGACGACGACGCTGGTGGCTTAGTTTCTTCAGCTCTTTCTTCAGCTCGCCAGGGTTTCCAGCTCGCCGACGTGCGGCTTGCGGTCGTAGACGCAGGTGACGCGCCGCAGCCTGCCGTCGTCGGCGAACAACGCGTAGTCGACGCCCGCGATGGTGGCGGAGCCCGCGGGGTCGAGCATCGCCCACGTGTACCTGGCGCGGTTCCGGTGCAGAAAGATGTCGCTCGTCCGGCAGAACACCCGGTTCGGGTACTTCTCCTGGATGCGCACGATGTTGTCGCTGATCGCGTGGTAGCCCTTGGCGTCGACGGCCGGCGCGAGGTAGCTGCCGTCCTCGGACCACGCCGTCTCGATCAGGGCGTGCCGCTGGTCGACGTCGGAGGTGTTCCACGTCGCGACATACGCGTCGATCTGCTGCTGACGGTCGTTCACCGGTCCGGCCTTTCTTGGCACCTGAGGGCACAGTGCACCGTCTAGGTGTACCTCCTCGGCCCGCCGACGACCAGGTTTGCCTAGTCTGTCTCGAGTTGGCCTCGAGTCACTGTGTCCTCTTCAAAGAGGGTGATTCACAACGGGGGTGCGTGGCTGGGTTGTTGAGGTGGTTGCGTGTCCGGCCGCTCGGGCAGACCGCCGTGCAGCGAGGGCGGCCTACCCTCCCGGTCGGAGTTTTGAACAACCCTCACTGTCCCGTGTGGACCTTCTCGGCGGCGCCGCCGAACGTGCGCCGGTAGTCGTTCGGCGCGACGCCGACGACCTTGTTGAAGTGGTGGCGCAGCAGCGCGGCAGAGCCGAACCCGCACTGCTCGGCGACTTCCTCGACGCTCAGCCGGGTCTCCTCGAGCAGTCGGCGCGCGTGCAGCACCCGCTGCATCGTGAGCCACTTGTTCGGCGTGGTGCCGGTCTCGGCGACGAAGCGGCGCGCGAACGTGCGCTCGGACATCTGCGCGCGGTGGGCGAGTTCGGCGACCGAGTGCTCGGTCCGCAGGTGTTCGAGGAGCCAGGTGAGGATCGGCGAGAGGCTGTCGGCCGTGCACTCGGGGATCGGCAGTTCGACGTACTGGCGCTGCCCGCCGTCGCGTTGGGGCGGGACGACCATGCGGCGCGCGATCGTGTTGGCCGCGGCGGACCCGAGCTCGCGGCGGACGAGGTGCAGACACGCGTCGATGCCGGCGGCCGTGCCCGCGCTGGTGATGATGTTGCCGTCGTCGACGAACAGGACGTCCGGGTCGAGCAGGATCGTGGGGAAGCGCTCGAGGAGCTGCTCGCCGTGGAGCCAGTGGGTGGTGCAGTTGCGGCCGTCGAGCAGGCCCGCGGCGCCGAGGATGAAGGAGCCGCTGCAGACCGACAGCAGGGTCGCGCCCCGGGCGGCGGCCGCGCGGAGCACGTCGAGCACGGCGGGCGGGTACTCGTCACGCACCGTGGCCGCCGGCACGGCGACCAGGTCGGCGCCCGCGACGGCGTCGAGCCCGTGGCCCGGCACGAGCTGCGCGCCGACACTCATCGCGAGGGGCTCGCCGGGGCGTTCCCCGCAGACGAGGAACTCGGTGCGCGGCACCCCCTCCTCGGTCCGATCGGTCCCGAAAACCTCGCAGAGCACGCCGAACTCGAACGGCGCGGTCTGGTCGATCACGATCGTGGCGACGGTCTTGAGCATGCCATCACAGTACGTGGCAGGATTTTGTCGCACAAGGTCTGTTCTGCCACTGTTGGCAGCATCAACACGAGCGCAAACTTAGTGCCATGGAACTCCTAGTAACCGCGATAGTCATCGCACTGGTCATGTTCGGCCTGGAGCGCAACCGCGCACGCAACCCGCAGACGCACCCCCACCTGGCAGGCAGCACAGACATCCAGAACCGGGACGAGGAACGCATCAGGTGCGAACTACGCTCCCGCTAACCAACCCCCCGCGAGTCCAACACTCAAGACCCGCGTGTTCAACACTCACGACAGGTGAGTTCAACATTCGCGAACGCTGCTAGGCCGCGACCCGACGCCAGAACGCACGTCGGATCGCGGCATGCAGCTCGGCCGGATCCATCAGATCCGCCGCGGTAGCCCGAATCACGGTCCATCCCAACCTGCGCAGCTCCGCATCCCGCGCGGCGTCCCGTACGCCCCGGCTCACATGCGCCGCGTAGCCGTCGTACTCGACCGCGACGCGCACCTCCTCCCAGGCGAAGTCGAGCCGGTAACGCACATTCCCGTCCAGATCGGCGACCGGCAACTGCTGCGTCGGGATCGGGAAGTGCGCGTCGAAAAGGTCCAACAGCAGCCAGCTCTCGGCGGGCGACTCCGCGAGGCCGGTGGCGAGGTCCAGCAGGATCTCCGAGCGGCGGCGGCCGCGGCTGTCCTTCCTCGTCGCGATCCGGTGCGCCACCTCCGCCCGGAACTGCGCGCGCGACTCCGGCGGCGTGAGCGCGATCGCCTGGTCGGTACACGCCAACGCGGTACGCCGGGACGCTCGGCAGAGCACTTCGGCGAGCGCGTTCTCGAACGCGAGGACACGCAGGCCGTCCAGCACCACTACGTCCTGCTTCTCGCACATTCCCTGGTGAACGGTCATTTCCATCGTTGACCGGATCGGTCGGTCGTAGCCGACCAGCACGTGCACCCGGCCGGTGCTCGCGGCCGGGCAGCCGAACAGCGCCACGGCCGTATGGCTGGTGAGCACCGCCTGTTCGCCGACGACCAGTAGCGCGGCGGCGGCCCTCGTGCGCAGTTCGAGCTGCCGGCTCCGCTCGACCAGCACATCCCTGGCGACCACGACGAGACGCCCGTCGTGCTGCAGTGCCCGTACGCGTCGCACGCCCAGTGCTCGCTGCAGGTCCGCGCGTCGATGAGCGCCGTGTAGTCCGGTCGGTAGTTCGATCACGACGAGCACTGTGCCGGTTTCGTGCCACTGGCAGGGCGGTCATCCCGCCGTCTGTGGACAACTCATGTGGTTGTGGACAGCTGGCTTACCGAGCTTGACAACTCCGACCGGAGCGCTCGTTCGCGAATGTCGAACTCACCTGTTGTGAGCGTTGGACTCGCGGGTGTTGAGTGTTGGACTCGCGGCGGGTGGTCTTGCGTTGGGGGGTGGGGGCTGGGATGGTGGACGGGAAACATTCCTGCTGGATTGTATGTACGGGGAGTTTTCATGGCTCGGCGGGCTCGGAGTTTGACTGGGAAGGTCGTCGTCATCACCGGGGGTGGGCGCGGGATCGGGGCTGCCACCGCCGCCGCGCTCGTCAAGCTCGGCGCCTCGGTCGCCATCGGAGACCTCGATCTCGACGTCGCCAAGGGCACCGCGGACGAGATCGGCGGGGACGCCGTCGCGCTGCCGCTCGACGTGACCGACCGCGTCGGGTTCTCCCGGTTCCTCGACGAGGTCGAGAAGCAGCTAGGTCCCATCGACGTCCTGATCAACAACGCCGGGATCATGCCGCTCGGCCGTTTCGAGGACGAGGACGACCGCACCACCGCGCACCAGCTCGCGATCAACCTCCACGCGGTCATCCACGGCACCCGCGAGGCCGTCAACCGGATGCGCCCGCGCGGCGAGGGCCACATCGTCAACATCGCGTCCGCCGCCGGCAAGGCCGGTTTCCCCGGCGGTGCGACGTACTGCGCGACCAAGCACGGCGTCGTCGGCCTGTCCGAGGCGGTGCGCATGGAGCTGCGCGGCTCCGGCGTCGAGGTGTCGGTGGTCATGCCGTCGATCGTGCGCACCGAGCTGGCGAGCGGCCTGACCGACGCCAGGTTCATCAAGTCGGTCGAGGCGTCCGACGTCGCCGACGCGATCGTGAAAACCTTGCAGCACCCCAAGTTCGACGTGTGGGTGCCGCGTTCGCTCGACGCCACGTTCCGCTTCACCCGCATGCTCCCGCGCGCCGCGGCCGAATGGATCGCACGCAGCCTCAAGGGCGACCGGATCCTGCTCGGCGCGTCGCAGGAGGCACGCAAGGAGTACGAGGCCAGAGCGGCGGCCAGCGCACCGACCACCGACCGGGAGACCGCCGGATGAGCCGCCCAGCCGCTCTCACCGAGTCGTTGCTGGACGAGCTGCGCGCCAGGGTCCGGGCGTCGACGGACGCGACCTACACGACCACGGCCGTGTTCACCGGCGGCGACCTCGCGACGATGCCGGAGTCGACGGTCTCCGACGTGCACACCGCGTACGAACAGGCTGCCAGGGCACAGAAGCCGTGGGCGGCGTTGGACGTCCGCGCGCGACTCCAGGTGTTCGAACGCTTCCACGCCCTGCTGCTGCGCGAGCGCGAGACACTCGCGGACCTGCTGCAGGCCGAGACGGGCAAGGCCCGCCGCGACGCGTTCGAGGAGCTGAGCGAGCCGGCGCTGGTGACGAGCTACTACCTGCGCAAGGCCGCGAAGCTGTTGCGCCCCAAGGCAAGG
>Ga0193716_1000888_pt1 | contig 17770 bp, 15 predicted proteins | sample U2c1metaG_FD_145901 | JGI IMG/M metagenome (GOLD analysis project Ga0193716, IMG submission 145901) | Soil microbial communities from a riparian zone of the East river system, Colorado, United States - U2c1 | ecosystem: Environmental > Terrestrial > Soil > Riparian zone | place: USA: East River...
AGGGTCTCCTGGACGTCGGCCGTGGCCTCCGGGTCGAGGTCCGTGGAGAACAAGACCCGGCCGACGATGCCGAGCGCCAGCGGGAAGGTGACCTCGTCCATCCGGACCACGTCCCCGTCCGCCCATGCGGACACCAGCCCCTGGACCTGGTCCACCATGGTCCGGGTGTAGCCGGCGATCTCGGCGGCGCGGACTGCCGGCTGGATGAGTCGGCGCTGCCGGGCGTGGAAGTCCCCCTCCGAAGTGAACAGGCCGTTGCGGGCCAGAACCTGCGCCTTCTGGAACATCACCCCTTTGTGGAACTTCTCGGCATCCGTCACCAGCATCTGGCGGATCAGCTCGGGGTGGTTCACCACGTACACCGTGCGCGGGCCCAGCTTGAAGGTGGCCACGTCGCCGTAGGAGCGGATCTGCCGCACGAACCCCAGCGGATCGCGGCGGAGGTGAACGGCGCTGCCGACCAGCGGAACACGCGAAGTCATGGCCTTCGGCACGCGGTGCTGGGCTGTCATCGACATGAACTTCTCTCCATCCTGCCGGGGACTTGGATCCGCCTCATGGCTGCTGGTGCTCAGACCGGGCCGGAGCCGGGGCGCCCAGCCGGACAGGGAGCCTGGTGACACTGCGGAGGTACGAGTTGTGTCCCCACGTCACCGGCCCGTCCACACACAGGTCGGGCAGGCGCGTGTGGACCTCGCTGAGCACCACCTCGGTCTCCATCGAGGCCAGGTGCGCCCCGACGCAGCGGTGGATGCCCGTGCCGTAGGTCAGCACGGGGGCATCGCTTCGCCGCCCTGATGCGGGATCGAAGCGCGACGGGTCGAACGTTCCAGGATCCTGGAACGCCCGGGGGTCGTGGTTGGCGCCGGTGATCATCCCGTAGATCCGCGAGCCGGCAGGGAGCACCTCGCCCCCCAGTTCGATGTCGCGTACGGCCAATCGCGGCATCGGGCTGTACGGCGCCGGTGACTCGAACCGCAGCAGCTCCTCGACGTACGCCGCACCCGCACCCGCGCCCGGGGATCCGGCGAGGCGGTCGACGTGCTCACGACGAACCAGCGTGCGCCACAGGGCCAACGTGATGACGGACGCCACGGTGGGCACTCCCCCCGCGAGGATGGTGAACACCATGGCGATGATGTCGTCCTGCGAGAGGCCGCCCTCGTCATCTCTCGTGTCGGCCAGCGTCGTGATCAGATCGCTGCCGCCGCCGCCGCGCCGACGGGCCACCAGGTCCACCAGGAAGGCGTCCAGTTCCGCACTGTGGCGATCCGCCTCGGCCAGACCGTCCGTGGTGAGCGTCGGATCGAACGGCTGCTCGATGTGCCACACGCAGGTGTTCAACCACGAGACATCCGTCGGAGGCAGGTCCAGCAGCATGCTCATCATGTGCGTGGGCAGAGCTGTCGCCAGTTCGTGCAGGTCGGCCTGCTGCCCGGCGGCCAACTTCTCCGCAAGGTCTCGGACGCAGTCCGTCACGATCGCCCGAGTCCGCCCGTGGAGCGCGGACACCCGGGCAGGCGTGAGGTACTGCATGTAGACCCGGTGAAGGCGGGTGTGCTCGGGCGGATTCCGCAGTCCGATGGTGTCCGCCAGCCGACGAAGGCTCGGGTGCTGTTCCATTGCCTCGGGCCGGATGGTCGCCTGTACCTGGATGTGTTCTGACGGCGCCCGGAAGAGCCGCGAAACGTCCTCGTAGCGGCTGACCAGGTACGAGCCGTCCGCTCTGCGGTACACGGGGGCGTTCTCCCGCAGCCACGCGGCCAGGGGCAGCGGATCCGCCATCACCACCGGGTCGGTCAGCACCGTGAACACGTCCGACGAGGCCAGTACGGCCTGCCAGTCCAGACTGCCGCCGGAAGCCGGCGCGGCGAGGTCCAATTTGGCTGTCGTGCTCATATCGCTCCTACCGTTCTCACATCGGGACAACGCCACGTGCAGAAGGGCTTGCGGGGGGAGGGGTGCCGCGCTCCGGTGTCCTCATCGGGGTAGGCGAAGCTGACACCTCGCAGAAGGAACCGTCCGTCCCGGTTCAGTTTATCTCCGCGATTGTTCCATTTGTGTAACTGAATAGGTCCCTGTATCGAAGCTGGTGAGAGCCCCCGTGGGAGCCCAGGTGGTCAGGTGGTGGTGGGGATCAAGGGTTACCGGTGGCGGCCTGGATGAGGGCGGCCAGCGCGTTGATGCCTTGCCGGGTGGCGGTGGCGGTGTAGCTGCGGATCGCGGCTACGTAAGCCGATGCTGCGAAGGACCCCTTCATGTGAACACGCAAAATCTGGGCCGCTGGAGCATTTCATTTGTCGCTAACGTCAGATCAACCGAATTGGTTGCAGAACCTCGCTGATATAGGCACCTTCGTGGCGGCAGCTATGAGTCTGAACAATCTCGGTATCCAACTGGCGTGGGCCGGGGACATGCAGGCGGCGCACCACCGACAGTTTCGCGGTGGTGCGCCGTGGGCCGGTGGACTACTTGGCGCGGGCCTCCGCGTCCGTGTCCTCGACAGGTGGTTCTGGTGCGCTGTGGTCGTCGACCAGTGTGTTCTCGTCGAAGGGGTCCTCCCCGGAGAACACCCGATCGGCCTGCTCGCGGTCGAACTCCTTCGTCCACGTGCCGAGCAGCACGGTCGCGACCGAGTTGCCCGCGAAGTTCGTCAGCGACCGCGCCTCCGACATGAACCGGTCGATGCCGACGATCAACCCGACGCCGTCGACCAGCTCCGGGCGGTGCGACTGCAGACCACCGGCCAGTGTCGCGAGCCCGGCGCCCGTCACGCCCGCCGCGCCCTTCGACGCGATGATCATGAACAGCAGCAACGAGATCTGCTCGCCGACCGCCAGCGGCTTGTCCATCGCCTCCGCGATGAACAGCGTCGCCATCGTCAGGTAGATGGCCGTGCCGTCCAGGTTGAACGAGTACCCCGTCGGCACGGCGATGCCCACGACCGGCTTGCTCACGCCGAGGTGCTCCATCTTCGCGATCAGCCTCGGCAGCGCGACCTCCGACGACGACGTCGACAGGATCAGCAGGAACTCCCGCGACAGGTAGCGGAACAGCGTCAGGATGTTCATCCGCGCCACCAGCCACAGGATGGTGGACAGGATGCCGAACACGAACACCAGGCAGGTCAGGTAGAAGGCGATCATGATGATCGCCAGGCTCTTCAACGCGTCGACGCCGGTCTCGCCGACCACCGCGGCTATCGCGCCGAACGCGCCGACCGGCGCCGCCCACATGATCATCGCCAGGATGCGGAACACCAGCCGCTGGATGTGCGCGACACCGCGCAGGATCGGCTCGCCCTTGCCGCGCAACGCCTGCAGCGCGAACCCGGTCAGCAGCGCGACCAGCAGCGTCTGCAGCACCGAGCCATCGGTGAACGCCGACACGAGTGTGGTCGGGATGATGCTGAGCAGGAAGTCGACCAGGCTCGCCGGCTCGCCGGCCAGCTCCTTGCCGGCGTCCTGGGCCTCCGGAGTGAGGTGCAGCCCCTCGCCGGGATGGATGATGTTGCCGACGATGAGGCCGATGATCAGCGCCACCGTCGACATGAGCAGGAAGTAGCCGATGGCGAGCGTGCCGACCCGGCCGACCTTCGCGGCCTTCGCCACCGAGCCGACGCCGAGGACGATCGTGCAGAAGATGATCGGGCTGATCATCATCTTGATCAGGTTGACGAAGCCGGTGCCGAGCGGTTTCAGTTCCTTGCCGACCTCCGGCCACACCAGGCCGACGAGGATGCCGAGCGCCACCGCGGCGATGACGGCGATGTAGAGAAGATGGGTCCGGTCGCGGCGACGGGGCACGACCGGCTGTTCAGCACTGGCGGACACGGGACCTCCTGGCAGGGCGGGTGTGGTCAGATTGTCCGGACGGGTATGACCTGGGTCACCATTGCGTTCATTGCGTTCACGGTCCAACAGAAGATCATTGTGAAGCAGGTCACACTAGTGGTTATGAGACGTGCTGGCCAACGGCGAGCTGGTTGGAGCCTCGCGCGGCAGCTCCTCGCCCTCCAGGTGATCATCGTGGGCGTCCTGGTCGGCGCCGGCGCGCTGCTCGCGTACCTGGACGTCCGGGACCGGACCAAGGAGTCCACGACCGACGAGGTGGTGTCGATCGCGCTCACGATCGCCGACTCACCCGCCGTGGTGGACGCGGTGACCGCGCACGACCCGAGCGCGGTGCTCCAGCCGTTCGCGGAACGGGTGCGCCGGCACACCGGCGTCGACTTCATCACGATCATGGACACCGCCGGCCGCCGGTTCACCCACCCGAACCCGGACCTGATCGGCGAGCGGTTCCTCGGACACATCGACGAGGCGCTGGCCGGCCGGGTGTTCACCGAGACCTACACGGGCACGCTGGGCCCGTCGACCCGCGCGGTCGTGCCGGTGCGCGACGGGACCGGGGTCGTCGCGCTGGTCAGTGTCGGCATCACGCTCGACGCGATCGCCGGGCAGGTGCGCGACCGGCTGGTGCCGCTCGTGCTCGTCGCGCTGGTCGTGCTCGTCGCCGGCACCGTGGGCGCCTACCTGGTGAGCCGCAGGCTCGCTCGGCAGACCCACGGCCTCGGCCCTGCCGAGCTGGGCAGACGGCTCGAGTACCACGAGGAGATCCTGCACACGGTGCGCGAGGGGCTGCTGCTCGTCGACCAGACCGGCCGGGTGACGTTGTGCAACGACGGCGCCCGCGAGCTGCTCGACCTGACCGGCGATGTCGAGGGGCGCGCCATCGCCGACCTCGGCCTGCCGCCCGCGATGGTCGCGAGCATGGCGCCCGACCGCACCACCCGCGACGAGATCCACCTGACCGAGCGGCGGGTCCTGGTCGTCAACTGCGCGCCGGTCCGGTCCGGCGCGGAGTCGACCACGGCCCACGGCACCGTGGTGACGCTGCGGGACCACACCGACCTGCAGGCGCTGACCGGCGAGCTGGACTCGGTGCGCGGGTTCGCCGAGTCGCTGCGCTCGCAGGCGCACGAGGCCGCGAACCGGCTGCACACGGTGGTGTCGCTGGTTGAGCTCGGACGTGCCGAGGAGGCCGTCGAGTTCGCCACCGCGGAGCTGGCGCTCGCCCAGCGGCTGACCGACCGGGTGGTCGACGCGGTGTCCGAGCCGGTGCTCGCCGCGCTGCTGCTCGGCAAGGCGGCGGAGGCGAACGAGCGCGGCGCGGAGCTGGTGATCACGCCGGAGACCGAGATCGACGACGCGGTGCTCGGCGGCACGCTCGCTCCTCGGGACGTCGTCACGGTCCTGGGCAACCTCATCGACAACGCGCTCGACGCGGCGCTGGAGGCGGGCGCCGCGCCGAAGGTGTTCGTCACCGCACGCGCCGAGGACGGCGACCTGCTGCTGCGGGTCGAGGACACCGGCCGCGGGCTGTCGGCGGAGTCGGTGCCCGCCGCCTTCGGTCGGGGCTGGTCCACGAAGGCTGACACCGGCCGCGGCCTCGGGCTCGCGCTGGTCCAGCAGGCGGTCCGCCGGGGCGGCGGCACGATCGAGGTGGGCAGGGGCGAGCGCGGCGCGGTGTTCACCGTGCGGCTGCCGACCACCAGTGCCGTGACGGGGATGACGTCGTGATCAATGTGCTCGTGGTCGAGGACGACCTAGTCGCCGCCGACGCCCACCGGCTCTACGTCGAGCGGGTCGACGGGTTCGCGGTCGCCGGGGTGGTGCACACGGCGGGGGAGGCGCGGCGCGCGCTCGGCCGTCTCGACGTGGACCTCCTGCTCCTCGACCAGTACCTCCCGGACGGCAACGGGCTGGACCTGTGCCGGTCGCTGCGGGCAGCCGGGCACCTGGTCGACGTGATCATGGTGACGTCCGCGCGGGACCTGGCGCTGGTGCGTGCCGCGGTGTCGAGCGGGGTGGTGCAGTACCTGCTCAAGCCGTTCACGTTCGCCACCCTGCGGGACAAGCTCGAGCGCTACGCGCGGTTCCGGCGCGGCGTGGACCGGGCGGCGGAGGCCGACCAGACCGACGTCGACCACCTGTTCGCGACGCTGCGCGGCACCGAGGGCGCCCGGCTGCCCAAGGGCATGAGCGGCCCGACGCTGGACGCGGTGGCCGCGGCGCTGCGGCAGTCCGGTGCGGGGCTGTCGGCCGGCGCGACGGGTGACACACTGGGCATGTCGCGGGTGACCGCGCGCCGGTACCTCGAGTACCTGGCCGACCACGGGCTGGCCGTGCGGCAGCCGCAGTACGGGCAGGTCGGCCGGCCGGAGCTGCGCTACCAGTGGGCCACCCCGTGAGCCCGCGCCGAGGCGTTCCGCCAGTCTGATAGCCTGTTGGGTGCGACCAGCCTCGTCCGCGAGGCGGCAAAGTGGAGCCCCGCTCCCACCCGAGTCACTCAGTGGCCGGGTTTCCGGTCGCCGCGATCGACATCGGTCTGGCCGGTGTCGGTTTCGGTGCTTCTCGACGCCTCTCTGTGGGTGCGTCGAGTGGATCGGAAGCGGGCCCCGTTCGTCTTCATGGCGACCGGGGTTCTGTGCTGAATGGGGCTCAGCGACGGTCGCGGCGAAGAAGACTAACCCGGCCCGAGGAGGCCCCATCAGCTCCGAGACACGTATCAATGACCGCATCCGAGTTCCGGAAGTCCGCCTGGTCGGACCGAACGGCGAGCAGGTGGGGATAGTGCGCATCGAAGACGCACTCCGCCTGGCTCAGGAAGCGGACCTGGACCTCGTGGAGGTTGCCCCGCAGGCTCGACCGCCCGTCTGCAAGCTCATGGACTTCGGCAAGTTCAAGTACGAGAGCGCCCAGAAGGCTCGTGAGTCGCGCCGAAACCAGCAGCTCACCGTGATCAAGGAGCAGAAGCTCCGGCCGAAGATCGACACCCATGACTACGAGACCAAGCGCGGGCACGTCATGCGCTTCCTCGAGCACGGGAACAAGGTCAAGGTGACGATCATGTTCCGCGGTCGTGAGCAGTCCCGTCCGGAGCTCGGCTTCCGGCTCCTGCAGCGGCTGTCCGAGGACGTGGCCGAGCTCGGTTTCGTCGAGGCGGCGCCGAAGCAGGACGGCCGAAACATGATCATGGTGTTGGCGCCGCACAAGACCCAGAAGACCCGTCCGAAGGCCAGTGCGGAAACAGACACGAACTGACCGAGGCCGGCCGTTCCCCTTGCTTTCGAGGGGAATGACCCGGTCGCTCTACAGCGCGAGGATGAGCAAGCAATGCCCAAGAACAAGACCCACTCCGGTATCTCGAAGCGTGTTCGGGTCACCGGCAAGGGAAAGCTGCGTCGTCAGATGGCCGGCCTCCGTCACAAGCTGGAGAAGAAGCCCAGCAAGGTGACCCGTCGTCTGTCCGGCACCACCGAGGTTGCCAAAGCTGACGTCCGCCGGGTGAAGAGGCTGCTCGGTCGCTGACCGACTCGTTCCCTGACCAACCAGGGCGCGCGAGAAGCCGCCCTCGAGATCGACAGGATTTGAACCGTGGCACGCGTCAAGCGGGCAGTCAACGCCCACAAGAAGCGCCGCACGACCCTTGAGCTGGCCAGCGGCTACCGTGGCCAGCGCTCGCGGCTGTACCGCAAGGCGAAGGAGCAGATGCTCCACTCGCTCACCTATGCCTACCGGGACCGTCGCGCCCGCAAGGGTGACTTCCGCCAGCTGTGGATCACCCGTATCAACGCCGCGGCTCGCCTGAACGGGATGACCTACAACCGGTTCATCCAGGGCCTGAAGACCGCCGGTGTCGAGGTCGACCGCAAGATCCTCGCCGAGCTGGCCGTCCACGACGCGGCCGCGTTCGCCGCGCTCGTCGAGGTCGCCCGCGAGCACGCCGGCACGCAGGGCAAGGCTTCCTGAACACGCAGGCACCCCGGCCCGGGGCCGATCCGTTCACCGAGCGGACGCCCCGGGTCGCTGCTGCCCGTGCACTGTCACGTCGGGTCGGCCGGCAGCGCGCGGGCCGGTTTCTCGTCGAGGGCACGCAGGCCGTGCGGGAGGCGCTCGCCTGGCCGGGCGACGTGCACGAACTGTTCGTGACCGAGGCGTTCGCCGAACGGGACACCGAACTGATCGCGCGGGCCGCCGACAGGGGGGTGCCGGTCTCGCCGGTGACCGACCGGGCGCTGGCCGGGCTCGCGGAAACCGTGACACCGCAAGGGATCGTGGCCGTCTGCGCACTCGTGGACGTGCCGCTGTCCGACGCACTGTCCGGCACCCCGCGCCTGGTCGCGGTGCTGGTCGACGTGTCCGACCCCGGCAACGCCGGCACGGTGATCCGGGTGGCCGACGCGGCGGGCGCCGACGCGGTGGTCCTCGCCGGCGCCGCGGTGGACCCGCACAACGGCAAGTGCGTGCGTGCCTCCACCGGCAGCGTCTTCCACCTCCCGATCGCCCGCTCGACCGACATCGACGCGACGCTGACGGCGTGCCGCGCGGCCGGGCTGCGCCTCGTCGCGGCCGACGGCCACGCGAAGTCCGAGCTGAGCCCGCACGACGGCGCGGTGTCGTCGCCGACCGCATGGCTCTTCGGCGCCGAGGCCCACGGTCTACCCGAAGAGGTGACGTCGGCCGCGGACGAGTCACTGCGCGTGCCGATCTACGGTGGCGCCGAGAGCCTCAACCTGGCCACGGCGGCCACCATCTGCCTGTACGCGACCGCGTGGCAGCAACGCCCGCAGGCGTAACCGAACGGCAATCGACTCACCTGTTCGCGTACGGTCGCGCCCGCTACGGTGACCCGCACAAAGTCCTACCTGGGGGTGCGACATGGGCCGGTTCTCGCGTTCGTGGCAGATGTTCAAGGCGTCCTGGCGGGTGCTGAGATCCCGCAAGGAGCTGGCGGTCTTCCCGCTGCTGTCCGGGGTCGCCAACCTCGTCGCGGCGGTGGTCTTCCTGACTCCCGCGGTGTTCACGATCGACAGGGACGCCGAGAACGGCGCCACACCGGCCACCTACGTGCTCGGGATCGCCTGCTACCTGGTGTGCGCGTACGTCACGATCTTCTTCAACGCGGCGCTGGTCTCCCAGGCCAACCTCGCGCTCAAGGGCGGCGAGCCCAGCGTGTCCAGCGGCCTGCGGACCGCGGGCGGGCTGTGGGCCCGGATCCTGCCGTGGGCGCTGCTGTCGGCCACCGTGTCGCTGGTCCTGCGTGCCATCGAGGAACGGCTCGGCTTCCTCGGTCGGATCATCATCGGCATGATCGGGATGGCGTGGCATCTCGTCACCTACCTGGTGCTGCCGGTGATGGTCCTCGAGCGGGCCGGTACCAAGGGCTCGATCAAGCGCTCGACCGAGATGTTCCGCGCCACCTGGGGCGAGAACGTGCTCGGCAACGTCGGCATCGGCGCGTTCGGCTTCCTGCTGTTCCTGCCGGGTGTGCTGGTCGCCGGGCTCGGCTTCGCCGCCGGTGGCGCGGTCGCGTGGGTGTGCTTCGCCGTCGCGGTGGTGTGGTTCCTGGCGGCGGCGGTCGTCACCAGCGCGCTGTCCGGCATCTACCAGACCGCGCTCTACCACTTCGCCGCGGCACGCACGGTGCCCCAGGAGTTCGCCGCCGCTGACCTCGGCAACGCGTTCCCGCCGAAGCGCCGCTGAGGCTGGTTCGAGCGGTCGCCCGGCCGGGAAGGCAAACTGAGTGTGGGCCGGATCGGCCGATCACCTAGGATCGCCTGTGCTCGCCCGGTCACCGGCCGGCGTGGGCAGCCCGATTCGGCCATCGTCCCCGGGAGCTCTCACAAACCATGTCCGCAGCCAACGACTCCTACGATCCCAAGCAGGTCGCGGCCCTGGCGCCGGAGACGCTGCAGGCTGCCGTGGAGCAGGCGCGCAAGGAGTTCTCGGCAGCCACCGACCTGGCCGCGCTCGCCGCGGCCAAACCGGCCCACCTCGGGGACAAGGCGCCGCTGATGGTGGCCCGCCGCGAGATCGGCGCGCTCCCCCCCAACGCGAAGGCCGACGCCGGCAAGCGGGTCAACGAGGTGCAGAAGGCCGTGCGCACCGCGTTCGACGAGCGCCGCGCCGAGCTGGCGGCCGACCGGGACGAGCGCGTGCTCCGCGAGGAGGGCGTCGACGTCACGCTGCCGTGGGACCGCGTCCCGCGCGGCGCCCGGCACCCGCTGACCACGTTGTCCGAGCGGATCGCCGACGTGTTCATCGGCATGGGCTACGAGATCGCGGAAGGCCCCGAGATCGAGACCGAGTGGTTCAACTTCGACGCGCTGAACTTCAAGAAGGACCACCCGGCGCGCTCCATGCAGGACACGTTCTACGTGGCGCCCGCCGACTCCGGGTTGGTCCTGCGCACCCACACCTCACCGGTGCAGATCCGGTCGCTGCTCGAGCGTGACCTGCCCGTGTACGTGGTGTGCCCCGGCCGCACGTTCCGCACCGACGAGCTGGACGCCACCCACACGCCCGTGTTCCACCAGGTCGAGGGCCTCGCGGTGGACAAGGGCCTGACCATGGCGCACCTGAAGGGCACGCTCGACGCGTTCGCCAAGGCCATGTTCGGCGACAAGTCCAAGATCCGGCTGCGCCCGTCGTACTTCCCGTTCACCGAGCCGTCGGCCGAGCCCGACGTGTGGTTCCCGGAGAAGAAGGGCGGCGCGGGCTGGGTCGAGTGGGGCGGCTGCGGCATGGTCAACCCCAACGTCCTGCGTGCCTGCGGCATCGACCCCGACGTCTACTCCGGGTTCGCGTTCGGCATGGGCATCGAGCGGACGCTGCAGTTCCGCAACGGCATCCCCGACATGCGCGACATGGTCGAGGGGGACATCCGATTCACCGCCCCCTTCGGGACGGAAGCCTGATGCGCCGCACCCCGGTGTCGTCAGCACAGTCGTCAGTCACCCGTTAGCAGGAAAGGAACACCGTGCGGGTTCCCGTCAGCTGGCTCTCCGAGCACCTCGAGACGGACGAGAAGTTCACTCCCCAGCAGCTCGCCGACGCGTTCGTGCGGGTCGGTCTCGAGGTGGAGGACGTCACGCCGCTCGGTCCGGTGACTGGGCCCGTCGTGGTCGGCCGGGTCGCCGAGATCGAGGAGCTCAGCGAGTTCAAGAAGCCGATCCGGTACTGCGTGGTCGAGGTCGCGGAGGCCGACGACGCCGAGTACCAGGACGGCTCCGAGTCGAGGGTGCGCGGCATCGTCTGCGGCGCGACGAACTTCGCCGAGGGCGATCTCGTGGTGGTGGCGCTGCCCGGCTCGGTCCTGCCCGGCGGGTTCGCGATCACCGCGCGCAAGACGTACGGCCGGGTCAGCGACGGCATGATCTGCTCCGCGCGCGAGCTGGGCCTCGGCGACGAGCACTCCGGCATCCTCGTGCTGCCCAGCGGCGAGGCGGGCGCCGGCGACGACGCCGTCGAGCTGCTCGGCCTCGACGACAGCATCATCGAGCTGTCGATCACGCCCGACCGCGGCTACGCGTTCTCCATCCGCGGCCTGGCCCGTGAGCTGGCGTGCGCGTTCGACATCTCCTACCGCGACCCGGCGGCGATCGACGTGCCGGAGGGGGAGGGCGACGCCTTCCCGATCACGGTCGAGGACGAGGCGGACTGCCCCCGGTTCGTGGCGCGCCGGGTGACCGGGGTCGACCCGACCGCGCCGACCCCGTGGTGGGTGCGCAGGCGGCTGATGCTCGCCGGTATCCGGTCGATCTCGCTGACCGTCGACGTCACCAACTACGTGATGCTCGAGATGGGCCAGCCGATGCACGCGTTCGACACGCCGTCGCTGCGCGGCGGGATCGTCGTGCGGCGCGCGAAGGCCGGCGAGAAGCTGACCACACTGGACGACGTCGAGCGCAAGCTGGACCCCGACGACGTCGTGCTGGCCGACGACAGCGGCCCGATCTCGCTCGCCGGTGTGATGGGCGGCGCGAGCACCGAGGTGAAGTCCGACAGCACGGACATCCTGCTCGAGGCGGCGATCTGGGACCCGGCGTCGATCGCGCGCTCGGTCCGTCGGCACAAGCTGCCCTCGGAGGCCTCGAAGAGGTTCGAGCGGCACGTCGACACGAATGTGCCGCCGATGGCACTGGAGCGGGCCGCGCGTCTGTTGCGTGACCACGCCGACGGCAGCATCCAGCCGGGGCGCACCGATGTCGGCGGCGTCGTCCCGTTGCCGCCGGTGACGATGGCGCTCAGCCTGCCCGACCGCGTCGCCGGGGTTGCCTACGAGCGTGGGGTCACCGTCCGGCGGCTCAACCAGATCGGCTGCCTCACCGAGGTCGGCACGACCGACGCGGGCAAGCCGATCGTGACGGTCACGCCGCCGACGTGGCGCCCGGACCTCGCCGAGCCCGCGGACCTGGTCGAGGAGGTGCTGCGGCTCGAGGGCTACGACACCATCCCGACCGTGCTGCCGCCCGCGCCGCCCGGCACCGGCACGACCGTGAGCCAGCGCAGGCGCCGCGCGGTGGGCCGCGCGCTCGCCGAGGCCGGATACTTCGAGGTGCTGCCGTTCCCGTTCGTGTCGCCGACCGTGTGGGACTTGCTCGGCCTCGGCCCGGACGACAACCGCAGGCGCACGGTGTCGGTGCTGAACCCGCTGGAGGCGGACCGCGGCGAGCTGGCCACGACGTTGCTGCCCGGTTTGCTGGATGCCTTGGTGCGCAACGTGTCTCGCGGCATGCGGGACGTCAGCCTGTTCAACATCGGGCAGGTGACCGTGCCCAAGGCGCAGCAGGTGCCGGTGCCGGAGGTCGATGTCGTCGGCCGGCCCAGCGACGCCGAGGTCGCGAGCATGTACGCCGCTCTGCCGCAGCAGCCCGTCCACGTCGCCGTGGTGCTCGCGGGCAACCGCACCCGCGCCGGCTGGTGGGGCCCCGGCGAACCGGCGAGCTGGTCGGATGCCGTGCGCGCGGCACAGATCGTCGGCGAGGCGGCCGGTGTCGAGCTGACGGTCAAGGCCGGCGAGCTGGCGCCGTGGCACCCCGGGCGGTGCGCACAGCTGATGGTCGGTGACCTGGCCGTTGGTTACGCCGGCGAGCTGCACCCCAAGGTGGTCGACGCGCTCGGGCTGCCGAAGCGCGCCTGCGCGATGGAGCTCAAGCTCGACGGCCTGCCGCTGGTCGACCGCAGGCCCGCGCCGTCGCCGTCGCCGTATCCGCCCGTGCTGCTCGACGTGGCGCTGGTCGTCGCAGAGGACGTCCCGGTGGCCGAGGTGGCGAACGCGCTAAGCGGCGGCGGGGGAGACCTTCTCGAGGAGCTGCACCTGTTCGACGTGTTCACGGGCGAGCAGGTCGGCGAGGGCAAGCGGTCGCTGGCGTACTCGCTGCGCTTCCGGGCCCCCGACCGCACGCTGACGGTGGACGAGGCCACGGCCGCACGAGACGCCGCGGTGAGCGCGGCCGCCACAAGGTTCGGCGCGGCACTACGTTCGTAGCGGGTGGCCGCGCCGGCCCCACAACCATGCTGTGAAAGGCGCGTTCAGGGCAGCCAGCGCCGTTAACGCGCCTTTCACAGCACGCATGCGCGACCGGTCAGGTCGGGGTGCGGTTCGTGCGCATCCACTCCGCCGCGAACGCGATCGCCTTGTCCATGGGGAACAGGCGGGAGTCCGCCGCGCCCACCTGGCCTCTCGAGAGTTCTCCCGTCTGTTCGTAGGCGGCGCCGATGGCACCGAAGTCGTCGCTGTCCAGTGGGAGGTCCGTATAGGTGATCCACTCGCGGCCGCGTGGCGTCAGCACCGCGCAGCCGTGCTCCGTCGTCGTCGACGGCACTCGGTACTCCGCCAGGTGGAACGCCGTGCACACCTCGAAACCCACGCCGAGTAGGAGCACCCGCGCACCGACCCGCTCCAGCGCGGCCAGCGGCGACTCCTCACCAAGCTGACTATCCAGCCGGTGCGTGGCCATCAGCTCGGCCGCGCGGGCGCCCACCGCCGCGAACGACGTCTGCGGATGGTCGCTCCGCACCGCACCCGGCCAGACGCGCACCATCTCGGCGACCGCGCCGACGCCGTGGCTCGGTGTGAGCGCCGGCTCGAACGCCGGCGTGTGTTCCCGGATGACCGGCCACCACTGTTCCGGCACGGGCGGCCGCGACCACTGACTCGGGTCCGAGTTCTCGGCCGTCTGCGTCGCCACCACGACCGTCCCCGTGGGGCCCACCACGTCCAGCAGCGCCTGCACTACCGCGACGCGCCCACCGGGCACCCACCCGACCGCGCGCAGCGAGGCGTGCAGCTCCACCGTGTCGCCGGCGCGAAGGCCGAGCGAGACCAGATCACGGGCGAGGGAGGAGCGCGTGGGTGGCAGATCGACCATGACCACCATCCTGCCGGCGTCTACAAGTGCTTTAGCGCCTCCCGTACCGACAGTGGCGACAACCCGGGGTGCGACTCGACGAACGCGCGCACCCACCCCGGCTCGGCGTGCGCGAACTGCCGCAGCGCCCACCCGATGCCCTTGCGGATGAAGAAGTCCCCGTCGTCGAGGTTCGCCTCGATGGCCGACGTCAGCAGCGCGGTGTCGGTGGCCTCCTTGAAGCTCAGCTGACAGATGATCGACGTCCGTCGCTTCCACAGGTCGCCGTCGGTCGACCACTGCCGCAGGACCGGCGTGAGCACCGAGGGCGACGCGAGTAACAGCGGCCCCACCCGCCGGTTGGCCACCTCGTCGACGTAGTCCCACCACGCGCCGGTGACGATCAGCTCCTCGTACAGCGGCAGCAGCTCGGGCGTCTGCCACGCCGCGTGCCGCCCCGTCAGGTCGAGCGCGACATAGCGCTCCTCCCGGTACTCCGCCGCCCGCCACAGCCGCAGCACGGTCGACCGCCAGGTATCCACATCGGACAGTGGATGTTCGGCGAACAGCCGCGCGGCGAGCTTCTTGCGCTCCGGGGACGCCACCCCGCGGTAGGGCATCTCCGACTTCATGTACCGCTGCATGTCCGGCGCCTTGCGCGGGTCGCCGAGCTCGGCGAGACCGGCTCGCACCGCCGCGACGAGTGCCTGGGATTCGCTCATGCCGGGCAAGCTACGCCGACCCACCGACAGTTCTTGGACTGTGCCCGAGCGGTCGGACGCGCAACCACCTCCACCAACCCAGCCACGCACCCCGTGGTGAATCACCCTCTTTGAATAGGACACTGTCGTGTTCGGCCAGTCGCGCTCCGTGCCGTCACGATCCGGTAAAACGACTATCGGGGTATTCCCCGAACAACTCCGTGGGGGCAGGCTCGCACGGTGACCTGGACCTATCCGCGTAGATCGGTGGAAAACAAGTGAAAAGGGGCAAAGTGAACAGATTCGCTGCCGTGGTCACGGCCGCGGGAGTCGCGCTGAGCGGGTTGCTCGCCATCCCGATGGCCGATGCCGCACCGAGCCCGGCCGCCGCGAAGGCGCCGGGGTTCACTTCAAAGGCCATCCAATGGGGTGAATGCGACATTCCTCGGCTCGTCGACGCGGGCGCCAAGTGCGGGTTCCTCGAGGTGCCGCTCGACTACGCGAAGCCGAACGGCGAGAAGATCAAGCTCGCCGTGTCGCGCGTGACGCACAAGAGCTCGGACGCGGACTACCAGGGTCCGATGCTCGTCAACCCGGGTGGCCCGGGTGGCTCCGGCCTCATCTACTCGATCTTCGGCGACTTCGTGCCGGACGGCGGCGGGGACGGCTACGACTGGATCGGGTTCGACCCGCGCGGTGTCGGCTCGAGTCAGCCGTCGCTGTCGTGCATTCCCGACTACGACGGCTACAACCGGCCCTTCTTCGTGCCGATCACGCCGAAGCTCGAGCAGACGTGGCTGCAGCGTTCGAAGAACTACGCGAAGGCCTGTGGCACGAACGGCGGCAAGCTGCTCGACCACGTCACGACCGTCGACTCGGCGAACGACATGGAGAGCATCCGCAAGGCGCTCGGCGCCGAGCAGATCAACTACTACGGTTTCTCCTATGGCACCTATCTCGGACAGGTCTACGGCACGCTGTTCCCGGAGCGTTTCCGCCGGGTCGTCTTCGACGGCAACGTGAACCCGAAGCAGGTCTGGTACGACGCGAACATCGACCAGGACATCGCGTTCGACCGCAACATCAAGGTCTACTTCGGCTGGATCGCGGAGAACGACAGCGTCTACCACCTCGGCACGACCGAGCGTCAGGTCGAGGGCCTGTTCTACCGCAAGCAGGCCGAGCTGCTGCGTCAGCCGGCCGGCGGTGTCATCGGCCCGGACGAGTGGACCGACATCTTCCTGCAGGCCGCGTACTACGTGTACGGCTGGGAGGACGTCGCCAACGCGTTCGCCGGCTTCGTCCACGACGGTGACTGGCAGACGCTGCAGGAGCTGTACGGCATGCCGCCGTTCAACGACAACGGCCACGCCATCTACCTCGCGGTCTCCTGCACGGACACCCAGTGGCCGACGAACTGGAACAAGTGGCGGGTCGACAACTGGCTGACCCACATCCGCGCCCCGTTCGAGACGTGGGGCAACGTGTGGTTCAACGCGCCGTGCGTGTACTGGCCGGGCAAGGTCTCCCGGCCGGTGAAGGTCGACGGCCGCAAGGTCCAGAGCGCGCTGCTGATCAACGAGACCCTGGACTCGGCGACGCCGTACGCCGGGGCACTCGAGGTCCGCAAGCGGTTCCCGAACTCGGTGCTCATCGAGGGTGTCGGCGGCACGACCCACTCCGGCTCGCTGTCGGGTGTCGAGTGCACGGACAGCCTCATCACCGACTACCTGAAGACGGGCGCCCTGCCGGCTCGCAAGCCGGGCAACCACTCGGACGTCCAGTGTGACCCGGTGCCGCAGCCGGTGCCGGCCGGCGCGGCGGACAAGCGGGCCGCGTCGACGTCGACGACCGACGCACGCAAGGAGCTGGCGCTCGCGGTTCCGCGCTAGCACCTTGCCGCTGAGATGGGCGCCTCGACCGATCGCGGTCGAGGCGCCCATCGCGTCATCTAGCGGGTCTGCTCGACCAGTTCCGCCGTCGCGTCCCGCACCTCTGGGCGGACGCGTTCGAACAGCACCGCGACGAGCACACCGCCGAGCACCATCAGTCCGGCGCCGATCCGCAGCGCGGTCGCGTAGCCCGACGTCATGGCGGCGTCCCGCGCGACGCCGCGTGCCACCTCGTCGCCAGCGAACCGCAGCGCGAGTGTCACGAGCACGGCGAGGCCGAGCGCGCTGCCGATCTGCTGCATGGTGCTCTGCACACCGGCGGCGAGCCCGGAGTCCTGCCCGGTGACCCCGTGCAACGCGGCGGTGGTCGCGGCCGGCATGGTGGCGCCGGCGAACAGCCCGAACACGACCATGCCCGGCAGGATGCCGCCGAGGTAGGTGGCGTCCACGTCGAGCTGGCTGGTCAGGAACAACCCGACGCCGGCGCCGACGAACCCGGCGGTGGTCACCGCCCGGACCCCGACGCGTGGCGTCAACGCGGTGCCGACGCCGATGCCGGCCCCGATCGCGAGACCGAGCGGCAGCCACCCGAGCCCGGTCCGCAGCGGCGAGTAGCCCAGCACGTGCTGCTCGAACAGGCTCAGCATGAACGTGTACGAGATGAACGCCGCCATGAAGAACAGTGCCGTGCCGTTGACGACCGACCTGGTCCGGTTCGCGAAGAACCGCAGCGGGATGAGCGGGTTCCGCGCCCGCCGCTCCACGACGACCATCGCGCCGAGCAGGGCGACACCGGCGACGAGCGGGACGACCACGGTCGCGGAGCCCCACGGGTGCTCAGCGGCGCGGAGCAGGCCGAAGACGATCGCGAACAGCCCCGCGGTCGATGTGACCGCGCCAAGGACGTCGAGTCCCCGACCCCGCTCCCGCACCATCCGGCTCTCCGCGACCATCCTCGGGATCAGCGCCAGGACCAGCAA
>Ga0193716_1000889_pt1 | contig 17751 bp, 12 predicted proteins | sample U2c1metaG_FD_145901 | JGI IMG/M metagenome (GOLD analysis project Ga0193716, IMG submission 145901) | Soil microbial communities from a riparian zone of the East river system, Colorado, United States - U2c1 | ecosystem: Environmental > Terrestrial > Soil > Riparian zone | place: USA: East River...
GATCGCCATGATCGATAAAGACCTTGACCACGGCATCGGCGACCGTTGTTGCCTCTTCCGGCTTCAGGTAGATTCCGGTGGGTCTGGCGAAATCCTTGTGGCCGGTGATGCCGCCCAGCGCCAGGCTAAACCAGATGCCGGGTTCGACGCCTGCCGCTTCCACCACTTCCACGGCCTGGAAGCCGATGTCGTTGGTGTCTTCCAGCGCCGCCACCGCGCCGCCGCCGTCAAAGGCGACATTGAACTTGCGGGGCAAACCGTTCAGCGTGCGCGAATTCAGCACATGGAAATGCCACTCGCGGGCATAGGGTCTGGTGTCGATCAGCTCCTGGGGATCGATGCCGGCGGTCGGTGTGCCGGTGACGTTGCGGATATTGTCGGCGCCGGAACCGCGCGCAGTCAGGCCCAGATCCTGGATCGCCTCCAGCAGCGCGGGCGCTTTTTCGGCCGGAATTTCGCGAATCTGCAGGTTGGCGCGGGTCGTGACATTGGCATAGCCGCCGCCGTGCGACGCCGCCAGCCCGGCCAATCCAGCAAGCTGCCAGTGATTGAGAATGCCGTTGGGCATCCGCAAGCGGCACATGAAGGAGTTCTGGTTGGGCGCAACATAGAACAGGCCGTGGAAGCGCCAGCGGAAATTGTCCGGCGGCTTGGGATACTGGCCCGCTGCCGCTTCGGACTTCAGGCGTTGCCAGGCATCCAGTGGATGCTCGTCGCGCTTGAACTTCTCCTGGTCGGCGAGCTTTTTGCCGTCCGCTTCCAGCCGCGCCATGGCGATCAGGTGCGGGGCATCGGGCCCGGCCGGTTCGGCCGTGACGCCAAGCGTCACGGCCACCGCACGCGCGGCGCTCATTCCGGCCACCAGGCCTTCGAGATAACGCTGCTGTTCGGGGGAGAACTCGGTCGTCATCGCTTACTCCGCCGGGACCGCGAGGGACGCGGCGGACAGGCCGGAAGCCGTGGACGTGCCGCTGGCCTGCCAATAGCCGGCGGCCATGAACATGGCCCCTGCGATGACGTTGCCCAGGCTGACCCACAGCAGGTTGTAGAACATGCCCGCGGTGCTGATCGTGTCGGGATGCGGCGCCAGCAGAGCGATGGCGAATAGGGTCATGTTGGCGACCGAGTGCTCGAAGCCCGAGGCGATGAAGGCGAACAGGCACCAGAAGATCACGATGCACTTGGCCGTGTCGGACTTGGTGCGGGCGCACATCCACAGCGCCAGGCAGACCAGCCAGTTGCAGAGAATGCCCCGGCAGACCAGCGCCAAGGGCGCGGCATGCATCTTGGCCGCTGCGGCGGTGAAGATCAGGTCGGCGCCGGCCTTGAGGATCTGGCCGCCGCCGCCAAGCCAGAAGATGGTGGCCAGCACGACCGCGCCCACCAGATTGCCGATCCAGGTCAGGGTCCATGCGGTGGCGAGGCCGCCCAATCCGACCCTGCCGCGCAACAGCCCGATCGCCATGATCATGGTGTGGCCGGTGAAGAGTTCGGCGCCGGCAAAGACCACCAGGGTCAAGGCGAGGGCGAAGGTCAGGCCCATGGCCAGCGGCCGGACGCTGGGATCGACCAGCTGGCCGATCGAGAAGATGGCGATGATGCCCAGCCCGATATAGGCGCCCGCCATGCAGCAGGCGATGAAAAAGCCCAGCGGATTGTCGGAAATGGTCTGAACCTTTTTGGCGGCGACGTCGGCGAAGTGGTCGATGGTGTCCTGGTACATGCATGTCCCCTTGCGTTTGGCCCTGTGGGCGAAAAAGAAAAAGGCCGCCAGCGGAAAAGCGTCCGGAGAATCCGGATGCTGCCGATGGCGACCTTGCCTATGGATGCGCCCGTCATTGGACGCGGAAAAATTTGGGCGCAGCGATGCGCCTGCGAATAGACATCGCAGGAAGCGTGCCAGATCGGCCCGCATATCATTTCAAAGGCTTAGGGACAGATCTTCAGCCGGATCGCGCAATGTTGCGCTCAGAACGCAGCCGAATCGCCTGTTTCTTGTGCAAGTGCGAAAGGGCGTCAGGCCTGTTCGCGGATGTAGGCATCGAGCTTTTCAGGATCGAAAACCCGCCCGTCAAAGAACGTCTCCGGCGGCCGGATATCACCGGCCGGCGCGCCCGCAATCGCTGCGCGGTAAAGGTCCGGCCGATAGCTCGCGGCGGCGATGCGGGCGTTTTCGGCGCTGTGCGCCACGTCGCCCCAGCGGACCATCTGGCTGTAGAACCACAAGGCGTGGCTGGTCCAGGGAAAGGTCGCGGCCCTGGCGTGGGGAATGAAAAAATCCTCGATCTTGGCCTGCTTGCCCAATGCGGTTTCCAGGCGTCCGGAAAGGCCGCGCTGAATCAGCTCCGCGGGCTGACCGAGATAGGCCGGCGTAGAAAGTATCACTGCCGCCTCGCCATGATTGGCGGGGCTGTCGCACCACAGCGACGCGGCATGGAAAGCGCGCAGCAGGGCCGCCAGCGCCTGGGGATTGCGCCCGGCCCAGGCCTGCGTCACCCCCAGAACCTTTTCAGGGCTGGCGCGCCAGATTTGCGATTTGACGGTTGCGATGACGCCGGCGCCGGACGCGACCCCCACGCTGTTCCAGGGTTCGCCCACGCAATAGCCATCCACGCCACCGGCCTTCAGCGCATCCGCCATCAACGGGGGTGGCAGGATGACGATTTCCACATCCCGGTCGGGATGAATGCCGCAGGCCGCCAGCCAGTAGCGAAGTTCGTAATTGTGCCCGGAATGGGGATGGACGACGGCGAAGCGCAGCTTGCGCCCGCTTTGCGCGACGACCTTGGCCAGGGCATTTCCGACGGCCGCCGCGTCCAGCGTGTCCGGCGCGCCGGCATCGGCCATGCGCTGCCACAGCGCGGTGCTGACGGTCACGGCATTGCCGCCCAGCCCCAGCGCCATGGGCGCGATCACCGGCGCCGCGATGGGCGTCAGTCCCAGGCTGGCCGCGATCGGCATCGGCGCCAGCATGTGCGCCACGTCGAAATGACCCACCGCTGTGCGATCGCGGATATTGGCCCAGGAGGTCTCGCGCACCAGCGCCAGGTCGATATTTTCGGCCGCGGCGAAGCCCTTTTCCCGCGCAATCACCAGCAGCAGGCTGTCGAGCAGCGGCAGGAAGCCGGCGGTGATGCGGTATTCGGTCATGGTTCCAGCAACCCGGCTGCGGTGATGAGGCTTTGGGCGATGTCGACGATCTTGCGGTTCTGGTTCATCGCGGTCTTGCGCAGCAGGCCATAGGCCTCGGCCTCGTCAATGCCGCGGGACCGGATCAGGATGGACTTGGCCTGGTCGATGATCTTGCGGTCCTCCAACGCGCCGCGCGCTTCCTCCAGCTCGCGGGTCAGGCGCGCAAAGGCGTTGAAACGCGAAATCGCCATGTCGAGAATGGGCTTGACCCGCTCCTTCTTGAGACCGTCCACCACATAGGCCGAAACGCCGGCCTCGACCGCCGCCTCGATTTCCGAGGCGTCCGCGCGGTCGACAAACATGGCGACCGGCCGTTTCAGCGCCTTTGACAGGGAAAAAAAGCTTTCGAGCCTGTCCCGGTCGGGATTCTCAAGGTCAATGACCACCACGTCCGGCTCGATATCGACGATCTTGCGGGCGACCTCTTCGACGGAATGAATGACGCTGACCTTGGTATGGCCGGCCTCGCGCAGACCATCCTCGATGATGGCGGCGCGAAGGCGATTGTCGTCAATCACCAGGATCGAAAGGTCGGAAGCGGACATGTTTGCCATGTATCCCCACGCCGCGTCCGGGTGCAAGCCGGACCGCCGGCACAAAATTCATTCATTTTTGGGTGAAAGTCGCGTCAGTCCGCTTAACGATTGAGCAGCGGCCGAAAAAATCCGAGATGAATTGCAGTTCGATGACGATGCGGTCTTGCGTTGCGCAAGGCTTGCCGCAAAGGATTTTTGCGAGGGTCAGCGACGGCTTTCATCGGGGCCAGCGGCGGTCTCACCAAATCATAAAATCATCCGGGGCCGCGAGGCCTTGATTTCAGACAACGGCGTCTGTGCAGCGGGGAACCGCTGGCAGGCGCTTTTTCATTTTGGCGCAAGGCCAAAGAAGGGGACACATGACTCGTTCGCGCTCGTTCGCGTTCTCGCTATCGGCTGCCTTGCTGGCGACACTGGCCGCATCCGGACAGGCCCGGGCTGGCAGCGTTTTGGACGCCGTCGCCGCCGGACGGCCGATCATCGATCTGCGCGTCCGCTATGAAAATGTCGATGACGCCAGCAAGGCGCCGGCCGGCCAGGCCGGCACCTTGCGCGCCCGGCTGGGCTATGAAACCGGCGCCTGGAACGGCTTGTCGCTGGCGGCGGACTTCGATCAGGTCTGGGTGCTGGGCAGCGATGCCTACAACAGCACGCGCAATGGCAAGACCGCCTATCCCGTGATCGCCGATCCGCACCTGACGGCGCTGAACCGGCTGCAACTCACCTATGCCTCGGACTTCAACACCAAATTCACCATCGGTCGTCAGCGGCTGTTGATCGGCAATATGCGTTTCATCGGCAATTCGGGCTGGCGCCAGCATGAGCAGACTTTCGACGCGCTGTCCGCAGTCAACACATCCATTCCGGACCTGACCTTCACCTACGCCTATCTGTATCGCGTGAATCGCGTCTATGGCCCGGAGATTCCGGTTCCGTCCAACACTCCGGCCGCGGCCACGGGGCAGGCGAATTATTTCAAGAGCGGCAGTCATGTGCTGAACGGCGTCTATGTTGGCGTTCCGGGCCTGCGGCTGGAGGGCTATGCCTATCTGCTGGATTTGTCCGCGCCCGGCTATGCGGTACTGCCGGCGCAGCAGACCGCGACGGCGAGGCTTTCCACCGCCACCACTGGCGGGCGCGCCGATTACAGCTTCGTACCCCTGGATGGGGTTGCGGCCAAGCTTACCGGCGAGTTTGCCCACCAGACCAATTATGCCGGCAATCCTCTTTCTTTCGGGCTCAACTATTGGCTGGGCGAGGCGAGCGCGACCTATCAGGGCGCCAGGGCGCTGGTGGGTTACGAAGTGCTGGAAGGTAGTGGCACGATTGGTTTCGCCACGCCGCTTGCCACATTGCATGCGTTCAATGGCTGGGCTGACATGTATCACGACTATGCGACGGACAATCTCAACACCGGCATCGGCAGCGAATGGGACGCGCAGGGCGAACTGGTGGTGGACGCCAATCTTTCCTTCCTGGTCAAATATGCCGGCTATCAGGGTTCAGGCGTGGCGGCCGGCGGCTTTGCGGACAAGTCCATTGTCTGGCTGCAGACGGCTTACAAATATTGAAAAACCTAGCGCGGCAGGACGAAGCGGCTTTTGACCTTTGTCAGGGGGTAGTGCTTGCCGTTCCAGACGAAATCTCCGGGCAGCGCGGCCGGGCGCGTGATCTGGGCTGTCAGGGTTTTGTCGCTCAGCGTGTAGCGCACCGACACCGCGCCTTTGGGCGTGGCCGCCTCCGCGTCGAGTGAGGTCAGATTGCCCAGCAGGGGCGCGACTTTGAGGCGCGCATAACCCGGCGCGGCCGGCCCGATACCGGCCACCAGGCCCAGCAGGTCGGCGGTGGGATGGGCGCTCCAGGCATGGGTGTCTGACCGGGTGTCGCCGCGCGACTCCGGCCAGGTGGTGTAATGCAGCGCCAGCAGGTCGCGCCAGGTTTGCAACAGGCCGAAATAGTGATTGGCCAAGCCGGCATGCTCGAAGGCCCGTATCAGGTACCAGGCGAAGTAATAAGTGGACGTGGCCATGCCGTCGGGGGCGTCGATACCGTGACCCGGAACCGTGATGCGATCCAGGATGGCGGGTGCTTCTTCCGGCGTGGCGACATCGTAAAGCACCGCCAGCGCATTCATGTGCTGACTGAAGGGAGAGAGGTCGGAGGTATCGGCAAACAACCCGCTTTTCGCATCCCGGCAATGGGTGCGGACGGCGTTGCGCGCGTCATCGGCCTTGGTCGTATCGGCGGCGGCTTCCCGCTTGTCGCCGTAAGCAGCCTCCAGCGCCGCGCCCTGGTGCAGCGCGCCGACCCACAGGACCGTCATCAGGCAGCTGCCGCCGTCCTTGCCGTAGGCGGGAAAGGTCTCGCGGTTGTTGCCGGCCGGACCCGCCCAGTCGATGAAATTCCATTGCGGGTTTTTGCCCAACAAGCCATTCGCCGTGCGCCATGGCTCGAACCATTTCAGGATGGTGCGCATGCGCGACAGGTTGCCGGTGATGGGCGCGGGATCAGGCTGCTGCATGGACCAGTCGCTCAGCATGCCGATCCAGGCCAGTGAGAAGGTCGCGATCACATTGTCGCTGCGGCTGGGATAAGCGCCCTGTTCCAGCCCGCCCTCGGCATTGGATTCGGCGAAGGCCTCGATCGCCTGCAGCGCCAGGCGCGGATCGCCCGCCACGGCGTATGAGATCAGCATCTGCAGGCGGGTGTCGCCGGTATATTGCAGCTGTTCCCAATAGGCGCTGTCCATATAGGTTTCGTGCGCATCCACCAGGGCGGTGCGCCAGCCCACATCCCAGATGCGGTTAAGTTCCGGGTCGCTGCTGGTGAAATGCGCGATCTTCTGGAAGGGATAGCTGGTTTCAAACACCCGCAGGCCTTCCAAGGTCAGCGGTGCGGCGCCGGTCTGGATGTCGAGCTCGGCATAGCGCCATGTGCGCCACCACAGGGTCGTGAAGGTCCGGCGCGGACCATCGGGGAGGAAGGTGTCGAAAATGCCGAGCGCCTGGCGGTCCCCGATCAGGTCGCGGTCGGCCTTCTTGCCGTCGGCGTCGTACAGCGCCTCGGTATAGGTGAGCTTGATGGTGGCGCCGTTGCCGCCGGAGACCTCCAGCTCGGGATAACCCGAAATCATCGCATCCCGCCGCAGCAGGATTTTGGCATGGGTGTTGGCGGGCACGCTGACAGGTTTCGCCGGAAAAGCGTCAGCGCCCGTGAGATCGCTGCGCACCACGCTGCCGGGCGCGATCGCGGAAAAGCTCTGCTGGGGCAGGAGATCGGCGATCAGGGTGCGCGCCGCCGCTTGCGGTGCAGGCACGGCATCGCTCCATCCGGTGCCTGCTTCCGCGGGGCCGGCCCAGTCCCAGTCCGCCTTGGCGGCGTTGATGACTTCCGGCGCGCTGGCGACATAATAGCGCCGGCGCGGCACCTGGGCCCGGCCGTTCACCGCGTCGTGGCCTTCATCAATCTTTACGCGCCAGCCCGGTTCGCCGGTCGAAAGCGCTCCGCTGCTCAGGCGAAAGCCCAGCGCGACGCTCTGTTGCGCAATCGGTGCGACCTGCGGCGGCAGCTTGTCGGCTGCAAGGCTTGCTGTGTTCGCGACCGGCGTCCGGACGAAATCCCACACGGCGGCGGCGACCACGTTCCGGCCGCGCTTGAGATAGGGCGCGAGATTGACGCTCTCGGTGCGCCAGTGCGCGATGGTGCCGGTGGAGGGTCCGCTGGCCACCCCCCGGCCGTTGACGAACAGGATGAAACGATTGTCGGCGGTGACGGTGACCGGCATCGTCTTGGGAACATGCTGAAGGTCAAGCGCGCGGCGGAAGTGCAGCACGATGGGCTTGTCCGCTGCGGCTGCTCCAGGATGGGTGATCCATCCGTCGCTGTCCGGCGCCGCCAGAGCGGGGCCGGACAGGGCAAGCAGCGTCATGACCGCCAGCTTCATCGCTGTCACGGCTGGGTGCTGAACTTGAACAGGGTCACTTCATGCAGCGGCTTGCTCGGCGTCACGATGGTAGAGGGAAACTGCGGCTGGTTCACCGCATCCAGATATCCCTCTGTCTCCAGGCTCATGGAAGAAAAGGTGCGATAAATCTTGCCGCCTTTGCCGGTCACGGTGCGGTCTTCGATATTGTCGCTGTAGAGCTGCACCGCGGGCTGGGTGGTGGAAACATCCATCACGATGCCGGTCTTGCTGTCGGACAGCCGCACCGCGGGGCGCATCCGCCCCGGCGTGCCGTTGACGATCATGCAGATGTCCAGGCCCTTGCGCATGGCAATCTGATCGAAAGGCGAATTCAGCACCGTGCCGATGCGCACCGGCTTGCGGAAGTCGAACGGCGTGCCATCTACTTTTGCGATCTCCCCGGTGACCAGGTTGTCGGCGTCCTGGGGCAGGTAATGGTCGGCGAAGACCTGTAGCTCCTGGCCTGAGACATCGCCATTGCCTTCGCCCTGCAGTGCGAAATAGGCATGGTTGGTGAGATTGACCGGGGTCGGTCTGTCGGATGTGGCGCGATAGTCCAGCTTGAGCGCGTTGTCCCTGGTGACGGTATAGGTCACGGTGGTGGTCAGCACGCCTGGAAAGCCTCCATCGCCGTCGGGGCTGACGACAGTGAGGGCCAGGCTGGGCTCGGCGCCGTCATGCAGTGTTGCCGTCCAGACTTTGGCGGAAAAGCCTGCGGTGCCGCCATGAATAACAAACATGGCATTGGGATTGCGCTTTTCCAGCTGGGTCGTCTTGCCGTCCAGGGTGAAGCTGCCGCCTTTGCTGATGCGGCCGACATAGCGCCCGATGATCGAGCCGAAGACGCTGCCTTTCTGGTAGGAGGCAAAATCGTCAAAGCCCAGCATGGTGTCGGTCTTGCCGCTCTGTTTGTTGGGCACGTTCAGCGCCACGATATCGCCGCCATAATCGCTGATGCGCGCCACCAGCCCGCCCTTGCCGGTCAGGGTATAGAGGCTGACCTTCTGGCCGCCGGTCGTGGTGCCCCAATCCGTCTTTTCGATATTCGCCGCCCAGGCCGGCGCAGCGGGAAGCAGGGCGGCCAGCAGGATGGCCACCGCGATTGTTCTCTTCTGTCTCATGGCTGCTTTCCTATTGCCGTGTGTTGAAGACGACATAGTGGAAATTTTTCGTCGGGCCGGTGGCGACGAACAGGTGCGGCATGCCGGCGGGGATCTGCAGGAAGTCACCCGTCCGTACCGTCATGCTGGTGCCGCCGACGATGGCGTCGCCGCGGATCTGGCCGGGCCCGGTTTCTTTCGCATTGGAGACGGTGCCGCCATAGGTCAGGAGCGCTTCGCCGGCCAGCACATGAATGTAGTGAGTCCAGTGGGTATGCACCTCCGGTTCGTTGCCGGCGGCGCTGCGGCGGGCGTATTCGACATAGTAATTTTCATGATCGACCGGGAAAGCCGTGTGGGCGCCGGGGCCCGGTTTCTCGGTGAGGGCCTCCACGTCCTTGGCGGACAGGAATTTGAACGGCTCGGCCGGCAGGTTGCGAAGCGGCGTCTGCGCCAGGGCTGCCGGCGCGAGCAAGGCGGCGGCGAAAAGCAGGCTTGTGATTCTGGTGAACATGTTTCGGGTCCCCGTTTGTTTGGCCCAGCCTAACGCCCCCGCCTGCAAAAGAAACACAGAGTTCCGGCGGACCGGCGGACTGAATCGCATGAAAAACATGTGTTTGGGTGCAGCTGCGAAGGCCATGGGCTTGCTGGATCGTTGCCAAGCCGCCTTTTCGGATTACAGTTCGCGCCAAGCGCACGCAGGTGGCCGGACCACCGAGAAGAACGCATTGCATCGATATGGGCAGGGTTAAGGCGACATTGGCGGTTGTGGCGGTTGTTGGCGCCGCCGCGCTTGGCGTTGCGGTTCGGCAGCACCACACCGATACGGCGCAGCCGGTGGATTTCAACCGCGACATCCGCCCGATCTTCAACGCCAACTGCATGGCTTGCCACGGCGGTGTAAAGCAGGCCGCCAACATCTCCTTTTCCTATCGCGAGCAGGCCCTGGGCAAGGGCAAATCGGGACGCCCAACCGTCGTACCGGGCAATCCGCGCGCCTCCGAACTGATGGCGCGGATCACCTCAAGCGATCCGGAAGTGCGCATGCCCTTGCACCGGCCGCCTTTGCAGCCGGCGCAGATCGCGCTGCTGCGCCGATGGATCGCGCAGGGGGCGCCATGGTCCGATTACTGGGCGTTTGTTCCGCCCAAGCCACAAGCCTTGCCAGCGGTGCAGCATGGAGGTTGGGTGCGCCAGCCGCTTGACCGCTTCATTCTCGCGCGCTTGGAAAAAGAAAAGCTGGCGCCGTCGCCGGAAGCCGACAAGGCGGCGCTGCTGCGCCGGGTATCGCTCGATCTCACGGGCTTGCCGCCGACGCCGGAGGAGCAGGCGGCCTTTCTGGCCGACACCGCGAAAGACGCCTATGAAAAACAGGTGGACCGCCTGCTGGCCTCGCCCCGTTATGGCGAGCGCTGGGCCTCGATGTGGCTGGACCTTGCCCGCTATGGCGACAGCAAGGGCTTTGAAAAGGACAAGAGCCGCCCGGGCGTGTGGCCCTATCGCGATTGGGTCATCGACGCCTTCAACCGGAACCTGCCCTATGATGCGTTCGTGACCAAGCAGCTGGCAGGGGATCTGCTTGCGGGCGCCACGTTCGAAGACCGGATCGCCACGTCCTTCCACCGCCAGACTGCGGCCAACGACGAAGGCGGCACCGATGACGAAGAATTCCGCCTTGCCGCGGTGATGGATCGCAGTGCCACGACATGGTCCATCCTCAATGGCGTCAGCTTCAATTGCGTGCAGTGCCACTCCCATCCCTATGATCCGATCCGGCACACCGAATATTATAAATTCCTGGCCTTCTTCAACACGTCGCGCGATGCCGATATCGCCTTCGATGCGGCCCTGGACGATGACTGGCCGGTCCTGCACGTTCCCAGGGACAAGGCGGAATATGGCGAGGCTGACCGCCTGCAGCGGCAGGGTGCTACGCTGAGCAACACGCTGGTCGCGGCAAGCCGGGCTGCGGCATCCGGCTACGGTCCGTGGAAGCTGTTGCCCATCCGGGAAGGCAGCATCAGCCAGACCCTGGCAATAGAGCATGATCTGTCGGAACTCGCGCTCCGCCCGCCGAGCAAAAAACTCACCGATCAAATCGCACATTTGCGCGAGGAACTGGCCCGGGCGAAGACCAAAACGCTGGCGGCAGCGATCCGCATACAGGCCGGCATGGCGGCCTATACCGGAACGGTTCCGATAAAGTCCTTGTTCGATCTGACGGCTGCCGCAGATGTGCCGTTGTTGACGGCGCTGCGCATCGAAGTGCCGCCTACCGATGCCGCAAAGGCCCGTCACTCTCCGGAAAAAGGGTTTGTCGTCAATCACATTGATGCCTGGCTGGTTGGGCCGGACGGCCATTCCGACAAGATAGAGTTTCGCCTCCTGGCGCCGGATTCGATCGAGAATCTGCAAGGCAATATTGCGCGCATGCTGCGCAATACGTCGGATCGCAAGGTGCGTTCGCCGGCCGAGGTGGCCAAAAGTCTTGTCGCCAACAGTGGCTTCATGGCCGATCCCAACCTGTTTCGCACCCGCTGGGTGGTGGGCGTGCCGAGTGCGCCCCTGCATATTCCGGCGGGCGCGCAGCTGCGGGTTCAATTGACCCAGACCGAGCCCATCAATGCCTCATTCTCGCCGGTGCCGCGTGTGCGCCTGCTGGCGAGCGGCGATGCGCGCTGGACTGCGTTCGCGCAAGTCTCCGGGTTTGAAAAGACTGTTGCGGAGCTGGAACAGCTGACCCGCCGCGTCCAGGACATGCCCAGCGTTCCCTTGCCGGTCATGGCCGAGGAGGCGCCCTATGAACAGCGCGCAACCCTGGAATTCGAGCGCGGCAGTTTTCTCACTCAGACCGGCGCCGCGCTTCGCGCGGACACCCCCGCGCTGTTTCCCAAATTGCCCGCCAACGCGCCGCGCAATCGCCTGACCCTGGCGCGCTGGTTCTTCTTGCCGGACCAGCCCCTGACGGCGCGCATGGCGGTGAACCGCTATTGGGAACAGCTGTTCGGCACCGGCATCGTGGAGACGTTGGAGGATTTCGGCAGCGCCGGAGAAATGCCCAGCCATCCCGAACTGCTGGACTGGCTGGCCCTGCATTTCCAGAACGATCTGCACTGGAACATGAAGGCGCTGCTGCGCGAAATGGTCACCAGCGCGACCTATCGCCAAAGCGCCAGGACGACGCCGGCCTTGCGCGAGAAGGATCCGCTCAACCGCCTGCTTGCCCACGGCCCGGCACAACGTCTCAGTGCCGAGATGGTCCGCGACCAGGCGCTCCTCGCCAGCGGTCTGCTTAATCCCCAGATGGGGGGGCCGCCGGTGATGCCGCTGCAGCCCAAGGGTGTGTGGAACGTGGAAGCCAACAACCCCGAACGGTGGGTCGACTCCACCGGAGCCGACCGCAACCGCAGGGCGGTCTATACGTTCATCAAGCGCACGGCGATCTATCCCAGCTTCGTCACCTTCGACGCTGCGGACCGGCAGTTGAGCGTGCCGCGCCGCCTTCCCACCAACACGCCGCTGCAGGCGCTGGTGACCTTGAATGACCCGGTCTATCAGCAGGCGGCCCAGGCCTTGGCGGCAGAGATGATCAAGGACGTTCCGCCGGGCGTCGGGGGCGATCTTTTGAATGCGCGCCTGAACGATGGCGCGCGTCGGGTGCTGTCGCGCGATCTCACACCGGCTGAGACCGTGCCGCTGCGCCGTCTTTACGGTCAGTTTGGAAACCCCACCCAGGGATTTGCCGCGGTGGCGAGTGCGTTGCTTAATCTTGATGCCGCGTTGACAAGGTGACGATCATGGCAGAACCGAACATCCTGGATGCCGGACAATTGCTGGACCGGTTGCAACGTCAGGCGCAGACCCGCCGCCAGTTTGTCGGCTGGGGCGCCGGCGGGTTGGGCGCGTTTTTCCTGAACGCGGCCGAGGCCAAGACCGCGCCCGCCGGCGAGGCGCTGAATTTTGCCCGCGATCCGTCCACGCCGCTGTCGGTATTGCCGCCGCAGTTCACGCCCAAGGTGAAGCGGGTGATCTATCTGCACATGGGCGGCGGCCCCAGCCCGCTGGAATTGTTCGACCACAAGCCGGTCCTGACCCGTTTCAACGGCCATGACTGTCCGGAGTCCTTCCTGAAGGGCAAGCGCTTTGCCTTTATCACCGGCATCCCGAAGATGCTGGGTGGGCAGTTTCCCTTTCACCAGGCGGGCAAGAACGGCACCTGGATCTCCGACCGGTTGCCGCATCTAGAGCGTGTCATCGACGATGTGTGCCTCATCAAGTCCATGCGGACCGACCAGTTCAATCACGCGCCGGCCCAGCTCCTGGTGCAGACGGGTGATCAGCGCACCGGACATGCCTCCTTGGGATCGTGGGTCACGTACGGGTTGGGCACGGAAAACCAGAACCTGCCGGGATTCATCGTGCTGATCTCCAACGGCGGCACCACCGCCAATGCGGGCAAGCCGCTGTGGGGGTCCGGCTTCCTGCCCAGCGTCTATCAGGGCGTGCCATGCCGCTCGGCCGGTGAGCCGGTGCTGTATCTGGGCAATCCTCCCGGGGTCAGCCGGTCGGAGCGGCGCGAGGTGCTGAACGCGGTGGATGAAATCAATCGCCACACCTATGAGGAATTCGGCAACCCGGAAACCGTCACCCGCATAGCGCAGTATGAAATGGCGTTCCGCATGCAGCTGCAAGCCAGCGACGCCATGGACATACGCCGCGAGCCGCAGGCGGTGTTGGAGCGCTATGGCGCCGAGCCGGGCAAGACCAGCTATGCCAACAACTGCCTGGTGGCGCGCCGCCTGGCCGAGCGCGGTGTGCGCTTCATCCAGCTTTATCACTGGGGATGGGATTCACACGGCACGCCGACGGACGAGGGGCTGAATGTAGGGCTGGTCAAGCAGTGCAAGGAAACCGATCAGCCCACGGCCGCCCTGCTGGCCGACCTCAAGGCACGCGGGCTCTTGGAAGACACATTGGTGGTTTGGGGTGGGGAGTTCGGCCGCACGCCCATGCAGGACAATCATGCCGGCGGCGAAGAGACCAAATTCATAGGCCGCGACCATCACCCTTCCGCCTTCACCATCTGGATGGCGGGCGGCGGCGTCAAGACGGGGATGACCTACGGCGAGACCGACGATATGGGCTATGAGATCGTCAAGGATCCGGTGGAAGTCCGCGACCTGCACGCGACCATGCTGTATCTGCTGGGCTTCGACTCGCAGAAGCTCAGCTATACCTATCAGGGCCTCGACCAGAAGCTCACAGGGGTCAAGCCCGCCCGCATCGTCTCCCAAGTGCTGGCATAACGGGTCGATGGGGCGATGAGCGATGCAGCACAGCGCCTTTCCGGACGAGGTCGCATGTCGGCTTTGGCCTATCTGGGCTGCGTCGGCTTGATCACGGCCCTGGGCGTTGGACTGGCGATGCAGCTGCGGCCGCCTTTCGGGCATGCGGTGCGCCAATTTGTTGGCTTGGAAACGGAGCCGCGTGCGAACACGGACTCCTTCTATGCCGTTCGCGTGGCGCCATTGCTGGACTCGCGTTGCGCCGGCTGCCACGGCGCCCGGATGCAGAAAGCGCAATTGCGCCTGGACAGTTTTGCCGGCCTGATGCGCGGCAGCCGGCATGGCGCGGTCATTGAACCGGGACGTATCAAGGACAGCGAGCTGTTTACCCGCATCAGCTTGCCCGCATCGGACGACAAGGCCATGCCGCCCAGCGGCAAGACCCCACTGACCGCCGACGAGATGACGGTGATCAGGTTGTGGATCGCGGCTGGAGCCTCGGGGGTGCAGCGCGTGGTGGCGGGTGCGCCCAGTCCCGTGCGGGAGATCAAGCTTCCCGAGGTAGATCCGCGGGCGGTACAAAAACAACGTGCACCGCTGGCGGCGGCGGTGACGCGGTTGCAAAGCCGCTTTCCCGGCGTCATCGATTATGAATCGCGCAGTTCGGCCAACTTGGAGATTCATGCCGCGCTCAACGGGCCCGCCTTCGGCGATGCTGAGCTTGCCGCCTTGTTGCCCTTGAAAGATCGCATCGTGTGGGCGGACTTCTCCGGCACCGCCATCACTGACGCCTCGGCATCGGCCCTTGCCGCCATGACGTCGCTGCGGACACTGCGCCTGTCGAACACCAAGGTGACCGACACGACGATCCGGGCGCTGGCGCCGCTGAAAGCGTTGCGGTCCATAACGACAGCGGGGACAGGTGCGCGCGAGGTGGCGCTGGCAGCCCTGCGCCAACGCGGCCTTGCGGTGTATGGAGGCGGCGATGCGCAATGACCCCATCGTGACCGATCCCGTTCCCCATGTGCGGGTTTGGGATCTGCCCACCCGGCTGTTCCACTGGAGCATCGTGGCTCTGGTGTTCGTATCCTGGCTCAGCGCCGACCAGGGGCTGATGACGATCCATCTGTGGTCGGGATCGGCCTTGCTGGCGCTGCTGCTGTTCCGTATCGGTTGGGGCGTGGTGGGATCGACCACGTCGCGCTTCCGGGATTTCCTGCATCCGCCCCGAAAGGTGGCCGGATATCTGAAGGCGATGGCCGGCGGCGAAAAGCCCCTCCATGCCGGTCACAATCCGGCTGGCGGCTTGATGGTGGTGGCCCTGATCGCCATCCTTCTGGCCCAGGCCCTCACCGGCCTGTTCGCCAATGACGGCCTGCATTTCAGCGGCCCCTTTGCCAACTGGGTCAGCGAGGAGACTTCCGTCCAGGCGACCACCATCCACGGTGCGATTTTCAATGTCCTTCTGCTTCTGATCTGGTGCCATGTCGTGGCGGTGGGGTTCTACTTGTTTGTCAAAGGCGACAATCTGGTTCGGCCCATGTTCACCGGCAAGAAGCCGCACAGCCATGTGCCGGCTGGCCTCACCCTCAACTTCACCCGTCTTTATGTTGCGCTGCTGTTGCTGGTTCTGACCGCCGGCATCGTGGTATGGATTGTCCAACAGGGGGCTGTTTTATGAAAAAGCTGTTTTGCGGTATCGCGCTGGCCACGGGCCTGATGGCCCCGATGACGGCTGAGGCTGCGCCCAGCTTCACCATGGACACCAAATTCCTCACCCCGCCCGAGGGCATGGCGACGATCGGCGATTCCCATGGCGATATCGCCGTTTCGCCCGCGGGCGAGATTTATGTCAGCGTCCAGGGCGGCGATCACGCCGGCATCCAGGTCTACAGCGCCAAGGGCAAATACCTGCGCAATGTGCCAGGTGCGCCCACCGACCTGCATGGTTTCATCATCGCGCGCGCGCCCAACGGATCGCCCGCTATTTTCGGCGTCAGCCGGCTGGCGCAGCATATCGTTGAACTCGGCCTGGATGGCCGGACGAAACTGGACATTGATGTCGCGGTGGTCCCCGACCAGTACAAGAACAAAGCCGAGGGCAAGCCGGCCACCAACCTGACCGGCATCGCCGTGGCGCCCAACGGCGACATCTACGTGACCGACGGCTACGGGCTGGACTTCATCCATCGCTTCGACAAGACGGGCTATTACATCACCAGTTTCGGCGGCAAGGGTGAGCCGTGGAATTTCGATACCTGCCACAAGCTCGCTATCGACACCCGCGTCACGCCGGTGCGGCTGTTCTGCACCGATCGCAAGCACAATCGTCTGGTCTCCATGGATCTGGAGGGACATGTGCTGGGTGTGTTCGCCGAGGGGTTGCGCCTGCCCAGCGCCCTGGCAATCTATAAGAACGAACTGGCTGTGGCCGAACTGGCGGGCCGCGTCGTGATCCTGGACATGAAGGGCCAGGTCGTTGCCACCATTGGCACCAACGACAACCAGGACGAGATCCACGCCAACAAGGCACCCCCCACGATCTGGCAGGCCGACAAGTTCTATGCGCCGCATGGGCTGACCTATGACAGGCAGGGCAACCTGCTGGTGACGGAATTCAATCAGTTTGGTCGCGTCACACGCGTGATACGGAAGTAGGGGAGGAACGCATGATCAATTCAACGCGCCGCAGCTTTTTCGGCTGGACACGAAATGCCCTGGCCGCCACCGGCCTGGTAAGCGCCACGCCCGTCCTGGCAGCGACTGCCGCGCCAGGCGAGGATTATTACGACAAGCTGGGCGTGACCAAGATCATCAACGCCGCCGGCACCTATACCGCGCTGACCGCCTCGATCATGCCGCCATCGGTGCAGGCGGCGGTGGCCAGGGCGGCCAAACATCCCGTGCGGCTGGCCGAGCTGCATCAGAAGGCCGGCGAATATCTCGCCCAGCGGCTGAAGTGCGAGGCGGCACTGATCAGCGCAGGCGCGGCATCGGCGCTGACCCTGGGCACAGCCGCCTGCATGACGGTGGGAAATAGGGCGGCGGTGCCGCTGCTGCCGCTGCAGACCGCCGACCTGAAGAACGAGGTCATCGTCCAGAAGGCGCATCGCTACGGCTACGACCATGCCATCACAAATTGCGGCGTCCGCTTTGTCGAGGTGGAGACCTTGGAAGACTATGAAAATGCCTTCACCCCCAAAACGGTGATGTGCCACTTCTACAACGCCGCCGAAGCCGGGAATATCAGCCGCGAGAAATGGCTCGAGGTTGCCCATCGCCACGGCGTGCCCTGTTTCAATGACGCGGCCGCCGACGTGCCGCCGATTTCCAACCTGTGGAATTACACCCAGATGGGTTTTGACCTGGTCACCTTTTCCGGCGGCAAAGGCATGCGCGGGCCCCAGAATGCCGGTCTGCTGCTGGGCCGCAAGGATCTCATCGAGGCCGCCACTTGGAGCAACAGTCCGCGCGATGAAACCGTTGGCCGCGGCATGAAGGTCGCCAAGGAGCAGATCGTCGGCATGGTGGCGGCGGTGGACTGGTTCCTGGCCCAGAGCGACGAGGGCATGCAGGCGGAATTTCGTGCCCGCGCTACACGCATCGCGGCGCGGCTGAAAGATATTCCCACCCTGACGCATGAGATTGCCGTGCCGCCCATCGCCAACGCCCTT
>Ga0193716_1000891_pt1 | contig 17734 bp, 9 predicted proteins | sample U2c1metaG_FD_145901 | JGI IMG/M metagenome (GOLD analysis project Ga0193716, IMG submission 145901) | Soil microbial communities from a riparian zone of the East river system, Colorado, United States - U2c1 | ecosystem: Environmental > Terrestrial > Soil > Riparian zone | place: USA: East River...
CCACAGGGGATCAGGCAACCCCGCTTCCCGCATCGTGGGCAATATCATACCCCATGTATACGACAACAGTACCTTCGATCGCGAAGGCGGCACTAACAACGGCTTCGAGAATTGCCGCGTCTTTCAGACAGGCGCCGGCGGCATCTTCATGACGGGAGGCAACCGCCTCACCCTGGAGCCGGGTAACAGCTTCGTAATTAACTGCTATATCAGCAATTACAACCGCATCGAAAAATCCTATCGCCCCGGCATCTGGATCACGGGCGTTGGCAACCATATCTCCAACTGCGAGGTCTGCAACGGACCGGCCATGGGTATCCTCCTCCATGGAAATGATCATCTCGTGGAATACAACAACATCCACCACATGGCCCTGGTGGTAGATGATATGGGCGCATTCTATCATGGCCGCGACCCCTCCGAAAGAGGGAACATCATACGCTACAATTATTTTCACCACATCGGCAGCAAACACAAAACCGAAGCCGTCTATCACGATGACGGCGAATGCGGCACCACGGTATATGGCAATGTATTCTACAAAGCCGGCACCGTAGCAGGCTTCATAGGGGGTGGCCGCGATAACCATTACGACAACAACATCTTCATCGACATACGCTATGCATCCCATATTGACGATCGCCTGAATAACTGGGCCAAAGCAATGCTGGACTCCAATGGTCTTTTCCGCAAACGACTAAACGCCGTAGGGTACAACAGGCCCCCCTACTCCACCCGCTATCCCCACCTCAAAGATTATTTCGAAGATGATCCGGCTTTGCCAAAAAGAGATACATTTACCAATAATATCCTGGTTCGCATTGGCAAAATAACGGAAGGAAAAAAAGAATGGCTTCCCTTCACGGACGACAACCTGGTCGTCGACCATGATCCGGGTTTCATTGACAGTGCAAAGGAGGATTTCCGGATAAAAGAAAGTGCGGAAGTATGGAAAAAGCTGCCGAATTTCCGACAGATCCCATTCTGGAAAATAGGGTATGATGCAAGTAAATAACGATAATGAACGGTGCCTCCTGCACCTGATTGCCGAAGGCCACAAGCCCTCGTATAGCGTTATCTATGACCGGTACTGGAAAAAGATCTATGCCACTGCGCTTCATTATCTCAGATCTCCCCAATGGGCACAAGACCTGGTCCAGGACATCTTTTTGAAAATTTGGATCAAACGGACCACTCTCGCTGAAGTGAACGATTTCGAATCATTCCTCTTCATCGTGGCCCGCAACGAGCTGGTTTCCGCCATACGCAAAAAAGTGGAAGCCAGCCCATTGCAGGAACAGATTGAACCAATGGCAACCACGGAGCTGCCGGACAACGCAGTGAGCCTCAAACAGACCGAACAGCTCCTTGCCGACGCCATCGCTCGCCTGCCACCACAGCAAAAGCTGGTTTTTACCCTTACCCGCCAACGTGGCCTAAGCCACGAAGCCATCGCCCGCCAGCTCGGCCTGAATACCCGCACTGTCAACAACCACGCCACCCGCGCCATCCTCAGCATTCGCCAGTATCTCCAGAAACAAGGCCACCAGGGAGCAGGCTGGTAAAAAATATTTTTTCCACGCGGCTGTGCGTCCCCTTTCGTTCTTGCGTCTTTAAGGAAGCGGCCTTCTTTCCACACGACCTTTCCTTCCAACATAACCAAACCTTTCCAATTAACCGTTTAGCCCAATCCAGATGGACCCTTATTTCAATAGCCTGATCGATAAATACACCAATGGCACGCTCACACCGGCGGAAACTGCACAGCTGCAGCACCTGCTGCAAAGCAAAGAGCATCTGGAGCAGCTGGAACAATTGATCCTGGCAGAGCTGAAGCAGGCCTCCCCGGCCGAAGAAGGAGACGAAGTAATTCGGTTCGCCATCTTTGAAAAGCTGGAAGCACAGATGGCCCTGCATGAGGACGATGCCATAATGCCCATAAGAATATCCCCAAGTCGCTCATGGAGATACCTGGCCGCAGCGTGTAGCATACTATTGATCACCGGTGGAACCGTCCTGTTCTTACGCAACCAGGCATCCAGGACTCCAGCCCTCGTAGCGCAGCCTGCTCCGAATAAAAAGATCAACCCCGGCTCCAGCAAAGCCACTCTTACACTGGCCGATGGATCCGAGATCCAGCTGGACGATAGCAACAAGGGCGACATTGCCGTCCAGGGCGGCATCAAGGTCATCAAGCTGGACAATGGCATCCTCGCCTACAACGGAAAGAACACCACAGGCGAGACGATGTACAATACCATCCGTACACCCCGTGGCGGCCAATACGAGGTCGTATTACCCGACGGCACACACGCCTGGCTCAACTCCGCTTCCTCTCTTCGCTTTCCCGCTACATTCTCAGGCGCCCGAGAATGTAGCGGGAAAGCGAAACAAGGATACTTTGAAGTGGCCAAAAATAGGGACTACCCCTTCATTGTCCATGCCGGCGTCACGGACATCAGGGTTCTGGGCACCAGCTTTGACATCATGGCTTACGGCGACGAACCCGAATGCAATACCACCCTCGTAGACGGCGCGGTAGTGGTCAATCACAAAGGCGCGGATCACCTGCTGAAACCCGGCGAACAAGCCCGCCTCGACCTGTCCTCACTCTCCATGAGCATCCGCAAGGCCGACGTGGAAGAGGTCATCGCCTGGAAGAACGGCAAATTTCAATTCGGAAAAAGCAATATAAAGACAATCATGCGCCAGATTGCCCGCTGGTATGATGTGGAAGTAGAATACAGGGGCGACCTCTCGGGACTCCAGCTATCAGGCATCCTGTCCCGTAAAGGTGACGTGGCGGAGCTGCTGGATGCCCTGGAAGAAACAGGAGACGTACATTTTACGACAGACAACAACAAGATCATCGTGACCCCTGCAATCCCAAAATAAAGGCGCAACAATATCTATTCATCAAAAAAAGATTAAAGATGCCAGACTGAAAAAAAGGAATAGAGGAACAAAAAAACCGGAAGTGATTGTGACTCACCCCCGGCCATAAATGTCCTGGTCATTCCTGTAACGATGCTTGAATCTCCACATTCTTAACCAAAACAGTTCAAAAGTATGAATCTACAAGTTACCGGCAAAGCCATGCCCAGGCTTTTGCCCTCAAAACTGCTGTTTATCATGAACCTTTTCGCCATATTACTATTGACCACAGCCCTCCAGGTAAGCGCCTCGGCCTTCTCGCAGACTGTCACCATTTCTGAAAGGAAGATCAAGCTGGAAAAGGTCTTCCGTCTCATCAGCAAACAGACAGGCTACGAATTCATCGTCAACGGCAAATTGCTGGACAATACCTCGCCCATCACCCTGGATGTAAAAAATGCCCCCGTGGAGGAAGTCCTCTCCAGATGCCTGAAGGACCAGCAGCTGTCCTTCACCATCAGGAACAAGATCATCATCATAAAAAAAGCCGCTGAAATACCAGCCGCCCAGACACCCGCGGAAACACCAGTACCACCGGCCCCGCCGGCGACTATCCACGGCAAGGTTGCCGACGCAAAAGGAACGCCCCTCCTCGGCATAAGTGTCACAGTCTCCGGAAGAAAAAGCGGCGCCAGCACGGATGCCAACGGTGAGTTCACGGTCACCGCAGATCCCGGCGACAAGCTCACCTTCAGCGGCGTCGGCTTCGCCCCCCAGACGATCACCCTGGGAACACAGATATCCCTGACCATCATAATGGCGGAAGCTCCCAGCCAGCTCAGCGACATGGTGGTCGTTGGATATGGCACACAAAGAAGAAAAGACGTCACGGGCGCTGTCACCAGCATCAAGATCGAAAATTCACCCAAATCCACGATGCCCAATATCAACGCACTGGAAGCCATCCAGGGCGCGCCCGGCATTAACATCGGTCCCAGTACCAGCGCAGGCGCCGACCCGAACATCGTGGTACGCGGCCAGAACTCCATCTCCGCGAGAACTGCACCCCTCATCGTCCTGGACGGAGTCATCTTCAACGGCAGCATCAACGAGATCAACATGAACGACGTTGCTTCTTTCGACATCCTGAAAGACGCAAGCTCCGCCGCCATCTATGGCTCCCGCTCCGCCAATGGGGTGGTCATGATCACCACCAAACGCGGCAGGTCCGAAAAACCCCAGATCAACTTAACACCTACTATGGTAAGCAGAGCTGGACACGCAAGCCTGACATGAGAAAAGGAGACGCCTACATCCAATGGAGAAAAGATAGCAAATCCATCACTGGTCAGCAGGACCTCAGCCTTCCCGCGATCCTCGCCCCTTTCGAATTGAAAGCTTACAACGAAGGCCACCAGATCGACTGGTTCGACGAAGTGACACAAAGCGCCCCGCTCCAGAGCTACCAGCTCAGCATCTCCGGAAGAAGCAAGAACACCAACTATTACTTATCCGGCGGCTATCTGAAACAGAACGGCGTGCTCAACAACGACAACTATAAAAAGCCCAACATCACGGTGAAGATCGAGAACACCGTTACAGACTGGCTCTCCTTTGGCGTCAACGGATATTATTCCTCCCGTGACTACTCTGGCACTTCCCCCGATATGTACCTGGCCACCTATTTATCTCCCTACTCCTACATGTACCTCGATAGTACCAACACCATCCTTCAACGCTATCCCACTGGCACGGCAGGTATCAACAACCCTTACTGGGGTAACCCCAATCTGTCCCAGCCGGGCTATTATGACGACGACCTGGAAAAATACTCCAGCCTGAGGGGAACGGGATTTGTAAATGTAAAGATACCTCACATCCCGGGTCTTAGCTATCGCCTGAATATGACGGCCAGCAAGAACACGGCGGAACGTGCTTACTTCCACCACGAGTTCAGCGAGGTCAATACCCTGGTGGCATCTGAAATTGCCAATCCCCTCCAGTTCCTCAACAAAGCAAACGGCTACAAACAAACCACCATCATCAATTCGTACGTATTAGACAACATAGTCAGCTATACCCATTCATTCGGCGATCACAATCTGGATCTCCTGGCAGGCTATACCCGCGATCAGAGCATCACGGACCTCGTACGTTTTGCCGGCAGCGACTTCTCGGCCATCGGAACGACTACTTTAAGCTACAACGGCCTGCCCCAGGCAGGTACCCGGACAGGCCTGACAAATAACACCACCTATGCCAACGTCGGCTATATCGGAAGGATCAACTATAATTACAAAAGCCGCTACTACTTCACGGCCAACTTCCGCAGGGACGGCTCTTCGGTATTCAGCGACGGACATAAATTCGGCAACTTCCCCGGCGCTTCCGTCGCCTGGGCCATTAGCGAAGAAAAGTTCATGAAGTCTGTCAAAGCTATTAATTACCTCAAGCTGAGAGCATCCTACGGTAAAACAGGCAACCAGGCCATCGATCCTTACTCTACCCAGTTCACGGTCAACTCTACCAATCTGTTTACCGTTTTCGGCAACACCAGCACCCCTTTCACGGTACCGGGCCAATTGGGTAACTCGGCACTCTCCTGGGAAAAGACGGCATCCTTCAACCTGGGAGCAAACTTCGCCCTGCTCGACAACAGGTTGTCCGGAACCATCGACGTGTACAAAGGATCTACAAAAGATCAGCTGCTGACGCAATCCATCCCCATCCTCACCGGCTTTTCAACCGTGAAGAACAACCTGGGCCAGGTCGACAACAAAGGCATCGAGATCTCAGTGAATTCCATCAACATTAAGTCCCCCACTGGATTTAGCTGGGAGACAGGAGTAAGCTTCTGGCTCAACAGGAATAAGGTCGTGCACCTCACAGGCCTGGATGGCGACAAGGATGGCAAGGAAGACGATGACGTCGCCAACAGTCTCTTCATCGGAAAATCCCTTGGCGCCATCTACGATTACACATTCGACGGTATCGTACAAAACTCCGATGCTAACTATATGGCCAGCACTGGCTTCAAACCTGGCGACGTGAAGTTCAAAGATATCAGCGGCCCCAACGGCAAGCCGGATGGCAAGATCACCACACTCGACCGCTCCGTGATCGGCTATGCCAAAGAGAATTTTAACCTCAACATCAGCAACACCTTCTCTTATAGGAATTTCACCCTGTACTTTGCCATCAATGCCATCATCGGCGGAGGGAAGGACCACTACTTCATGTCGACAAACCTGCGCAGCCTTGACCCGGGCGCGGTATTACCCACCAGCGCCAACTGGATCAACCTGGGCTACTGGATGCCCGACCGACCCAACAACAAGATCCCACGCCCCAACTACACTAACCCCCTGGGTTATAGATTCTACCAGTCCCGGACATTCGCAAGATTGCAGGATCTTGGATTTAGTTACAATCTCAGCAAATCCCTGATCGAAAAAATGAAGATCAGCGACCTGAAAGTCTTCGTAAGCGCAAAAAACCTGCTCACCACCACAAGTTGGACGGGCCTCGACCCAGCCAACGGCGCACAGATAGGCGGCAACGGCGGCTCTACCAACTCGGCCGTCAACCAGTCACCGCCCCTGATGCGCTCAATAACCATTGGCCTGAACATGGGATTCTAACCAAAAAAACTTTAAGAAATATGAACCTGCATAATAAAATAATCGCAATAGCCACGCTGGGAATGCTGACGCTCGGCGCTTGTAAACCAGACAACGATTTTCTAAAAGAAGTTCAGAAAGATGCGCTGAACACAAGTAACGCATTCCTCAGCAAGACCCAGTTCGAAGAGCTGATGGGCTCCATGTACCAGGGCGTACAAAAAATGTACAATACCGCAGACGGCGTCCAGGATGCTTTCATCCTCGGCCTCGGTACCGATGTCGCTTTCGATCCGCGCGATAACGCCAACTCCTACAACAATTGGGCGCTGGTGAATTCGGTCGAACCCTACTCCGCGGCATGGTTCAACCTGCAGTACGGCACCTTCCTGAAAGTTGCCAACACCGTTATCTCCGGTGCCGACAATCCGGCCGTAAAGTGGGCCAGCGACGCAGAAAAAGATGCCATCGTCGCCGAAGCGAGATTCTTCAGGGCATTCGCATACCGCAACCTGGCCAACGTATACGGTGGAGTGCCCATCATAGACAAACCCGCTACCACCCCCCGCTTCGACTACGTCCGCAGTTCACGCGACGACGTCTGGAAGTTTGCAAAAGCTGACCTGGAATTTGCCAGCGCCAACCTCCCATTGACGACGACAAAACCCGGCAGAGTGGTAAAGGCCGCAGCAGATCATCTGCTGGCTGAGATCGACATCTGTCTGAAAGATTGGGATGGCGCCATTGCCGCCGCCACCCGCGTCATCGATGGGACCGATGGCAGCTATTCCCTGGTAAAAAGCCGCTTCGGTGCCCGCGCTTCAGAGTCGAATAAGGACTACTATTGGGACCTGTTCGTCATGGGCAACCAGAATACACAGACAGGCAACAACGAAAGCATCTGGGTAGCACAATTCGAGCCGGTCATCGACGGCGGCACGGTGAATTTTAAAAGACCCCTCATCGAGAGAATGATGTGGTGCAGCTACTGGTCCGTCGCAAAATTTGGCTATGGCTCCGCGGCTCAGGACTCCACAGGTAGAGGCGTTGCCTTCGTCAGAGGCACCAACTACGTCAACTATGACATCTGGGCCAACTCCGGTACAGATATCCGGAACAAAGAGACCAATATCAAACGTAATTATTATTTCGGCCCCCAAAACCCGGCCTCGCCCTACCATCCGGGCGACCTTATCCCCAGGTCCTTCCTGACGCTGAGAGAGGATACCATGTCCTATATCTATCCCAACTGGCAAAAATTTGGAACTGACAAACACCTCAATGCACAGCCCGACAACGGCTATATCAGGGACTTCTACGTCATGCGCTTGCCCGAGACCTACCTGCTTCGGGCAGAAGCATACCTCGGCAAAGGTGAGACAGGTCTCGCCGCAAATGATATCAACGTGGTAAGGGATCGCGCAAAAGCGACCTTGATTTCTCCCGCCGGCGTCACCTTGGACTATATCCTCGACGAACGCGCCCGCGAGCTCTTCGGGGAAGAGTTCCGAATGCTCACCCTGGGCCGGCTAGGCCTGATCTACGACCGTACCAGGAAGTATGGACTTCCCGCAGCCCAGGCTTCTATCCAGCCTTTCAATAATCTGCTGCCCATCCCGCAGACAGTTATTGACCTCAACTCCCAGGCACCCATGGACCAAAATCCGGGCTATACCAAATGAAAATGAAAAAGCACATACTCCTTGCCATAGCGCTGTTTTTACTAACGAATTTATATGCGCAAAAAAAAACGGATCCCTATTTTCCCCTCAGCCGATCCGACAAAAAAAAGATCGACACGCTCCTAGCTAAAATGACCGTTGAGGAAAAAGCCGGTCAGCTGGCATCCTTTTACCCCAATGGCAACACCCGGCTCGATATCCCGCACATGCAGGCAGGAGAATGCCTCCACGGCGTAGTGGCCAATGGCGCCACCTCTTTCCCGGCGGCTATCGCCCTGGGCAGCACGTGGGATCCGGCGCTGGCTGAAAAAGTAGCGAACGCCATCGCCAGGGAAGCGAGGGCCCTGGGCATCCAGCATTGCTATACCCCGATGCTGGGCGTCGTAAGAGATGCACGCTGGGGAAGATTTGAAGAGGCTTACGGAGAGGACGCCTACCTGGTCAGCCGAATGGGCGTGGGATTCATCAACGGCCTCCAGGGGAGAGGCATACATCGTTTCGACAAAGATCATGTGCTGGCAACAGCCAAACATTTTGTAGCCGACGGAGAGCCGATCCTGGGCGCCAACGGCGCCGCCGTCGAGATCTCGCTACGCTCTTTGCATGAGATCCACCTGCCCCCATTCCGCGCCGCCGTAGAAGAAGCCCATGTAGGTGCCATCATGCCTGCCCATCATCTATTGAATGGCATCCCCTGCCACGTCAACACCTACACGTTGGAGACTGTGCTTCGAAAACAATTTGGTTTCGATGGCCTCGTCGTCTCCGACAACAACGACATCCGCTGGGTACAGGACAGGTTTCATCTGACAGATACACGGGAGCAGCTGATGACGATGTCACTGGGCGCAGGCGTACATATGGAGCTGGCCTTTAAAGAAGCCTGGACGGAAAAACGTATCTACGGCGCAGCCCTGGTGGCAGCTGTAAAAAAAGGCACCGTTCCCGTTCGGCTGCTGGACAAGGCAGTCCGCAAAGTGCTGGAAGTAAAATTTATGATGCATTTAAAGGACGACGAGACCACGGCTCCAAAAGATGTAGTGCTCGAAAAAAAAGACGGTAAGACGGCCGAAGAGTCCGACGTATTCTTCACGGATATCAGCGGCTCCTTTGCCCACCCACGGAATGACTACAGGACAGTGCTCAACGATCCCGCACACGATCAGCTGGCCCTGGAAGCGGCACGCAAAGCGATCATTTTGCTGAAGAATAAGAACACCATCCTCCCCCTGAAACTAAATGACTTGTCCATCGCCGTTATAGGCCCCAACGCCGACACCATCCGCCTGGGCACCTACTCGACCCAGGAACCGAAACATTTCATCACGGTACGCCAGGGGCTGGAAGATATCAAAGGCAAAAATACCCGCATCACCTACGAAAAAGGCTGTGATATCCAATCGACCTCCGCCGGAAAGATCCCCCAAGCCGTGGAACTGGCCCGCCGCTCCGACATAGCTGTCCTCGTCCTGGGCGATGATGAAAAGACAGTGATGGAGAACGTTGACCGCGACGACATCACCTTGCCTGGCGTACAGGAAGAATTACTCGAAGCCGTCGTCGCCACGGGGCGGCCGGTTATCCTGGTCTTGCTCCACGGCAGACCCGTGGCAATACAGTGGGCAAAAGAACATGTCGACGCCATCCTCGACGGATGGTTTCTGGGGCAGGAGACAGGCACCGCAGTTGCCGAAGCCATCTACGGTCTCATCAACCCGGGCGGTAAACTCACCGTTACCTATCCGCGGAATGTAGGCCAGGTACCCGCCTTTTATAACGCACTCCCTCCCGGCCGGACACGGACCCTGTGGAACGCTGCTTCGGCCCCTACTTACTGCTTCGGCTATGGTCTTAGCTACACCAAATTTGGCTATTCCGGCCTGACGCTTTCACATCCGTCCATGACATCAAAAGACACAATATTTGCAAGTATAAAAGTCACCAACACGGGCCAGGTAAAAGGAGACGAGATCGTCCAGCTTTACATCCACGATGACGTCAGCAGTCTCGTGAGACCGGTGAAAGAATTAAAAGGTTTCCGCCGCATCACGCTGGAGCCAGGCGCATCCGAAATTGCCCGTTTCCCCATCGATGTCCATAGCCTGGAGTTCTGGAAAAATGACCGTTGGATCACAGAACACGGTACATTCACAATTATGATCGGCGCTTCTTCGGAAGATCTTACATCGGCAAAACTGGAGTTAAAGTAAATTCATGAAAAAATCCTTCGGGGATCTACTTTTTCTTTAGCACGATCATATACCCTTTCGCCGCTGGTATGTCCACTGGCCCATTGATATCAACAGCCTGCTCCGTTTGAAAGTCCTGCAGATAGGGAATCCTGGCAGTCACACTATCCGGCGATAGTCCCAGCTTTTGCCAGTCTATTGTAAACCGGCAGGTCTGAACAGAGTCCGTCCAGTTCGCAACAGCAATGATCACTTCATTTTTACCCTTGTAAACAGACGCGACGGTCTGATGATTATCCATCTTTACCGGCATCCCTTCATCCCAGAAGCCGATCATCTCCTTATGCTCGAAATCATGCGCATCCCAGAACTTCCAGATGTATTCAGGGGTAATTGAACGATACCAGCCAAACCGGTCTGTTATCCCAAAGACCATTCCCCTCCAGGCATTGCCCCCTCTGTTCAGCATCTGCGAGGTCAAACCAAAAGGTATACCGCTGACCTCTATCAGCCAATAATCGGCCGGCTTATTGTAATCCCTCGCCTCCCCGATCCACAGTTGGTCGATATAAGGCAATAGATCCATATACAGGTAAAGAGAGGAAGCCCATTTACCATAGTCGTTATAATGGTTCCAGGTATGCATGTCGATCCTTGCGCCGGAACGCTCACGATCGAGGATCTTGCGCGAACGCTTCAGGGTCTCCCTGTCCAGCGCAAGATCATCTATATAAATGCCGTCGATCTTAAGGTTCTTGCACATCCAGTCCAGCCCCCCCAGGAAAAAATTATTCATCCGCGAATCCGGGCGGGTTAGGATCGCCAGATCCTGCTTGCCCTTAAAACGCCCATGCTGGAACGTGGCCACCCAGCCGGGTATAAAATCTTTTTTAAAATTCGCACCAAACCAGGGATGCACACCCTTTGGATTTACCAGGGTCCGCGTAGACATACCCGGACCAGGGAAAAGGATCTCGTTGTTAAGGCTTCTCAACGCCCATATTTCAGGCGTCTTTACTGACAGCTCCCTTGTCGTATAATACAGCTTGGCTTTCAGCTCATTCTCATGCGCCCTTTGAATAAATGCTTTCAGACTATCCACGTTCTCGGGAGAGAATGGATAATCTATATAGGGATAGATATCCTTTTTATGGTGGATATTGACAATGTTGGCGCCGTGCTCTTTCGCGATCTTTACGAAATTCTCGCTCGTGTCGATATCGGAGTGATAATACCGGTCGCCATACTGGATATTCCGGTCTATCAGCTTAAAAGGCGTCACATTCAGCTCGAAGATAAAACTATACGTGCTGTCCTTACGTAATATCCGCTGCCCCGAGAACGCTTTGATCAACGCGCCCTGTGCTTCCGAATTCACCGTAATCCCCCCTCTGTTCCCATTGCCCCATGACTCCGGCTCATCCAGCGGACCAAACGGGTAATAAATATTAACCAGCTGACTGTGGAAGTTAGCGCCCTTCAATCTCATCCGGATACCGCCATTGACGCCGCCGACCCATACGCCATCCTGGTTCTTGTTGATCACATCCCATTTCCACGCCCACATATCTTCCATCCGGCGGCCTCCCTCATGACCAAGCCCCATGATGTAATCCGATTTCTTCTTATTCATTGGTATTTCCAGCCGGATATCGGTTACATCCACATCCTTTGTAGGCCTCACCACGACTTCATACCCCAGGAAACCATCGTACTCCGCATGACCATGCAGGGTAAGAACAACATTCGGGTTCCGCAGCACAGTTTCCCAGCTTACAGAGCCCGGTAAGTGATCCGTAAAACGAATATCGCCCGGAGCAAAAGCCAACGGGCCCCCATTGCCATCCACGATAAATTTTATTTTGTCAAAGATCACCGGCTCGCCCTGATCCGTCAACGCCAAGTTGTCCTTGGCAAAAAAACTCAGGATGCCTGCAGGCAGACCATCCTTCCCTAGCTCGATCTTCCTTCCCAAAATTGAAATAGTACGTTCAGCCCTTGACAAAGGAATGAACCTCCCTGTTATATCACCATCCAGCGCCATTTTAGTATTCAGCCATGACATCCGCGACAGCCTGGTGGCATCATCTACTCCATTATTCTCTATCACCACACCGGATATATTCAACAAAACGCTGACGACAGCCGCCGGCTGACCCTCCGGCGAGATCACCACGTTCCCCTTATACAGCCCCTTAGCATCCTTGGGTATCTGTACCCCAAACCACAAGGGCAGCACTTCTGTCTGCCGCAGATTAAGTTCTTTGGTAAAAGGCTTGCCCAGATAAGAGGTCCCTCCCGCATTGAAGCAGGTAACATCGGTGAGCGGCTGAGCCGCACCCTTCAATGGCAATATCTGCACCTTGATATGCTGAAGGTCCGTACGCGCCGCATACACACCCACCTGGAACACAAAATATTCACCCGGCTGCGCCACGCCTTTAAACATGCTCATACTCGCAGCAGACCGTTGTAGCCATGCTTCCGGTATAGCATCCAGCATACGTATCGAACGCTCCCGCACTTCTGGAAAAGTAAAAAAGGTCTTGAGTGGATACTTCGCGACAAATGCCTGTAAACGGGCCGGATCAGCGGCTGCATTCATCTCCGTTGGCGGAAGCCCTATGTCACCGGTCAATTCCGTTTGCCTTATGGCATCCACATCGATCGCATGTTTTTTATCCTTTTCCTGCCCCAAAACCATCGTTGCCATCAGCGGCAGGAACATATATGCGAGGAGCCTACCGGCCACACTATATTTCTTATTTGACATATCTGCTCTTTAAAAAATTCTTCATGTATGCATTGACTTCCCATTGATCTGCCACAGGCTTACTGGTACCCGGAAACAAAGGCATATACGGCACGGGTCCAAATTCACAGGTAAACCCGAGCTCCTCCGACCCCATCTGGCGATGCCTTTCCACCACTTTGTCCCATTGCGCCAGGTGCTGCTGTAAAGCCTGATCCCATTCGGGACCACGGGGATCGGATACCTGCGGCCCCTGCATATGCCCTACCCGGGCATGGATATGCGCCGTTCTATCCACCGCCAGCTGTACGGCCTGCGCCTGGTCTTCCAGGTAGCTCTCCGCAACGGTATACCAGTGCGAAATATCAAGGGTCAGCCTCAGGGACGGAATGGCTTCCAGGTATCGCTGGGTCACATGCGCGGCAAAGCTGAACTTGCCCCGATGCGTCTCATGGACAATGTCCACCTTATGCTCCTGTGCGATCCTCTTGCTGATCAGCAGCAGCTGGGTATTCTGCTCGAAACTAAAATAGTCCTTGCCAGTATGGGAAGTGATCAGCACGGCCTTTGCACCCAGCATGGATCGTAGCCTCAGCTCAAGCTCCTTCGCATGCGTCACGAAATCAGCCGCTGCCGTGTCCCAATGCACACCGATCAGCTTGAGGCCATGCTTCTCCAGTCCGTTCAGGATCGGCGCCTGCTCCGCAGGGTCCAATGGCAGCGAAGTTTCCACCCCGTCATATCCCTCCTGCTGTACCCGCTTTAAGAAACGATCCCATGTCTCCTGCTCCTGCCCCCAACGCGTACAGTAAAAACACAATTTCATCTGAATAAGGTTTATACGATTAATTGTCTGTCAGCTTTCGATCGATCAGCTTCGGAAAGAACTGTCCTCCTACCTTTTCCCCTTTTGGAATAGCCGGCGTCCCCGGCATAAGGGTGCTGTCAGAGCGCGATATAGTCCCATCCGCAAAGACATTCAACACAAACGCACTGCGTGGATTATCGCTCCTGTTCTCATACGATCCATGCACCAGCAACGGATGATGAAAGGTCCCGTAACCCTTTTTCAATTCGATCGGAATGGGCTTGAATTCCGCTTTTTGCTCGTCCGTCAGGACTGACAGCAGGCCCTCCATATCTCCCGTAAGATTGGGCTTCTCCAGAAGTCCCCACCGGTGACTGTTCGGTACATAATACATACAGCCATTCTGCGTCGTGGCATCGTCCAATCCCACCCAGCAAGTGAGATGCTGCATCGGCGTGGTACGCGTCCAGTACGAATAATCCTGGTGCCAGGCCACCACCCCGCCATGCTTCGCCGGCTTGCAGAACAGCTGATCGTGCCAGAACCGGATGTCCTGGTTACCCAAGAGCTGGCTGGCTGCCATCGCAAATGCAGGGTTCCATAAAATATCATGAAAGCCGGCCTTGATCCGCCACGCCCCAAGCGCATGGAACAGGACCGATCCGGGATCGGTGGATGAATTGGAATAGAACTCGTAGAACAATGAATTATCCGGATGCTGCGGATCGATGATCTCCGCTAGCTCCCCGTTCAGCTGATCTATCTGCGGTGCTTCCAGAAGTTTAATGCCGGCCAGGTATCCATGCTCTTTAAAGAAATTCACCTGCTCGTCACTAAGCCTGTATAGATCCCATTCCTCCGGCATTGCAGGCCACGTAAACATGTCCGACACCAGGTGATGAAATACAGACAGGTCCTTGGGTGTGTGCTTAGTCATATTTTTAATTATTAATAGTTAACATTGCCTTCACAGGTCAAATATAGAGCCTCTGCTAACCCTAAAAATGCCCGGAAACACGATTGACAATATATTGGAAAAGATTGCCAATCGGTGCCATCCATTAACGGAAAATAAGCTCTTACTTGCACAATGCAACGAATTGTACTGTTATCGATCTGCCTGCTGTTCCTTGCCATCTCCCCCCTGAACGCCCAGCGTCTCAGCGCAGGAGACCTGTTGTGCGAATACGCCGCCAACCCCATCGGCATCGCACCCGGCCAACCCATTCGCCTTTGCTGGAAAATGATCTCCTCCGACAGCAACCTCCTTCAGACCGCCTATGAAATAAAGGTGACGAGAAAAGGCAGGACCATATGGAATTCGTCCAGGGTCAATTCCGGCCAATCTGTGCATGTTCTATACAAAGGGCCCGCCCTCAACGCCCGTACAAGATATTTCTGGCAAGCAAGGATCTGGGATAACAAAGGTCACGCCTCTGAGTGGAGCAGGATCAACTATTGGGAAACGGGCCTGGACACCAGCGACTGGTCAGCTAAATGGATCACCCCCTCCACGCCCGACACAACGGCAGCTCCCGCCCCTCTTTTTCGGAAAGAATTTATCATCAACAAGAAAATAAGATCAGCCAGGCTCTATATCACCGCCCATGGGATCTACGAGACCTGGCTGAATGGCAAACGGGTCGGCGATGCTTATTTCACCCCCGGCTGGACCAACTATAACAGCCGCCTTCAATACCAGGTCTATGACGTCACCCATCTGTTGACAACAGGCGCCAATGCGGCAGCAGCCATTGTCGGCGATGGATGGTACCGTGGATCAACTTATCGCGGCAGGAAGAACATCTATGGTTCTGCACCCGGTCTGCTCTATCAATTGGAAATAATCCTGGCAGATGGGACCAGACAGATCCTGACATCAGACCAAACCTGGACTTCGAACTACGGCCCAATCCGCTCATCCGAATTCTTCAACGGGGAATGCTACGACGCGCAACGGGAAAGAACAGGCTGGTTATTGGCCGGCCGCCAGGACCCTACCTGGCAAGGCGTAAAAATAGAAACAGCCTCCTTCTCCAATCTCATAGCCACCAATGCTCCGCCGGTAAAGAAACATGAAATCTTCAAACCCCTGAACATCATAAAAACCCCCAGGGGAGAGACGGTCATCGACTTCGGCCAGAACCTCGTAGGCTGGGTACACTTCAGGATCAATGGCCACAAAGGCGACACAGTAATACTGCTGCATGGAGAAGTGTTGGACCCGCAAGGTAATTTTTATGCAGAGAACCTCCGCTCCGCCTTACAATCCATAAAATATATCGCAAAGGGAACGGCCGATGAATGGTTCGAGCCCCATTTCACCTTCCAGGGGTTCAGGTATGTAAAAGTCCTGGGTCCGATCGATCTGCAAAATGTGGAGGCCATCGCACTCTACTCGGACATGGGCGAAACAGGCTCCTTTTCTACATCTAATCCACTGATCGATCAATTACAGCATAATATTCAATGGGGACAAAAAGGCAACTTCATTGACATCCCCACAGACTGCCCGCAGCGGGACGAACGCCTCGGATGGACAGGTGACGCACAGGCTTTTTCAGCAACTGCAACGTTTAACATGGATGTCGCCGCCTTCTTTGAAAAATGGTTAAAGGACCTAAGCTCTGAACAGCTGCCCGACGGCGCTGTGCCCTATGTGATCCCCAATGTCCTGCGGGCAAAGGATAATGCTGCCGCCGGCTGGAGCGATGTGGCTACCATCGCCCCATGGAACATCTACCTCGCTTATGGCGACACCACGATCCTGAGAAACCAATACAACAGCATGAAAGGCTGGGTAAACTACATCCGCAGCCATGCCGTCAACAACCTCTGGAACACCGGCGACCATTTCGGCGACTGGCTCTTCTACACACCCGGCGACGCCGACGACGATGGACGTGCCGCCATTACAGACAAGCACCTCATCGCCCAGATCTTTTACGCCAATTCCGTCCAGCTGCTGATCAACACCGCCCGTATTCTCGGCATACGGGAAGATGTAACCACCTACAGCACCCTTCTGCCCAAAATAAAAGAAGCCTTTGTGGACGAATATACCACCCGCAAAGGCCGCTTAGTCTCCGGCTCCCAGACAGCCTATGTCCTCGCGCTTAATTTTGACATGCTCCCCGACTCCCTCCGCCACCAGGCCGCAGTCCGTCTGATACAAAATATAAAAGACTATGGAAATCACCTCACGACAGGCTTCCTCGGTACGCCGCATCTCTGCCATGTATTAACAAGATTCGGTTATAACAACATCGCCTACATGCTCCTTTTACAGGAAACCTATCCCTCCTGGCTCTACCCCGTTAAAAAGGGGGCAACGACCATTTGGGAACGTTGGGACGGCATCAGACCAAATGGCACACTGCAGCAAGCAAACATGAATTCCTTCAACCACTATGCCTATGGCGCCATCGGCGACTGGATGTATAAGGTCATTGCCGGAATCAACCCCGTAGATACCGCCCCCGGCTATAAAAGCATCCTGATCGCTCCCCGTCCCGGCGGCAGCCTCACCCATGCACAGGCCAGCCTAAAAACATTGTACGGCTCCATCGGCTCTTCCTGGAAGCTGGAGAATGAAAATTTCACGCTGGATATTGTTATCCCGAATAATACCAATGCGGAAGTGATCCTCCCCGGCACAAATGAAAGACGCAGGGTGGGTTCAGGAAGCTACCATTTCAGCTATTCTATTCCTCAGCCACGCTGATACTTATCGTTCGCCCTACTCTTTTTTGTAATTATTCCAAGTGCAGCCAAAACACTCCCCGCCGTGACGGTGGCTTTTAAAATTT
>Ga0193716_1000892_pt1 | contig 17709 bp, 19 predicted proteins | sample U2c1metaG_FD_145901 | JGI IMG/M metagenome (GOLD analysis project Ga0193716, IMG submission 145901) | Soil microbial communities from a riparian zone of the East river system, Colorado, United States - U2c1 | ecosystem: Environmental > Terrestrial > Soil > Riparian zone | place: USA: East River...
GTCCGTTGCTACTTCCTGTAGCAAATGCGTGCGATCGCCATTGCCAATCGTTAACCTAAAAGCCCGCTCGTGCTCAGACACGACCGCCCACCCTGCAGGCCTCTTTTCTTGGCGCGACAGCGCCGATCCCGTCTGCGGGCGTCCCGCGCACCGTATTGATTCCGATTACCCCTTACTCCTTATGTATAGAGCGTTTGATCCTCTTCATCTCTTCCGTCTACCTAAGCTTTAGGTTCGGCGATTATCGGCATCGCTGTTCTCCATCGGCTGGGCAGTTCGGGCTTCCGTGCCCTCGCCCAGCATCGGCGGCCCAGAGACGCGACTCCGGTCCGCCTTCCGGACTCTCCGCCAAAGCGCGTTCGAGTCCGTTGCTACTTCCTGTAGCAAGGTGCAACTCCGGCGCGGGTTGGATTGATTCCGGTTGTATCTACTCCTTCTTATATATGTATGGTCTTTCCTACTCACCGTCATTCCGAATCTAGGTTCGGGACATCATCGGCATCGCGCTCCTCCCGCAATGCGCTTTCGCGGCATAAACCGCGGCTAATCGATCCGCCCCGCTCCGGTAGTGATTCTTCTCTTCCTATGCCCTTCGCTGCTGCCCCGGCGCCAACGCTGAAGCGTCATATTTTGCGCCGGCCAGGACGTATCTAGATTAACCCGCTATTTATTCCACGACCCGTGTGCGCTCGGCGCTTCTACGCTGCCGAATCTCCTCTCCATCGCTTCGGATCTCCGGAGCGATGAAATTCCAAACATCTAACTTAGGAGTATTGAAATGAACAATCGCAATCAACAAACCGCCACAACCACTGCACCCGCAGAGACCCCGGCACCCACGTACTTGAACGTCTTCACCGTCGAAGAGTACGAGAGCAACGGCAAAACGGGAAAGCGCTGGACCAAGATCGGCGCAGCCTTCCCGCACAAGGAAGGCCTCGGCTTCTCAATCGAACTGAGAGCGTTTCCCATCGACGGACGTCTAGTGGTTCCCCCACCCGACAGCGACGACGGAAACAGCCGCAACGGCAAGTAAGTCTCAGCGAGTTACAATTGGCAGGGCCCTTCGGGGCCCTGCTTCTTTGCGTTCTGCGCCGGTAACATTGGAATGAAGAGCCTCGCGCATCGCATGCGCACCATAAGCGGATTGATGTTTGTTTTCCGGGGCGTACAAAACAAGGAAGTTTCGGCCCTCACGGGCCCCTTCTTTTCTAAAACTTTTCGAAAGGCAAGGATGGCAAAGCCTTCTCTCCGTCGCGTATATTGCGCTGGACCCGCGTTGCCGGCGATTATGAATGCCGCCGCGACGCCGCTGTATTTGCACCCACATGTCAGGTAGGAATGCACATGAATACTCAGAGCGTCGAGTACGAGGCCGATGGCTTGCAGATGATCGGGCATCTCGCATGGACGGCTTCAGAGCCGCGACCGGGGGTACTCGTTTTTCCCGACGCGGGGGGCCTTGGGGAACACGCAAAGGCGCGAGCGGAGAGACTCGCCTCCGAGTTCGGTTATGCAGCAATGGCTTGCGATCTCCACGGTCAACAGGAAGTAATCCGCGATTTCAACGCAGTGCTTGCGCGGCTGCAGCCGATACGCTCCAGCGCAGCGAAGGTTCGCGCGCGAACGGTAAATGCCCTCGCCGCCCTGGTTGCTCGACCAGAAGTCGATCCATCACGCATCGCCGCCATCGGTTTCTGTTTTGGCGGGACACTCACCTACGAACTCGCGCTTACGGGCGCCGACATCAAGGCCGCAATTGGGTTTCATAGTGGACTGATCGTGACCTCGCCGGGAGACGCGAAGCATATTCGGGCAAAACTGCTGGCCCTATTGGGAGCGGATGACCCGAGTATTCTGCCTGCGGATCGCAGCGCTTTCGAAGGGATGTTGCGCGGAACAGGTGTCGACTGGCAAATGACACTGTACGGAGGCGTGGTGCACTCTTTTACAAATCCCAATGCCGACAGGCTGGGCCGCCCAGAGTTCGCGAGATACGATGCGAATGCTGATGCGCGTTCGTGGACGCAGATGAAGAACTTGATGACGGACGTGTTCCGCTAACGCAATGGAACAGCGCCGCGCTTAGTGGTGTTGGGCCGCTTTCGAAGCAGGGTAATTGCTACGTTCCTTAATCGCTCGTACTTCTCGCCAAATACGGCCCCAGGTCCTCAAGTGCCTCTTTCTCCAGCATGCCAAACTCAACGATGATACCCGCCGCTTCGAGCACCTTTATTCCGGCGCCGGAGTTGCGAGGATCTGGATCCAGAGTGGCAACGAAGACTCGACTGATACCTCGATCGATAAGCGCCTTGGCGCAAGACGGGGTTCGACCGAAGAAGGAACACGGTTCAAGGGTAACGTACGCACTGACGTCGGATAAATTACCGGAAACTTGGGAAAGCGCCATGGCCTCCGCATGCTGTTGGCCCGGCAACTGAGTGTATCCGGAGGCGATTATTTGATCACCTTTGACTAAAACGCAGCCGACCGGTGGATTCGGAAGACAGTCAGGCAATGCCTTGCGACCCTCCTGCAAGGCAGCCCGCATAAAGCGGCGTCCGTCCCGCATTCCCTCATCAAGACTGGGATACATCGAAACAGTCTACTAGCGCCAATGACTGTATCTAACCTCCTGCCGGAGAAAGAGTGGAATTAATCAATAGCCGCATTCTAGTCCGCTACAACCGGCCGCCACTGTCAGCCTCAGTCCACAGGCAGCAAGCTGCGGCAACAAGCCGTCCACGCCTCCGAGGTGGGCTGCGCCCACGAGGACAAGCGTGGGCTCGCTGGCTGATTGCACGAGATCGCGAATGGTTGGAAGCCCGAGGTAATTCCGCGCGGTGATGACCGCGTTCTTGATTGGCGCGAATCTATTTCGCGAGTGCTTATCCGGTCCACTTCTTCGAAGTCTCCGGCGACCCAGGCGCGATAGCTCGTTTCGAGTACTCTCTTGAACGATTCAGGGTTGTCGAGAGCCCAACTCACCGCGTCGTCCCATACGGCATCACTCACGCCGTCTGCGAGCGCGTAGGACTGAGCGGCCGTCTCAAGATATTCGATGCGCGGACCCGGAGGCTGAGTCTCTTTCGATCTTGCGACGGCCAGTCGCTCAACGCCTTCGCCGGTTGGGACCGGATCCAGCACATCCGACGCGACAACGAATGGCCTTAGCCTCGAAAGGTGTTCCACACGAAATCGGTCGAACGGATACTTACGTTCGATGCGAGGCCACGAGTGCGGCAATCGCTGCGCGAGGGGCTGCGAACCTTGCGGCGCGTTTCAACACCGGTCTGATTCCTGCTTGTTGTGCTCCAGATAAATGACGCGAGCCCAGCTGATCGCATCGTTAACCCAGTGCGCGAGCGGACGTCCCTTAGGAACCCGATGCATGGTCCCCGCAAGGCGAACGCTCGACCCTTCAATCTCAAAGTACATCTCGCGAGCAGTCTACGTCACCGCACCGCCTTCCGAATCGCCGCAATCAGATCCCACCGCGCAAGCCCAATACCATGGTGGTCGACACTGGCCGAGTTGACGGCGATAACCAAGTGCTCCTTCGGGTAAATGGTGACCGACTGCCCATACGCCCCGACCGCTTCGTAACCGCCGTCCTGACGAATCTGCCAGTAAAAGCCGAAGCCAATGACATATTTGTCCGGCTCACTGAGTTGCGGCGTCCACGCCTCGTGAATCCAACCATCCGCCAGAACATCGACGCCGCCGGCGCGACCGCCTTCGTCCATGAACATTCCTAAGCGCGCATAGTCGCGCAGCGTGATCGACAGACAACAGCCGCCCCGCTCGATACCCGCTTTGTCGACAATCCAGCTCGCGTCCGCTTCCATGCCGAATGGCCGCCAGATTTTCTCAGAGATGTAATCCGCGAGCGTGCGACCCTTCAGCGCTCGCGATAGCACGATGCCCAGCATGTCGGCGTCAATGGTCTGATACTTACGACGCGTGCCCGGCGTCGCCTCTCGATCCAGCCGCGCCGCGTAAGCCACGAGCGGCGGCACACCGCCGACCATCTCCTCCCCGCCCGCCAACGCGATATCCGAAGTCAGATCGACATAGTCTTCCTTCCAGCGCACGCCCGAACTCATCGTCATGAGGTGCCGGATCGTTACACCGTCAAACGCCGTGCCCCTGAGCTCCGGGATAAACCGCACGACCGGATCGTCGATCGAGTTAATCAGCCCATCCTTAACCGCCGCGCCGATCAAAGTCGACGTGATAGGCTTCGCCACCGACATCGATAGCCAGCGGTCGTCCGGCCCGCGGCCAAACGCGTAGCGCTCGAGAATGATCTCCCCATCCTTCACCGCAATCACGCCGGTTATGCGCTCCGCCTCCATGAGCTGCTCAACGCTAACCGCGGGAAGACCGTCGCTTTGCACCACAACCGGATCGATCTGCACCGCCGCCCGCGGCAGCGCCCGCACCTTGCCGCCGTGGTGAATGGTGTGCGCCGCGAAGATCTGATCGCTGCGCCGGAAATTCACAATCGTCTGGTCCGGCGTCCACGACAGCACCACCCCGATCGTATCCGGTGGCGCATCCGCCCGGACGCCAGGAGCTAGTGGACCCGCTTTATCGTGCGACGTCGCGCAGGCCGCGAGACCCAACGCCGCGAGACAGACAATGATGTGCCTCACGGGTTTCCCCTTGCCACTAATCGCAAAACGGCAACTCGATATGATGGGCGACCAGCACCGATCGATAGTGCGCCAGCATCTCCTCCAGTCGCTCAGCCACCTCCCGCAACCGACCCGCCGCTTCCTCATCGAGACATCCACCGTTGCCAATCACATACCGTAGCGATGCAACCATCGAATGAAGCGTGTCGCCCTGAACTAAGACTCCCGGAAAAGCACGTCCCGGGTGCTTCATGACAGCCATATTTGTCGCATCGGAATATTTTCACGGATTCGATTTTCATCGTGTCACCAATTTAGCGTTTATCCGATAACCATAACTTCGCCAGGTCACCCCGATACCGAGCCATGAGCTCCTGCGGATTCGGCGGCGGCGCAAAACCAGCTTTTCGATGCAGACCGTGTCTGTGCGAAGCAACAGTGTTCGGAGCGAAGACACGATCGGATCTTCCATCACGCGCGCAAGCAATGATCGGCCAATTCCTTTACCGCGGTATGCGTCTGCCGCAGGAGTCCGCAGATGAAATCGACGTCGATCCGCTCGAGGCCGCGCTCTACCTCAACTACCTTTCCTGACTTGCCGCCTATATCCATGGCACGGGTTCTTCCTGAGTTACTTTATGTTCCCGGATGCCGAACGCGTTGGCAACTACCTCCTCAGTTTTTCGCGAGCCTTGCGAATCGTGCATACATAATCCGCTAACGGCATTAGACCCACGTGACTTCTCTCCATGTCGATTTCTGCCAATCTGCTTGGTTCGGGCAATTTGAACTCTTCCCCGGAAAACCAATCGAACTGAGTGCCATATCGTTGCGGCGTACCGCTCGCCACCAAGACTCGGTCGGTGAACCTGGCTAAATCATTCACAGGCAGCTCGCCTGCCGCAAATCTTTGTTCCAGAACTGGCAATAGCCCGCTCTGAAGTTTCGGATCCTCATCGGCATGTTGCAAAAGTATCCATGCCAGATGAACACCTTCGTTCCCAACTTGCGCCGCTGCAGGAAATCCCTTCTCAGATATGAGCAACCGCAACCAAGCCAGGTTGGCTGCATCAATCGCGTCCACTGAACGACCGAGGGTTTTATTCTTTGGAGCAGCTACCAATTTTCTCCGCGCCGCTTGGTCACTTTCGACGCGATTCTTTAGATCCCGGAGTAGCTTAGGCTCCGAAATCGCCCTGCTGCTGCCAGATTCCGATTGCGCGGATTCCGCCACAGGTGGATGACTGCGAGTCCAGGCCGCAGCGCCTGGACACTGCTCAAGGGATGGTGAGTCCGCCCCCAGAGCCCGTGCGCTTAAAAGAACGGACAGAACTAGTGCGAAGCGGGGACCTTTGAGCCCGCGCATGGGTCGCGCCAATCGTGGCGTGTGAACGGCCCGCGATCTCAGCGACACCGAGCTATGGCAGCTTAGAGCGGCGTATGTATCCAATGGCACTGGTGCGCTCCTTGCAATCCCGCGTCAGGGCTTCAATGTTGCCGCGATTCGACGTACTTCGTCCGGCGTGTGCTCGCCCGCCAGCGGCGTTCCTGGCATCAAATATTTACCCATGTCGAGCCCGCCGACCACCACAGGTTCGAACCCTGCTTCCCGAACCAGCCGTGAAGCGATTTCGATGGCCTTCTTATCACCGGCCATCGGCATGCCGATCTTCCCCGGATCTTCGTGTGCGCTGGCCATGCGTGCTGCGCCGACGGCGTTGAATGCACGAACGACCAGTGCGCCTGACAGCAGGTGCGCGTCGAACAGTCCCGCCCCTTCTTCCCGCGCTTGATTGGCGATCTCACCGTCGCGTTGCGGGAATGGATTGCTGGCATTGATGACTACTTTTCCATTGAGTGAAGACCCAAGGTTCTTTGTGAGTTCGGGAAAAGCGCTGTAGGGAACTGCGAACAGGATTACCTCGCCGAACGCCGCCGCCTCCTGCGGCGTGCCGGCGCGCGCACCGACTCCGACCTCCGCAGCGAGTTTCTTGTCGTTGTCGAGATTGCGCGAGGAGAACATCACCTCATTGCCACCCTTCGCCCAAACGCCGCCAAGGGCGCTTCCGACATGCCCGGACCCGATGATGCCGATCTTCATCTTCTTAGCATCGGCTGCGTTGGCCATGCGTGCTGTGATCGGCAGAACCGCGAGGACGACTGCCACGCCGGTCGCCTTGAGCATATCCCGACGACTAAACCGAACAGTGCGGTGCATTTTATGTATCTCCAAATTGGGAGCGATCGTTGCTGCCAAAGATATCCCTTTTCCCACGCCTGTCTATGTCGTTGCGTCTCTGACCCCAAATCATTCTCACGCGTCCCAACTCATAGACAGGCGTGGCTCGGTACGAGTTTGTTATGGACGCAGAAACCCTCCCTCACGACCCCTGTCGGGCGTCGTGGCGCGGGATTACGTTGCGGGCAAGCGTAAACGCTACTTCGGGCCTTTCGCATTTTTGGTCGTGACCGTCGCATTTACCTCGGCCGTCATTGCCATTTCCGGCTTTCAAGCCGTCACGACCGACGCTCCCAACGGGTTGGCATCTTTCCTGCAGCAGCATATCAATCTGATGTTCTTCTTCGATGTGCCGCTGCTGGCCGCCTCATGGGAATTCGAGAACCTTTCAACTATGCAGAGTACCTCGTGCTTACCTCGTACAGCGCAGGTCTGCACACGCTGTTCTACGCACTCGTCGTGATCCCGGTATGGTATGTTTTGCGTTCCGATACAGTACTGTTGACCCGACTCTTCTATGCATCCCTGCTGATCGGACCACTGTACCTTGCCTACGGAATGTATCAGTTTCTCCCGGGGCGCCGATTCTCTTCTGCCATCAAGGGACTGTTCGCGTCACTGCTCGAGCAAGCCGCGACGCAGGGCTTAGTGTTCCTCATCGGGTACTTCTATTTGTAGCCCGCGCTGTCAGTACGCCGCCCTAAACCGCTTAAACCGCAATGACAATGCGATGCTCCTTCGTCTGGCCGGGCCGTTCGTACCGCAGCGCTCCGGCGGTAACGCTCGCTGTCCTGCTCCTTCGAGGAAGAATTGCAGGCGATCATCGAATTTACCGACTGTGGTCAGTTAGGATTCACCACGACGCGATCTCCGTTGAAGGAATAGACCGGATGGACATCGAAGATCGTCGTCCAGTCGCCGCTTGAATCCAGCGCCATGTGGAATTTCGCGACCATCTGCATTTTGATGGTTTGGCACTCCTCTTCAGTTGGCGCCTCGAACGAGAGATGCCGGACGTATTACAATGCAGCTTCCTGATCTGTGGAGCTCACGACGGTGGCGCCAGTTACATACTCAATATCGGCAGGGCTAGGGGGGCTTACCCTCATGACGGCGCTCCAGTCTGGCGCGAGTAACCCGACATCACGAGCGCCTCAGGACAATTTCAACTCGAGACCAGCGACCGTCGGTTATTCGACCTGCAACCTCGTGAAGCTGGCTCAACAAGCGCACCCTTGTGTTTTCATCCAGTGACGTAAATCGGCGATTGGCTGATAGCAGCCAGCGATCAAGGCCAACCGCTGAAATGTCCCATCGGTGGACCGTTGCTAGCCACAACAGGAATTCGAGGGAATCCCACTTCCCCAACAATCGAGAAGCGAAGGAAAGCTGCCGACGCGTCGCCTCGGATAAGGACGACTGGAACGCCTCTTGGAGGTCTTTGAGCGCAAATAACTGACCGTGTTTCGATGTCAGACTCATTGCAAATCGGACCACGAACGCGCTGGCATCCCTAAGAGCCGCAACCAAGTACTTTTCCGCGTGAGCACCATCGGCTCGAACTAACCCCCTTAAGGTGAAGGCTCTGAGGCGAGCGGAAGGGTCTTTTAGGAATGGCGTGAGCCTACTGACGTCCTCGGACTCCGCAGCATAGGACAGCGCAGCGACCGCAATATTTCGGCGGAGAGAAGCCCCTGCATCAATCGCCTCTCTCCAATGCTTTAACGCCGACTCCTTGAAATGCTGATCCAAGAGAAACACCGCAGCATCCCGCGGACCTCGAGAATTATCGAATAGAAATCCCTCAAGCACTTCGTGCAGATCAGCAGTCCCGAATTGCGCGAAAAGGCGCAAAGCTTGGGCTCGCACCTCCGAATCGCTATGTCGCAACGCCCGCCTGATCAGTGTTTGCACGTCCGACACAAGAAGGGTCACCGCTAAATTAAGTGCCCAAATGCTGATCTTGGGATGACGATCCGCAGACGCCTGAAAAAGCGCTTCCTGCGCCCGCTCCGAATCAGCTTCGAGGACAATGTGATAAGCATACACACGGGTCTCCGAATCGGGACTTTTCGTGCTGTTCCAACGCGACTCTCGCAGACCCGGGGAGCGCAACATCGGCTCCACGCGCTGAGGCCAAATCTCCTCCGACATGCGCTTTCGCTGCCGCAAACGAACCAAAAGCGGTAGCAAGTCAAAAATCAACGACGCAGAATCGGATTCGAGTAGTCGGCTCAACGATCCTGACGCCGCTCGCTGCACTTGAGGCACCCAATCGTCGCAGCGGATTAGGGCCGCGGCAAAGGCAAGGCGATCCGGATGATTCCCAAACGCGGTCAGCGCAGCTTCACGAACGTACCCGTTACTGTTGCAGGAAGCGGTAAAAAGATACGCACTACTTTCGCCTGGCAGGGATTCGCTCGGCGACAACACAAAGTTCTGCCGACTAGACGTGACATCAACGAAGCGTGCCGCCCTTCTGAGTTCCTCGTCCAATAACAGGAATTGGGTGACCGGCAGCAGCTTAAGCCGATGAGCCGCATCCTGAGCCAAGCACGGCTTGTCTTTACTGATATTCGTGATGGCGGCAGCAAGCCAATCACGCCACCCGGAAGTTTGTCTGAGCGCGGCCTCCACGACAGCCGGACCGCGGCGGCCTAAGCGCGTGAGCCACAATTTAGAAAAGAACGACCACATCGAACGTACCTGCGCCACCGCGGACCGAGGGCTTTCCGTCGTTGCGAGAGCGCTTAGATATAGAGGACATCATTGGATCCCATTCGCCTCACATTCCAAGTGTTTCCCGCAGCGTTGCGCTGCGCAGTCCGTACTACGCGCAAGCCCAGGGTGGTCGTCCTTGCCCACCCGTCGAACGCATGCGTTCGACCCAGGGACGGATTATTCTGTGTTCCACACCTCACCCCCTCGCTCCTCTCGGGGCCGTCCTTCGGCCGTTCGTCGCCGTTGCACGGCGTCGTCACGACGTCGCGAAGATCCCCCACCGTCACTCCGCGGCTCTCCCAATCCGCCCTCCACGCCCGCAGCGTGTTCGCCGCAAACGCCCCCCGCGCCATCGACGACCAATCCTGAAGCGCCGCGATTGCTCGGCTTGGGTGTGCTGGATCTAAAAGAGTAGGCGCCTTGCTCATGAGGACATCAGCACGTGTTCCTCTGCCTCCGGCGTGAATACGACGGAGTACGACATTACTTCTTGAGAGTAGCGGTCTTGTGTTCCGCGGCGAGCCTCTTTCGCACTCCCTCGACACTCACTGCCCGCGTTCTGTCGGCCTTCCATGCGTCATACGCCGGCCCAACCAGAGTCCCAAGCCAGTTCTCCACCGCACGGGTTCTTTTCCTGAGCGCGCAGAATTTAGCTCCACTCATAACTCATTTCCCAAGCAATGGAACACGCAGTGCATCCGCGGCATTGCGCAAGGCTCCATCAAGTGTGCCGAGTGGCAGCGACAAGCGACGCGCTACTTCAAGATAGGAAGCGTCATACAGGGTCAGCTGATGACGCTCAGCCAATGCCGCAGTGTCCGTCCAAGCCATCTCGGCGCTTTCAATGTCCACGCGTATCGGCAAATCGCGCAGCAGGTCCGCGAGGCGATGACGCGTGTCCCGATCCACTCGGCGACGTTTCTCCGCCATCGCCAGTGCATTCAATACCTCGAGAGGCCAAAGCACCGGAACGACCGCACCCGCCTCCACCACACGTTTCAGCAAGGCTTCTGTCGCCTGCGTCCGCTCGTCTTCGAAACACCAGGTTAGGGCCACCGAACTGTCCAGAACGAAACTCACCGACGGCCCTCGCTGATCAGGTCTTTGATCGCGATGCCCCCGAGTGACAAACCGCGACTCACTTCCATCAACCCCTTGGCCGCATTCTCCGCGCGCTTGCGATCGATTCCACCGGACGCAGGCACGAGACGCGCGACGTCCTTCCCGCGACGCGTAATGACAACTTCCTCGCCGTTCTCGACTCGATCGAGGAGTGCACCCAATGTATTTTTTGCCTCAAAGGCGCCGATTTTGCGCATAGCAGCCACTCAGTATTAAGCTAGACGGTAAGCTAGCTTACTCCTCTCTGGCAGGCTTGGAAAGGTGAGTCATGCGATACATCGGTTCCTTTCTGTTAATTCTTTCTTCGCCGTTCACGCCTCCGACGCCCGGACCAAGCGCTACTTCCCTGATAACTCCCGCCTAGGAGTGCTGTTTCAGGAAGATCAGGACGACCGGCACGGGTTCCCCAACACCAAACGCACCTACGAGGAAATCAACGAGCGTGACGAAGCGCGCCGGCAGGAAATACTCGCGTTGCTTGCTCGAGGCAAAGTTCGCACGGCGCAGGAGTACTTTTATTCCGCGGTGATCTTCCACCACGACCAGACCACGACCACTATCGAACCGCTTCCTCACTCGCCTGGATCGCAGCGACGCTCGAGCCGAAACCGAAGTACCTCTATGAAAGTGCGTCCACTTGGGACCGCATGATGCTGAAACGCGATAAACCACAGTGGTATGGCGTCCAACCGAAACTCGACGAGAAGTCTAAGCAAATCGGCTTCTACCCAACATTAGTTGGTTATCGCGAGAGGCGCGCTATATTCGTCCGCGATTGAACCAGACTTCGAATTAAACCCTTTCCACACCTTCACGGTGGACTCCACCGCCTTAAATTGATTGCGCTGATCTCTTCGAGATTTGTTTTGGTGACGCGGGCAGATTGCATTGCGGTGATCTGACGCGACAGCAAGTCTTGGGTGGCTTGCTCCTTGCGCAGCGCTCCGATGAGTGCATTTACCTGCACCTTCAATGCTTCGATGGCGCAGTCGCGATCGCGGAGGCGCGAACCCAGTTCGCCTGCGCAAAGCGCAACCGCCCTGCGGACTGTTTGCATTCAATCGCTGAATTCGACTCTGACTTACAACCGATGGAGCTTGTGAACTTGTGGGCGCCCAGAGCAATCGCCAATTGCAGCACAAAAAAAAAGGGACGCGACCCTCTGTCACTAATTCATCACCGAAAAGTCATCCGGGTTCCATTCTCCCACAATAGTCTGCTCCGGCCGGTGTGTTGGTCTACCGGCATCGGCGCCAAACTCACCCTTTCGGAGGTATTCATGCTGCACGCTAGACATTTTGGAACGCTCGGCTTATCGGCCCTGCTGATTCTCTCAACGCAAGGGAAGGCCCGCGCGGACGATGATTCCCACTCAATCAAGACGGTCTTCGTGATCGCCCTGGAAAACCACAACTGGACTCAGCCGGCCGGCCAGTTTTCCGGTCCGATTCAGCAGATTTTCCAGAACCCCAACGCCCCTTTCATCAACAGCCTGGTGAACGGAACCGCCGTAGCCAAGATCAGTGGGACTGAGGTCAACATCAGCCGCCAGGTGGCCTATGCCACGAACTATCGTAGTGTCCTGGCCACGGCCGACGGCAACAATCCCCATATCCATCCTTCTGAACCCAACTATCTCTGGGCGGAGGCGGGCTTCAATTTCAACGTATTCGACGACGCGGATCCCTTTGTCCCCCAAGGCGGAATTACCGTGAATCAAGTCAATAACCTCGACAATCAGCTGCATCTTGTACGTCTCCTGACCGAGGCTAAAAGGACTTGGCGCTCCTATCAGGAAGACATCGACTTGACGACTGTCGGCGGCCAGCTGACCAATGTCGTCCTGCCGAAGAATCAGTGGACGGTTCCGCTCGCCAGCTTCTCCGGAAACTTTGCCTCCGGGGTCAATCAGTTCAACGGATCGACGCAGTTCAACTACGCCGCGAAGCACAATCCCCCTGTGTTCTTCACCGACAGCAACGGCGGCGACGATTCCACGCCGGCCAATCCGTTATCCCACAACTATGCTCCGTTGCAGCAGTTGTTCGCCGATCTGGCCAACAATACCGTGGCCGATTACAACTGGATCACGCCCGATCAGTTCAACGACATGCACACCGCGCTCCACAGTGGCTTCAAGGGTCTGACCGGAGACGCGGCCAACATTGCTCAGGGCGACAACTTCCTGAGCACCGTCGTTCCCGCGATCATGGCGTCTCGCGCCTATCGGGATCACGGCGCGATCATCATCTGGTGGGACGAGTCTGAACAGGATGCGGTGAACGATAACCCGGACGACTTCAATCACGCCGTTGGCGAGATCGTGATTTCACCCCAGGCTCATCCCAACATCAAGGGCCTGCCTTTTGCCAGCTCCGTCCTTCTCTCGCACTCCTCTGATCTTCGCACCATGCAGGAGATCTTCCACGTGACCAAGCCGCTTTTCCTGGGCGACGCGGTAAACGCCAACGATCTCTCCAGTTTGTTCGCTGAAGGCGCGATTCCTTCAGACGATGAACATGGGGATCGAGATGGACACTAACGACTCTGCATGAGTCGTCTTAGCGGCGCAGGTCTTAATGACGATCTCCTGCGCCCCACGGGCCGCCGGCATCCTATGGCGGCCCGTGCTGGCCGTGGCCAAACCGACGCATTGACTACATCTTTGTCGCGCAACCACGCCTCGATGGCGCCGGTACGATCGAACACTGCTCGGTGGTGTGCAACGAAAAAGTCGACGACGTATGGCACTCCGACCACTTTGGAGTGTTTGCTCGCTTGAAGGTAGGCTGACGCAATCCGTGCTCCGCGGCGCGGCTCAGTGAGCATACGCACCGAATGAGGAACCGATCGTGTTGACTAACGATCTCGTGTTGATCCAGGACTACGACCCCTCATGGCCGGACACCTCCTTAAAGCTCACGGCCGATGTCCTATGCGCGACACTGTGATTCGATTACAAGGAGGCGGCAACCATGTCGGTACCACCCAATTTAGTGCCTTCGATGGAGCTTCAAAACCTAGGCGGGCCGTTCGTCACAAGGACCTTCGCCGAGAGTCTTGCACCCCTGACCCTTCAGGAACGATATTCCAGAGACCTCTTTGTTGCGCGCACGCCCGCCACGATTGCGGACAGAGGAGACGTTTGGTGGGTTACGATGAACAACGCATTGCCCCCGGGAACCGAACTCGATTCGACCCTTCTCCCCATGCGGCGCGCAGCGCGCCGCTGAGCTGTCGTTGCAAGCTGAGACAATTGCCCTGAAATGAGCGTGCCGCATTGCAGCAGGCGCTGAGTAGCCCCCTGGCAAAGCACCCCCAACATGGCCGTTTTCGCCCCTGAATTAATGATTCGCGACTAGCTGCCGATGCCTCCTCTATATCTATAGTATAGGCACCTCGAGCGCGAGGACGCAGCAGCTATTCAGAACTGCTGCAGAGCCACACTGCGAGCTCGACATTCAACGCCGAGCGATCGCCACAGCGGCTTCGCAAATGAATCGCAAGTTACGCATTCATGCTGTTCGCGGTTCCAGGAGAGACAGGATGTTTCTGGGAAACCTAATGATAGGGAAGCGTTTAGGTCTGGCGTTCGCCGTCATCCTCGCAACGGTTCTCGGCATCATCGCTCTCGGCGTATCGCGCCTCGAATCGCAGGACAGTCGTCTCACGGACTTTGCCACCTCCGATGTACCGGGTGTAGTGACTTCACTCAAGTGGGCAAATTCCGTCCAGAAATCGGCGCAGCACGCCAACAACATATTTGTTTTGAATCCGGAGAGAATTCCCGCGGAACTGGAGGGACTGGGGGATCAGAGGAAGCAGAGCGCGGACGACATGAATACGATCGAGAAAATGATTCACACAGAGGAGGGATTGGCAAGCTTTCGGAGCACGGTGGCAGCACGAAATATTTCGATTCTCGACGAGGACGAATTCATCCAATTGGTGGAGGCCAACCGGCTGGACGAGGCCAAAAGACTGCTGGTGGATAAAGTTCGTCCGCAGCAGTTGGCATACGCCTCGCAAATAGACAAGCTCGTCGATTACCATCTCGCGGAGATAGCGAGCGAACGCAACGAGGAGCAAGCGGCTTACTACAGGGCGCGGGCCATGATTCTCGGCATCGGCGCGCTAACTATATTTTTAAGTGCCGGACTTGCCTTTTGGATTACGCGCAGCATTACGCTGCCGTTGCGCCGCGCCGTTGAAACGGCGCGGCGCGTGGCGAACGGAGATCTGAGCGAAGACATCGAAACTGATGCCCGGGACGAACCCGGTCAGCTCTTGGTTGCCCTTAAGGACATGATGCGCAGTCTCGCCGCCAATGAGGAACTGCGCCGGCGCGCCGGTCAGGTCGAGGCGCGCTTTAAGGCGCTTCTCGAGGGAGCCCCGGATGCCATTGTCATCGTCGATCGCACCGGTCAGATCCAACTCGTGAATACACAGGCCGAGAAGCTATTCGGTTACGTACGGGCTGAATTGCTCGCCCAGCGCATTGAGTCGCTGATGCCGGAGCGATTTCGTGAAGCGCAGCCCGCTCATCTAAGCGAACTCTTGTCGAACGCCGGCGAGCCGCGCACGGGCGCGGGGCTCGAACTGTACGGTCGCCGCAAAGACGGCAGTGAATTTCCGGTGGAAATCAGTTTGAGCCTGCTGCAGACCGAAGACGGTAGCCTGGTGTTGAGTGCGATCCGCGATATCACGGATCGCAAGCGAATCGAAAATGAGCTGCGGGAAAAGAACCTGGCACTCGAAAGTCTGAGTCGCACGAAGGATCTGTTCCTCGCGAGTATGAGCCATGAGATTCGCACGCCGATGAACGGCATCATCGGCACGCTCGATGTTCTGCAACAAAGCAGCCTGATGGGTCCGCAGGTGGAGTTGGTGGGTCTGATTCACGAGTCTGCTCATTCCCTCCTCACCATCATCGACGACATCCTGGATTTCTCCAAGATCGAAGCAGGACGACTGGAGATTGAGCGTCTGCCCATGTCAGTCGCCGATGTCGTGGAGAAGAGCTGCAATGTCGTCAGTCCGCTGGCGGCGCGCAAAGGCGAAGCGCTCTCTGTGTTTGCGGATCCCTCGATACCCGCGACGCTGCTCGGAGATGCTTCGCGCCTGAGGCAAATACTCATCAACCTGCTGAGCAACGCGATCAAATTTTCGGGCGGCCGCGAAATCGCAGGGCGTGTGTCGCTGCGTGCCGCACTCATCAGCCTAGATGCTAAGCGCGCGCAAATCGAGTTTCGAGTGGCGGACAACGGGATCGGGATGGACGAGGCCACCCTGGCGAGGATGTTCACCTCCTTCACCCAGGCCGATGCTTCGACGACGCGCAAGTTCGGGGGCACTGGACTGGGTCTTGCGATTTGCAAGCAGCTGGCCAGCCTCATGGGCGGCGACATCGCCGTCGAGACGAAAGTAAACGTGGGATCCACCTTCATCGTGCGGTTGCCCTTCGATCTCGCTCGCCCAACGGCCGATATCGCTTCTCCTGTTTCGGAGATCAAAGGGCTGACTTGCCTCGTTGTAGGAAGTAATGCCGGCATAGCCAGTGATCTTGCGGCTTATCTTGAGGCGGAGGAGGCGTCAGTGGCACGGGCACCGGATCTTGCGGCTGCCCTGGCGTGGATGGGCGATTGCCCTCCGGGACTCGCCGTATGGATCCTCGAATCCGGCAGTGAACCCGGTGTCTTAAGCGAACTGCAGGCGCGGCTTCGGACCCGCGCGGACCTCGACGCTCGGGTGGTCTTCGTTGTCATCGGGCGCGGCGCCCGAGCCGAAGCCAACGGCGTCATCCTGATCGACGGCAATGCACTCAATCGTCGCACCCTGGTCAAGGCAGTGGCGATCGCAGCGGGGCGAGCATCGGCGGAGCCTGAAGCCTCTTCCGGCCAGCCACGCGCGAGCCGCCCGCCAGCTCCATCGCGAGAGGCAGCGTTGCAGCAGCACCGGCTGATTCTGGTCGCCGAAGATAATGAGATCAATCAGAAGGTGATTCGCGAACAACTGAGTCTCCTCGGTTACGCCGCCGATATCGTGAAAACCGGTCGCGAAGCACTCGAGCATTGCCGCGGCGGAGACTACGCGCTGCTGTTGACGGATCTGCACATGCCGGAGCTGGACGGCTACGGCCTTACCTTACAGATCCGCTTGTCCGAAGCCGGTCGCGCGCGGATACCCATTATCGCGCTCACGGCGAACGCTCTGAAGGGCGAGGCGGAACGCTGTCTGGCCGTGGGCATGGATGACTACCTGAGCAAGCCCGCACCGCTCGGAATCCTGGCCGCGGCCCTCGAGAAATGGATGCCGGCTGCGGTTGCCGCGATGGCACCGCCGCCGCCTGCCACGGACGTGTTACCGGTATCGTCGACTGCACCCGTGCAAGTAAGCGTCCTCGAGGCGCTCGTGGGCTCCAATCCGCAGCTCATCGAAGAGTTTCTGGCCGAGTTCGCGGTGAATGCCGCCCGCTTGGCAGTGGAACTCGTCGATGCGTTCAAGAATCGACAATCGCAAGCCGCAGCCGGCATCGCACACAAGCTCAAATCCTCCTCTCGATCCGTGGGAGCCCTAAGGCTCAGTGAGCTCTGTGCGGCGATAGAGGTCGCTGGTAACGCGGGAGATCCGGCAGTGCTGACGGAACTCCTACCAGCCTTTCAAGCGGAGATCGCGCTGGTGAAGGACTACCTACGCTCGCTGCGCGTTGTGCGCGATGAGCCTACCGAAACGAGCCCCTGAGACACCTATGAAAGTGATAGATCCGAGCATGGCTGGGATTGTTCTACTAGACGATGATCCTTTCATGCTCAAGCTCTTGAGCGTGATGTTGACTCAGCTCGGTTATACCCGCCTCGCCGCCTGCGACAACGGCGAGATGGCCCTTGCGTACATCAACCAGAACGAGGTTGATCTGATCTTTTTGGATATCAACATGCCTGGAATGGACGGGGTCGAGTTTGTTCGCAGGCTCGCGGATTGCCGGTA
>Ga0193716_1000893_pt1 | contig 17707 bp, 25 predicted proteins | sample U2c1metaG_FD_145901 | JGI IMG/M metagenome (GOLD analysis project Ga0193716, IMG submission 145901) | Soil microbial communities from a riparian zone of the East river system, Colorado, United States - U2c1 | ecosystem: Environmental > Terrestrial > Soil > Riparian zone | place: USA: East River...
CATGGGGATGGGAGGGGCAGGTTTCTCCGACGCAACATGTTTGGAAGAGCTGGCCTGGCCTGGTCTTGTGGGGAATACTGGTGGAGCATCTGTCCTTGACGGCGACGTAGGATTCGTGCGTGAGGACGGATGTATGCTATTCGTAGGTCGCGGTGGCAAGCGCGGAGTAAAGTCTTCTGGCGATTGCGACTGCGGTTGGTGTCGTACGGGCGTTTGAAGTGGGGCAGGTACACTGGCTACTTTGGTATGAGCAGAACCGTAGGCATAGTTGGGTGTAGGTTGTCCCACTGGGGCTGGAGGGAGCGGGGGAGAGGTGACACCTGGCGCTCTATCATCGAATAGGACGGCAGCGTTGACGATCAGATCCTCCATCAACGTGTCCTAGAATGCTTCCAGGTTAATACACTAGTTGAAAAGTATGAAAGCCTAAGGGCCACCTTCCAGCTCTGCATGCTCAGTAGATCGCCACCCTTCGGCAAATCATCTTCGCCAAAGATGACACCTCCGAATACAATTGCCAAATTCTTCACGTCCATCTTGTTCTTCTCGTTCCTAGCTGCGATGCGAGCGAGGTGCTCCAATATTGCCTTAAGCGTGGCTTGGTGAACCGGCGGGAGTCTCCGCATCTTAGACCGGAGGAGGACAAAATTGTTCGATTGATGATCAGCTTGGGGAAGAAAAAATGTTAGTGTGAATGGGATGGCCTGATATGTCTGATCATACCCAGGTCCTCAGTGTGCTGTAGACGATCCTGTAGCGGATATCGGAAAACAGGTTCAGGCAGTTCGCGTAGATATAGCTAGATGGTGATCAGTAGACGTATTCGTGTTCCTAGATGTAACATACCTTTAAAAGCGAGGACACTGCAAATACATCATCTGTTGAAGGATTGAATTCGAAGGCAGCCTCATTCCGTTCTATCTTGTGTTGCAGCTTGAAAAGTAGCCATCCGTCAAGCACGGAAGAGTCACCGTGTCAGTTAGCACATACCTCTTGCACAATTGCATGTCTCCCCGACACCCGATAAATTCCCTCACTTTCCAGTCCTCTGGAGTCAACTTCTTGGGTACAAATCCTAATAATCTTCGGCACCTCTCCTTCGGCTAATCCTCTCGCAGTAGCATAATCCACAAGACTAACACCAAAAATCAAATCACTGCATTCCCCAACATTGTAATTCCAATACAAAACCGGCGGAGGGATAGCCGACGCAAGGGAACGCGGGATGGCTTGCGATAGGACATGTAAATCTTTGGAAGGTGAAATGCGGTCGATAATCGAGCGGACATGGGCTGCTAGATGGGTTTGTGTAGTGGTGGTAGCGGTCATGTTGTCTGTATACTGTTCGAGGACTTTCTTGACAGTTGTGGCCGACTCGTATACAAAGCGTTCCAAACTCTATCTGGCCATGCGTTAGTAATATGGTGATATTGTAACAAAGCAATAACGTACACCATAACCTGCTTGCAGAATCTTGGTTCTTCGCAATCGAAGCGTTTCAAGCCAATGAACACCTTTGCGGTATTCTTTGTCTAGGTAACAGTTGCATTTTGTTTTAAAAAAAGATTGACATGTTATAGTTGCATGGACGTACCAGCCTCTTCGGCCTCTCTTTTTGACCGAACAGTGCGCAGAGCACTACCACTATCCTTCACATTTCCAGATTTATCGAGGAATGTGATCAACTGGTTAAGCTTGCCCTTGCCTGCACCAGCCGTTATTTGCATTCCTTCCAATCCATAGTAGAATAGCTAGCTTACCATGCGAGGCCAAATCACTGAACGCAGTGTTAGTGCTGGGGCTCCGATTTCTAGTGGTAGGCATGCTCCCCGACGGCCGTCGGTCGAGAGGTCGCAGGGGATGAGGAGAAGTAACCACAGGTTTCGTAGGCAGCGAGGGATTAGATCTCGAGTTTGTGAGCGGGGCGTTGTAATGTTCTGGCTGCTGTCCGCTGTCGAGGCGAGGCGCTTGAGATTGAGCTGCTTTGTGGTCTTCGACGTCTTGGCATTTGCGCAAGTACGTGCGCTTAAGTTTCGGCAGTGTATTTTCGGCATACTCGTTATAAGCAATGCTGGATTCTCTCAGGTCCTCCTTGATACGCTTCCTTGTGCGATCTTGGGTGTCCTGCTTGCAAAGTTGTATGGTGACTTAATGGAGCAGAATGAGGGTATACCTTCAATTCAGTCAAAATATTCACGACATCGACAGTCAAAGTGTTTAGGAATGCCTGCCTCGTCTGGGCCTCTGTGGAAAAGGTCAATGTCGTCGAGTAGCATGAAACATGGGATGCACACCCCGCTCGATATTGTCTCTAACCTCAGACCACGCCCCCCGCGCTGTGCTCGATTCGGTTCGATCATCAAAGAGCAAGTCAACAGCTTTGGCCTTCCTGTGTAAGTTGATGAGGGAGTCAACACTGAGTCAGTCCGTTCATCAGATGTCACGATCTGATTCATATTCCTTGGCACGCGACGCACTAGTTCTCTTCGATTCTTTTCCTGAATGTACATTCCGAGGTGAGCAGGTGATTGAGCGCTAAAGGATGATTGAATGGACGAACCTTTCTTGAAAGAAGCTAAGGTATGAGTCGGTCAATATTGTAAGATGGTAATCGAACAAAGGAATAGGTCCTAGTTGTGGGCCATCCCTCCCCGACAATGAAGGGCGAGACTGTGGAACGGTTTGGTCGACCGAAGACTGTTGCATGATGATTCTTTTAGGGAGACACGCCGTTCAACTGCAGCCTTGCTATTGGTGGCGTCCGGACATCCGCCGGCATATTTCCCGCGATAGACTGCCGCTCTCCTTATGGGGCTATTCCGAGGCGTTAGTTTATAGACGCCCATATAACCACATGGACCAATGTTTGACTCGGGTCCGAATAGACTTCTTAAGTCTCTGACTCCCGTTAGACGACGATGAACGTCACCATGAAGCAAGTCGTCCTAGACTCCATAAACACAGACAATAAACATGCGTACGTAACATTTCTGGCCCATCTTCCCTGTACTCAATCTTACTTGGATGACAAGGATCTGGCGGGATTCGCTTGTAATTCCTGCTTATATCTCAATTGCCTCGGCAGCCATCCTTATTCTCCATGTGATACTCATCTCCAAAACTTTCAAAAGGCTTTATGCACGCCTTCTACCCAAGTCTATGCATCCTGGTTCAGATCCGTCGGCCCAAGAACATTTGCAGGGCGTTCATCCAGCTTCTTTCATCGACCAGATGCGGGAGCATATTGCACTCCATGGTGGTTCGGCCATATTTGCACATAAGGTCGCTAGATTTGTCGGGTGTGCGGTTTTGCTGGGTGTCTCAATCGCCACCCTCATATTGGAAACAGGCCAAGTTCGAGTTGAGGATGTTTTATCCGGAAAATATTGGGGAAACAAGTATGATCATCGGAGACAGGGCGATGAAGTGTTCACTGAAGCTGGGTGGTTGCAGGTTGCGCTGTGCATCACCACTGTACGTGTCTCCATGAACCGTTAGCACATACATTGAAGGTGGTGCATCGCAGGCATACGCGTCCTTTTTAGCACTCGTATCTGTGGCCGCTCGACCCCGCTGGAGTCGCCTAATCACAAACCACCTAGTGATCGTCCTCCTTGCTCTCCTTTGCGTGTACCTATACCGTGACGTATGGCCCCTCGCAACATTTACTAAACATCCACTGGACAACGCTGAGGGCTGGATGTTGTGGGCCAAAACTATCATCCTGGCTGTTATTAGTGTTATCATTCCTTTGTTTATGCCAAGGCACTATGTTCCCTTCGATCCCAAAGTATACAATTCCATGACACTCATTGAATTCGTAGCCGAAACTGACTTTCATGCATCATTTAAGGAACCTGCAGCAGTCCCAAACCCCGAACAGACGGCATCACTCATCAGTCTTCTCCTTTGGTTCTTCCTGGACCCCATTGTGTTCTTGGCATACAAGATCCCGCACCTGAGTCATGATCAATTGCCAACCCTGGCTGATTATGATCAGGCTAAGAATTTGGTGAAGAAGAGTTTCCCAAGCCTGGATCCGTTCTCCGGGAGCAAGAAGCGTCATCTCTTCTGGGGACTAATGAGTGTGTATCGTGAGTTTTCAATTAACATCCTTCGTCGTCGAGTAATTACATTGAAATACTCAAGGCAATGAATATATCACGTTGGCGTTCGTACTCATTGCCCAAGTCCTGTTTGGGCTCGCCAGTCCGATAGGCATGTATCAACTATTGAGCTACCTTGAAAACAGCGACGAAGCTCTTGTGAGACCGTGGGTGTGGATTTTGTGGCTTTTATTGGCGCCAATATTCGGGAGCATTGGGTTTCAGTGGTATATCTTCATTGCCGTATGTTCTTCTATCTCGTGTTCATCCCACTGTCTCATCTGTCTCATTTTGGTGGACTGTAGACGAGGACATTAGTACGGACAGAAGGTATCCTCACGCAACTAGTGTTCAACCACGCTCTCCGCATCAGAATGAAAGCCGAACTTCCCGAAGGCACAGGCACCGATTCCAACCTTTCCACAACTGCTGTTTCGCCAGATAACGTGTCTTTTGTGGAACAACCACTTAGCACGGAAGTAAGCGAAAGCTCGCAAGGGAGTGGCGACGAAACGCTCGCACAGTCCAGCTCTTCAAGCATCAAGTCGGCGTCTGACTCGAGTGAGAGAAAGCAGAAGGCGAAAGATACTCAGTTCACTGAAGAGAAACCTATGCCAAAGAAGGAGGCAACTGCTGATAACCTTGTTGGCAAAATTAACAATCTCGTCACGACTGATTTAAATAATATCACAGAGGGAAGAGATTTCTTGTTCATTTGTGAGTAGTATACATTTCGTACTGCAGGAGACTGACCGTTCTGGCAGTCGTGTATGTTCCCTTGACGATTACTTGTAGTGTATGGTTCTTGCACGCTATCCTTGGATGGAGTGCTTTCGTGGGGTTGGCTGTTATGATTGTTCTGTTCCCGATTCCCGGATATGTCGCGAAGATGATCCAAGGGGTTCAAGTGGCACGCATGGAGAAGGTGGGCACAATTATCTTGCAATGCCCCATCTCTTGTTTATTTTGCGACTGCTAGACCGATGGTCGAGTGCAAACTGTTACCGAGAGTGCGTGTCTGCATTGCTACACCGAGTCTCTCTTCGTAATCCTTTTACCAATAGCCATGAACGTCATCAGGATGATAAAGCTCTTTGGCTGGGAGAACAAAATGAACTTCAGAATCGCTGATAAGCGCGAGGAGGAACTGAAGTTTTTGAAAAAGCGCCAGATTCTGGACATTTGTAACAACAATCTCAAGTGAGCTTGTCACCATCTCCGATCGTTTTTAGCCACTCACTGTCTTGCAGCTTCGTTATACCAATTCTGACTATGCTCGCCACTTACACCACATATGTGAGTAGTTCTATTGTTATTGTTATTGTCCTTTGTTCGATGCTCACGCGGTTTGCAGACGCTTGTTATGAAGCAAGAACTCACCGCCTCGGCCGTCTTCTCATCCATGTCTGTCTTTGACATGCTTCGAGACCAGCTCCACATTGTGTTCTACACGATACCCCGTGCGGTACAAGGTTCGTTGCCGGTGCTGCGACTAAAATCGGAAAGACACTGATCTAGCACGTTCTCCAGGCAAGGTCTCCCTGGATCGAGTCAACGATTTCCTTAACAATGTATGTTTCGTTATTTTTGTTTGTAGAACATGACCACTAATCATACAATTTCTCAGACGGAGCTGTTGGATTCTTTCACGGAAAATGCTAACGATGGGACCGTTGGATTTTTGACTGACGACGCCCAGATGGACCCTAGTGAAATCGGTTTTCGTGATGCTGTGTTCTCGTGGTCTAACACACGCGATGGATCATTGACACCGTCTAGACGCCAATTTTCTCTCCGCATCGAGGGCGAACTGTTTTTCAAGCACGGTCGTATCAATCTAGTAATCGGTCCCACAGGCGCGGGGAAAACGTCTCTATTGTTGGCGTTGCTAGGCGAAATGCACTTCATTCCTTCAGGTCCCAACTCCTCCTTCAATCTTCCTCGGGAAAACAGTATCGCTTATGCTGCCCAGGAATCCTGGGTGCAGAACGAAACTATCAAGGTGACCTCCATAGGAAAAGTCTCCTGGGAGTATGCTAACTTCAAGGTGTAGCAAAACATTCTTTTCGGTTCTCCTTTCGATGAAGCACGCTACAAGAAAGGTATTTTATTATTTGGTACAGATCATATACCAATGCTCACAAGGGTGCAGTCATATTTCAGTGCGGACTGTCTCGTGATCTCGAGCTATTTGATGCCGGTGACGAAACAGAGGTTGGGGAGAAAGGCCTAACCCTCAGTGGAGGTCAAAAGGTGCTTGAGTTTTGCGTCTCGTGCTATTACTCTAACAGCGCACTTAAAGGCACGCATCACTTTGGCTCGCGCAATTTACTCTCCTGCTCAGATACTTCTCCTGGACGATGTAAGTGGGCCGACAGCTCTGTCTGCGTCAGAACTACAACGCCTAGGCACAGGTATTAGCAGCCCTTGACGTTCACACAGCCAAGCATATCGTCGAGAGGTGCTTCTCTGGGGACTTAATCAAAGGCAGGACGGTCATTTTAGTGGTATGCAATCGTTGTTTCCAAATGCATGCAAATAAATGATCTATATGTATCAGACTCACAATGTGGCAATGACGAGCCCTATTGCCCACTTCGTGGTTTCGTTGGGAGTTGATGGGCGAGTCCTCAACCAAGGTTCTGTGTCCGATGCTCTGATGAAGGGCAAGAATCTACTCCAGGAAGTAGTAGAAGATAAACATGCAATGGGGAAGTCAGCTGATGAAATCGACCGCACAAATTCGGAGCAAGAAGCCCCTAAGGGTGATGGGAAGTTGACAGTTGCAGAAGAAATTCAGGAAGGGCATGTCAGCTGGCAAGCCCTGAAGCTGTTCTTCGCTGGCCTCGGTGGCGACCAGCCTCTTATGTTCTGGATAGTGTTCATAGGAGGCCTGTTCTTCACGGACTTCATCAGCACGATCCAGACCTGGTGGCTAGGATTCTGGGCCAGTCAATACGATCACCAGGAATCTTACGAAGTGGATGTGCCCTAGCAAGTGATATTTCAAACATGGATACGTGAAAGCAACTGATACTGAAACTTTGTAGTTACTTGACCGTCTATGCTCTGTTTTTGGGAGCTGGTATGATCAGTTATTCCCTGGCGTACTTGGTCTATATATTCGGGTCATTGAGAGCTTCAAGAATTATCCACAAAACTTTGATCGAATCCGTGCTGGGAACGACTCTTAGGTTCGTTGCGTGTGCCTCAGTGAGGTCTGCCTGCAGCGCTTATCAATCCATCTCTGTAGATGGCTTGACAAGACGCCCACTAGTCGTGTAATTGCGAGATGTACGCAGGATATCCGAGCAGGCATGACCACACCTTTTTAAGCTATTTATCATTCTAACTCGTCAACGCAGTTGATGGACCCATAAACCAAAACTTTGGCTATCTTGCAGAGCTGTCGTTATCTATGATGATTAAACTCACAGCAGTAATAATCCTTACACCGTCTGTGCCTAAGTACCTGAATGGCTGCTCCGATATTAACAGCTACTCCCTTCAGAATCTTCATCATTCCTGGTGTCATTGTGGCAATATTAGGCGGTTGGTGCGGCCAGATCTATATCAAAGCTCAGCTGTCTGTGAAACGAGAGATGAGCAATGCTCGATCTCCCGTCTTGGGGCACTTCGGAGCCGCGATTTCGGGCTTGGGTAGGGCAGTCATTTCTTTTCATGGGCACTCTTCTAATCATTCACAGTGTCTATTCGAGCTTATGGCGCGCAAATCGCCTTCAAGGAAGAATCGCTTCTTCGCATCGATCGTTACACCAGGGCTGCTAGGACCTTTTATAATCTGAACCGGTAGGACATCAGACCTGTGCTTTTCAACCAGATGACCAGAGGTTGGTTCACAGATGGGTCTGTGTTCGTATCGATAGTCTGGGTGCAATGTTTACTGCTGGCCTTGCCACCTACTTAGTTTACGGTGGAAACCTCACACCCCGTTCTAACAATACTGGCTTTTCTTTGAATATGGCAGTTGGATTTTCTTCCTTGATACTGTGGTGGGTCAGGCTTTTAAATGAATTTGAGGTCAGCGGTACGTCATTTTTGCACTGGGTCATAGCACAAGTCTGAATAACTTTGGCACATAGGCAACAGGTAAGTTGGTTCAAACAGCTTAGATTTGTAGCTGAAACTCGTGTAGCTTGGAACGTATACAAGACTATGTCACCATAGAGCAAGAACCGAAGTCGAGCGTCGGAGGTGAACCACCGGCTTACTGGCCTGCAAGTGGCGAGGTTAGAGTCGAAAATTTGTCTGCACGGTACTCGTCAGATGGACCAAAGGTCTTGCATGACCTTTCATTCCACATTAAGTCTGGGGAGCGCATCGGCGTTGGTAAGATGGGTTGTATTGTCATGATATCTGTTCTATTCTCATAGTCTTCTCCAGTTGGACGTACGGGGAGCGGAAAGGTACTGAATTACCATACACCGCTCATCTGCGAAGTCTAATCGTCCCACAGAGCTCACTCACGCTCTCTCTCCTGCGTTGTATTCTCACGGAAGGGACGGTATACTACGATGGCCTCCCCACCAGCTCTCTCAATCTGGACGCCCTTCGGTCTAATATTACCATAATCCCTCAAGTCGTAAGTACATGGTTAGTCTCTTTTGACCTGATTACCAACCACACACAGCCCGAACTTCTTGCCGGTTCATTGCGTCAAAATCTTGACCTCTTTGAGCAGTATGACGATGCCACACTGAACGATGCTCTACGTGCCGCTGGGCTGTTCGCCCTGCAAAGTGAGATGGACGAGGGCAGAATTACGCTTGATAGCGTAGTATCCGCTGGAGGGAGCAATCTCTCCGTTGGACAACGCCAGATATTGGCACTGGCGCGAGCCATTGTACGTGGCAGTAAGCTTTTGATATTGGACGAAGGTTTGTCTATCTCTATGTTTAATACAGTCATTGGCTAATTTTGCCCGGTCTTTCATAGCCACATCAGCGATTGACTATAAAACTGACACTATCATAAGCTTACCCCTGCGGAATGAACTGGGCGGGGATGTTACGCTCATCACTGTGGCTCACCGTCTCCAAACGATTATGGACGCAGATAAAATAGTACGCCATCGTCGACGCTGCCATAATAGCCAAAATACTGACTTTTTGCAGATGGTACTTGACGCTGGGAATATAGTCGAGTTTGACAGACCCTCGCAGCTTCTCAAGAACGACAAGGGCATGTTACGCGCCCTAGTCGACGATAGTGGGGACAAAGACAACCTGATTGCAATGGCGGCGGGAAAGGCATCGATGTCGCAATGTCCAAACTCATCCATAGACAGATCCTAACATTTGACATAGATCTTCCAAAAAAATTGTATAATATGTTGCAATGGACCAGGAACGATAAATGTTATCCATCACTGACCAAGTTCATGTCATCCTTTATAGTGTATTCAATAATGTCCAAAAAACAGCATAAGCATAGTAATAGATTTCAATGGGACACATCCGGTAAGATATTTTGGAACACTAGGCGAAAGAGAGAAGACCAACTAGAGAAGCACTAAACAGTAAATAGCATTCAGAGCTGAGAGTAAAGACGGTAGGTGATAGTTGAATCCCGCAATCGAGTTTTGTAAGCTTGTCGATGCCGCCAAGCCTTGCGTTAAGATGGTTTCTAAGGTCTCCTGTAGCCCCCTCCAAGCTCTCCACCATTTCTAGGAGGATAATCTCTTCCGCCTTTGGGTGGAGGGCCTCCAGAGGCTCCACCAGAATAGCCGTTGCCAGAAAAGCCGCCATTAGAACCAGAGTAATTAGGATCATAGGGCGCTGCACCACCAGACCGAGGGGGGCTCTGAGAACGACGACTTAAGTGATGGCATTTTTAGTTGATCTGGCCAGAAGACAGAGATGTATTCCTCACCGGTATCTTTGGGCCGAAGGTTCAGCGCTACCCATGCGTTGTGGTGGGTCAGCATACCGAGACGGAGGCGTCAACGGACGTCCACGCGTATCGGAGGGAAGCGGATAGTCACTGCACCAAACCTAGCTTAATTCACATTTGCTTGAGCCAACAGCCTGGTGTACATACCGAGGAGGAAGTCTGTCGAAATCGTCGCGGCCTCGAGGAAGGGTACCACCACCCAGGGGGCTTCTTGACCTCACAGCCGATGGACCTGGCGGGTAAGCCGCATACCTGTCACCTGGAGGCGGAGGGCGTCTATCATAACGATCATATGGATCACGAGGAGGCGGCGGCGGAGGCCCATAACCACGAGGAGGATAACCGGGAGGACCATCATCCAGTGGATAGTAGCCAGACCGGTCGTAGGGGCGAGGTGGAGGTGGCGGCGGTGGAGGACCCCGCATTCTGTAGTCATCATAATCACGACGCAAAGGAGGTGGTGGGCCAGCAGGGTAGTCACGGTAGTCCCTAGGAGGCGAAAGTGGTCTCCTGAAATCCCGCCCTGGAGGCGCAGGAGGCGGATAATCGTAACCATACCTCATGTCCCTGGGAGGATAGCGTCCACTTGGAGGCCCAAAGTCGTCCCGAAAAGGAGGATAATCCCTAGGAGGAGGGGGGGGGGGAGGCAGATGATCCCTTGATGGTTGAATTCTATCAATTAGAGCATTGCTGGCTCGCCGCCCGCCACTAGTCAAGCAACGTCAGCACACTCATGCGTAACACTCGAGACGGAAAACAACACACCTCTGTGCAGCATTGTGGTTGGAGCATTCCCTATATAAATTTTGTGAGCTACAACGTGCATCGTTAAGGGCCTATGTTCACCTCGCCCAATGGCCTATCTCACCGCACTTGAAACAGGCACCAGGATCCCCTGAGTATTTTGCGGTTCTTCCCCCGCCGTGTGATAGTTCAACGCGAATTTTGTTGCCCATGAAATATCCTTCATGGTATTTGGCTACACTTTCTTCGGCGGCCTCACGACTTTCGAACTCCTGAACAAGGACAGCGTTGAGCACGGGTGGAACCAATCAGACGAGCCGCAAAACTTACAACAAAGCCATATCCGACTCTATGTAGTGAGGAACGACCATCAGGCATGAAGATAGGAGAATCAGGGTCGACGACATACTTGAGTTCAATGTTCAGGATGGTTCCTATTTTTCCAAAACAACTTTGGAGGTCCTCCTGACGTGTATGTTCCGGAAGACCACCAACATAGACCTTGTTCGGCTAGACAGCAGAAAGTAAACACCCAGTCGAGTTACGTAGTAAACAAGCATAAGAATAGAAAAGCATGAGCAAGAGCAGTCGAGACCAGCCTCGCAAGCCCGTAGAAAAGTGAAACGCGAAACGGAAGACACAGAAAACAGGTCCACGGCGCATGCCAGACTCCATTCATACACACAAGACTGGAAGAGACTCTAAGCACCTTGACTTGCTTTTCGCGAAAGGATGCGTCACCTTTGCTCCCGCCGCTGACACCACCGACGCTAGAACCACGAGTAAAATCTGGATTTTCAGAACCCTGCCCCGCGTCGGCTGATAGAGGTGCACCATTGTCAGCATCAGCGTTGCCACTAGGACCCATTGTGTCGCCCTGGCCATCAGCTGGGCCCCATTTGTCTTGACTGTCCACCGTAGTTGGAGAAGCCGCCATAGTGGTTGCAAGAGAGATGGGCGACAGGGGTACGAAGAAAATTATGAAAATTGTTACATAAGCGGCACCTTGACCGTTGAATATTTTTATGTGAAATATTTATGCACAGATGCTACGACTACAGGCAACAGCTGCTATGGTATAGGTATCTGTATGATGACAAAGAAGTCCGCGGAGAATAAGGCGAGATTAAGAGACAAAGAATGAGTCCAGAGTCAATGCTATAAATGTGTCCAAAGCCGCTTAAGCCAAAGTCCACACACCGCTGGCCGCACCGACTACAACCATAGCACCTATTCCCCATAAAGCTCTGGCATCGCCCACGAGAGGGACAGCACCACTCGGAGACTTTGTACCAGACGAAGAACTGCTCGAAGACGACGAGCCGCTACCAGCAGGAGCAGTGGGAGTGAATACGGATGACGCACTCGCGAAGCACGACGTGGCAGCAGCATTGGCTGAAGACACGTCAGAAGGTGCTGTGCTGTTGACGGTAGCATTTCCTGCAAAGTCGCAAGATTGAGGATTGCGGTTATTGGCCTGGTAGTATTCGCTGAAAACGAAAGACAACTTGGTAGCTATGGAGTAACACGGAACTATAGTCAGCGAGAATGTGGCATTAAGTTCGTGGAGTTCCTTACGGGGATCGCAGAATGAGACACGGCCGTAAGTACCAGAGGCACCGCTGCTAGCGATGTCATTGCAATTACCACCCGCCTGTCCGAGAAGACTACATCCAGTATCCAAAAGCTCGCCAACAATTGCCGTGTAGTTATTGGTCTGTGGGGTGAATGTACAGCTCAACGTTGTCTCCAAACATTGGCAGGATTGATCGTTGGGAGTGGGTGGAAGTGAAGACGAGGCAAGGAAAGTAGTATTTTGTGCTGGGCAGCCAGGATAGTTCGTGTTGCCCGCAGAACTTTTGCTTGGGGTATTCGATGCATTGACTTGGCTGTACTGCGATACCAATGCATTAAAATCGCTGCTGGTTGTAACCGTGCTTCCATCCGGGGAGATGGTGACCATGCCGAAATCACCTTGCACGCTGGTGGCGGGAAAATAGGAAAATGCGACACCTCCTACAAAGGTCTGCGACATCTGTGAGCTGAAAAGAGCTTGGACTTCTGTCCAGAGACGGGGTGGCGAGGTGATGCAGCCAAATTCACTGAAATAGGCCGGTACGTTGTAGGGAGCAAAGTCGGCTTCTACTCCGGCATAAGAAGCTTGGAAATTAGAGTTTCCGCACCATTCACTAAGGTATGTTAGTGCGGGGGAATATGGATGCACAAGCTCAAGAACGTACTAGTTGTTCAGACCGTAGAGGTCGATAGCTGTCGAGCCAGAGTTAGTGTTTGAAGGATCGCACGAAAGATAGTTGGCGAGCGAAGTCCGGAAATCGGAGGGCCCGTCGATGGAAGCGTAACCAACAAGAGCCGAAGAGGATTTTGAAGTCCTGTAATACAGATTCTTCAGCATAGATCGACGTTCTTACAAGGTTTGCATTCACAGATAAGCCTTGACATCACGGGCAGCTGCCTTGACATAAGCAGCAGCATCGGTGCCGTTGGCTGAAATAACAACTTCGTTGCCGACATTGTACGCTAAGACGTTGCCATAATTAGCGAACGCATCGATGGTGTCGATGTACAAGTCCAACAAGTTCGTTGACCATGAAGCAGAAGATCGATCAATCGAGCCGTTCACAGGCAAAGAAAGATCGATGCTGACGAAAGCAGGCGTGAGTTGTGTGGTATAATTAGAGCGTGAATCCCACATACATCGTGTATATGCCTGCGTTGCTGAATGCCTGCATACAAGCATCGTGGTTCAAAGAGGAATTAACGCTGTATACTCGTATAGTGTTGACTTTTAGTTGCTGAAGGAAAGGGATATCTCGTGCGCAAGCGGTGCCGTTGGACAATGGGTCAACGAAAGATGTCGGCTCGCCGAACGGGTTGCTTGCGCTAGCGACACTGGTCCCAGCTGCAGGCAGGCATGATCGTTCAATATGTACAATAATGCATATAATGGAGCGGACATACACATTTCTTGATAGGCGATACCTTTGATGGGGAACCTGTTGCCAGAATCATCGTACAAAAATCGTCCGACCCTGGAGATCTTGGAGATGGCGTGAACGCCCGAGATTAGACTCGCAGCTGCAGCGAGCGCTGCCGTAATTCGGAGCACCGTATGCATGCTTCGGTTGAACGGTAACTAGTGGTCGGGTAGACCAAGTAAAATAATGTGATCGACTGCGTGATTACTACAACAAAGGGATGCCGAGTTGCCAGTCCTGGTCGACCTCTAGAATGAAGACACTTGATACCAACGGGCCTCAATATTACAATGCCCGCCTAGCTCAATCGGATAGAGCGTCAGACTCTTACGAGTTGCGGGTGCAGTGCGTAATCTGAAGGCTGCGAGTTCGACCCTCGCGGTGGGCTACTGAATAAAAATTTTTACTGCAAGATTAGCAATTTAACTTTTTACAATCAGAATTGATTGACTAATGTATTACTTTGGGCTTCCGAGCCAAATCATGCTTACAGGCAAGAAAGATGGATAAATACACAGAATTCTCTTTTATCATTTCATATCTAATAAGTACGAGTAAGTGTCGTATCGAGGATGTCATAGAGTCCATGCTCGCTGATCGTTAGTAAGTATGGGCTGTCATGCAGCCGTATCTCTTCGACGTGGCCCTGTATGCAACACAAATAACACGGTATGGCGATGCCTGCGTCCACCCAGCATTATCCTCGGAATGTACAACAACTGCAAATTTTCCCTAATCAGAATCGCGAGGCGCAAAGAACGAGTGAAACGTACGTAAGCATATATGGCACAATAGACACCGCTAAACAGGCGAATGCTGCCCAAGTCAAGAACAGCCCGGGACCGGCTGACACCATAATAATCGGTATGGCAGATCCGTTGAAGGTTACGGTTTTGCCGTTGACTGCCTCGGTCTTTTTGATTATTACAGTCCATAGAGCAGCTCCTACCAAAAGTAGGAAGCTACCTAGGATAGCAAGAGTCGAGGAGATGAAGAATGCTACCGTATGCTTTATAACACCGCTGACAAAGGACTTTTAGCCAGCTTTAGAGCTGAACAAAATGGAACACAACTGACGTGAACAATGCTAGTGCAGTACAGATCGAGCCCAGCAGTATCAAGTAATATGCCGCTTTCGATTGCGTCCCGAGATATCCTGAATTGTGAAATGTAGTGTCCTTCAGGATAATGTCTGTTGCCTGCGAGTAATTCATAGCCATGTCCGACGTGACCGCATCATATGGCAGGAATTTATTGGCGACTGTGGTGTTGGAGCATCTTCCAGCTGTCTTGTTTACGTATGCGCAGTGGGAGTACAGTCCGAATTCGTAGAGTTGCCTCAGACCGGCCTGAGTTCCTAGAGGCGCTGAGGCGTTTGATGTATATAGAGCGTTGATGGGGTCGGGGTTGAATGCAGCGGCTAATGCTTCGCTGTGTCTATCGTCGTATCGATTTTAGGATATAACATGAAAAATTTGCTCACCCATAAACAGACATGTTCACCTTCGCCTGGACGATCCCGTCAGGAGAGCTTCACCATAATGCGAAGGGAAGCTCACTCACCATCGCTATACCGCGAGGAACAGCGGAAGTATTGATTTGTCCAACCTATGATCCTGATAAGATAAACGCGGAGACGCATCGACAAATAAAGTACGTGCATGGACAAAAATGAGGAGCAGTAAGGCCACGAAGCTACATGACCTTTAGCCGGAGACTTAGACGCGCGAAGTTGAAAACTCACGACAAAAAAGAAGCGGATCCAACACAAAGTTCTCCGCGCATTATAGAAGTATGAGGTATCACAGGTATCTAAGAGGTCAAGAAGAAAGGTGTATGAGACCCTTGAACAGCCCGCTGTATAGATATGAATTGTCGACAGCGCGCAACCTCGAGGCCTCCGCACACCTCGGTACGATGACTTCAACACTTCTTGACACGTGGAATTGCATCTGGGTTGCCTAAACAGGGTTACTCATGTCGTAAAACTCATAACGCAAGTCTTGTGCACTAGTCTTTTCTCCCTATCATCCCGTCACTCTTCCTCAGTTTCTTCATATTCTAGCTTCCTGGGTGTTCTCATGTCGAATCATGACCCTTTGAAGCCACTAAGCCGCGATTATGCCCTTACCGACCTGCCAGGTCAACCCGCACCGGTTATGAATCTTACCGATCAGGATGCAGAGGACGATGGGTCCTCCTCCCCGAGGAAACGTCTCACCCGCGCTGTGGGCAAAAGTGTTGATAACCTCACTCGAAGCTTGATCAGTGGCAGTGGCAAGTCGACACCGCAGCAGCGGGGGGCTGCGGCTTCACCTCCCCCAGGTCCGAGACGTCTCTTCAGTTTGAGCCGGAAAGGCAAACCAAAGGATTTAAACCACGCGAGTGTGTTCTCAGACAGTAAATCGTTTCCTTGGCGAATTTCTCAACTCTACTGATCTTGCTGTTCCTGTGGACCCTCCAGGTGATAATCCAACTGCGCAAAATCCTTCGTCCCGACCGACATCTCCCATCATTGCAGGTGCGAATGACGATTCCCCTTTCATAAGACCGCAGTCACCTTCCGCTCCTGCCCACTCCGCAAGACCGTCCTTGCAGGCTTTTCGTGGTGACGGTTCTGTAAGCCAGTGCTTCACTGGGTGTTTATATTATATTTACCCCGAATTTGTATCGTACGCACAGATGCGTGCAGGTACTCAGACCCTCATTCAAGCTCTGCAAGCCATTCCGTGGGCAGAGGATCCAGATAATGATGAAGAAGCTATGCATCACGGGCTCAGTACTGCCTTAGAATCAGACAGCAGTGACGAGGAGGATGCGTTGGGTGAGTAGAATCCCTCGCGTACTGTAATTCCTGTACTTACATTTGATCAGGACATCTGGCTTCTTCGATCCACACCATACATCGACCTGTCGCCCGTTCGCGTCGCGCGGACGCACCCCCTTCACCAGCTTTACGTCTGCAAACTCCCAACATGGGTGTCCACGAAGAAGTGGAATCTGAAACAGAAGAGAACCTGGCCTCAGAAGAAGAATTAGAAGCAGAGGATTTTGAACGAACACCCCGGCCTTCTGGCACGGTTCCAGAGTATGTGCAAGAGCTCACCTCGTCACCAGTAGGAACCCCTGGCGGTTCCAATGTTTTACTTCGGGCACCCATGGCTCGGTCTGGCAGTATGGCTACTGTTCGATTGCAACGGAGGGCCAAACTGGCTGAAAAGCTGAAAGATGTCTTTGAATTAAAGGATATTGATGAAGTGTGGGCAGAAATGCCATGCTGGCTGCTTCGGTCCGTTTGTGAGTATCCCGATAACGCTGCATTTCTCAGTTTACGCATATTATTATATCTGTCTAGTGCTACAAGGATATATGTATTTAACCAACAGCTATCTTTGTTTCTTCGCTCATATGCCAACCAGAGAAGTTAGTCGGCCTTTCGCTCTCACCAAAGGACATCTTGACTGAAGCGGCATATAGGACCAAATTCTCAAATCTGGGTCACTGAACAAGAAAGCTGGGCGGACAAAACGATGGATTAAACATTGGTTTGTACTGAAGAACGATGCTCTTTCTTGGTATCAATCATCTTCGGTATTGTCAGCTCCATTGTGCAAGAATGATCGCCAGAACTTACGAATTGAGTTTCAGGATCCATACTTTCCACACGGTATTGTTGACCTTCGATACGCAATATCGTGCGACCCAGTAAATGAGAAGGGTATACGTCTGCGGACAAATCAGAAGACGATTTCCCTGTCCGCTGATTCTGTACCAAGCCGAGGGGAGTGGGTGAAAGCCATTCGCAGGGTCATATTCAAGGCGCAAAACATGGGCGACAGCGTCAAGATTGCAATCCCGTATTCTGCTATCCTTGACGTTGAGAAATCTTCCGCGATGGACTTCAGTGAGACCATTGAAGTAAAGGTCGTAGATAAAGAAGAAGCCTTT
>Ga0193716_1000894_pt1 | contig 17703 bp, 13 predicted proteins | sample U2c1metaG_FD_145901 | JGI IMG/M metagenome (GOLD analysis project Ga0193716, IMG submission 145901) | Soil microbial communities from a riparian zone of the East river system, Colorado, United States - U2c1 | ecosystem: Environmental > Terrestrial > Soil > Riparian zone | place: USA: East River...
CATCGGCAACCCCGATGCCATGTCCATCCTGCTCCTTGCCGCCGACATGATGAACGCGCGGCTCAGAGCCCGAAAAATCAACCCACAGTATGCCCGAGTGGTTATAGTGTGCCAGCCCAACATCCGACTTGCCATCGCCATTGATATCCGCCATCACACCGCCCTCCGTGTCATAGCTGTCGGCGATAAGATGCTTCGTCCACATCGCTCCCTGGGTCTTCGGATTCTCGTACCACCAGAGGCCATTCGTGATCCAGCCCGCAGTGACGACATCCGGTGCGCCATCGTGATTCACGTCAATCGTCCACTCGCCGCAGTCGGAGACAAACTCGTCATGAATGCCCACAGTGCGGTACTGATGCTGCTTCCAGTCCCCACCGTTAGCACCGGGATTCTCGTACCAGTAGGCGCCACTCACCAGGTCGACGAAGCCATCGTTATTCATGTCGAGCGTGGTGATGCCTTCAGCATGATCAGTCCCAAGCCGATGCGCCAGGAACGCGACACGCGGCGCACCGTCGGGGCCATTTCCGGGAGTGGGAAGGCGAAACTCCTTGGCAACGCTGGGGTCCTGCGCGTAAGCGACGCCTGCGCCGAGGGAGAGCAGGATGAGAGCAAGAACAGTGGTACGCATAGAGTAGTTAGCCTTCCGGGATTGACTTGAGCTCGTGTTTGAAAGATGCGGTTACGTCAGTTTCATGGTGTTCGGATTCCATTCGACGATACGACCCTTTTCCATGCTGAGGTTGCTGAGCAGCGCAGCTCCAGCCGCACGGAATCCAAACACCGCGTCTTCGACCACAGGCTTGCGCGTGCGTACTGAGTCGAAGAAGTTGTGGAAATGGTCGTAGCTGTCGCTGTACCCCTTCGGCGCAACATACTTCTCCACCCCAGCCGGAGGCTCTCCTGTAGGATGCTCCACCGGATACTTCTGCCGGTACTGCTCGATGTAACGCTTCTGCATCGCATCGGTGAACGTTTCGACTTTGTAACCGGGCTCCTTCTCCCGTGGCGAGCGGGTGACCGTAACCGTGTTGCCGGCAATCTCCATGATGCCCTCCGACCCAGTAAAAATGAGCCCTTCGCTCTCATCCCCGCCATCGACAAAGTTGACGCGAAGGCTGAGGTTGAAGCCCTCGGCATAATCGAAGAGAGCGAGCAACACATCGGGAACGTCGCGGCCGTCCTTCCAGAAGCGCAGCCCCCCAGTGGCCATGGCGCGTGTGGGGCCGTGTGAGCCGGTAATGAAGTGGGTCCCGCTGAAGAGATGGACGAACAAATCTCCCGCCACTCCGCTGCCGTAGTTCTTCCACTTGCGCCACTGGAAGAAGTGTTCCGCATTAAACGGAATCTTTCGAGCCGATCCCAGAAAGCGCGGCCAGTCACAGGTCTCCGGGCTGGCGTCCAGCGGCACCGAATAGTTCCACGCTCCAAGCGACGAGTTCCGATCCCACCGCGCCGTCACCATGTTCAGCTGACCGATGGCCCCCGCGGCGAGCAGATCCTTCGCCTTTGCATAGATGATCGAACTGACCCGCTGACTGCCGATCTGAATGATGCGCTTCGTGGAGCGCGCCGTCTCGATGATCTCCGGACCGTCCGAGTAAAGATGGATCATCGGCTTCTCGCAATAGACGTCCTTGCCCGCCTTCATCGCATCGACCGCAGCCTGTTTGTGCCAGTGGTCCGGCGTGGCGATGATCACAGCATCGATGTCCTGCCGTGCGAGTACCTCGCGGTAGTCCCTCGTCGTAAAGAGATCGTTGCCCCATAGCTCTTTGGAGTGTGCCAGGCGGCCGTCATAGCAATCCGCGACAGCGACAAGCTTGACTCCGGGAACCTGGATCGCATTCTTCGTATCGCCCTGACCCTGAATCCCCGCGCCTATCAGCGCGATCTGGATGTGATCGTTCGCTGCTGTTGTCTGACCCGCTTCATGAGTGGCTGCCGCAAGCATCTGCAGTCGCGATCCAGCAGCTGCGATACCTGCGGCTTTAAGGAAAGTTCTACGATCCAGACTCGTCATAATCAGTTCGGTCTCTTTTCGTGACACAGACTTCATTTCAAGATTGCCAGCTGAAGTTATGCCATCTAGGTTGTGCTGTCCAGATGGACAGGCGGTTACTGAGAGATCACGTACAGTCGCCGCCAAAGCGACACCGTCTCCTGCAAGATTATTACGGACGAAGCTACACAATAAATCTCTTTCTGGTCGATAGCTTAGACTCAGTGGAGTCTAGCGCTAAGTGCGACCCAAGGTAAAGCCGAGCATGAAGAACGCATCAATCCTCGCGATCATCCTCCTGCCACTCCTGCTTCTTGGCTGCAACACATCCAAAGCCCCAACACAGTCGCCCAACACCGCGCAACAGCCACCCCGGCAACAGACCCGCATCCCTCAGGCCGTGCCATCGGACCCACCCTTCGACTACTACCTCCTCAATCTCTCCTGGTCTCCCGAATTCTGTGAAGCCCACCCAACAGCCCGCGAGTGCGCCCAGCACCCCGCCTTCGTTCTGCACGGTCTCTGGCCCCAGAACGCCAACGGCACCTACCCCCAGAACTGCTCCAACGCTCCCGGACCCAGTAACCCCGCCGCCTACCGCGACATCTACCCCGACCCTGGCCTCCTACGTCACGAGTGGAAGACCCACGGCACCTGCTCCGGCCTATCGCCCGATGCCTTCTTCACCCTCGCCCGCCGGGCCCTTCACAGCATAGCCATCCCCACCCGGCTCGCCCATCTCGATCAGCAGACCTCCCTGCCCCCGGCCCAGATCATCGGTCTCTTCCAGACAGCCAACCCGACCCTCCCCGCCGCCAGCCTTGCCCTAAGCTGTGGCAACAACCGCCTCACGGCAGTCGAGGTCTGCATGGACAAGAGCGCCCAGCCCACAGCGTGCGGCCCCATCCGCTCCTGCCGAGCCAACACGGTTCGCATCACCCCTCCGTAGCAAAACTCAAAAGGAGAACTTAACTCCTCCATCGGGAAATCTTGGCATCTGCTCTTGAGCAAGCACACCAGCATCTTTATGACCTTTAAGGCGTGGCCGCCATTCATAGGAGTAGAAGTTGCTCGTCCCTAGAGCATTCTGCAGCCCGACATGCCACGTGAAAACTCCCCGTCGTATGGGATAACTCTGTTCCAACCGAAAGTCGAGACGGCTATAGGCCGCTGCGCGCACTGCATTGATCTTCGAAAGATCATAGACATCTCGATTCTGCGCTATGCTCAGCACGAGATTATCTGGCGTGTAGGGCTTGCCGGACGCTCCGCTGTAGCGAAAGGACAGAGCCATCGTTCCCTTCAAACGCAGATTGCCTGCGACATTGGCCACCAGTGGAAGATCGAAGTTGCCCCGACGCAACACACCATCCAATCCGGAATACCAGCTCCTTGAATAGGTCACGGCACTCGTCAGGGTCAACCGGGAGAATGGCTTGTAATCAAGCGAGAGTTCGACGCCCCGCGCCAGACCGGATCCCTTGCTTGTCATGGGAAACATAAGGAAGGCCTGCCCGAAGGTGTTAGCGATATTTGCCAGCGATAGCTGCGGATAGTTAACAGCCACGGGATAGTCCATATAGCGCTTTTGATATGCCTCGACGGAGACGCGTGCATGGTGTGACTGCAAAATACTCACTCCCCACGTCAGGTGCTGCGAGCGTATCGGCTTTAGTGAATCTTGATTTTTGAACGCGACGATAAAGAGAGACGCGGGAAGCTGTGCGTACTCCGCATATCCCACATGCATCGTTCTGCCAAGGATCGGCATCATGAACAGAGCCTTTGGCGTCCACATCGTGCTTCCCAAAATCGCCCACTGCGAAAACCTCTGTCCCACGACTACTTTCATCCCATGCGGAAGCAGGAAGGCAGCCTGGCTATACCCCGCCGATGAAAAAGTAGAAAACTTACGATCGAGAGACAGCGCGTCGGTCGGCGCCGCGCTCTCGCTATAAGGATTCTGTAATCCCAGTGGCTGGTCTAACTTGTAGTTCAACCGATCTACCGCAGTCCGAACGCCCGCCGTAATGGTCAGCCATGGCGTCGCCTGCAGCGTCTCATCATACTTCGCTGTCGTGATTCCATTGCTTGTATCTTCTGCATAAACTGTAGCGTCGCCTAGCATCTGCGCATTGACACGTAACGACTGTGACTGTTCCGAGTTGGCTAAACTCGCAACTCCGAATGATCTCTTTGAAAAGATGTGCTGCCAGTTAAGTCCGGAGGTATTGCGCCACCCTTTGTAGGTAACGTCATAGGGGTTTGTCTCCCAGGGATTCGTAGGACTCGGATGGATCTTCATCGAGTCGATACCCGTCAACGACAATCCCCAGAAGTTATTTCGTTCATCCATACGTTTGTCCGCCCTAAACAGGCTATTGCTGTAGATAGGAACGCCATTCATCCCAATATCATTGGTCAATAAATTGAGAACACTGCGACGAGCGGAAAGAAACATTGCTCCATCCGTACCCCACGGCCGGCTGAAGGAGCCACCGGCTCCAGCCAGGCCGATCTCCGACTCAGTATGGGCAACGGTTCCATCTTCTTTTCTGGTCGAAATCTCTACTACAGCCGACAGGCGTTGATCATATTTGCTGTCATAGGTATCGGTGTGCAGGACTATCTGCTTAATTGCGGCATTGTCGATCATTGACACAAATCCGCCAGTCGTATCGGAGAGTGCCAGTTGATTGATCGATGGAATCTCAATGTTGTCGACAACAAAAAGAGTCTCCTGAGGGTTTCCTCCGCGTACGACAAAGTCATTGAACTTGTCGTTGTCCGACACGATTCCCGGCAACATCTGCATGAATCGAGCAGGATCGCCAAAGGTCCCAGCAGAGGTTTCGATCTCTCGCGGGTCTATCCGCCGCTCGTAACCTTCGGTTGTATCGACTTCTGTTGGTCTGGCAACGACCTTGATCGCCGTTCTCACCATCGCAACTCCGTGTTCGGAGCCAAGCACACTCTCTGTAGAGGTTGCACTGTTCGCAACGGGTAGCCTCGCAGCAACGAGATCTGAAGTCGAATCAGAAATGTAAGAATTCATCATGAGGTTAGGCCACTCCGCATAGAGAGCCGAGGTGATATCAGCCACAACAGGAACGCTGTCGGCAGCAATCATGGTGAAGCTCACAAGACTGGACGTAGTCGCAATTGTTGACGTCTCGCGCTGCGTCGTCATTGACGACAGGCTAGCCGTGCTCGAATTCGATTGGGAGAATGCAGCGGGTGACACAAGGAGAAGAGCCGCAGTTGCACATAGACTGTTATGAAATGAGTTGACTTTACGATCCGACATAAGAAGACCCCGAAGATTCTTTCTCATGCGTGCGACAACGGCATCTCTGAACGAACGCTTCAATGGACGGTTATGTCGCACTACGCATGCTGCCGTTGCCTAAAAGCACGTCAAGCGCCAATAGCAGCAATTTTCAGAAAACTGCAAAAAATAAGCACATATACAGAAATTCCGCAACCAAAGGAAAGCGAATTCAGCTATTAATTGGGGGAAATTGACGAAACAGATATTTATCCTGCCGATTTACTTCACTGGTGGGAAAAACTTTTCCCTCACCATTTCGAGTCACCAGCATTCCGTCCGCTAGCTCTAAATCAGCGATTTTTCACCGAAGAGTCCCACCATCACTCTGCAGAACTTTTGTCTTACGCTGTCATCCTGAGCGGAGCGAAGGATCCCGAAGGTTTTCATCGCCACAACCGTCCGGAACTTTCCAACCACATCCCTTTGCTGGGCGACTGTTCCTTCAACCCAAGAGAGGCGGCCGCCGCCCGGGGGAAAGGGGTCCCTAACCCTTCACCGGAGCCTTCAAACCCAGCTCAGCCATCACCCTCTGGAGATCCTTCCAAGCCTCCCCCTTCTGCCGGGGATCCCGCAGCAGAAACGCCGGATGATAGGTGACTGCCAGCTTAGCCCCCCGGCACCCGTGCCAACGGCCCCGCAGCGCAGTCAGCGACTGCTTTACCCCGAGCAGATACATCGCCGCCGTAGCCCCCAGCGCAACGATCACCTGCGGCTGCACCACATCGATCTGCTGCAGCAAAAACTGAGAGCAGGTATTCGCCTCCACCGGCTCCGGAACCCGGTTCGCCGGAGGCCTGCACTTCACAATATTGGCGATGTAGACCTCCTCGCGCTTCAGGCCCATCGCCACGATCATGTTGTTCAACAGCTGCCCGGCCTTGCCGACGAAAGGAACGCCCGAGGCATCCTCATCCGCCCCCGGCCCCTCACCCACGAACATCAGCCGCGCATTCGGATCGCCATCGGCAAACACAATATTGCGACGCCCTGCATACGCCAGTGGACAACGAGTGCAATCCCCAATCTCCTCCCGGATCGCACGCAGCGCATCTGCCTTCCCAGCCGCGGGAACCCGGCTCCCAGGCAGAGGTACAAGGTCATCGAAACTCACAAGCTTCGGAACTGGAGGCTCCAGATAATCAGGCTTGGCAGGAACGGCAGGCGCCTTGTACTCCGGTGCGACAACCGCAGCCACAGGCAAAGGCTGAGCCTCCACCGCCGTAACATCGGCAACCACAGCAGCAGCCTCAGAGAAGACCGGCGCACCCTGACGATAAAAATCATGAACGCCCATGTCGCGGAAGTACTCGACATAAGCCCGCAGCTGCTCAACATCTCCTGCCATGTCTCTATGGTATCGCGCGCTGCTAGTGGACGATGTCCAACGTCGGCTCCGCCACGCGCTCCGGCAGAACGAACTTCACGTGGCCCTGCTTAATCTCGTCCTGCGCCACGCGGCAAGCCTTCATCGACTTGGCAACGATCAGTGGCGAGGCACCGGACTGTAGCTGCCGCGCCCGACGCGCCGCACCTTTGACCAGGCTGTACTTGTTGTGGAAGGCATTCTCAATCGTCATGCGTTTCACCCCGTAGTCTGAATTTATAACTCAGCCCAGCCAAATCCGACACACAAATCGCAGTGGATAACCCGTCTCTATCTCTCAAAGGTACCGAGCGCCGCCCTCAACCTGGGCGAAGCGGCATCCGTCCTGCAACCAGCCGCGACACCCTGCACCCCATCCCACACACCGCGCTCCGTCAAAACAATGGCCCGCATCTCCGCAACCGCCTGATCCAGCACATCGTTCACCAGGGCATACTTGTAGTCCCATATCTGCTTCAGCTCATTCTTCGCCTCAGCGAGCCTGCTCTTAATCACCGTCTCTGAAGTCACCTGCTCGGCCTCGCTCCGGTTTCGCAGCCGCATCTCCAGCACCTGAGGGCTCGGCGGCAGGATGAAGATAGACACCGCCTCTGGCAGCTTCCGCATCACCTGCACTGCACCCTGCACGTCGATGTCCAGCAGCAGATCCTTCCCCGCCACCCTCGCATGTTCCAGCGCCGACACCGCCGTCCCGTAATAGTTCCCAAAGACCTCAGCCCACTCCAGGAAGTCCCCGGCCGCAATCATCCGCTCAAACTCCTCCCGGGTAGTAAAGTGATACTCCCGGCCATTCTCCTCCGACCCCCGGGGCGCCCGTGTCGTATAAGAAATCGAGAAGTCCAGCCCAGCAACCAGCGTCCTCAACTGGGCAACCAGCGTTGATTTGCCCGAGCCTGAGGGCGCCGAAATGATAAAGAGTATCCCTGCCATGCGTCTGTAAGTACCTGCCTGTGCTGATCTTCTGCCAGTGTAACCGCACACTCGCCTCTACTCGATATTCTGAACCTGCTCCCGAGCCTTCTCGATCTCTGCCTTCATCTCCAACCCAAGCTCGGTAATGCGCAAGCTGTTCTCTCCCGTCGCACCACTCGTCTTCGACAGCATCGTATTGGCCTCACGGCTCAACTCCTGCAGCAGGAAATCAAGTCTCTTTCCCAGCTCTCCACCCTCGTCCAGCAGCACTACAAAGCGATCGACATGCGTCCGCAACCGCACAATCTCCTCTTCGATATCGCTCTTCTCAGCCAAAACCGCAGCCTCCGTAAGCACACGCTCTTCACTCACTGGAAACCCCTGCGTCAGTTCAGCCAACCGGACCCGCAGCCGCTCGAACTGTGCCTCTCGCACTCCATTTCGCAACCCCGCCATCTCCCCCGCGAACGCCCGCAGACGCAGCATCGACGCCCTTAACTCCGACACCAGCGACTGGCCCTCTTGCTCCCGCACCTCATTCAGCTTCTCCACCACCAGGGGCATCTGCGCCATCACCGCTGCATCCAGCTCCTGCAAATCCTCCGCCCCCACGCTGGCTTCCACGCTCATCACACCAGGGATGCGTAGTATCGCATTCAGATCCGGCTCGCTGACCACTCCATGCACCGTCGCCGCCTCCCGGAAAGCCTTAACGTAGGCATTAAGCAGATCGGCGTTCAACTGAACCTCTGCACTCGCCCGCCGCTCCAGTTGCAACGTCACATCGACATGGCCGCGCCGCAGATGCTCCTTCAACAGCTTCCGCATCTGCATCTCCAGCCCATCGCAATACGAGGGCAACCTGAGATTCAGATCAAGAAAACGATGATTCACACTCTTCATCGTCAACGTAAACGCTAGTCTCTCTCCAGCCGAACCTCGCAGGCTGGCAAACCCCGTCATCGAATAAACCACGCTCACGCAAAACCCTCCAACCCGGCCGGGACCACGGCATCCCCGTTCCCCGCCGCAACCAGGCCCGAATCGTTGAACTGCAAATCATAGAGCCGTCGATACGTCCCCGAGTACTGCATCAGCTCATCGTGTGTCCCAATTTCAGTAATCTCTCCATGCTCTATGACAGCAATCCGTGTCGCCCGCCGTACCGTCGAGAGCCTGTGCGCAATCACGAACACCGTCCGCCCCTGCATCAGGTTCGCCAGCGCTGCCTGCACATACTGCTCACTCTCCATATCCAACGCCGATGTTGCCTCATCCAGAATCAGAATCGGCGCATTTTTAAGGATCGCTCGCGCAATCGCCAGCCGCTGCCGCTCGCCCCCACTCAGCCGAGTGCCCTTCTCTCCAATCTTCGTGTTGTACCCATCCGGCATCTTCAGGATGAACTCATGCGCCAGCGCCATCTTCGCCGCCTCTTCCACCCTGCTCAGAGGAACATCCGGCTGCCCATAGGCAATATTGTTCCGCACCGTATCGTTGAACAGCACCGTCTCCTGCGTCACCTTGCCGATCTGCGCCCTTAGCGAGGCAATCGTCACATCGCGCAAATCATACCCATCAATAAGGATTCTGCCCTCGTTCACGTCAAAGAAGCGCGGAATCAGATTCACCAGCGAAGACTTCCCCGCTCCGCTAGGTCCCACAAACGCAATCACCTCACCCGGTTGCACTGTCAGGTTGATGCCATGCAGTACCTGCTTGATCTCCCCATCGTCACTTGCATACGCAAAGCCGACGCCCTCAAACTGAATACCCTTGCTGAACCCCTTCAGGACATACGCCCGCTTCTTCTCCTGCACATCATCCTGCGCGTCCATAAACTTGAAGATCTCTTCGCTCGCTCCCATCGCCTGCTGAAAGCTGTTGTAGAACAACGCGAACTTTCGGACCGGATCATACAGTGTAAACACCGCAATCAGGAACGTAATGAACGATCCGGCAGTCATGTCGTGATGCAGTATCCGTTGCCGTCCAAACAGCAGAAGCAGAGCAATCCCAACGGAACCCAATGCATCCATCAAAGGAGAGCTGATCGCCTGCGCACTTACCGACTTCAAGTTCGCGGTGAAAAGCCGTCGCGCCGCCCTGCGGAAGCGATTCATCTCCCAGAGCTCCATCCCAAACGCCTTCACAATCCGGTTGCCTGTGATCGTCTCGTGAAGAATGTTCTGAATCTCCGCCAGCTTGTCCTGACCCTTGCGCGTTGTCTGCCGCACCCGTCGTCCAATGCGTCGCGCCGAAGAGATAACCACCGGCACAAACAGCAGCAGCACCCAGGCCATCTTGCCGCCCACCACCACCACCACCACTATGGTGAAGAGTAACGTGAAGAGCTGTTGCAGAAAATCGCCCAGCACACTCGACATGGCAAACTGCACACGCTCGATGTCGTTGATCAACGTCGACAGCAGAGTCCCTGTCGTATGCTTCTGGAAAAACGCGACCGACCGTCGCAGCACGGCGTTATACAGATCGTTCCGCAGGTCGGTAATCATTCCGAACCCTGCGTAATTCACAAGATAGGTACCTGCGTAGTCACAAACCGACTTCAACAACGCCGAAACCACCAGCGCGTACGCAACCACCACCCACGCATTCTGGAAATAATGGGGCACCAGAAAATGCAGATTCAGCTCACGTTGCACATACGGCAGATGAAATAAAAGCACGTCATGCGTCACCGCATCAGGCCGCAACACATTGTCGAAGATCGGCTTTACCAGCAGAATCCGGAACGCTGCCATCGCGCCGACGATCGCCATCAACCCAACGGACGCCATCGAATACAACGCATAGGGCCGCACATACAGTAGCAATCGCCAAATGCGCTTCAAGCCGCCACGCTCCCGATCATCTTTGTAGTGCCGCGCATCTCACCATTCTATTGTGCCGCCCACTCTCCGCGGCCACTATGACCGCGGCATGTCCCTGTGAGAGGTCTTCACACGATACCCCGCCGCAACCAAACGCTTCTTCATCTCTTCCGCAATAAACACCGACCGGTGCTGCCCGCCAGTACACCCGAACGCCACCGTCAGATAGCTCTTACCCTCCTTGATGTAATGCGGCAAAAGAAACTCAAGCATGTCCGCGGTCTTATCCAAAAACTCCGCCGTCTGCGGAAACTGGCGAACATACTTGGCCACCTGAGGATGTCTCCCCGTCAGCTTGCGAAACTCCGGCACAAAATGCGGATTCGGCAGAAACCGCACATCGAACACCAGGTCGGCCTCAGTCGGCACACCGTTCTTGAAGCCAAAGCTGTTCGAGGAGATCGTCAGATTCCGGTCGCTCTCCTCGCGCTCAAACTGGGCATTGATGTGCGCTCGAAGCTCATGCACATTGAACTTCGTCGTATCCAGCACAATGTCGGCAACATTCCGAACAGGATCCAGCCGCTTCCGCTCCTCCCGGATCGACTTCACCACCGTATTCGCCCGTCCCATCGGATGCGGTCGCCTCGTCTCGGAGAAGCGCCGGATCAGCGCCTCCTCGTTCGCCTCCAGGAACAGAACGCGAGTTGGCAGCACCTTGCGAACCTTCTTCAGGATCTCCGGGAACTGATCAAGCCGCATCCCCTCGCGCACATCGACGACTAACGCGGCCCGCTCGATCTCCGCCGACTGCCGCACCAGATCGGCAAACCGCGGAACCAGCTCGAGGGGAAGATTATCGACCGAATAATAGCCGAGGTCCTCGAACGTCTTCAGGGCAGACAACTTGCCCGACCCCGACAGACCCGTCAAAATGACCAACTCACCCCGATACTCTGGTCCCGAACGTTGCTGCGCTGCCTTCTTCGTTTGCTTGCGTGGCATGCTAGGAATCCTAGCATCCGCACCTGCAGACTTACTTCAATAGCAGCCGATAGCCCGCTGGAAGCAGCTTAGTTCCCCGGCTTTACGGAACCTCGATCAGCTCCATCTTCCCATCGCGCTTGCGGTGCAGCACCATCGCCTGTCCTTTGGGATCGCGAAACACAAAGACATCCCGATCCCGGAACGCTGCCTCCTTCACCGCCTCCTCCAGCGACATCGGCCTCAGCGCCACCCCATCGTTCGACCGCGCAACATGGGGCTCAGCCAGTGGCGAGTGCGACGGAAAAGAATGCACCAGCATCGGTACCGCCTTACGTCCCACACTGTTCTTCGTCGCCACCTTTACGGCAGCCGTCTTGATCGCAACCGAACCGGCACCATCGTTCTCTGCCTTACCTCCAACGGACTTCACGTCAGTCTTCGGATGCCGCTTGATCGTCGCATGCCTCTTCTTATGGCGGATCGCCTGCTTCTCCAATTTGTCCAGCGCATCGTGCAACGCGACCACCATATCTGTCGCCTCGCATCTCGCCACAAGCTTCTGATTTCTCGTCTGTACTGTGATCTCTGCAATGTGCCGGTACTTGTCCGTGCTTAAAATCACATGCACGTTCCCGGAATTGCCGACTATCTTCGCGATCCGTGCAAGCCCCGTCTCGACCTGCAGCTTCAGCCTCTTGGTAACTGTTGTCTGTCTACCGGTGTACTCAACATCCATCTGCTCACCTCGTCTCTGCTGCAAAGCTGCAAACTTCGCTACGGGTCAGCGTACACGACGTTGGTGGGTACTTGGAATCTGCATATCTTCGCGGTACTTCGCCACCGTCCTGCGGGTCACCTGAATTCCCTGCCGCTGCAACTCTGCCGCCAGCTGATCATCCGTCAATGGCTTGCGTTCGTCCTCGTCCTCAATCAGCTTCTTCACCTTACGCTTTAGCAGCACCAGCGGCAGATCACCGCCCTCCGGGCCGTTGACCCCCTCCGAGAAGAAGAAGCGAAGCTCGAACACACCCTGTGTCGTATGAACATACTTGTTCGCGACAGCGCGGCTCACCGTCGAAGGATGCACCCCTATCTCCTCCGCCACTTCTTTGATCATCATCGGCTTCAGCGCGTTCACACCGTGCTCCAGAAACTCCGTCTGCCGCCGCACAATCACGTCGCACGTCCGCACAATTGTATTCTTCCGCTGCTCGATATTCCGCAGCAGCTGGATCGCCGACTTGTACCGCTCTTTCACGTACTCCTTGACTTCTTTCTCCGTCTGCTTCTGCTGCAGCATCTTCCGGTAGCTCTGGTTCAACCGAAGTGTGGGCAGATCTTCTTCATTCATCACCACGACATACTTGTCGTCACGCTTGACGAATGCGACATCCGGCTCAATCAGTCGTGTCTCGCTCTGGTTGTAACGCTGCCCGGGCCTGGGGTCCAGCGTTCGGATGAACTCCACCGCCGCGTGAACCTCTTCTCCACTGCGCCCGCAGCTCCGCGTCAACTCGCGCATATCCTTCTTCTGCAGCAGCGACAGGCAGTTCGTCACAATATGAGTCGCGGTGGCGAATACATCCTCCCGACCAGCGTAATCCGTTCGCGCCGGAACGAAGTCGGCCCCTGCATATTCCTCATCGTGTGCAGCGCCATTGCTTGCAGCAGACGCCAGTCGCCGTCGCAACACCAGCGCCGCCTCAGCCCGCTGTGCGTTGATCTGAATCAGCAGGCACTCCCGAAGATCTATTGCTCCCACCCCGACCGGGTCCAGATTATTGACGATCGCTCGAGCCTCGCGAACGACCGCTAGCAGCATCTCCCTCTCCCCATCGGCTGCAGCCGCTATCTCCAACGTCTCCTCAGCTTCGGAACCGTCACCCTCCCCACCTGCCTGCGAATCCACCCACCGGTGCGCCACCTTACCCTTGGTGCCCCGCTCAAACGGGATAGGGTCTTGCCGATCCGGACTCTTGAACTGCACAAGCGACTCAGCCAACTCCTCATCGCTCGCCGTCAGATATCCATTTTCATTCAGGTTTCCCACCACCAGCTCAGCCGCCGCACGAACCTCCTCCGTCAGCGTCAGCGAACCCAGCTGCCACAGCAGATGATCGCTCAGCGTGCTCGGCTGCGAAAGAAAGTTCTCAAACGAAGGCTTGTCGTACTCTTCAAAGTTCGATGTCGTTCTAAAACCCGGATCGAGATAGTCCTGAAAATAGCTGCCGAAGTCGATCTCATCAAACGGATCCTTCTCCACCCTTTCGCTCTCGGCGACAACCTCTTCCACCGAGCGCTCCCGATCTCCCTCGAGTCCCGCCCGTTCATCCAGCGAGACAGCTGAGTCTTCCAACTCCTCCAACACCGGATTCTCCACCATCTCCGTGTTGATCATCTCCTTCAACTCAAGCTTGTTCAGCGCCAGGACGCTAACCATCTGCACCAGTCCAGGTGTCAGCACCTGCCGTTGTGAGACCTTCAAATTCAGCTTGGGTTGCAGCAGCACGTTAACCTTTCTTACCTCTTTGCTTCACGCTTTGCGCTGATTCTGTCGCCAGGCGTTCAATCATACAAGCCCTTCCATGAGCCGGTGGTTGCCCAGCTTGGCCACAGTCTACGCTTAAATCTTTCTCGCTCAGTCTAACCCCGTCCGTGCCGGTGCGCTCGGTCACGATGGTCATTCGTGTTTACAACTGAAGTTGTAGCGCTTCGAACGGCCCCACTCCAGGTGGGTACCGAAGCGAATCCTTTGCTTGGTTTTCCTCCGAACCACATAGCACTAGTTTGAAGAATTCACGGTCACGGTGAAACCCGTCTAATCCATCGAAAATTTTTCTCCCAGGTAAATCCGCCTTACCTCCGGATCGCGCCCCAGATCGCCCGGCGTCCCCGTCCGGAATATCTTTCCTTCGTTGATGATGTAAGCCCGATCCGTCACCGATAACGTCTCGCGAACATTGTGGTCCGTGATCAACACACCAATTCCGCTCCTCTTCAATCCAAAGATAATCTCCTGCAGATCCAGCACCGCAATCGGATCGATCCCCGAGAACGGCTCATCCAACAGGATAAAAGCTGGTTCAATCGCAAGGCAACGTGCAATCTCCACACGCCTCCGCTCACCCCCGCTCAACGCATATCCGCGCGTCTTGCGCACGTGCCCGAGGTTCAGCTGTTCGATCAGCTTCTCGGTGCGCGTCCGCCGGCTCTCCCAGCTCAACTGCTGCGCCTCCAGCACCGCCAGGATATTGTCCTGCACCGTCAATTTGCGAAACACCGAAGGCTCCTGCGGCAGATAGCTGATCCCGTAGTTCCTCGCCCGCAGATACATCGGCAGCCGGCTGATGTCATGTCCATCCGCCAGCACCCGGCCCGCGTCCGGCCGCACCAGACCCACAATCATGTAGAAGCTCGTCGTCTTGCCCGCGCCATTCGGCCCCAGCAGGCCCACCACCTCGCCCTGCTCAATCTGTAGGCTCACGCCCCGCACCACCTGGCGCCCGCCATAGGATTTGCCGATCTCCTCCGTCGATAAAGTCTTCATCACTGCTTCTTCACCCGTGTCTCCGTGCGGACGCGTTGTCCGGTGCCACCACTCTCCCCATTAGAAATCACCACGCTCTCATCCCCGGAGCGGAATCGCAGAGACGTACCCGTCACCGTACCCCGTGTCTCATCCATGATCTTTGGCGGAGCCGCGGCCGTCCCCGTCAGCACAAACGTTCCATCGCTCGCCGTATACACCAACTGCTCCCCTGTAGCTCGCCGCCCCGGCTGTTCCATCTCGATCTGACCTGTCACCACCACGCGCTCCACACTGCCCCCCATAAACCCACCCTGAAGCCCACCCAACCCCGCTGACTGCGCTGCGCCTGTACTCGCCACCTTAGCTCCCGCCTGTCTGCCGCCACCAGCCCCAGCCGCCTGCAGATACACGGTCGCCTGCTGTCCGCTCATCCTGCCATCCGAGCTCTCCACCCGCACCCCGCCGCCGAAATCCGCCTTGCGCGCCTCATCCGAATAGATCAGCTCCCGGCTCGTCACCCGCACAGCACCCGTCCGGCCCGTACTCATCTTCCCCGTCTCGGCCTTTCCCGAGCTGCCGCTTACCATCACCGCGTGAACTGCCCCCGGCCCCTCACCCCGCGCAACCAGCCGCCGCTGCTTCTGTTCAAACTGGAGCACCGGAGCCTCCACCTGCGACCCATCCTGCCACAGCCGCGCCGGCCTTCCAGCTCCCCCATAGAAGATCGCCTGATCGGCAGCCCGCTTCAACTCAGCCCGAGCCGCCAGAACATGCACCTCACCCGACTCCCCGCCTTTAGGCTGTAGATAACTGGCTTTCACCGACCCCTCAGCGGCTCCATCGCCCGTCTTCTGCTCCATCGCCACCTTGTCAGCCCACAGCACGCTACCGGCGTCCATCACCTGCACGCCCCCCGTCAGCGTCACCTCTTCCGTCGCCCCGTCGTAGACAGCCTTCTCCGCCGTAGCCCGCTGATCTCCCGGCGCACTCGCATCACCCGGCTTGCGCACCGGCTTATGTGTCATCACTACGTGGCCCTGTTGCACAGCAGTTGAAATCTCATCCGTCTCCCGTCCTCCGACTCCCTTCTTCCCCCTCCGATCCTGTCCACCAACCCCCGCAACCCGTCCAGCATCACCCTTTACTGGCCGGAGGCGAACATCCAGCGTATCGCCCGAACTTGTATCCTCTACTCCTGTCTCACTCACCCGCCGCAAAGCCGTATGTCCAGTCCCATGCACCTCCGACAGCCGCGAAGTCCCGTCCAACTGAACAAAGTGTGCCGTCAAAACATCCCCAGCCATCCCGCTGCTAGTCGAGCCACTCCCACCCTTCGCCGCCGCGTTCACAACCTTCAGCCGAGCATCCCCACTAGCCTTTGCATCCCGCAACTGCGGCTTCCCCGCGCCCTCCGCAGCCAGCGCAAGCTCAACCGTTCCCGCCTCCAGCTCCCGCTCCCCCCACGGCTCATTGGCCGCCTCCGAGGCCCGCACCCTCTCGTTCAGGTGAACCGCACCCGTCAGCACCACGTGCTCCAACCGTCCCGCCTTATCGAACGCCGCCCGCCCTTCAGCCGACTCACCCTTTGCCTGACGCAACGGCTCATCCGCCTCATACCGCACCCCGCCGTACAGCCGCACAGACTGTGGCTTGCTTGTCGCATTCAGCACCGCATCCGCCCGCTGAGCGATGATTCGTCCCCCATCGCCCTCCGTCAGCGTCACCTCGCCCTCAGCCTCCACCCGCTCCGCCGACCCATCCTTCCGCATATGCACAATCGCCTGCTGCGCCTGCGCTGTATCTCCCCCTCCATCCCCTTCTCCTCCAACCGAAACATACCTCGCCTGCGACAGCGTCACCCGTTGATTCATCCGGTCCAAATCAGCCCGCGCCGCCGTCAATACGATCGGACGTCCCCCCTGCAGCCCATTCACCTTCACCGCCGAATGCAGCACCAGCACCCCGGTATCCGAGCTGTAGTCGGCCCCCTTCGCATGACCATTCATCCCATGGAATTCAAACTCAATATCCTGGTCCGTAGCCGCTACACCCAGCTCTCGCAGAAATACCAGCCCGCTCGTCTTCACATGGATCAGCCGGTCGTCCTGGCCCTTCTCGGCCGCACCCGAGTCATGCAAATCCTTGCCCGCCGCATAGTCCGCCTTCCCGCGACTATCCGCCGCCGCAGGTGCCTGCAGATCCAGGTGGACCTCGCCCATCGCCCGAATCACCCCGGCCTTCTGGTCGTACTCAAACTCACTGCCGTAGATCCGGTCCGCCCGATCTTCTTTCCTTCCATAGAGCACGATCCCCACATCGTGCAGCGTCACCTTGCCATCCTTGAACTGTCTCGCCTTCGCCGCATGAATCGTATACAGGGTCTTGCCTTCCACCGACTGCGAGTACGTAAACCCATTCGTATCCTGGGTGATATCCATTCCCAGCTTGGCAGGCAGATCCTTGATGAACCGGTGCGCACGATAGTGGGCATACCCCAGAAAAGCGACGATCACCATCACCAGCAGGCCCGCGCCCACCAGCAACCAAACCCGCAGCCTCTCTACCGAAACCGAAACGCTCATCCCCCTCTATCTTCTCACCCGCAGCCTCAACCGATCGCCCTCATCCGAGCATCGACACAAACCCGCAGTCGATTCAGAGCAGACATCCAAAGGACTAAACTATCCTCATGGCCGATCAACTCTACCTAAGCCTCTGGTT
>Ga0193716_1000895_pt1 | contig 17697 bp, 19 predicted proteins | sample U2c1metaG_FD_145901 | JGI IMG/M metagenome (GOLD analysis project Ga0193716, IMG submission 145901) | Soil microbial communities from a riparian zone of the East river system, Colorado, United States - U2c1 | ecosystem: Environmental > Terrestrial > Soil > Riparian zone | place: USA: East River...
CTAAGCAATTATTAAAAAATAGCGTCCAGCATTGATTACATTATCTAAGAGTCGCTCCAGTATATAGTCCTTCTATCCGCTCGCATAAAACAACAAGCCCATCAAAAATACAGTTCCAGTTTTCCCTGGTATGACCCACCAAAATTATCAACAGATACAAAATGTTCCAGGAAATAAATCCTGGAACATTTTGGTTTGTGTCATCTCTGTTATTTTAGTTCGAGTCTGGGAGGGCCTACAGAGCGAATATTATAGATGGGCAAACATAGAGACTTTACCAATCTTAGTCAAAAAAGGAAAATCCCCCTGATCGCGATGATCAGGGGGGTGGCTTTACGTCGTCCACCGACGTCTTGCTGTCTTACTAGTTGGGCCAACTCACGGCTTCATCCCGAAGGATCAGCCGGAGCTACTTTCCGCCGAAGATGATGGCGATCATCCCGAAGGACTTTGCCGTGTTCATCGTGGCGGGATCGCAGTCCAGTTCGAGCCCCAGGTTCTCACCCGGATCCATGAACAGTGCGTCGTTGTCGGAGACGGTGAAGACCTGGCCGTTGTCTGCCTTGAACGTGAACGCGGTGTAGTCCACGGTCTTCCAGTCCACCGCGTCGACACCCACGGTCTTGGCACCGACGTGCCAGTTGGCGGACGTCACGGTGCCTCCGACGATGCAGGAGTTCGTCTTGACGACGTACTCCATGACACCAGGCCGTTGGAACGTGGCGGGTCCGTTGACCGCTTGCGCGATCTCGGTCGCCGTCGGCGTGCTGCTCGGCGCGGGACGGGCCAGCAGGATGCCGGCTGCCGCCGCGATGAACATGACCAGGACGAGCACGAGGATGCGCTGTCCGGTCAGGAACTTCGGGTAGAAGTGACGCTTGGTGGTGCGGGTGTTCTGTGAGTTTGACATGGTCATCTCCTAGACGTATGTTAGGGCTCCCCCATACCAGCGATCTCTCTGCCGCCAGTTGCGAAACTGGACTCTCTTCCAGTTTGCCGTTCAACATAGCAAGATTGCTACCCTGAACGGCAAACTGGAAGGCACAATTTAGTAAGTAGCAAGGTTCTGTTCAACTCAGACTCCCATAAGGTTTCCGAGGAACCGTATTTAATTATACCAGATATAATTAAATAAGTCAATAGAAGCGTTCATTTCGATCGCTAGATATTCCTAAGATTAACAGAATTCTTAAAGATGGCATTTGGAAATTTTAATAAATGCCTCGCTGTTGCTTTTTGATGACGGTTCCAATATCTAGTTGCTCCAAACGTCCATAAAGAATCTGGAGACCGTAGAAGACACAGTTCCAGTTTTGTCTGGTAAGGTCCACCAAAATTATCAACAGATACAAAATGTTCCAGGATTTATGTCCTGGGACATTTTGTTTTGACCGTCTCTGTTATTTTAGTTCAAGTCTGGTAGGGTCTGTATGGAATTATTAGAGAATATAGATTAACGATCTTAGCTCTACGTTATACTTGACTGTATGACAACATCTTTCACTCGTCTCGACCTCGCAGTCCAGCTTGCCAAACAAGCGGGAAGAATTGAACTTAAATATTTTCGTCAAGACGTACAGTCTAACAATAAAAACCCCCGCGATCTTGTAACTCAAGCCGATATAGAAGCTGAACAGACAATTATCGCCGGCATCAAAGTGCACTTCCCGCAAGATGCAATTCTTGCCGAAGAAAGTGGTGTGCACCAGGGTGAAGGTAGCGAATACTCATGGACGATCGATCCTTTAGATGGGACTGGTAACTTCTTCAAAGGAAGTCCAGACTTTTGTGTGATGATAGCTATCTTGCAAGACAATCAACCCATAGCAAGTGTCATTTATTTCCCGATTATTGAACAGCTCTATATTGCCGAAAAAGGTAACGGAGCAACAAAAAATGGTGAATTACTGCATGTTTCAAGTGAGTTAAAGCTCGCATCGATGTATGCCAACACCCACATGAGTTCTAAGATGGAAATTCGCAAAGAAAATCTTGCTTTGTACGAAAAGACACTTCTCAACGTTCGGAATGTTCATGTTATTAATGCTTGTATTGGACGCTTACTCTGTGATATTGCCGAAGGTATTGCTGATTTCCATTTCCGAGTTGGGCTGCATTTGTGGGATTATCTACCCGGTCAGCTACTCATCGAGGAAGCGGGCGGCAAAGTAACTGACCTGAAAGGAAAGACTCTCTCAGAAGAAGCCGAAGGTGTAATCGCAAGTAACGGGACAATACACAATGAGCTTGTGGAATTCTTAGGATGAAGCTTCTTCTCACCTCAAATGGCTTTTGTACGCCTGAAATTATTGCAAAATGCGTCGAGCTTGCGGGAAAACCTCAGAACGAAATCAATTTTGCTGTTATAAACGAAGCATACGCTGTTGAGCATGGGGACCATGGTTGGGTCTTGGATGATCTCAATAAAATAAAAGATAATTTCAAAGGCCGTATAGAGTTAGTGAACCTTCTCGCGCTTGATCTTGAAACGGTTAAGACAAGGCTCCAGTTGGCTGATGTGATTTTCGTTATCGGCGGTCATACCGATTACCTGATGAGTGTCATTAAAAAGGCAGGTCTCGACAAATTGCTTCCAGAATTACTTGAGACAAAAGTATATGTTGGCAGTAGTGCAGGTTCGATGGTTATGTGCAATCGAGTTTCAACTGAAGCGTACGCCAAAATATATGGCGAAGAAAATGACTATGACATCAATGAGTATCTTGGCTTAGTTGATGTGGCTATTAAACCACATCTTAACTCTAAACTTTTCCCCAATAACCGCAAAGAAGTGTTACTAGAAATCGCCAAGAATTATAAAGGAGTTATTTACGGCTTAAGCGATGAAGCAGCAATTGTTGTGGATGGCGATTCAACATACGTAATTGGTGACAACACTGTGAAGATTATTGACGGGGAACTTACTCAATAGAGTTTTGGATTACTCCTTTGATATCTAACTCATCCAAATGATCAGATAAGATTATCAAATCTTCAAACATACAGTTCCAATTTTCTTTGATCGGAAATAGGGAGGCCATAGTTGGTCGCCGTCTAGGAGTGCCGACCGATAGAACTCAAAACCCCTTGCAATATCACCCTTTCTCCCCTATAATCTGTGAAGTAATATGCGGGTTTAGCTCAGTTGTTTAGAGCGCATCCTTGCCAAGGATGAGGTCGAGAGTTAGAGTCTCTTAACCCGCACCATAAGAGACTTTTCAAGTTTTGGAAGGTCTTTTTTGTTTGTGGCTAAGGTGATAAGAGGGCTAATTTCGGGGGTGTAAACTTTATTATTTGCGTCGAGTTGAAATCCTGCTGGAAAAACGACTTGTTTACACCTCACTCTGTTCTCATGAGATATTTCAAGAAAGCGATTGCCCATGTTACGTACAAAACTGAAAGCAAACTGCAAGAAACGCTCCTTGTCGTTATCAGCTTTAATGACCAAGCCAGATGACTCTTCCTCTAGGGTTTCCAGTTCGCTTTTTAGCTTTGCGACATTCGACAAAATCTCCGACTTAATGGAAAGATTGGATGGGTCTATGGCCGCCATCGCACGGTTATTTATATCATTTTTTACATCTTTGATTTTTTCATTCAATCGCACCGCGTCCTGTCTTGCCTGAGCTTCTTTACGCTTCCATACTATGTCTAATGCCTCGACAAAATCTTGCTCGCCATCTTGTGTGATCGGATTGCTCTGGAATTGGAGTTCAATTTTTGGATGTAGTTCTTCCCTTGGAATGTATCTATTGCATGACCGACATCTATATTTGTGATAAACAAGTGTCTTACTTTTCCCATTGCTATGTTTGAATCCTGCATATCTTGGTATCGTTGATTTACCGACACAAAGTTTGCATGTAACTAAGTTACTCAATGGGTAGTCGGGATTGCCATTCTTCCTTGGACCAGCTTGGACTTTCTTTTTCTTGTCCATTATTCTTACGAGTTCATAATGCTGTTCTAAAGTGATTAAGGGATCATGTAATCCATTTTCATTACGAAACTTCACTTGTTTATCTATTTCGACTACACCTGCATAGAATGAATCAGTTACGATCTTACGGAACTTATCCATCTTATATAATGAATGACCACCCTTCATGAAATCACTATTATTCAAGTCGATCAAACCTTGCGACGGCGTAACATGTTTATTAACAATGTCTAATAACACTTTTTGTAATGCGGGTCCCTTGATCGGGTGTATTGCTGGTACACCAGTTTTTCGCCCACCCATATAGCCTGGCTTAGGAGCAAATGGATACCGGCCGTCTCGTAGGGCATTGATCTGCCCTGCAATAGACTTTCTTTGCCTTTCCTCGTTACTGCCTTCCGCTTTGAAGGCTTCAAGCATGAGTATCAGGGTATTGGAAGCAGTATCTGTTTTTAGATTAGGCTGTGAGGCAAACTTTACCTCCACTCCTAGCTTTTTGAATTCGACGATAAAGTGAGCTAACTCAAGCATTGAACGCATAAAACGATCCAATTCATCGAAAATGGCATATTTAATCGCACGGTTGTGCCGACATTCGGTAAGCATTTGCTCAAGATCATCTCGATCCAAGTTAGCCCATTTTTTACTTGATACGCTTCCAGACCAATGGCGTACAATTTTAACGCCAAGTTCGTCGGCAGCTTTCTCTACAGACCTTTTTTGTCGTGCAAGGCTGTCATTGAGTAGCTGTTCGTCACTTGAAACACGATAGTTGGCTATTGCGAGTATGTTTTTAGTCATTGTCACTCCTGTTAATCTCCATAATCCTATCACTCATCTGACTTTCCTTGTACATATCGTAGACCAATAATGCAAGGTCTAAGGCATCCTGTTTTCGCTTTTGTTTGAAACTAATCTCAGGAATACGTTCTTCTGTTCCTGAATCTAGAATCTTTTCATTATTCTGTAAAGAAAAAGGCATAAAAATCCTATCTTCCTTACCTCATTGAACAATGAGGGGACTGATTGAATTCTTATGCTGTTCGTCCCCATAAAACAAAAATTAACAATGGGTGTACCGAAGTACTCTGGGGACTTAGTTCTATGTCCAACTATACGCTTATGTTTGTCATATGTCAAGTGTAACGGTGTTGTTTTCGATAGGGAGAGCAGCGATTTACGCCCAAAAAAATTCCTGCACGGTCAATATATATTGTTGATAAATATACAACGAATTCAAAGATTAAGACCTCTGCACTATAACTTCGCCGCCTGTAGCGGGAATAGTGAACGGCTTGTGCTTTAATAGTTACCCTGATTGTTATATAGTAATCCTCAAGCGACTCGTCGCCTATGGCCTAAACCATTGCTTTAGCGGTGGCATGGTCAATCAAATCAACGGAAAGAAACAGCTCGTCATGAGTACTTCTTTCCGTTGTCGTAGTCCGAAAGGATTATGGATGGCCGAAAGGTCATCACTCGTGGCGGGCTTTTTGATTGCCACGAAAACAATTACTAATAACGCTGCAAGTAGCAGCAGGAGCATTATGGTTCGTAAGCTAATAATAATCGTAGTCGATGCAGTTTTGTCCGTGGCAGTTATAAATGTAGTAACTATCTTATTGGCCTCGGCTGGAAGTGCTATCTTTGGAAATGTTAAGGGTACTGATGGCGTGAATTATGGAAACTATAACAGTACTATCTTGATTGCTATCGCCTTTGCGATAACTGTAGCTTTTTCCATCTGGTTTTATAAATTTACTACTAAAATAATGAATAAGAGGAAAGTAGAGAAATAAAGATATGTTTGAGGCCAAAAAAATACTAGCCAAGCTAAAAATATTATATTTATATGAATGAAAAGAACAAGAAAACAGAACGATTTATAGCAGCACTAATCTGCTTAATCCTTACTATTGGCCTTACAGTCTCAATGGGTGCTATCGGTTTCCTTATGGGTCTCATTGTCATATATTTTAATTTTAGGGACAAGGATGAAGAGGAGCCGCATTTACGACAAAAAGTTGGGCGGCGATCGGCGAAAAAAGCACGAGACACAGTAGGGAAATAATTGACTGACGGGGGGGCAATTACTGGGGTTGTAGCAAGTGATTGGTACGAATGTTATGATGAGAGAATATGAGTGACTTAAGCGGCTACTACAATTCGTTATTCGTTATACAGGTTACAGTGTTTGGCATAGGTTTTGCTGGACTAATCGCCCTAATGCAAGTGCTTAGGCCATTACTCTCATTCAAGAGCACGCAGCGAATGATTAAAGGGGTGTCGTTCGTAACCACTAGCATCCTACTCGTTATTAGCATTTTGTCGACATCACTAGCAACCTTGTTGCTATCACTCGACAGGCATAACTATCTTTGGTTTAATGCACATTCAGACGCTATTGTACATTCAGAATGGTTTGCGATCCTTAACCTATTGCTGGTCATCTCGACGTTTATAGGTTTGGCCTTGGCAATAATTCAAGAAACCAAGTATCTAATACCATCAAACGCATTGGACTTTCTGTCTAAGCAAACAACACCCGATGCAATCAAATCTTATTTTGAAGACGCCTATCTTCCTATGCCCACGCCTCCAATTCATATAAGGTTCTTTAATGCTACAGCTGATGATACTGACGAACGTAGTGACGAAGAAATAAATGCCGAATACGAAAAGAAACTTGAAGATTACAATCGGAGAAAAACTAAGATAGCTGATAAAGAAAATCCGCTGCTACCGTTAGAAAGTTATCTAATGCAAGCGGTTCGTAGAGACGACTTGCAGGCTTCGCAAGCCGCATTACGATCTCTAGAGAAAGTAATAATTGATGTAACGAAATCAAAGCACCACAAGATACTTTATGAACTCGTTAAATACTATTCAGCAATTATCGATAATTGCATAGAACTAGCAGGTGCACACGGACTACAGAGTGTTCTGCTTGAAGCAGTTGAAAGTACTGATCGCATCGCGACTGCATTGGTTGAAAGGAAGAGTGTAAATGAGCTCAATCCTCTAATAGACTTATGGCAAGACGTTGGAGATGAATATATGGGTAAGCAGCCAGCTGTGTTCAGAAGTGTCATGTCGGCAATCCGTAGTGCTGGTGAGGGTATTATTAACGAGACCAGTATTGAGACGGAAAAAATGAAGGAAACGGCGGACAACATTGACAGATGTCTAGGCTGGCTTGGCGAGAGGATGTTGTCTGGGAGTAAGCCTGAAGAAAAAATGCTCATGAACATTATGTATGAAACTGAGTTCAGCGCCCTCATGAACGCCGTTTTAGGTGTTGGGTATGCATTTGAAAGAAGTAGACCAGATATGTATCCATTGATACATTACGACTGCCTGTATGTGATCGCTGACAAACTTGCACCTTATTGCGTTGACTCGGAGCGCGATACCGATAATCGAAATACCCTTTTCTCATTGATGTACGAAATAAAAACTTTCGCAGAACGAACGATTGATGAGGGCAATATTCGGGGAGCAAGCCTTTCAATAATGCGACTGAAAGAACATTACGACATTGCTAAGAAGAATAACCTTGAAGAGCAGATGGAGCATTGCCTAGTAGCAATGATGGATGTCGGAGCATATGCAGCAGGTAGTAAGTTTCGAGGAGCAGCAGAGTTCTTGAGGACTAAATCAATACCCGATGAAGCAATACGTTTAATCAGCGAAAATATCGGCAGTGTTGACCTCAGTAGTGAAGCTATGGAAATCATTATCAAACACCCTACAGACTTAGAGCACAGCGATGTTACTGATTACTTAATAGAACTTGGTGACAATTTAGGAACAACTTTCGGATTAAATCTAAACCCGTCAGATAAGAAAAATTAAACCAGATGCGATAATCGTATCTTTAGTGTTAGCATTGAATTACGATGAATATAAAATTAGTAATAAACAAATACCCATACGTACTGCCTCTGGCGGCAGGCATAGTGCTGTTCTTGGTATCGCTAACTTTTGACGGAAAGCTATCGGACTTGTTGGTAAATGTTAGTGCCAGTCTTGTTATCATACCGATAGTCATCTTCCTTTATGAGCAAGTAAGGGAGAAGGCAGAAGCGGAAAAAAATAAAGACCTATCTGATTATGTGAAGATGCAAGCCGATCGCGAACTGCTTACATTATTAAATCGCATAGCGCCGCTGGTAATTGGTACACCAACGCCAGGATTAAATAAGGTACTCAAGTTACTACAAATGACACCAGAAAAAATGCTCAAGAGTGTTGAAGTGAATAGTGTAATGGTATTCTTTCTGGCAACAGACTGGTTGCAAAGCGAAAAGGCTATCAATGATCTAGTCTCTAGTGAGCTGACATACAATAATCTAAATGTAGAAGAACGTAATAACTTCATACGACTCATAGGCGCCATAAGACAGCTTGAAACCGCTACCGAACCGCGTTACTACAAAGCAAATGGTAAACCCGATGATAAGTACAAAGTAATAAACGGAAGCGAGCTTAACAAAGTTAATAAGTTTGAAAATCGGTATTTGCTTATGTCAAAAACAAAGAAATCCGGGCAATTTGCTGTAGCTGCATTCAACGATATAAACATTGGTAAATATAGGGCGGAATATACGCTTCCTATGCTAGCTAACAATGATGGTAGGAGGTTACTCGTGGATGCTGTGGCCGAAGTTCTCGAATGTATTGATAGGTGGCATAAGTTACGTGGAGATGTGTTTTTGCTTGATACTCGACATTTCCGTGCTGTACAATCACCTAAGGGGCGATCAAACTAAATATGGACAATCCTTGGTTAGATTTGCCAAAACAAGCTCCGTTTGTCGCACCCTGTGATATTGAGACATTGAACAACCCGAAATATAAGCGAGACGGTCTTCGTTTCGATGGTTTTCCAGAACCTTACGGAGGAGACATCAAAACAGCAAAAGTGGTTTGCCTATTACTTAATCCAGGGTTTGAGGAAGCAGACGCAACAACTAACTTCGATAATCCTTACTGGGTTCATGAAGCCCGCGCCAACTTGGATCATAGTACCAATTCTGGATTTCTTTATTTGTCACCTAGGGTTCAAGAAACAGGAGGCTACAAGTGGTGGACGGCTAGGCTGAAGCCACTCGAAAAAGCAGGTGTTACTCGTGATGAATTGGCTCAAGGGGTAATGATGATTGAATTCTTCCCATACCACTCCGTGACCTACACATATAACAAGCATTACGTTCCTTCGCAACAGTATCAGTTCCACCTCGTGCGTGAGGCTATGCGGCTTGGTAAGACAATTATTATCATGCGCGCAAGAGATAAGTGGATCGAAGCAGTACCTAATCTTGCCAGCTACCCTTATTTAGAACTAAATAGCTGGCAGAATGTATCTATTTCAGGAGCAAATCTTGATAATAAGAATGGTGTAGGCACATTTGATAAAGTTGTCGCCACACTTAAGAAAAGGGAATTAGAATGAGCAGCCTAGATCGCCAATTTAAACCATTAGAAAAAGTCCGAACTATTCCCGTACATTGGGAAATCAGTAACGATGATTACGAAAAGTTAAGTGCCGGCAACGATGAGTCCAAAAATCATTGGCATTGTTTTATGGAAAACAGCATTCTCCACATATATAAAGGCTTTGGCGGTAATGAACATTATCGTCTCACGTTACACAAGCAAATGAATGATACCTATGTAATAGAGGAAGTAGAAACTCACGGTAGTGCAGAATCTAAAGAGCAATATGCAGTAATCGACAAAAACGCCGTTGAAGAGGTTGCTAGTATGCTCTCACACTTCTTTGGGGTGAGCGTTGGTAGAGGACGATCAGGAGTGTAATAACATGGCACAATTTCGATCTAATATACCCGATATAGGCGTCAACGTTAATATTACAAACTTCAAGTTACTTAATGCGGTTACAACTTATGGCGTCGGTGGACATAGTCTTGTAGCAAATTTGAAGGATGGACTAAGCGAAGACTCTTACGAACGTGTCTCAAAAGAAATACGTATTTTGTATTCGTTTTGCTTTGAACATGTCTATTCTGAAGATTACGACATTTTAACTACAGAAATAAACTACGGTACAAGTGGACATAACGAGAGAAAAGAACATTTGCTTGCTGAAAATTCGCATGTTTCGGAAAAGTTTGGAAATATGGGTATGCAACTTTTAGAAGATATTTCCGGTCTAAATATCGGACAAGCCAAATTGAGAAGTTTTTTTAATTCAGCCTTTATTTGGTCACGGGCAAATGAATTGCAAGAGCTAAAACTTTTGACCGAAGCGTACACTCAATATTGGCGTCTACTCGACCTTATACATGAGAAGGTACAGATGAGTATGCCTGATTCTGTTGCGCTACTTAAGGAATACGGAATGCCGTCGACTCGGTCAAATCTATTTGCAATTCGCATACTCCATAAAATGGGAATGTTAAGACCGAATAATGATACCGGTAATATAGAATCTCTTGCATATCTGGATAGTCTACGCCACCCACATGCTCATCAAGCAAGCGATCGAACGGACTATTACGTAGAGGAAGAGACGCATCTGGAAGCTGAAATCAACAATATCTTTATCTCCGACATAACAAAACTATTTATAATTTGGGAATTAGGATTACGAGATTACTATCTTAAGCCAAGAGCAAATATTTACGAAATAGATAAAAAATAAAGTTCAATTAGAAGGCAAAATCTAGCTTTGTGGCGGCTATAACTTTCTGTACTGTTAGAACTGGCTTATTATAGGTATATGGCAGACAAGACACCTCCAAACGAAGCGGATGAAGACTCTTTTATCCCACTATCTTTAGACGACCCAAATAATCCAATCGCTGAGCTTAACAAGCAATTTTATGGTGAATATGACGAGGACTACTTTGTAAATAAAGCCGTTGTTCTAGCTAGTTTCATTGCAGACGTGCAGCCGATGAAGGAGCACTTAGATAAGGGCTTTAGCGTAGGCAAGTTGACAGTGAAAGATTCGGATATAGATAGCAAGTGGTTAGAGGGCTATGCCAAAAGAGAGCTCGCTATCAATAGCTACCACGCTATAGAATCATTCTTTAGATTGTTCTTTGCTCATATTGAAAATCCTGACTGTCCATGGGTTGGAGTTGAGCAAATGCAGAGTTTTCGAGAGTTTAAAGACAGAATCGACAAGCTGATTAAGAGGGAGTATTTTGAAGGTAGTCATGACGAAGAAGTAGCAAAAATACTTCTCGGTCCGAGGGAGCTGTATTCAACACTTAGTGATGAGGAGTGGCAAAAAGGCATAGCTAATGCGGTATACATGCTGGTCAGACTTGGCTCAGATATATTAAATAATCAGGACTACAATGTTTATAAGCACGGTGCAGCCCTGCTTGATACTCAGTTTGGATTCCAGATAGATGACGGCAAGGTTATTGGCGCAGACAAGCAGGATACATTTATGTATCTTAGTTCAAAAACAGAAAAGACACCCGACAAGGTTATTAAGCAGTTTTCACGAACCTTTAAGTTTATAAGATGGGAACAGAGGTTTACCAGTACCTACTTGTCGGGGATGTTGCTTCATAATATGCTTGCACTTCATAAATCACGACTACGAATACCCCAGCCAAAAGATACGCAGGTCAAAGCGTTCAATACCCTAGATATGGATAAGCTTTTCGATTTTGACAATGGCGATAGAATTGCTATGCCTGATACAATGAGCATCGGTTTGTTTGAGAGGCATTATAATACTAATACAACTACGCAAAGTAACGGTAAGAAAAAGAGGGCTTAGGCAACGGTAGCTTTCTAGCGCGATAGGCCGATATTGTATAATAGAATTATAGAGGCTGAACAAGTTCGCCAGATCACTAGCTCATTTTAAATCATAAACGGTTCATCAGCTCGCTGCATGATGGTATCGCAGACAAAATACATACTATTGAGCGTACAGAGTGTAAGTCCCGACACTTACTTATGTTGTAGATATTCTTGATAAGGAACTTCAAGGATCAACCGCCAACGATCTAGCTCACCTCTTATCAAGTGAAAACTTTTATCCATCTGCTGCACCAATTGAATTTATATATAAAAGATGTCATAAGATGTCTTTTATTTTTATATTTCTACCTTATATCTCTTAGATTCTTCCTCTCCTGTATAATCAAGGTATGAAGACAATTCTCATCACCGGTTCCAGTCGAGGTATAGGCAAAGCGGTTGCTATGCTTGCGGCATCAAAAGGCTACAGAGTCATAGTCCATGCAAGTACGGACTCTGATGAGCTCAACCAAACACATAAGGAAATTGAAGGTTCATTAAAAACCTTTTTCGATGTCGCAGATAAAAAAGCCGTTGATTCGGAGATTGCGAAACTAGGCGTAATTGACATTCTTGTTAATAACGCAGGGATTGGTAGGTCGCGAAATACCGATGTTCGAGATGCCGATGATGAGCAAGCCCTTAAAGAGTACAAGGTGAATGTCCTTGGTACACTACACTGTATTCAAGCAATCATTCCAGGTATGGTTGAACGTGGGGGCGGTTCAATCGTAAACATCGCTTCAATTAAAGGTCACTATAGTCTCACAAGTATGAAAAGCCTGACTTATGGCATTAGCAAGGCGGGAGTTATTGCTCTGACGCAAGCACTAGCAAAGGAATTTCCAACGGTTCGTATAAATAGTGTTTCTCCTGGCTATGTTAAAACAGATATGTCAAAGAGCTGGCCTCCTGAAACTTTTGACAAAATTAGCAAACAGACAATTCTAAGTCGTATTGCACAACCTGAAGAAATTGCCCAGGCTGTTTTATTCTTGGCTTCTGACGATGCTTCATATGCCACAGGGACTGATTTATTGATTGACGGAGGCTTCAATATCAAGGATAAATAGCTTTTAGTAAATAATAGTTTCAACTGAAGGTTGCGGTCCTAATAGCTTCGGGATACTCAAAGAAGAGTTATTAATAATGTATTCTAAGAGTTTATAACAGATTAGATACGTTGAGAGATACGTATCTTTTTCTTTTGAGTTTCATCTTTTGAATCCGTTAGGGCCTCTTATGTGCTTATCCATTTCAGTGTAGACTATTAACATGAGGAAGGTGACAACATCCTTCCTATACAATTAAGAGGAGCAGCGGAGCAACAAGGATGAGCGAAATCGTAGATGTATATGTCAGTAGTCAAAGTCCGATAAAGCATACTGCTGTAAAGCGGGCGTTTGCTCGAATAGGGCTTCAAATCGAAACCATTGGTTTTGATGTAGAATCTGATGTGGCGGCTCAGCCGCTATCCATTCAAGAAATATATGAAGGAGCGCAAAATAGACACACAAAACTCCGTCGTCTCGTGGACGAGAAATCTGGTTATCTAGTGACGAGCGAGAGTGGTGTGATAAAACCATTTCCTGGTGCAAATTGGAAAGGCTGTGAGGTGGTGGTGATCGAGAGACAGCCTGGTGGTATGAGCATGGTAGGTATAGATCTTGGAGTAGAATACCCACAAGAAATGATGGATAAGATTCCAAGTAAATATGCTGATCTTGGTGTCCTCTTGCAGGCAGAACATGGCTTTACTGAAAAAGATCCGCCATCATATCTTACAAATGGGAGGATATCAAGAGCAGAGCTGATCGAACAGGCGCTGTTTAAGGTTTTAGCCCAGATGGATGTGGAGACAACATAATGCGGCATTGCTGCCTGGCAATTGAAAATAGATATTGCAGCAGACTTGAGCTTGTTGAGCAAAATCCATTAGTATATTGTCTAATGGATTAAACCTGACCGCAAGTTAAAAGTTTTAGCTACATTACTTAATTTATAATTGTTAACATTCTCTGTGTTAACAATTATAAATACGTCTGCAATCCAGCACCAATTTAGATAACAGATACTGCACACCGAGAGGTGTGTTTTTTTTCGATATGTATCTCTGTAAATGGGGTTAGAATCCCTTATGGTCAAAACTTCTGCTTATGATATGATGGACGCTGATGAAACGACATCCCAAAAGGTCATTTGACCTCTATATTTTAACTGCGCTCTCCAAAGGTTTTCCTGTATTTTGTTCTGTGCTTTTGCCTGTACTGTATGCCGAGAAACTCATTGATGCTCAGGCGATCGGATATATTGGGGCTACTTTTATTGTCTTTACGATTGTCGGTGCGGTAACCGTCGTGAGATGGCTGCATAAATTGGCTACACGTCATGTCTTGCAGCTAGCGGCTGTTGGTGTGATGGTGGCTTCATGTATTGTTTTCGCCGCTCTTAGCATTCAGAATATTGCTCTGCTCATGTTGGCCTATGGGGTAATGGGCGTAGCATCAGGAACGGCTCTCTCGGGTGTCAACGCAATCACTGCGAATATGACTACTCGTGGAAATAGATTCAAGATGATTGCAAGATTAAGTATGGTTGCTGACATCGTCAGGGTTGCTTTTGCGCTTGTCGTTGCTGGATTAGTTGTTTTAGGTGCGATGAAAGCAGCCGTCGCCTTAATTGCGCTGTTTGCGATTATTTTTCTATTTTATGCGTCACGCCAAGAGTCTGTGAAAACAAATATTGCACCGAAAATTACTGCACAGGCAATCAAACATAATAGGCCGTTCAAATTTTTCTTGTCACTTGAATTCCTAGATTCATTCTGTAGTTCGCAACTGTTTGTCTTTCTTCCACTTCTATTTCTTGCCAAAGGTTATTCATTGGAAAATAGCATACTTCTGCAGGCTTTTACTTTCCTAGGATATATGAGCGGGCGCTGGCTAGTAGGAATACTCGCACACCGATTGTCGGGATTAAAAGCAGTTGGAATTGCTGAAATAGGGCTGGTTGTTTCAATACTGTTGATTTTGTTTGCACATTCTTTGTGGATTTTGTATGTTTTAACTTTTGCTCTAGGTCTCTTTGCACGGGGTACTTCCCCTGCAATTAAATCATTGGCGTTTGACGCGTTAGAGGATAACCAAACCAAACAAGGATCAGCCCTGCATGTCATCGTAGGTGATAGCGGTAGCGCGGCAGGACAGTTTACTTTCGGGTTGCTAGTTGCGTTTTACGGCGAGAAATCACCGTTCATTGTTGCGATGTGTATTGCCTCTATAATCGCAATCTTATGTATACCTCGAGTCGTTGCCTTATTCAGATTAACGAATAGCAGTGTAAGTCCCAGTCCTCACTTAGCTAATAAATACTCTTGATAGGGAACAGCCAAAATCTCTCTCCATCGCTCTATCTCACCACTGATTTCGTGGAAACTTTTTAGCGCCCGCTGCACCATGAATTTATAACAGATATAGATATGTTGGAAGATGTGTCTATATTTTTATTTTTACCAAATTCAATCTGTTAGAATCTCTTTTTGCCTTTGTGAATCTGGTATCATTAAAAGATGAAACGAGTAGTAATAGTGCATGGCTTCAAAGGCAGACCTGAAACTAACTGGAAGCCTTGGCTGAGAAATGAACTTGAGGAAAAAGGCTATGTAGTCGATGTTCCAGATATGCCCAATACAGAGCATCCGATTGCATCCGAATGGAATAACAAGCTCGCAGAAGTTGTAGGCGAACCCAACATAGACACCTACTTGGTCGGTCATAGTTTGGGTAGTATCACTATATTGCGTTATCTAGAAACCCTCACGGATGATCAAAAAATAGGGGGAGCGATTCTGGTTGCTGGTTTTGGTGAGCGATTCCAGAGATATAATGCCGGAAATCACGACACGTTTTTTGATCATGAGCTAAACTGGCAACGCATTCGAGAGCATTGCGAGCGGTTTACGGCTATTCATGGAGAGGATGATCCTAATGTTGAACTTGGGCAGCTTGAGCTATTTAAGCAGAAACTGGGTGCGAAGGCGATAGCGACACGAGGCATGGGTCATTACGGCTCACCAGATGGTGTATATGAAGTGCCAATGGTGCGAGATGAGTTGCTAGTAATGACCAGAGAAAATTAGTTAAGCAAATCTTATTTTATGGATAGAATAAACAATGTGGAAGCAGCATACGAAGAAGTTTACAATGTCCATTTGCCGAATATTAAGATAGGGAATGCTGACAAACCCACTTTGATTGTATTTTCAGCAATTCCAGGCAGCGGCAAGTCTGAACTTACAAAGCGTCTTATCGAGAACTATGGTATTTCTGGCATAGCAAATAAGGATATTAGAAAATCTTTGGAACAAACTGGACATGCTGAAGACGTAGCTATAGGTGACTACACTTTGTGGCTATTGGATAGATTGATCAAACAAGGGCCAAAGACTATTGTCTTTGATCGAAATATTGATCAATGGTATGAAGCTGCTAAGAGTTGGGCTACAAAGAATAGCTACCAGTTTTTGGTGGTGCGTATTGATGTTTCTCGTAATGTGCTTGAAAAGCGTTTACAGAGCAGGGAGGGGAATAAAGTCTCAAAAGTACTGGAAGTCTTAGACTTTTATAGCAATGAACACGAACGCACGACACAAAATATACAGGCTAGCATCGTACTTAAAGAAGACTATGATCTAGACGCTGCGACGCAGTTGATAAATGATAGTGTTACTGGATAAATGTATTAAATAAGTAAGCTATCCGATAAATTAAACCGCCTCACTAAATCCATAAGTTTGTAGCTGTCGATTTTATCAAAATTAGTAGTTAGAAATACGTCTGCAATCCAGCACCAAGATTTGATAACAGAGAAGACACATTGAAAAAATGTGTCTTCTGTTTAGTTTTAATCTGTTAGAGCCTGTTTTGGTGATTTTTAGTTATAAATCATAGATTCGATATTCGCAGTTTTTCATTGGGCTTATTCGCATATTGCCCGACAAGGGCAACTTATTAGCATAAGCATACAAACAACTCTGCACTCCACCATGTGACACTACCAATACAGTCTTGTCCTCATAGTCTTGTTTCAGGCTATCGAGTGCCGCATAGACTCGCTCAAAGAACACCGCAAGAGATTCATTATTCCCTAGCTGGATATTTTTATCAAAATCAAAAGCGTCATTCCAAACATCTAACGTCAGATAAGATTCTAGGTCTCGTTCTCGCCACACCGTATCTAGTTGTATGGGAAGTCGATAATTTTCATTAACTAGCTCCGCGGTTTGTCGGGCACGATTAAGAGGAGACGAGATGATAGCGTCGAACTTTACATCTTTCAATTTAATCGCTAAATTCTTTGCTTGCTGAATACCGAGTTGATTTAATGGTACATCGTCAGCAGGCTTGCCAGCCATATTGACATTCTCATCTGTTTGACCATGCCTAGCGAAGTAAAGTATCATGAGATGATTATAGCAGTGTGCTATTGTCTATATTATTTTGAAACAGTATAGTTTCTAACTAATATGACCCAGGTGGGTCATATTTTATTTTTGAGTAAGTTTACTTATATCGCTAAATGATTTACTTGCTGGAATATCTTCAACAAAGTATTTGTCTTTTTCCCAATATATTTTTCTTGCTTTTGCGTTAGGCTTGCTCTTAATTATTCTGTATGTATTATCTACGACTTCAAGAGCGGCACAGTTATCTAGTGCTATTGCAATCTTTGATGTGGTTTTCATCATCCTCTTTAGGTCGGCCTGTCTGTGTGGCTCTGCGTCGTAGTGAGGACAATGAAGGGCATCAATAAGTCCCAACCCAGTAACTTTGACAAGCTTATCGCTACCACTGCTAAATTTTCGTGAGTCAGAATTACCATAGCTAAACCAGCATATTGATCCAGCACTTATGCCTGACAATACAATACCCTGTCTATATGCCTTCTTTAGTATCGCGTCTATACCC
>Ga0193716_1000897_pt1 | contig 17693 bp, 17 predicted proteins | sample U2c1metaG_FD_145901 | JGI IMG/M metagenome (GOLD analysis project Ga0193716, IMG submission 145901) | Soil microbial communities from a riparian zone of the East river system, Colorado, United States - U2c1 | ecosystem: Environmental > Terrestrial > Soil > Riparian zone | place: USA: East River...
CTCGTCGGCCATCTGCACCGCCAGCAGCTGCACCACCTCGCGGAAGTGCGGGTGGATCCGTCCGACGAACCGGGCCGGCACGATCAGCGCCGCCTGCTCGTTCTCCACGAGGTAGGTCATCACCTGCACGACCGCGGCCTCCACGTCCGGCGGCAGGGTGAACTCCGCCGACCACGGCACCGCCGCCTCCGGGTCCCACTGCTTCGACGCGGCCTGCGCGTACAGCTTCGGCGCGAGGTCGGCCCACACCAGGTCGCGCTCGTCGAGGTCGAACCTCGGCTCCGGCCCGCCCGCCTCCAACAGCGCCCCTCGGACGCCGAGGCCCCAACTCGCCGGCGGCCGGTCCGCCAGCCCGGCCGGCTCCGCGTGCCCGGCCCGTTCGGCGCCGAACCAGCGGTCGTCCGTCGCGCTGCCCCGGACCACGACCGCCACCCAGGTGTCCAGATCGGACGGCCACTCGATCCGGTGGCCCTGCCCTCGGGCCCACGCCGGGAGGTGCACCCGCAGTGCCGGGTCCCGGCCGGATACCTCGACCCGGCCGCCCGGCGGGAGGCCCGCGAGCGCGCGCTGCACGAGCAGGTGCGCGCCCTCGGCGAAGCCAAGCCCCGCGAGGTCGACCGCGGCCGTCATGGCTGGTAGCCCGCCGCGGTGACCCGCCCGGCCGCGTCGTAGAACCCGGTCGCGGTCACCGCCGCGTCCAGTGCGGCGTAGCCGGTGGTCCGGCCCCGCACCCAGGAGGTGAGCCCCTCCAGGTCGAGCAGCGGCCGCACCTCGGGGTCGGCGTAGGACATCGAGGCGAGCAGCGACCAGAGCACCGCCGCGGCATCGTCAGCCTGGCCGGCGACCACGGTCAGGTTGCAGTGGTCGTAGGCGGCGGTCTGCGCGAGGATCCGGGTGGCGTCCGGCGCGAAGGTGCCCTCTTTCGAGAACGCCAGGTGGTTGGCGTCGATCATGCAGGCGGCGTCGACCTCGCCGGCCAGCAGTGCCAATGCCGCGTCCCGCTCGCCGCCGATGTGGTCACCGTGCAGCCCGACGCCTACGTCGAAGCGGCGCACGCTCGGCTCGATTCCCGCCGCGCGCAGGTGCCCGAGCGGGATGAGTGTCGCCTGTGGACTGTCCAGCGCGCCGGTGCCGACCACCCGACCGGCCAGGTCCGCGACCCGCTCGATCGGTGAGTCGGCGCGGACCACGACCACCGAGGTGAGGTCGCGGTCGGTGTCGCGCATGGCGAGCGCGCGCACCTCCTTGCCGGCCACACGAGCCAGCCGCTGTGCGCGCAGCCACGCGAGCGGCGAGTTCCACGCGGCGTCGATGCGACCGGCGACCAGGTCCTCGACCTGCCGCTCGTAGTGGGAGTAGAGGACGAAGTCGAAGTCAAGGCCGCGGTCGGTGAGCCAGCCGCGGAACCCCTCCCAGATGGTCACCACCTTGGGGTCGTAGGCGACCGCACCCATCAGCAGTGTCACTTGTTTGCCTCGTCGATTAGCGGCAGGCCCGTGGTGATCCGGCCGACGAAGTCGTACAGGGCGTCGGTGGTCGGCGCCATCACCCTGGCCGCGCGTGCGTCGCGGAACGTGCGTTCGAGCCCCAGCTCCTTGCGGAACGCGCTGCCGCCGCACAGCCGCAGCGCGTCGTCGGTGACGTCGGCGGCGGTCTCCCCGGCGAGCGCCTTGACCTGCAGCACCCGCAGCGTGGCGTCCGCGCGGCCGGTCTCCAGCGCGGTGAGCGTGTCGCCGACGAAGGTGCGCAGCGCGTCGGTGCGCACCTTCAGCCGGGCGAAGTCGCGGCGGGCCACCGGCGCGTCCCGCAGTGCAGCACCCGTGTGCTGGAGGGTGGTGGCGGTGAGGTGGCGGCCGGTCTCGGCGACCGCGCGCTCCGCGAGGCCGAGGCAGAACGCGGCGTTGAGCACGAGGAACCAGGGGAGTGGCACGGTGAGCGCGATGTCGAGCCCCGCGCCGTCGGCGCCGAGCCGCGCGTCGGCCGGCACGGTCACGCCATCGGCGGTCATCGGGCGCGAGCCGTTGCCGCGGAGGCCGAGCCCGTCGAACTCGCCTGCCACGGTCAGCCCCGCGGTCCCGTCGCGCACGAGCCACAGGGTCATCGGCCCGTCGCCCGACATCGGCAGGCTCGACCACACATAGCTGTCGGCCTGGCCCGCCGAGGTCACCCAGCTCTTGCGCGCGTCGAGGGTTACCGTGTCGCCCGCACTGCTCGCTGTGCCCAGTGGGGCCCAGAAGTGGCTGCGCGAGCCGAACTCCGAGAACGCCAAAGTGGACAGATGGCGGCCGGCGGCGATCTCGCGCCGGACGTCCGCCGGTCCGTGTGCCTCGATCGCGGCGGTCGCGGCGTAGTGCATGAGCACGACCATCGCGGTGGACCCGCACTGGCCGGCCAGCCGCTCGATCACTTCAGCGGCGGCACGCATGCCCTTCCCGCCGCCGCCGACCTCGGTCGCGCACGTCAGCCCGAGCACGCCGGCGCCGCCAAGCGCGTCGAGAGCTTCGCGCGGGAACGAGCCCTCACGGTCGATCCGCGCGGCGTTGACGCCGACGACGTCGGTGATGATGGTGTCGAGCGCCTGCTGGGTGTCCGGAACCGTGGCGGTCATTGGCAGGTCCTTTCGGTGGCGGCTGGGCAAGGACAGACTAATAATATATGGTATGACGACACATTGTGCGAGGTCACGAACCTGAGACCCCGTGCGACCCGGCGATGACGACGGAGGCTGCAGGCGTGGCGACGACGACCCCGGTGGAGGGCAAGGACGTGGCTCCGGCGGTAACCGCCGCCGGTGACCGGCTCGAGGACCGCGACGCGCAGAACCGGTCGACGCTGACCATCGGGCTGCTGCGGCTGGCGGTCCTGGTGGTGGCGCTGCTGGCGTGGCAGTTCGTCGCCGGCGCGTTCGACGTCGAGTTCTTCATCAGCAAGCCGACCGAGATCTGGGCGCAGCTCTGGGACTGGGTCACCTCGGGCTACCTGCTGGACAACCTGGGCGTGACCCTGCAGGCGACGCTGTACGGCTTCCTGCTCGGTGCGGCGGCGGGCATCGTGGCGGGCTTCGCCCTCGGCCTGATCACCTTGCTCGGCCGGCTGCTCGACCCGTTCATCACCGCGGTCTACAGCCTGCCGAAGCTGGCGCTGGCGCCACTGTTCGTACTGTGGTTCGGCATCGACCTGGAGATGAAGGTCGTGCTGACCGCGGTGATCGTGTTCTTCCTGGTCTTCTGGAACACCTACGCTGGCGTGCGCGAGACCGACGAGGAACTGATGGACGTGCTGCGGGTGATGGGCGCACGGCGTCGGGACATGATCCGCAAGGTGGTGCTCCCTGGCTCGCTGACCTACATCTACGTCGGTCTGAAGCTCGCGATCCCGTACGCACTGACCGGCGCGGTCGTCGGCGAGCTGATCGCGTCGAACAAGGGCCTCGGTTTCATGTTGATGTCAGCGGCAGGCGCGTTCAACACGGCGGGTGTCATGGCCGCGCTGGTGGTACTGATGGTGATCGCGACGATCATGAACACGCTGCTGAACGTCACCGAGAAGTACGTCATGCGCTGGAAGCTCGCGGGCCACTAGTCCGCCTCCCCGGATTTAAAAGTGTTTGTCCCGACCCAGCGGCACCTGCGGATCGCAGGCGGTTGGTGGCTGGGTACTAGTCCGCCTCCCCGCATTTTTAAGTGTTGGTTCCGTCCCAGCGGCACCTGCGGATCGCAGGTGGTTGGTGGTTGGGTGCCGTCGCTAGTCCGCCTCCCCGGGTTTTTGTGTGTGGGTTGCGTTCCGGCGCTGGTGCGGGTGCGGAGGTGGATTGTGGTTGGGTGTCGTCACGTTCCCCTGAGGTAGCTGTTGATCGAGCGTGGACCTTCGCGCAAAGATCCACGGGACTGGGACTACTGGCCGATTGCTTCCTTCACTATGTCCGCGGCGACGGCTTTCTTGTAGTCCACGCCGAGGGGCTGGTCGCTTGCGGCGGCGAAGTCGGACAGCGACTTGAACACGTCGGGCGTGATCAGCGGGGAGTCCGGCACGCCCTTGACGGTGTAGTCGTAGGCCGCGTCGAAGGTCTTCTGGTCGAGGTCCGGGAACTCCTTGCGCAGGCACGGCTTGCCGGCGTCGGGGTCGTCGCGGAGGAGCTTCATGGCGTCGGCGATGCCGGCCACGAGCGCCTTGTACCTGGCCGGGTTCTCCGCGAGCTCGCGAGTGTTCGCCGAGCCGATCAGGTACGGGTACTTGGCCAGCTCCTTGAACTCGTCGCCAGAGAACAGGATCTTGCCGATGCCCTGCGACTCGGCCTGGTTGCCGTTGGGCGGCGAGCCCGCGAGCGCGCCGATCTTGTCGATCTTCATCGCGGCGAACATGCTGCTGTAGTTGTTCAGCGCGAGCATCCGGATGTCCTTGTCCGGGTCCATCCCGTACTTCGGCAGCACGAACCGCAGTAGCTGGTCGATCGAGTCGCCCGGGTTGAGGATCGCGACGGTCGCACCGCGCAGCGCGTGCACCCGGTCCTCCAGCGACGAGTCCGGCGTGATGTGCTTGTCCTGTATGAGTTTGTTGCTGCCGACGAGCTGCACGCCGTAACCCATGCTGGCGCTGAACAACATCTGGACCGGGGCGCCCTCGCGAATCGGGCTCACCGCCGCGGGCGCGCCGGTCATGGCCGACAGCGCGTCGCCGGACACCAGCCCGGCGATGGCGGAGGTGGTGCCCTGGGGCGAGACGGTGAGCTCGACGTCAAGGCCGTGGTCGGCGAAGTAGTTCTCGCACACGGCCACGAACGCCGGGGCCCAGGTGATGACCTTGCCGCCGAGGACGATCGTGGCGGAGCCGAGGTCGGCGTTGCCGGATCCACTGTCCCCGGCTCCGTCGTCGCCGCATGACGTGAGACCGAGGACCAGCGTCAGAACGGCGGTCGCGGCACCGATGCCGCGAATCGTGCGAGCCATATCACCACCTCCATAGATGATATATCATCGTAGGATGTACGCGGAGTGCTGTCAACGGAGCCGGCTATCACTTTGGGTGACGACACGCGCGGAGTACGGGCAGTTTCCAAACCCGCGCGAGTTGGCTATATCGTCTAGTTCACCCTGCGTACACTGAGGCATACCGCAGCGCGAGGAGAGGTCATGACGGGCACATCGATCATGAGCAGTGAAGGCAGACCGGACGGTCTGCAGGACTTCGTCGCGCGTCGCCTGGCCAAGGCGATCGCCTCTGGAGACCTGCCTCCCGGGACACGCCTTTCGCCCGCCCGGCTCGCCCAGGATCTCGGCGTGTCGCACATCCCGGTGCGCGAGGCGCTCGCGGCGCTGGAGGCCGTTGGGCAGGTGCGGCGGATCCCGAGGGTGGGGTTCTTCGTCGCGGAGCTGTCCACGGACGACATCGAGGACATCTACCACTGGCGGCAGGTACTCGAGGACGAGGCGCACCGGCTCGGCGTGCCGAAGCTGGAAGAGGCCGACCTCGCCAGAATGCGGGACATCAACAACGACATGCTCAAGGCGGTCCAGGACCGCAACACGCCCGCGTTCGTGGAGCTGAACCGGACCTTCCACTTCGTGCCGTTCGAGCGGGCGGGCAGCGATCACCTGATCCGGTTCATCACCCACCTGTGGGACGCCGCGGCGCGCTACCAGAACACGATGGCCTACGTGCGGGTGCCGAAGGACCTGCTTCAGGAGCACCACCAAGGGCTGATGGCCGCGTTCGAGGCCCGCGACGTTGGTGCGGTCAACGGCTGGATGGCCAAGCATCGGGGGATCACCCTGGACGCGATCCGCAAGCTCCACGCCACCGCCGCGGAGGCGGAGAAGGCCGAGAAGGACGCGAAGGCAGAGAAGAAGGCGTGAGCTCCGTGCGCGGGGGAGCGCACGGAGACAGCTACATCTCGCCGCCCTTCAGCATGTCGTCCTGCAGGATCGCCCACAGCTCCTGCTGGAGCTCCCGGAACCGGTCGTCGAACCGGACATCGAACACGTTCCTCGGCCGCTCGATGTCGATGGTCTTGATCGTGCGCATCATGCCGGGCCGTGACGAGACCACGACCACCCGGTCGGACAGGGTCACGGCCTCGGCGAGGTCGTGGGTGACGAACAGGATCGTCGTCCCGGCGTCGGCCCACAGGCGGAGCAGCTCCTGCTGGAGGACGAGCTTGAGCTGGGCGTCCAGTGCGCCGAACGGCTCGTCCATGAGCAGCGTCTCTGGCTGGTAGATCAGCGTGCGGGCGAGCACGACCCGCTTGCGCATCCCGCCGGAGAGCTCGGCGGGGTAGTGGTTGCCGAAGTCGGCGAGGCCCACCTTCTCGATCATCTCGTCGATCAGCCCGGCCCGCTCCGCGCGCGGGTGGTGGCGGATCTCCAGCGGGATGGCGACGTTCTGGCGCACCGTGCGCCATGGCAGCAGCGTGTCGGCCTGGGTGACGTAGCCGACGCTGGTGTTCACCTTCTCGACCGGCGCGTCCTTGTAGCGGACGTTGCCGCTGGACGGTTTCATCAACCCGGCGGTGATGTTGAGCAGGGTGGACTTTCCGCAGCCGCTTGGCCCCACGATGCTGACGAACTCGCCAGGCCGCACGTCGAAGTGCGCGTCGCCGAGCGCCTGGAAGGGCTTGCCCTTCTTGAAGAAGCGCTTGCCAACGTGGTCGAAGGAGATCATCGGAGTGATCTCCGCACCTGCCTCGGCCTCGTCAAGCACCTGTGTCTCCTGCCGCATCGATCTCCTCCTACGCCGTCGTATTCGGTCGTCAGGTCAGCTTGTTCCTTCGCCGCAGCGACCACATCTGGGAGCCGCGCTCCAGCTCCAGCGCGGCCGGCCACGACACGCCTGGCGGGTCCAGCTCGCGGCGCAGCGACCCGAGCACCCGGCGGGAGAGCTCGGGATCGCGGGCGGCCGTGGCGGCGATCTCGCGGGCCCGCGCGTCGACCTCGGCGGCGTCGACCGCGTCCCAGGCCATGCCGAGCTCCGCTGCCCTGGCGCCGGACACCTCGGCGCCGAACAGCCCGATCGCGGCCGCCGCCTCGCGGCTGACCACCCGGCCGAGCAGGGCGAAGTGGCCGCCGCCGGGGTGTAGGCCGATCCGGGTGAAGCCGCCGATGATCCTGGCGTCCGTGGCCACGATCCGCAGGTCGGTGGCCAGCAGCAGGTTCACCCCGGCGCCGACCGCGGCGCCCTGCACTGCGGCGATCGTCGGCACGGACATGTTGCCGACCCGGACGAACGCGTCGTAGATGGAGCCCAGCTCGGCGAACCGTTCCGGGTCGGCCGGGTCCTCGCCCGCGCGGGCGAGGACTTCGCGCTCGGCGCCGGAGCAGAACGTGCCGCCCCCGCCGCGCACGATGACCGCGCCGACGGCCGGGTCGGCGTCGACCTGGTCGCACACCGCCACGAGCTGCCGCGACGACGTCGGGTTCAGCGCGTTGCGGGTCTTGGGGGAGTCGATGGTGATCGTGGCGATCCCGTCGGTGACCTCGGCGTCGATAGTCATCGGTGGTTGCTCGGCCTCTCTAGTAGCGGAACTCCATGACACTCTTCACGGGGGTGCCGTCCTTGAGTGTGATCGGGTTGACCGGCACCATCGTCGCCTCGCCGAAGCTCGGCGCGACGACCGAGTGCGGTCCGGCGCCGCCAGCCACGACGATGTTGATCTCCCCGGGGCTGTCCGCGAGCGGGATGCCCGCGTCGGGGTGGTCGGACAGGTAGCGCTTGGGCCTGCGGTGGCGGACCATGCCGTTCAGCGTCTCCGGCGGGAAGTCCGACACCCGTACCCGCGAGTGCTCGTACAGGAACTCGCGGACATCCTGTTTGGTGAACCCGCCATCGGACAGGATCTGCGCGTGCTCGGGACAGAAGATGAGCAGTGGCCCGCCGCCGAGCTGGACGTTCTGGTGGCCAACGGTCGCCGCGGCCGAGGCGAACGTGCGCAGGATCCCGATCGCGCCGCGGCTGGCCAGGTCGAGCACGTTCTGCGTACCGGTGACCGAGAACAGCGACACCGCGCTCGTCTCCGCGTCGTAGCCGCGCTCGACGTGGAACGGCTGCCACGGCGACTCGGCCTCGTTCTCCGCGATGCACATGCCGTGCTTACCAGGCTGGCCCTGGGTGGCCTTGTCCATGGTCTGCGGCGCGCCGCCGCCGATGTTCATCATGCACAGCCGCACCGCCCGGCCGACCGTGGCGTTGGGCCGGAAGCCCTGGCCGAGGCAGTTGCCCTTGCCGTTGAAGCCAAGCTCGTCGGCGATCGGGCCGTTCACCATCACCATGACCGCCACCGGGTTGGTGGTGGCCTGGATGCCGAACGTGTTGAAGTCCGCGTGCGCGAGCCCGCGCACGGCGGCGAGCACGACCGGCAGGTACTCGGGCTTGCAGCCGGCCATCACCGCGTTGACCGCGACGTTGTGCACCGTGGCCTCGGCCCGGGTCGCCGGAATCCGGCCAAGTGACTCGTGTGGGTCGAGGTCGGTGTACTCCAGCGCGGCCGCGACCGCGGCCTCGGTTGGCGGCACGATCGGCAGGCCGTCGGTCCAGCCCTGGTCGGCGTAGTGGTCGAGGACGTCGCCGAACTCGCCCTCGATGGTCAGCAGCTCGGGCATCAGATCACTCCGTCCGCGCGCAGGGCCGCGATCGTGGCCTCGTCAAGGCCGAGCTCGGCGAACACCGACGTGTTGTCGGCGCCGCGGGGTGGTCCGGCCCGGTCGACGGTGTGCTCGCGGTTCGGGAACTTCGGCACGACGCCCTGCATCAGCACCGGGCCGAGCACATCGTCCGGCACCTCGATGAGGTCGCCCCTGGCCTGGAACTGCGGGTCGGCGACGATGTCCTCGGCGGAGAACACCTGCTGGTGCACCGCGTCGGCCTCGGCGAGCCGCTTGGCGAGCGTCGCGTAGTCCCACTTCGCGGCCCACACGTGCAGCAGGTCGTCGCACTCGTCGAGGAACTCGACCACCGCGGCCGGGTCGCTCATCATCACGCCCGCGTCGACGCGGGCCATCTGCGGCACGGCTTCCGCGGCGAGCAGGATGCGCCGGATGGCGGCCGGGCCCACCGCGCTCACCACGAACCACCGGCCGTCGGCGGACCGGAAGAGGTTGCGCAGCACGCCGTGACTGGTGAGCTTGTTGCCCGGCCGGTGCGGAGCGGCGCCGAACTGGCTGTAGCTCGCGATCTGGGTGGGGATGATCCGGAACAGGCCCTCGAACAGCGCCATGTCGACGACCTCGACGCCGGTGGCAGGTCCGTTGTGCCTTCGGCCCCACAGCGCGGCCATGACGCCGAACGCGCCGAAGGTGGCCGCGACACCGTCGGCGAGGGTGGTCGACGGGAACGTCGGCGGCCCGTCCGGCTCGCCGTTGAGGTGGGCGAACCCGCTGATCGCCTCGGCGATCGTGCCGAACCCGGGGCGTTCGCGGTCCGGTCCGGTCTGACCGAAGCCGGAGATCCGCAGCAGCACCGCGTTGACTCCGGCGGCCGTCAGGTCCGCTGGGCCAAGGCCCCACTTCTCCAGCGTGCCGGGCCGGAAGTTCTCACAGATGACGTCGGCGCCCTTGGCCAGCTCGATCGCGAGCTCGCGGCCGCGCTCGGTGTTGATGTCGAGCGTGATCACCCGCTTGCCGCGCTGGATGACCGACCACCACATGGACTGCTCGCCCTTGCGCGGCAGCATGGTCCGGATCGAGGTCTTGGTCGGGTGCTCGACGGCGATCACGCTGGCGCCGAGGTCGGCGAGGAAGCTCGCGGACAACGCGCCGGAGTACTGGTGGGACAGGTCGAGCACCCGTAGGCCCGCCAGGATCGGCCCGTCCGTCGGTTCGGTGGTCGACTCCGTTGTCGCCGTCATCTCGTCGCCTCCACCTTCGCCGCTTTTCTGGCTACGACGCCGGCGTCCACCAGCGCGTCGATGCGCTCCCGGTCCAGCCCGAGGAGCGTGCCAAGCACCTCGTCGGTGTGCTCGCCCATCACCGGCGGCACCGTCGCCGGGCCGGGTCGCCACCGGTCCGACTCCACCGGCAGCTTGATCACGTCCAGCTCGACCCCGTCCAGCCGCTGCACTATCCCGTTGTGCACCGCCTGCTCCGAGGCGATCGCGTCGTGCAGCTCGAGCACCGGGCTGTTCGGCACATCCGCCTCCTCCAGTGTGGCCAACCACTCCGCACGGGTCCGGCCGCGGAAGATCTCCTCCAGAGTGGACATCAGAAACTCGCGATGCGCCAGCCTTTCCGCGTTCGAGGTGAACCGCGGGTCGTCCTTCCACTCAGGACGGTCGACCGCGTCGCAGAGCCGGCGCCAGAACCCGTTGGTGAACGCGCCGACCATCACGTACTGTCCGTCGGCGCACAGGAACGCCTGGTACGGCACGATCTGCGCGTGCCCGCGGCCCAGCCGGGGGATCTTCTTGCCGAGGGTGGCGACCGCCGGGATGTAGTTGGCCATCAACGCCATCGACGCGTCCAACATCGCGATCTCGACGTGCTGGCCCTCGGGCAGCGCGTCCCGGCGGTGTAGCGCGGCGAGGACGCCGGCCAGCGCGAAGAGCCCGGTCGCGTAGTCGGAGATCGGCGCGCCGATGCGCACCGGGCCGCCGCCCACCTCGCCGGTGATGCCCATCAGACCGGACACCGACTGCATGATGATGTCGTTTGCCGGCCGGTTGCGCCACGGTCCGGTCGAGCCGAATGCGGAGATCGAGCAGTAGACCAGACCCGTGCGCACCGTGCGCAGGTCCTCGTAGCCCAGCCCGTGCCGGTCGAGCACACCCGGCCGGAAGTTCTGCACGACGATGTCACACGTGCGGGCGAGGTCCGTTGCGAGCCCTCGACCGTCCTCGGTGGACAGATCGATGAGGACGGACTTCTTGTTGCGGTTGAGTGCGAGGTAGTAGTCCGACTCGATCGGGCCGAGCATCGGCTCGCCCATGTACCGCGCGCCGTCCCCCCGCCCCGGCTTCTCGACCTTGACCACCTCGGCGCCGAGGTCGGCAAGGAACATCGTCGCGAACGGCCCTGCCGCCGCGTGCGAGAAGTCGAGCACGCGCAGGCCGTCCAGCGGTAGGGCGGCCTGCGCCGACGTTGTTGCCACAGTGGTGGGTCCCTCTCTGGTGGGCTGGTTGGGCGCTCAGCGGGAGTAGGTGGACCGGGGAGCGACCGCCTCCCGGTACGCCTGCGCCACCTCCTCGGCGGGCTGGGTGAGCGCGAACAGGACCTCGTCGTAGGCCTCGTCGGTCACCGCGCGCATCTCGTCGTCGGAGATCTGTCCGATGGGGTGGGGCAGGATCTGGATCGCCAGGGTGCCGAGGCCCAGTGCGGCCACCTCCGCCCTCGCCTTGAAGGCGAACGGCTCGGTGATCACCGAGATCGTGGGGATGCCGAGCTTTTCGAGAGTCACTCCGTCGTGGACACTCCACGAGCTGCAGGAGCCTCAATCACCGAAGGCGGTGACGACCAGATCGCAGGTCCGCATCTCCGCGAGGACCTCGGGCTCCATCGGCTTGCTCGCGGTCGGCTTTGCCGCGTGGACGAACTCGATGCCGGTGTGCCGTGACCCGAGCAGCTCCTCGAGCCGGTGCAGGTAGATGTCGGCATTCACCTTGGCGTTCCACAGCAGTCCGACGCGCTTGCCGTCCAACGACTCCGGCCGGCGGGACAGCCCGCCCTCACTGCCCGGCGCGGCCCCCGGATCGGGGGTGGGGCGATAGACACGGTACGTGGCCACGAGCTGACCTCCCGGCTAGTTAATACTATATATTCGAGCCTATGTCGTTGCTCCGCGAGTGTCAATGAACTGGTGCTGACCTGCGGAGTTCGTGTTTCCCGCCGTCACTTCAGGTACGGGTCCCAGCGGTCCTGCAGGCCGTCGCCGAGCATGTTGGCGCCGAGGACGAGCGCGACCAGCGCGATGCCCGGGAACGCGGGGTACCACCAGGCGAGCGCGAGGTAGTTGCGCGAGTCGCTCAGCATCTGGCCCCAGGACGGGGTGTTCGGGTCGACCCCGAGGCCGAGGAAGGACAGCGAGGCCTCGGTGATGATGAACCAGGCGAAGTTGAACGTCGTGATCACGATGATCGACGAGCGCACGTTGGGCAGGATGTGCCGCAGCAGGATCCTGGTGTGCCCGGCGCCGAGCGCGCGGGCGCCGTCGACGAACGGGCGCCGCGCGATCGACATCGCCTCGCCGCGGACCACCCTGGCGAACAGGATCCAGCCGCCGACGATCAGCACCGCGACGATGTTGCCGACGCCGCGCCCGATCGCGGCCACCACGACGATCGCCAGTGCCAGGAACGGGAACGACTGCTGGATCTCGGCGATCATCGTGACGATCGAGTCGAAGATGCCGCGGAAGTACCCCGCGAGCAGACCGATCGTCACGCCGAGCAGACCAGCGCCGAGCACCGCGAGCCCACCGACGATCAGTGCGATCCGCGCGCCGTAGATCACCCGGCTGAGCATGTCCCGGCCGAGGTGGTCGGTGCCGAGCACATGGTCGCCCGTGCCGGCGCCGACCCACGCGGGCGGCGCGAGCCGGTGCGCGAGGTCGATGGCGTTCGGGTCGTGCGGGGCCAGCAGCGGCGCGAAGATCGCCACGAGCACGATCGGCGCCACCAGCACCAGGCCGACGGCGATCTGCAGCCGCCCGGCCCTGCGGACCCGCCGGATCGCGAGGTCGGCCATCAGGTCCTCCGCAGACGCGGGTCGAGGAAGGTGTAGGTCAGGTCGAGCACCATGTAGGTGAGCACGACGACGAGCGCCACCATGAACACCGCGCCCTGCACCACCGGGAAGTCACGGGACAGCACGCCGTCGACCATCAGACGGCCGACCCCTGGCCACGCGAACACCACCTCGGTCACCAGCGCGCCGCCCATCAGCGTCGAGAACATGTACGCGGTGAGCGTGAGGATCGAGATGCCGCTGTTCTTCAGCGCGTGCACACCGACCACCCGCATGGTGCGCAAACCCTTGGCGTGCGCGGTTTGCGTGTACTCGGCCGACAGCGACTCGATCATGCTGGCGCGTGCGATGCGGGTCGTGTTGGCGAGCGAGAACGCGCCGAGCGTCACCGCGGGCAGGATCAGGTGGGCAGCGCTGCCGCTGCCAGAGGAGGGGAACCACTTGAGGGTCACCGAGAAGATCAGGATCCCGATGATGCCCAGCCAGAACGTGGGCACCGACTGCCCGACCAGCGCGGCGGCGACCACGACCTTGTCCGGCCACCGGCGGCGCATCCGGGCGGCGAACGAGCCAAGCAGTGTGCCGCCGACGGTGGCGATGACCACGGCGGCGCCGGCCAGCTCCAGCGTGGCCGGCAGCCGCTCGAACACGATGTCGGCCACCGGCCGCTGCTGCAGGTAGGACTGCCCGAAGTCGAGGCGGCCGAACCTCCCGAGGAACTGCAGGTACTGCAGCAGCACCGGCTTGTCCAGGCCGAGGTCCGCACGGACCGCGTCCTGCTGCTCCTCGGAGGCGACGTCCGGCAGCATCAGTGCCACCGGGTCGCCGCCGAGGCGCTGGAGCACGAAGATGACCGTCAGTGCCCCCCAGATGACCACGATCATCCGGGGGATCCGCCGCAGCAGGTATCGGCCCATCGCTCAGCCGGTCCGCTTCGCGTCGAAGAGGTTGAGGTAGGTCGACGGCAGGAACTCCACGCCCGTCACGCTCGGATCCACCGCGTAGAGCCCGGGGTCAGAGTGGAAAGCGACGAAATACGCCTGGTCCTGGGCATAGGCGGCGAGCTTGGCGAGATGGTCGCCGCGCTCCTTGGTGTCGGTGATCGTGAAGCTCTCGTCGAGCATCTCGTCAAACTTGGGGTCCGCGTCGATCTTGCGGATGTTGTCGCTGCGGAAGATCTCCAGCGTCCAGGACAGGTCGTAGGCCGGCGCGTCCTGGACGGACCAGTAGTTGATCGGACCCCAGCTGCCCGAGTAGAGCCGGTCGAGCCAGGCGCCGCTCTCGAGCGGGTTCTGCTGGACCGTGATGCCGACCGCCTCGAGGTAACCCGAGATGGCCTGGGAGATCTCCTTGTCCCGGTAGTAGCGGCCGAGTGAGTAGTCGAAAGCGACCGTCACGCCGTTTCCGTACCCGGCCGCCTTCAGCAGCTGCTTGGCCTTGTCCGGGTCGTAGGGTCGGGACTTCACGTCGGGGGCGAAGCCGACCGAGTCCTTGCCGACCACCTGGCCGCGCAGATCCTTGCCGTAGCCCTGGGTGATGGAGTCAAGGAGCGCCTTCTTGTCGATCGCGTAGTCGATCGCCTGGCGGACCCGGACATCCTTGATTGGGGTGTCGGTCGTGGTCTGGAAGAAGATGTTCGCGCTCTGTCCCGACGGGACGGAGACGAGTTCCTTGCCGGCCGCCTTCACCTGGTCGGCGAAGTCAGGTAGCACTCGGTAGGCGACGTCGATGTCGCCGGCGATCAGTGCGGAGACCCGGGTGGACTCCTCCGGGACCGAGCGCAGCTCGACCTTTTTGAGCTGGGGCACCGTGCCCCAGAAGTCGGGGTTGGGGGAGAGCACCGTCTTCTCGCCGGGGGAGAAGCTGTCGACCTTGAACGGGCCGCTGCCGATCGGCTTGGTCACCAGCGCGCCCGGGTTGTCCTGCGTGTACTTCGGCGGGACCAGCCACACCACCGACGTGCGGGTCGGCCAGTTGCCGACCGGGGTGGACAGGTAGAAGTCGATCGTCAGCGGGTCGATGATCGCCATCCGCTGGAGGGCCTCGATGCGTACCCGCCACGGTGTCTTCTTGTCGTCGAGCGCGCGCTGGAAGGTGTAGCGCACGGCCTCGGCGTCGAGCGGCTCGCCGTTGGTGAACTTGATGCCGGGGCGGAGCTTGAACCGCCAGTGCGTGGCGTCGATGGGCTCGAAGGACTCGGCCGCCCATGGCTCTGGCGTGCCCTTGTCTGTGCTGACCAGCGTGTCGTAGACGAACCGCCAGTAGGTGTAGTCGGCGGTGGCCGTGGCGCTGATCGGGTCGTAGTTCTGGGTGACGTGGTCCATGCCGATGACCAGCGACTGGTCGGCGCTGCGACCGCTCGCGTCACCGCCGCCGCCACCGCACGCGGCCGCGACCAGCGCGACAACGGTGGAGAGGACCAGTAAGCGGGCCGCCGAACCGTTGTTCCGCCGCCGCACACGGGGAAAGTGCACCGCTGCCTCCTTTGCCAGGTGCTGAGGAGACTATATATCGTCTATCATAGTGTCCAGTCTGCTCCCCGGAAGGAGATCCGGTTGTGAGGCACACGGTGGTGCACGTGCCCGGTGACGGCATCGGTCCCGAGGTCACCTGGGCGGCACGGCGGGTGATCGACGCGACCGGGGTCCCGGTCGACTGGGTCCTGGCCGGGGCGGGCGAGGACGAGTTCGCCACGTCCGGGACGACCATCCCGCCGCGGACCGCGGAGCTTGTCCGCGAGGTCGGCGTGGTCCTCAAAGGACCGATGGCCAACCCGGTCGGGCACGGCTACGCCAGCCCCAACATCGCGTTGCGCCAGGCGGCCGGCGCGTACGCGAACGTGCGGCTGGCCTTGGCGCTGCCCGGTGCCCGCACCCACTTCCCCGGCGCCGACCTCGTGGTCGTCCGCGAGGTCACCGAGGACGTGTTCACCGGTGCGGCGCAGCACGTCGGCCCGGACGCGGCGATCACGGTGAAATGGGTGACCCGCGCGGCCACCCACCGGGTGACCCGGTTCGCGTTCGACTACGCGCGGCGGCACGGGCGGCGCCGGATCACGGTGGCGCACAAGGCGGCGACGCTGAAGGAGACCGACGGCCTGTTTCTCGGGGCGGCGCGGGAGATCGCGCCCGAGTATCCCGACATCGAGCTTGACGACTGCCTGGTCGACGCGCTCGCGATGCACCTGGTGCGTGACCCGGCCGGCTACGACGTGCTGCTGGCGCCGTTCCAGTACGGCGACATCCTGGCCGACCTGTGTGCGGGCCTGGTTGGTGGGCTCGGGCTGGTGCCCGGCGCGTCGTTCGGGCCGGCCGCGGCGTTGTTCGAGGCGGCGCACGGCAGCGCGCCGAAGTATGCCGGCCGGGACGTGGTGAACCCGACCGCGCTGGTGCTTTCCGGTGCGCTGCTGCTGGACCACCTCGACGAGCGCACCGCCGCTGACCGAATCCGGGCCGCGGTCGCCGCCGTCGTCGCAGGCCCGGTCACCACCTACGACCTCGGGGGCACGGCGAGCACGACGGCGATGACCGACGCGATCATCGCGGCGTTGACCGACGGTGTTGGGAAAGGGAGCGCGGCATGAGGTTCGGATTCGGAGTCAGCCTGGTGTGTGACGACCTGGCGGCGTTCCCCGGTTGGGTGCGCACGGTCGACGAGTGCGGGTTCGACGTCATCGGTCTGACGGACTCCCCGGCGCTGTACCCGGAGACGTACGTGACGGGTGTCCTGGCCGCGCAGCACACCACCCGCGTCCGGTTCGGGCCGCGGGTGACCAACCCGCTGACCCGGCACCCGATCGTGGCCGCGTCCGCGATCGGCTCGCTGGACGTGCTGTCCGGTGGCAGGGCGCTGTTCGGTATCGGCGCCGGGGACAGCGCCGCACACACCGCGGGCGCGCGTCCCGCGCGAGTGGCCGACATCGAGGAGTACCTGCTGACCGTCCGCGGCCTGCTCCGCGGCGAGGAGGTCGTCTACCGGGGCGCGCCGCTGCGAATGTTCTCGCCGCCACGCGACGTCCCGATCTATGTCGCGGCGGCGGGGCCGAAGATGCTGCGGATGGCGGGTCGGGTCGCCGATGGGGTGATCATCGGTACCGGCATCATCCCGGAGGTCGTCGAGAACACCATCGGGCTGATCCGGGAGGGCGCCGAATCCGCCGGCCGGTCACTGTCCGACTTGGACCTGTGGTGGTTGTGCGGTGCCCGGTTGGCGGACAGCCGCGCCGAGGCGGAGGAGCGGATGCTCACCCTGTCGGCCGCGTTGATCAACGCGCACGGCCAGTTCACCCTGGGCGGCAAGCTGATCCCGGACGACGTGCTCGACGAGGCGCAGTACCTGGTCGACCACTACGACTTCGACGCGCACATCAAGCACGGCCGGTCGCCCAACGCCGACCTACTGCGCTCGCTGCCCAAGCTCCGCGACCACGCGTCACGCCGGTACGTGGTGGGTGGCACGCCGGACGAGTGCGTGTCCCAGATCCGGGCGGCCGGGGACGCGGGCGCCAACCAGTTCTGGTGGACGGTGTCCTACCCGGACAAGATGGAGTTCGTGCGCACGTTCTCGGCCGAGGTGATGGCACCGCTGCGCACCTAGCGCGGGCCCGCCGCGGTGACCACCGCGTCCACAATGGACTCGTCGGCGCTTTCGGGCACTGCCAGCAGGTCCAGCAGGCACGCGCCGCCGGCCACCCGGCCCATCACGGGGGTCGGGCCCGTGCGCAGCAACTCCGCGAACGGCTCTGGCAGGCGAACAGCGGCGCTGTCGAGGGTGACACCGGGCGCGCCGCCGCCGCCGACGGTTGCCTCGCTCGCCGTTGCCGCCGCGTCGATTCCCTTGGCCCGCAAGGACTCGGCGAGCCGTTCCGCGCGGGCCAGCAGGTCCTCCTGCCGGGCCACCAGCGCCCGCGCGGTCGGCGTCGGCGGTACGCGCAACGTCGCCTCCAGCGCGGCCAGCGTCAGCTTCCCGACCCGCAGCGCGCGTGCCAGCGGATGCCGACGCAGGCGGTGCACCAGGTCCGCCCGGCCC
>Ga0193716_1000900_pt1 | contig 17668 bp, 18 predicted proteins | sample U2c1metaG_FD_145901 | JGI IMG/M metagenome (GOLD analysis project Ga0193716, IMG submission 145901) | Soil microbial communities from a riparian zone of the East river system, Colorado, United States - U2c1 | ecosystem: Environmental > Terrestrial > Soil > Riparian zone | place: USA: East River...
CCAGCATCCGCCGCTGGTAGGCGGGCGCCGCCATCTTCGACACCCACAACGTGTGCTGGTAGTCGTCGACCAGGGTGCGGTAGTGGGCCTCCGCGTACCGGCGTAGCCCCCGTGCCAGCGCCGCGTCGTCGGCCAGGTCCGCGCCGACGGCATCGACCAGTAGCTCGGCCTGTCTGAACGCCTGCGTGATGCCCCGCGCGGTGATCGAGTCCTGGTGGTGCGCCGCGTCGCCGACCAGCGCCCAGCCGGGGCCGGCCGGTCTGCGGAAGAAGTTCCGCTGATCCCCGGTGCCGTACAGGCGATCGGCCGGGCCGCTGTCGCGCATCCGCGCGAACAGGTCGGGTGCGACCGTGCGCACGTTCTCGAGGTACGCGGCCATCGCGTCGGTGCGGACCTCGGCGAACCGGGACTGCGGGAAGTACGCGGCCACCTCGGTCGCGCCGTCGTTGGTCGGCATGGCGCCCACCCACTGGTTCGCGCCATGGTAGATCTCGAATGTGTCGGTCAGGCCGGCCCAGTACGTGTAGTAGACGCAGGTCCGCCTCGGGTGCTCGACGAGCGTCGGCGCGCCGAGCCGCGCGGCGACGGCCGAGCGCATCCCGTCCGCGCCGACCACCAGCCGCGCCCGCTCTTCAGAACGCCCACCCGGGGTTCGCAGCCGCACGCCGGTCACCCGGTCGCCGTCGGTCAGCACGTCGGAGAACGCGCACGCCTCCCGGAACTCCACGCCCGCCGCGACCGCCTCGTCGAGCAGGATCGCGTCGAGCACCGTGCGGCGCGGCGCGTACGCGGCGGCCATCCCGTCGAACGGGAGGGAGTTGCCCGCCAGGCGCACGCCGTCGAGCTCGTAGCTGATCCGGTGGACCGGCGGGCAACCGGTCGCGGCGACCCGGTCGAGCACACCCCACCGGTGCAGCCGGGCGACCCCCGGCTGCTGAATGTACAAAGTGGACAGTGTGTCCTTCGGGAACGTGACGCGGTCGACCAGCAGCACCTGGAAACCCGCGCGCGCGAACAACATCGCGGTCGGACTGCCCGCACACCGTGCTCCCACCACGACGACGTCGTACCCGGGGCTCACGAGAGCTCCCCGGCCGGGCCGGACAGCACGGCGACCGCGAGTGCGCCGTCCGGATCGACGGCCACCACGAGCGCGACATCGGCGGCAGGCCACCGCTCGGCGCGGATCGTCCGGACCACGCCGGCGAGCTGCATGGCGGCGTGCGCGCTCGCACAGTCGCCGATGCGGTCCTCGACGTGCGTCGGCTCGATCGACACCACCGCGCCGACACCCGCGACCTGTGCGGCGTCCACGACCGCGTCTCCGGTGTGCCGCAACGCGAGGAGCCGAACCCGGCCGGGCGGCGCCTCGGCCCTGGCGAGCGCGGCCGTGACCGCGGCGGCGACCGTGTCCGGGTTCCGGACGTCCTCGGCCCGGCTGACCACCGCGGCCAGCCGGGCAACCGGGGTCCGCCCGCCCGCCGCCGCGACGTCCGGCCTTTCCAGCACAAGCACCGCGGCGCCCTCGCCGAGCACCACCCCCGGCCGCAGTGTCTCGGCCACCCACGCGAGCGGCGCGGACAGCTCCTCCGCCGCGCCGACGAGGATGGTGTCGGCGTGGTGTGCCCGCAGCGTCACCTCCGCGTGCCGCAACGCGGCCAGCCCAGCGAGCGGACCCGCCGCCACCGTCGAGTTCGGCCCACGCAACCCGAACCGGATGGCCGCCGCGCCCGCCGCGGTGTTGAGCACCGAGTTGGGGAACGTCGCCGGGTTCACCTGATGCGGCCGCTCCTGGGCGAACGTGTCCCAGCCGAACTCGACGGTGCCGGCCAGGCTGCCGCACGTCGTGCCGAGTGTGACGCCGATACCGTCGGCGTTCCCGTCGGTCACCTCGATGCCCGCGTCGGCCAGCGCGCCACCGCACGCGGCGAGCGCGAGGGTCGTGCTCCGGTGGTTGAACCGCGCGGTCCGGCGGCCGAGCAACGCGACCGGGTCGAAGCCGGCTGCCCGGTACGCGGCGGTCGCGGGCAGCGGCACGCCGCCAGGCGCCGGCACGGTCGGCTCGGGGTCCGGTTCGACCAGCCCGACGCCGGTGAACACCGACAGGTTCATCGCACCCTCCCGAACATGACGATGGCGTTGTTGCCGCCGAACGCGAACCCGTTGTTCTGCGCGACGGTCACGGTGGTGGCGCGGGAGAAGTTCGCGACCGGGTCGATCCCGGCGAGCTCCGGGTCGGGGTCGAGGTGGTTGACGGTCGGCGGCAGGAACCCGTGGTGGATGGCGAGCACGCACGCCGACGCGCCGAACCCGCTCGCCGCCCCCATGGTGTGCCCGAGCATCGACTTGATCGAACTCATCGGCGGTGGCCGTTCCCCGAACACCGCGCGGACGGCGTTGCTCTCCACCAGATCGTTGGTGCGGGTGCCGGTGCCGTGCGCGCACACGTAGTCCACCTGACCGGGGTCCACATCGGACCGCTTGTGCGCGTGGCGCATGCACCTGGCGATGCTGTCCGCGTCCGGCGCGACCGGATGCGTTGCGTCGCAGGTCATCGCGTAGCCGAGCACCTCGGCGTAGATCCGGGCGCCGCGCGCGGCGGCGCCGTCGAGGGTCTCCAGCACCAGCCCGATGCCGCCCTCCGCGGTCAGGATGCCAGAGCGTCGCGCGTCGAACGGCTGGCACCGCTGGGCGGCCAGCGCGCCGAGCCGGTGGAAACCGGCGTGGGTGAACCGGGCGACCGAGTCGGCGCCACCCGCGACCGCGACGTCCACCTCGCCGGAGACGATCAGGTCGAACGCGTGGCCGATCGCGTAGTTGCCCGCCGCGCACGCGGTCGCCATGGTGACCGCCTCGCAACTGATGCCGAGTTCCTGGGTCACGGCCAACGCGAGCCGCGAGGCCGCGAACGTGGTGGCGAGACCGCGCTCCGGCGGGCCGTAGCCGTTGTCGTGCCAGCCCCGCGTCAGCTCGACGATCGGCACCGCCTCCCCGGACGTGGTGCCGATGACCACCGCGGCGCGGTCGCCGGTCGGGAGCCAGCCCGCGTCGTCGACCGCGAGCCGCGCGGCGGCCGCGGCGAACAGCGACGACCGGCCCCACCGCGCCGGGTCGAGGCGCCGCAGCAGCCGCTCCGGCCGGAACCCGGGCACCTCGCCCGCGACCACCCGCTCGAACCCCGTGGTGTCGAAGCTGGTGATGGGCCCCACCCCGGAACGCCCGGAGCGCAGCGAGTCGGCGAAGTCGGTGACCCCGATGCCGATGTTGGACACCGGTCCGATCCCGGTGACGACCACCCGGCGGCGCACCTACCTCACCGTCCGGCGCATTCGGCGACGAGCTCGCAGGTGGCGCTCAGGTTCACCAGCCGGACCACGTCGGCATCCGTGATCGTGATGCCGTAACGCTTCTCCAGCCGCGACAGCAGCTCGATCACCAGCAACGAGTCGGCGTCGACGTCGTCGGCGAACGACTCGGCCGACACCACCTCCTCGACGGACACGCAGAACAGGTCCGCGGCCATCTCGGCGATCTCGTTGCGGCGCACGGCAAGCGGGTCCACCGTCTCCAGTGTCATGGTGCTACCTCTCTCTTGGACTCGTCGACAACTCTTGTGCTACAGGGTGATTCCGCCGTCCACGTGGAGTACGGCGCCGGTCACGTAGGCGGCCCGGTCCGACACGAGGAACGACACCGCGTCCGCGACGTGCGCAGGCTCGCCGAACCGACGCAGCGCGATGGAGCGCTCCGCGTCGCGACGGACGGACTCACGCAGGTTCGCGACCATGTCCGTCTCCACGAAGCCGGGCGCGACGACGTTCGCGCGCACACCGTGGCGGCCGACCTCCTTGGCCAGCGACCGGATCAGCCCGTGGCTGCCCGCCTTGGACGCGGCGTAGTTGGCCTGGCCGACGTTCCCGGTGACGCCGGCGATCGACGACACCGCGACCACCACGCCGGCCTTGCGCGACACCATGCCGCGAACTGTGTTGCGGCACAGGTTGAACACCCCGTCGAGGTTGGTGCGCAACACCGCGTCCCAGTCCTCCGGCGGCATCAGCGCGAGCGAGCGGTCCCGGGTGATGCCCGCGCACGCGACCGCCGCGTACGGCTCGCCGAGCGTGTCGGCGACCCGTCGGGTGAACTCGGCGACGGCCGCGAAGTCCGCGACGTCGACCTGTTCGACATGGCAGTCCCGGCCGAGCGCGCGGATCGACTCCGCGGTCTCCTTGGCGGCGACCTCGTTGTGGCGGAAGCAGAAGCCGACGTCGTAGCCGTCCTTCGCGAGCTGCACGGCGATGGCACGGCCGAGACCACGGGAGCCGCCGGTGACGATCGCGCAGCGGGTCATGAGGACACCTTCTCGGTCCTGGCGCGAATGCGGGCGCCCAGCTCGTCGCGGCGGTTCGGCAGCCGGTCGAGGTTGGCGTGGAAGTCTTCCGCGGTCTGGGTCCACATCAGCGCGGTGCGGAACTCGCCGACGGTGTAGGAGTCGTGGTCGCAGCGCACCTGGCTGGTGGTGGCCAGGCGGTCGCGCGAGTTCAGCATCGTGTTGTGCTCGAGCACCCGGTGCACGACGACCCGGATGTTCAGCTCGCCGTAGAGGTGGTGCTGCGCGGCGATGACGGCGAGCGTGCCGAACCCGACGCGGTAGCGCGGCAGCATGGCGACCGACAGCTCGCACGTCTGGGCCCGCCAGTCGACGTCGGTGATCCACAGGAAGCCGACCACCTCCCCGTCGCCTCGGCAGGCGCAGTAGATCCGCACGGTCTCCTGCGCCCGCGCGAGCAGTCTGCGTTGGTGTGCTTGCACTTCCTCGACGTCGGCGACCAGCGCCCAGTCGGTGAGGTTGGACCCGAACCGTTGCTCGCGCAGCACCGCGGTGCGCAGCGGCACGTCGGCCTCGGTGAAGTGTCGGACGGTCAGCGCGCGCATGTGCCCTCCCTCGCTCGGAAGTAGACGTCCACGTCGTGGTAGGTCCCGCCGCGGTATTCGTGGCCGCGCAGCCTGCCGACCACCGCGAACCCGCGCAGCGCGGCCGGGTCCCGATCCACGGCGACCAGTGCGACGAACGTGTCGCACCGCAGGTACTCGTGCAGGAAGTCCAGGCAGGCGGCGAGCGGCGCCGGGTCGGTGCCGGTGGTGTCGACCACGGCCTGTCCCGGGTGGTCGGGGTTGAGCGTGTACCCGACGACGGCGTCGCCGTGGCCGAACACGGTCGCGCCCACCGCCGTCAGCGTCCTGGCGAGCAGCTCGTCGTTCTGCGTCACGGGGTCCAGGCCGAGGAACCAGCGGGCACCCGCGGCCCGCAGTGCGGCCGCGGCGGCCCGGTCTGTCAGGCGCAGCAACGGTTGTGCGATGGTGTCAGCGGTATCAGTCACTGGCGAGGCACCCCCAGAGTTCGCGGTCGACGGGTCGGCCCGCGAACCAGCGGCCGCACGGCACCGTCGCCTCGAGCACGAACCCGGCCGCGCGCACCGCGTCCGCAGGCGCCCCGGCTGCCCGGGTCACCCAGCCGTGCAGCCGGTACAGACCGAGGCCCGCGAACCCGTGTGCCACGGCCAACGCGAGCACCTCGGCCGCGTGCGACTCGGCGCCCGGCGCCAGCCCGACCTCCACGCGGGCTCGCCGGTGCACCCAGTCCAGGTCTGCGAACCGGACGAACGCGAGATCCCGCACCACGTACAGCGGCCCGGTCCCGTCGACGGTGTGCGGCCGCGCCAGTGCGGGTGGGGCGGGCGGTGCGACGGCGAGCAGCTCGCCGGGCAGCCACATCCCGGTCAGCAGGCCACGATCGGCCTCGCGGAACCCGGTCAGCCGCGGCGCGGCGACAGCGGTCACGACCGCACCGCCCAGACCTGGGAGAAACAGACCGAGCCCCACCGGCGACCACCGGAGAGCACGACGCCGAGCAACGTGCCCTCCTCGGTCATGCCGAGCGCCCTGGCGGCGGCCAGCCCGCAGTCGTCGAACTCGCCGACCCGCATGCCGATCCGGACGACGTCGGTGTGCCAGCGGGCCGACCGCACGATCTCGGCGTACGCGGAGGTCCACCAGGACACCGGTGCGCTTGCCCGCAGCCGCAGGTGCAGGCGGAAGTTGCCGGTGTGGCCGCGACCCGATGGCGTCAGCGCGTACAGGCCGACCGGTTCGCCGTCGGCGACGAGCAGCCACGCGTCGGCGACCAACCCCGCGACCTCGCTCTCGGAGAGCAGGTCGGGCAGCTCGGTGCGGAAGTGGAAGTCCTGCTCCACGAACAGGTCCAGCACCGTGGCGCGGTCGGCGTCGGTGTAGGGACGGGCCGACCAGGCCGGCGCGCGGGTAGGAGCGGTCATCAGGACCTCACCGGGGCGGTGTCGCGGCGTCGTGGCGCGGCGGCGGGCAGGACGAACAGGGCGATGGCGGGCGCGGTGACGACACTGATCGCGGCCGCGACCGCGATCGTCCGGTAGAGGTCGCCGACGTCCCGGGACGCGGCGACCAGGAGCGCGCCGACAACCAGGATCGTGGCGAAGTAGAAGATCGTCATGCCCAGCGCGAGCGGGCCGTGGCCGACCTGTTCGAGCACGGTCAGCACGGCGAGCACGACGCCGGTGCACCCGAACGTCGGGCCGACGACCGCGAGGTAACGCCAGGCCGCCGCGACGATCTCGGGGTTGTCCGACAGCAGGCTCGCGAGCGGCCGGCCGACGGCGAGCAACAGCAGGGTGACCGCCGCGTAGCAGCCAACGACGAGCGCGAGCCCTCTGCGGAAGATGCCGGGCGCCGCGTCGGGCCGCTGGTTCATGAGCACCGCCACCGCCGACCCGAGCCCGATGCCGGGCACGATCAGCAGCGTCTGCAACAGATAGCCGGCGGCGAACCCGGCGACCGTGGCCTGCCCGCTCGGCGCGACGATCCGCAGCATCAGGCCGTTGACCACGAACAGGGTCAGGTAGGAGCCCGCCACCGGAAAGCCGACGGACCGGACGAGCCGGATCGTCGCGGCATCCCGCACCCGCCACCCGGGACGCAGGTTTCCCCTGCGGTGCAACAAAGTCAGCCCAACGACCAGCTCGGCGGCACCCGCCACCGCGAAGCCGACCGGCACCGCCATCAGTCCGGCCCCGGCGCCGAGCCCGACGACGGCCACCACGGCGAGGTTGAGCGCCGCGAACGTGATGGTGAGGACGATCGAGGCGCCGCCGCGGCCGAGTCCGCGCAGGGCTGCGGCGCACAGCTCGCCGCAGAGCGACACGGCGCCGGCCGCGGTCATCGCCAGCAGGAAAAGCTGAAGCAGCCCCCGGTGCTCCGGTGCGATGGCGAGCGCGTCACCGAACCACCACACCGCGCCGATCAGCGCGAGGCCGACCGAGGGCTGGAGGATCGCGGCAAGGCGGGCCACGGTGGCGAGGTGTCGCGACACCTCACCGGGCGCGCCCCGCCCTGCGGCCCGCGCGACGGCCACCTGGACGGTGACGCCCAGTCCGACCGTCACGGCCATGAACAGGAAGGCGGCGGGCAGGTACACCGACCGGACGTAGAGCGCGGCGTCCCCGATCCGCCCGACGATCCCGATCGCGACGAGCTGCGCGCCGAGCACGACCACGCCGGACAGCGCGAGCGGCGCCGCGAGCGCGACGATCCGCCGCACTGGCACCGATGTCATGGGCTTACTCATCGCGGGCCGACCAGGGTGCAGGTGAACAGGCGGCCGGTGCGCGCGTCGTGGTCGGCCAGCACCACCGTGCCGGTCAGCGGCCACCGCCGCGCGAGCGCCGCCCACGGGCCGGTGCAGCCGAGCCGGGACGAGGCGACCGTCACGCCGTCGGGCGCGACACCCGCGAGCCCGGCTCCCACCACCACCGCCGCGTCGGGCGCCGACGCGACGAGCGCCGCCAGCGCCGCCATCGGGTCCGCGACCACCGTCTCGGTGATCGACGTGACCGCCGCCGAACCCGTGCCACCGAACCGGAGCAGCACCACGGAGTCGGTCGACTCGTCGTCCGCCAGGACGGCCCGGTCCAGCACGAACAGGGCGCCGGCCGACGACGCGCCGTCCCGGCACATCGCGTCCGCGAGGCGCAGCGCCGTGAACGGGGCGCCCACCCCCTGGTCGGAGACCGAGAACGCCACCGGCTCGCCGGGGCACGCGTGCGACAGGTAGCAACCCGCGACCTCCGGCACGTGCACGTCGGGCTTCTCGTAGGCCAGCAGCACCACGTCCAGCGGCGGCCCGGTCGCCAGCTCGGCCACCAGCGCCTCGGTCATCGACCGGAAGCTGTTGCCGTTGAGGGCGACCGGCACCGCGCCGGTCCCGCCCGCGAGCTCGTGCCGGTAGATCCGCAACAGGTCGGCGGCGATCCGCTCGTGACCGGCCGCCACGAGGTGCGGCCTGCGCCGAGGATGGATCCGCGCGGCGACGAGCCCGAGCCGCAGCCCCGTCGGCGCGAGGGCGGGTCGGACCGGTGCCAGTACGGGAAGCGACATGACCTCAGCCCACCGTGGCCCTGGCGAGGCCGGCCGCGATGAAGTCGACGACGCCGCGAACCGTCTGGAACGCGGCCGGGTCCAGCTCGTCCGGATCGACCTCGACGCCCGTGGTGTCCTCGATCGCCATCAGCAGCTCGACGGCGCTCGTCGAGTCGACGCCCAGCTCCTCGAACAGCCGGGCGTCCTCGGACAGGTCGGTCAGCTCGGTGTTGAGCACCTCGGCGAGTGAGATCCTTACGTGGTCGAGAATCTGGGCACGGTCCACCGGTCTATCCCTTCTGTGTAACAAGTTGTGCCGCGAAGTCGGGCAGGCGCTGGGCCCGCAGCAGGTCCGCCGGATCGTCGCGGACCCGGACCAGCCGAGCGCGGCCGTCGCGCACCACGACCTCGGCGGGGTAGCCGTGCCCGAGGAACAGCCCCGGCGACGCGGTCGGGCCGTACGCGCCGGAGCGCCGCACGCAGAGCAGGTCGCCGACCCGCAGCGGCGGCAGCGCGACGTCGCGTCCAACGGTGTCGTTGGGCGTGCACAGCGGACCGGTTACCTGCCAAGGCTCCGCTGCCTCCGTCGACTCGCGGCCGACGAGCGCCATGGGGAAGTTCCGTTTGCCGAACGAACCGATGCCGACCGCGGCGAGGTGGTGGTGCGTCCCGCCGTCGGTGACCGCGAACCGTCGCCCCATCGACTCCTTCACGTACCGCACCCGCATCAGGTAGGTGCCCGCGCGGGCGGTGAGGAACCGGCCCGACTCCAGAACCATCCTGGTGTCCGGGTGCCGCACGGCGAACGCGTCGAGGACCGGGTTGAGCAGCTCGGCGAGCGACGCCAGTGTCAGGTCCTGCTCGCCGGCGAAGTACGCGACCCCGAGCCCGCCCCCGATGTCCACAGTGGACAGTCCGATGCCGGTCGCGGCCGCCACCCGCTCAGCGAGGTCGAGCACGTAGCGGGTGTTCTCGGCGATCGCGGCCGCGTCCAGGATCCTGGTGCCGAGGTAGGCCTGCACCCCGGCGAGGTCGACGTGCGGGTGCCCGGCGACCACGTCGGTCGCGGCCAGCACCGCGTCCTCGTCGATGCCGAACTGGCGCGGCTTGCCGCCCATGGTCAGCCGCGCCCCGCCCACCGCGGTCGCCGGGTTCACGCGCAGCAGCACCCGCTGCCGGACGCCGCGCCCCGCGCACAGGCGGTCGATCCGGCCGAGCTCGTCGAACGACTCGCACACGATCGCGTGGATGCCGCGCTCGACGCACTCGGCGAGCTCCGCGTCGCTCTTGCCCGGCCCGAGGAACAGCACGTCGGCGGGGTCGGCGCCGGCCGCGAGCGCGGTGCGCAGCTCCACCAGCGACGACACCTCGGCCCGCGCGCCAGCCGACCGCAGCAGCGCGAACACGCCGATGTTCGGGTTGGCCTTGAGCGAGTAGAACACCTCGAGCCTGGGGTGCAGCGCCGCGCGCAGCGCGGTGACGCCGTCGACCAGCGCGTCGCCGTCGTAGACGTACAACGGCGTGCCGAACTCCTCGGCCAACTCAGCAAAGGACGGATTCATGACGCCATCGCCTGGAGTCGCTCGGCCGCCTGGCCGCGCAGCTCCCGCGCGGCCGTCGGGTCATCGGCGATACAGAACGCGTATACCCGCCCGGCGAACTGGCGGCCGTCGTCGGTGGCGGCCGCGTTGAGCGTGGCGAAGTTGCTCACCAGCACGCCCGGCGCGCCGGTGCCGTCGAACAGCAGCCCGCCGAGCGCGTCGGCCAGCTCCGCGAAGGAGTGCCTGCGGGTGGGCAGCAGGTCGAACGTGGCGGCCACCGCGTGCCACCCCGGTCCGACGAACCGTTCCTCGACGCGGCCGCCGTAGGTGGACATGTTGAAGCGGGCGTTGATCTCCAGGCACGGGTACAGCACGCCGTCCTGGTCGAGGATCGCGTCCACCCCGACCATGCCGAAGTAGCCGGCGGCGGCGAGCTCCGCGCCGAGGATCTCGGCCGCCCGGCGCAGCTCGTGGCGGGTGTCCGGCGGCAGGTCCACGGGGAACCGGTGGCCGCGGTGCTGGCCCCGTTCCACCACCGCCGCCTTCACGGTCTCGAACCGCACGGCGCCGGTCCTGGCCACCACGAACTGGTAGTTCAGGTCGGTGGCGCGCTCGATCCAGCGCTCGGCAACGAGATTCACCGTCGCGTCGGCGCCCGCGCGGGCCAGCATCCGCAGCAGCCGGTCGGCGCGCCGCCGGTCGGCCAGGACGACCATGCCGCGGCCGGAGACGCCGAGCGACTCCTTGACCACCACCCGGCACCCGTCGCGCAGCAGGGTGTCGAGCGCCGCGGCGAGATCGGCGACCGTCTCGCACACCGCGCCCGGCACCCGCCGCAACCCGGTGGCGTCGACCAGCCGCCGGCTGAACATCTTGCCGTTGACGGCCTTGCAGACCGCCGCGCCGGGCCCGGCGAGCGGCAGCCCGGTGCGGCGCGCGAGCTCCTCCTCGGCGGCCGCGATCCCCAGTGGTGCCAGGTAGGTGTGCCCGTCGGCCAGCCCGGCGAGGATGTCCACGACGGCCGGGTCGGCGAGCGCGTCCTCGGTCACCGAGCGGACCGGGTCGTTGCCGGCGACGACCAGGGTCCGGCCCTCGGCGAGCGCCAGCGTCGCGAGGTAGTCGGCGTAACCGGGGTCCGGCGCGGCCTTGAGCACCACCACGTCGCCGGGGTCGGCGAGCAGCACACCCAGCTCCTCCATCCGGTTGACGGTGGCGGTGGCGAACGAGAGCCGCGCACCCGGCAGCGTCGGCTCGCCGCGCGCCCAGCTACGTTCGACCTCGAAGTTGTTGAGGTAGACGTAGCTCGCGCGCGGCTCGCCGACGGTGTCCCGCTTGAGCCGGGCCACGAAACCTGGTGCGGCGGGCGGCGCGGGCACTACGCGGGCGGGTGCGGTGTCGGTCGTCATCATCGGTCTCCCAGTCGCAGCACCACGACGCCGAACGTGCCGGCGAGCCCGGCGGAGGCCAGCGCGACGACGTCGCCGGGCCTGACCCGGCCCAGCACGCGGGCATCCAGCAGGTTGATGAACGGGTCGGCGCCGAAGCAATGGCCGAGCCGGGGCAGGTTGTCGAGGAAGACCCGGTCGAGCGGGTAGTCGAGGTGCTCGGCCACCTGGCGCCAGGACACCCGGTTCACGTTGTGGGGCAGGATCGCCGCGAGGTCGGCCGGCGCGACACCGGCACGGTCCACGGCGTCGCGCAGCACCGCGCACAACAGCTCGGCGTAGCGCTTCCGGTAGGTGGCGCGCACGTCGGGCGGTGCGTCGTGGCCGCGGTAGAACTGCCCGAGCGTTCTGGTACGCACCGCGAGCACCTCGTCGCCGCCCGGCCCGGTGCCGACGAGACACGCGGCGGCGGCCTCGCCCATGATCGACATGCCGGGAATGACCCGCAGCCGCGGCGAGATCACCTTCTCGCCGGCGGTGACCAGCACCCTGGCGGCGGGATCCGCGCCGGCCAGCAGCTGCCCGGCCAGCCCCACCGCGTGCAGCCCGGCGACACAGTCCAGGTGGGACACGGCGAACGCCGACGCGTTGACGAGCCCCAGCCGCTCCCGCACCTGGTCGAGCACCGGCTGGGTTGGCGCCACCAGGTGGAGCGTGTGGGTGTGCAGCAGCCACCGCACGTCGCCGGGGTCGCTGTCGCCGAGAGCGGCACGACCGGCGGTGACGAGGAGGTCGGCCAGCTCGAGGTCGTCGGCGACGGCGATCCGGTCGAGACCGAGGAACTTCACGTAGAGCCGGACCTGGGACTCGGTGAGCCCCAACTGCTCCCGGAGGTCGCCGACGGTGGTTCGGGTGGCCGGCACACACGCGCCGAGCTGCTGCAGATATGGCACCGGGCGCACCCTTCTTTTCTGTGGGCATGGCGCCGCGGCGAATCGGCGGCGCCATGCCCGATGTCAGATCGCGCTGGTCGTTCAGACCGCCTGCTCGGCACCCTTCGCCATGTCCGCTCACCTCCCCTCGCTGTCGCATCACACCGGGCAATGATGTGCGCGGAGGATCGGCCGCAGCATCGGAGAAACCACCTAACCTCGGCACGGAGATCGCCGTGCCGAGGTCAGGTGCGATGTCGGGTCAGGTGCGGAGCTCGGCTCGTCCATCAGCTTGTGTGACGGCGGGGTAGAGCGCGCGGAGGATGACGATCGCCAGGGCCGCGCCGGCGAGCTGGGCGAGGATGAACGGCGGTACCGAGGTGGGTGCGATGCCGGCGAAGGTGTCGCTGAAGGTGCGGCCGATGGTGATGGCTGGGTTGGCGAAGCTCGTGGATGACGTGAACCAGTAGGCGGCGCCGATGTAGGCGGCGACCGCGGCAGGGGCTCGTTCGACGCGGCCGGAGCGGACGAGCGCGAAGATCACGAGGACGAGCCCGAGCGTGGCGACCACTTCGGAGACTCCGTGCGGGACGGTGGCACGGTCGGTGGTGCTGATACTGATCGGCGCGAGGTCGAACATCACGTTGGCCAGTACGGCGCCGGTGACGCAGCCGGCGACCTGCGCGGGAAGGTAGGCGGCGGCCTCGCGCCAGGACAGTCCGCCGAACGCGGCGTCGACGAGTGAGACGACCGGGTTGAAGTGGCCGCCGCTGATCGGGCCGAACACGAGGATGAGGGTGTAGAGGCCTGCCGCGGTCGCCGCGGCGTTTTCGAGCAGTCGCAGGCCGACGTCGGCGGAGAGGTTCTGCGCGGCGATGCCGGAGCCGATGACCAGCGCGGCGAGCAGGAGACTGCCGAGGTACTCGGCGAGGACTTTGCGGGGCACGTCAGGTCTCCGGGGTCAGACGGCGGGTACGCCGAGCTCGTCGAGCAGACCGCGGACGCGGCGCTCGATCTCGTCGCGGACGGGGCGGACGTCCTCGACGCCCTTGCCCGCCGGGTCGTCGAGCTCCCAGTCGAGGTAGCGCTTGCCGGGGAAGACGGGGCAGGCGTCGCCGCAGCCCATGGTGATGACGACGTCGGCCGCGCGGACGATCTCGTCGGTCCACGGCTTGGGAAACTCGCCGGAGATGTCGATGCCGCGTTCTGCCATGGCGGCGACCGCGGACGGGTTGATCTCGCGTCCGGGTTCGGAACCGCCGGACCAGGCCACGGCGCCGTCGCCGGCGAGATGGTGGAAGAAGCCGAGTGCCATCTGGGAGCGGCCGGCGTTGTGGACACAGAGAAACAGCACGGTCGGCTTGCCGTCGGTGTGGCCTTCGACGCGGGCGAGGGCGCGGAGGCGCTGGCGGGCGAAGCGCTCGGCGAGCAGCGGCAGGAAGTTCGGCACGGTGCTGTGTTCGGCGAACTGGTCGTAGCTGGCGTGCAGGAACCGTTCGATGGTCTCGACGCCAAACATGCCGTCGAACTCGGCCCCCAGATCGGTCGCCGCGGTTCTCAACATGTGTGCGGTGCTCGGGTCGTGGCGTCGGTAGGTGTGTTCAGTCATCGGTCCCTCCCGGGAGGTGGATGGCGGGTGCCAGCCGGTCGACCCGGTCGGCGAGATCACGGAACGCTTCGGCGAACGCCGTGTCGGTGGCGACCGCCACGGGGTCCGGCACCGACCAGTGCAGCCGCGGCAACTGGTTGTCGAGCTGTTCGTGGGCGTTGTCGCAGACCGCCACCACAAGGTCGTTCGGCCGGAGCACGTCGTCGATGTGTACGGTGCGCGCTCGGGCAAGGGTGAGGCCATGGTCGCGGGCGGCGGCGACCGCCAGCGGGTGGACGTGCGCCGCAGGCTCGGTCCCGGCCGAGGCTGCCGGCACTGGGCTGCGCCGCGCCCACAGAGCGACCGCGAGCTGGGAGCGAGCTGAGTTGTGCGTGCACACGAACACCACCCGGGGGGCACGCACCGCGCTTTCTGGCGCGAGGTCGGCCAACGCCTCGGGACGCAGCCGCAGATAGGTGCGCCGGTGGTCGCCCTCCGACCGGGACCGCTCCAGTAGACCGGCCTGCTGAAGGAGCTTGACGTGGTGGGCGAGCAGGTTGCTGGGCAGGCCCAGCTCTCGACCCAGCTCACTCGGGGACGCATCTCCCAGGATGAGCCGATCGACGATCGCCACGCGCGCGGGCTCGCCCAGCGCGGCATGCGACCGCGCCCGAGCCATCAACGAGGTAGACCACTCAACGTTCATTGACTCAATGATGATTGAGTCAATGTCAGACGTCAAGCCAACTGGAAACGTGGTCCACGAACAGCCGTGTCCGTATAGTCACTCTCCGCGCCGTGCGCCATGATGTGGGGGGTTGCGATGACAGGTTCGTCAGGCAGGGAACTCGAGGGCGCGGTGCCGCTGTCCGAGGCGATCCAGTCGCTGCGTGACGAACTGACGCGAGCCGGCCTGGACGGGCAGCAGAAGTTCCTCAAGTTCCGGGCCAACTCGGTGGAGCTGACCCTCCAGGCCGTGGTCACGGTGAGCGGCAAGGCGGCGGGCGGGGTCAAATGGTGGCTCGTCGACGCACAGGGTGAGCTCTCGCGCCAGTCCGCGGCCACCCAGACGGTGAAGATCACGCTCGATCCGGTCGTGTTCGACCAGGCCGGCAACCCGACCCACCTCTACGTCGAGGCTAAGCACCGCGAGCCGGACCCGGAGTAGCCGGCGGATGCCAGCAACCAGACAGGCCGTCTACGTCGCCTACCGCCGTGGTAACGAAGTACTGCGCGGCTCCGGGCTGCTCATCGGGGGAAACCTGGTGCTCACCGCCGACCACTGCGCCGACGGCGCCGACCATGTCGTCTACATGGACGGACGCCGCTACGCCGCTTCGGTCCTGGCCCGTTCCGGCACGCGAGCCGTTGACATCGCCGTGCTGGCGGCACCGGGCATCCCCGAGGTCGAACCGATGAACTACGCGGTGATCGACCGAGACCGCTCGGCTGTCGTGCGCGGCTGCCAGGCCCTCGGCTACCCCGAGTACAAAAAGGACGAGCGCGACCTTCCGCTGCTGGTCGTGACTCCCGGTCGGATACTCACGTCCGAGGGCACGAGCCCCTACACCGACTGCCCGGACGCCGCGTCGATGAGCCTCAAGCTCGACGGTCAGGCCATCGCCGCGACCGGTCCACCCGATCACAGCGAATGGGCCGGCATGTCCGGCGCGGTGGTCCTCTCCGAGAGCGACCAGATCCTTGGCGTGGTCAGCAACCACCTGGTCACCGAGGGCCTCGGTTCGCTGACCTTCACCCCGCTGCGCGCCATCACCACGCTCGACGACACGACCGCGAGCGCGTTGTTGGCCGCGTTGGGAATGGCCGACCTGCGCGAACTTCCTGTGTTGCCGGGGCCAGCCCCGGCGGAGGTCGACCGCCACGGACGACACCGGGCGTTGGTCGGCACCTTGCCAGGCAGACCACATGAGTTCGTGAGCCGTGCTCAGTTGGACGAACTCGCACGAGTCCTCCACGACTCGTCGATCGCCATGGTGTGCGCGGTAACCGGTTTGAGCGGCGTCGGCAAGACCCAGATCGCGGCAAGCTATGCGCGCGCCGCACTCGAGTCCGGCTTCGACCTCGTCGGATGGATCGACGCCGACACGCCCGACAACCTCTTCGCCGGCCTGGCGAGGGTGGCTGACCGGATGGGGTGGGCCGATCCGGGCGGCGACTCGGTCGCCTCTGCCCGCCTGCTTCGAGAGCACCTGCCCACCGACGCCGGCCGGACGCTGCTCGTGTTCGACAACGCGACGAACCCCGAGCTGTTGGACGGCTGGCTCACCACCCTCGGCACGACCCAGATCGTGATCACCACTACCAACACCGCGTTCGCGGGGCTCGGGCCGGCGGTGCCCGTCGACGTGTACTCCAGAGCGGAGGCCGTCGACTACCTGCGACGGGTCACCGAGGTGGTCGACGACGACGCAGCCGACCAGGTCGCCGCCGAGCTCGGCGATCTGCCGCTGGGGTTGGCCAGCGCCGCGGCCACCATCAAGGTCCGCGGCTCCTACCGGAGATACCTGAGCGACCTACGCCGCTATCCGATCATCGAGGTGCTCGGAAAGACCGACGTGCCGGACTACCCGCGCCGCGCGGCGCAGGCGTTCCTGCTGTTGGTGGACACCGTCGAGGGCGCGACGGACCACCCCGAGGTCGACCGGCTGACCCGGCGGGTGCTCGGCGTCATCAGCGTGCTGTCTCGCGACGGCGTGTCCCGTGACCTGCTCTACGGGCTGGCCGGCGATGGCGGGCAGGAGGTCGTCGACATGGTCGACGACGCGATACAACGCTGCTGCGACCGCTCCCTGCTGACCCCGTCCAGGATCGGCGAGTCCGTCACTCTGCACCGTATCTTCGGCCGCATCCTCCGTGAACGCGCACGTCATCACGAGACCGCGGCACCGTTCGACGACCTCGTCCGCGACGCGCTCGCTCTGATCGAGGCGGCGCGGTTCGACGGAGCAGAGGCATGGCAACGGCGCGACCACGGGTTGCAGCTGATCGCGCAGATCGACGCGATATGGGCGTCGGAACCGACCGACTGTGACCCGGAGACGATCGGCCGCGCGGTCCGGTGCCGCAACTGGGCCACCAACCAGTTGATCGAGTCATTCGACCCGGAACGAGCGGTGTCGTTCGGTGAGCGCGCCAACGAGGCCGCTGAGGCTGTCCTGGGAACAGCGGACCCCGACGCACTCACCGCCCGCCGTCACCTGGCGCGGGCGTATTACGCCGTCGGTCGGCTCGACGACGCCATCGCGCTGTTCGAGTCCACACTGGCCGATCGGCAACGCGTCCTTGGCGCCGAACACGCGGACACCCTCGACGCGGCCGGTGATCTGGCCAACGCGTACACGCAGGCGCGTCGACTCGACGCCGTCCCACTCCACGAGAACGTCGTGGCAAGCCGTGAAAGTGTTCTGAGCCTTGAAGATCCCGACACCCTCCGGTCGCGCAACGACCTCGCGAACGCCTACCGTTCCGTCGGTCGGCTCGTCGACGCCATCACACTGTTCGAGTCCACACTGGCCGGTCTCGAACATGGACTGGGTACCGATCATCCCGACACCCTCCGCTCGCGCAACGACCTCGCGAACGCCTACCAGGATGGCCGCCGCCTCGGCGAGGCCGTCGCCGCGCACGAGACGACGCTCGACGATCGGAAACGGGTTCTCGGTCCCGACCACCCGGACACGCTGACCTCCCGCGACAACCTCGCGGAAGCCTACCGTGCACTGGGTCGACACGCCGACGCCATCACCCTGC
>Ga0193716_1000901_pt1 | contig 17651 bp, 17 predicted proteins | sample U2c1metaG_FD_145901 | JGI IMG/M metagenome (GOLD analysis project Ga0193716, IMG submission 145901) | Soil microbial communities from a riparian zone of the East river system, Colorado, United States - U2c1 | ecosystem: Environmental > Terrestrial > Soil > Riparian zone | place: USA: East River...
TCTTCGGCAGGCTCTGCGCCACGTAGCCGCCCGCCGAGTTGCCCACGATATGGGCGGCCTTGCAGCCCAGGTGATCGAGCAGCTCCGACACGTCAGCCGTCAGCCGGTCCATCGTCAACGCCGGCTGTTCCGGCGGCACGTCCGACCCGCCATGTCCCCGCAGGTCCATGCGCACCACGCGGTAGTGCCGCGAGAGCTTCGGCACCCAGGCATAGAAGCGGCGCGAATGCCCCATCGCCGCGTGCAACAAGAGCAGGGTCGGCGCCGGCTTCCACGGATCGGTATTGTCGTCGATGTGATAGGCGATCTTGATGCCGTCGTTCGTCGTGAACTTGCTCGCCGTCATGGGCCTCCCTTGCGCGCTGCCGCGGACGCTGCCAGCGGCCCGGCGTTCTGTCAACCGGCATACCGTTCTGCTGTAAGCAACGTCTGAAGCCGTGCTACACAGACTCGAAGACCATTGAAGAGCAGGTTGCCATGATCATCGAACGCATAGACCCCATCGCGCTCCGCGTACCCTTCGCGCAGCGTGCCGGCGCTCCCGGCGATCCTTCCGACGCGCTCCACATGGTGCTGTGCCGGGTGACGACGCGCTCGGGCCTCGTCGGCTACGGCGAGTGCCTGTGCAATCGCCCGCCTATGCAGCATGGCCTGGTGGCGACGATGCGCGACGCGGTAGCTCCGCTCTATCTCGGTCGATCGGTTGAAGAGCGCGCCTCCCTCAACGTCGCGGTCCGCGTCCGCTTTGCTTCCTTCGGCCGTGCCGGCGCCGTTCTCAACGCGCTGGGCGCCATCGACACCGCCTTGTGGGACATCGCCGGCAAGGCGGCGGGGCAGTCGCTGTCACAAATGATCGGCGGCGCGAAAAGAACGCATGTGCCCGTGATGGCAAGCCTCGACCGCTATGACCATGCCGGCCGCGTCCGCGCGCGCGTCGAGCAGGCGCTGGCGGCCGGCGTCGCCTCGGTGAAGGTGCATGAGTACGACCTCGCCGTCATCGAGGAAGCGCGTCGCCCCGTCGGCGCCGACATCCCCTTCGTCGCCGACTGCAACAACGCCCATACGCTGGCCGACATCACCCGCGAACTCGCGCGCTGGCGAGCCTTGAACCTGCTGTGGCTCGAGGATCCGGTATGGCCGCCGGAGATCCTGCTCGACACGCCCGCTTTGCCCGGCGTCCCGGTCGGCCTCGGCGCCGATCTCGGCTCGGCCGAGCAGCTCGCGCTCTACGCCAAGGCGCCGTCGGTGGCCGTGGCCCAGCCCGACGTCTGCATGATCGGCGGTGTGACGGAATCGCTGCGCGCGCTCGCCGCGCTGCGAGACCTCAACGTCTCCGTCGCGCCGCACACGCCGTTCATCGGCCCGGCCGCCCTCGCCTCCTTGCATCTGATCGCCGCGATGGAAGCGCCCACCTTCTTCGCCACCGTCGAAGCCGAGGACCAGATGGCCCCCTTCGCCATCGGCCTCACCACATGGAAGCCGGAGATCGAAGTCCCCACCGGCCCCGGCCTCGGCCACGACCCCGATCCGGCCTGGCTCAAGCGCCACGCGATGGCGTAGGCGACGACAGTACGCGGCGGTGCGGCGCCAGCCGCATCGCCAGCAGCTTGTCGATGCGACGACCGTCCATGTCGAGCACTTCGAAGCGCCAGCCGCCGATATCGACCGCATCGCCGATCGCGGGCAGCCGGCGCATCGCACTCAGCACCATGCCGGCGGCGGTGTGGAAATCGGTGATCCGTTTTGTCGGCAGGCCCAGCAGTTCGGCCAGCTCGTCGAACGGCATGCTGCCCGAGATCAGCCAGGAACCGTCGGCACGCTCGACCGCCTCCGACTCAGGCTCGCCATCGTCGGTCCGGAAGGCGCCGGCGATCGCCTCCAGTATGTCCGCCGTCGTGACGATGCCGACGAAATCGCCGTATTCGTCATGCACCAGCGCCATGTGCACGGCCGATTTCTTCAGCGTGTCCACGACGTCGAGCGCGTCCATGGTTTCCTGGATGATCGGCGCTGGCCGGACCAGGCTGCGCACATCGACCAGGTCGCCTTTGGCCTGGGCGTCGAGCAGATCCTTGGTGCGGATGACGCCGGGGACCAGATCGTCGGAGCCGTCGCAAATCGGAAAGCGCGAATGAACGCTGGCGGCGATCGCCTGGAGGATGGCGGAGGGTTCGAGCCTGATGTCAATGACATCAAGATCGGGCCGCGGCGTCATGAGGGCCTGTGCCGTCCGGTCGCCGAGCCGCATCACGCCGCTGATCATGCCGCGCGCCCGCGGTTCGATGGTGCCCGACGATTCGGCGTCGGCGATCAACGCCTTTATTTCATCCGCCGTGACCGCGGCGTTTGCCGCCTCACTGCCGCCCAGCAGGCCAAGCACGGCCTTGCCCGATACATCGAGCAACCACACCAGCGGTGCGGATATCCGGGCGAGCACCGTCATGGCGGGCGCCATCGCCGCAGCAACGCCTTCGGCATTGCGTAGCGCGATCTGCTTGGGAACGAGCTCGCCGACGATGAGTGACAGATAAGTGATGGCGGCGACCACGCCGCCATAGGCGACCGGCTCTGCGAAACGCTGCGGGATGCCCGCCTCCACCAGCACCGCGGCCATCCGCGCGCCCAGCGTGGCGCCCGAAAAGGCACCGGCCAGGATGCCGACCAGCGTGATCCCGATCTGCACCGTCGACAGGAATCGCCCGGGATCGGCTGCGAGCTTCAGGGCGGCTGCCGCTCCCGCCGAGCCGCCATCCGCCATACTCTTGAGCTTGCCGCGCCGCGCCGAAACCACAGCCAGTTCCGACATCGAAAGGACGCCGTTGACGACGATGAGGACGGCCGCGACCAGGAGTTCGATATACAGCATGCCGCCAGTCTAGTCGGTGAGGCCGCCGATACGAAGATGCCGGCTGGCCCCGGCGGAGAGGGCACTTTTCACCGCGCAACGCGCGCGCTAAGGACTGGCCCCATGATCAGAGATCTCTATTTCGGCGTCGCCATCGTCTTGACCGTCGTGACGGCCACCTTCGTTGCGTACCGTCTGAAGGCGACATGGTCGCGTACGCGCGCCGCCTGGACGTTGCTCGCGGCGCTGGCGGTCGGCGGCTCGATGAGTCTCGCCTGGCCGACGATCAATCGGGCCCTGGTCGAAGCTCAGAAGCGGGAAGACGACGCGACTTGGGCAAGGGTACGCGGCGAGATCGTGGCGCGCTATCCGGACATCGGCGAGCTGATGGCGCTCAGCCCGCCGATCGAGGAGATGTTCAAGCTATCGCTCGTGCCGATTGCCGAGAAGTACGACACCGCCGCCGATCAGAGCCAGCTGCTCGCCGGTGCCAGCCGCGCCAGCAAGCAGGCCTATATCCAGTATATCTTTCCCGTGGTGGTGCATGGCGACGACGCCGCGCTGAATGCCTGGGGAGCGGCGCAGCTTAGGCTTTTGCAGGCCGTGCGCGCGATCTCGGTCGAAGCCTGCGGCGCCTATGCCATGAGCGGCGTCAACCGCTACTCGCCCGACGCCGGCGTGGATGCCGCCTTGCGCGACGCCGCCAGCGCGCTGGTCGCGGCCTACAAGACCAGCGACGCCAAGCAGTTCGGCCCGCCCGCGGCCGATGCCACGCGCGCGCTGTTCGACAAGGCCCTGTCAGGCGCAAAGCCGCCTTTCAGCGATGCCGACCGCGCGGCCCTCGGCGCTCTGCCGCAAGCCTCGCACGAGGCGCAATGCGACCTGACCGTCCGCCTGCTCCAGGCGATCGCCGGTCTGGACGCTGCCGATTCGGCCCGCCTCTACCGCGTCATGATGCAGACCATGGCCACTCCCCGGTAAACGGCGAGCGACGCGGCGACAGCCGGATCATTCGCCGGGCGGGTCTTCGAGCGCTCGAATGCCTGGGTGACGGCAATGGATGTCGCAACCTCGCTCGAGCGCGCTTCGTTGTCTCAAAGCGGCGCTGCTCTGTCTGCGCGCCGCAGCGCTTCCTCAACAGCGGTGCAAGGCGTCATGACCCGGTTGGCCTACCCTGGATCTGCCCACTGCAGCCAATCCGCCTATCGCATCCTCGTCGTCGACGACGAGCCGGATCTACTCTCTGAAGTGAGCAGCCATCTGCGCAGGCGCGGACTGACCGTGATCGAAGCCGCCTCGTTCGACGAAGCGATCCACTCCTATAGCGATAATGCCGCCTCCATCGCCCTCGTCCTCACCGACGTTAATCTGCCCGACGGTGACGGGTTGGATCTGGTGCGCTTCGTGATCGAGAGCTCTCAGCGGGCCTGCCCATGTCTGCTGATGACTGCACATTTCGATGGCGACGGCCTCTCACCTGATCTCCGGGCGGCGGGCGTGCGCGTTATCGACAAACCGTTCGGCTTGGCCGTGCTCTACGCCTTGGTCCTCAGCGCTCTGGCGACGGCCGGCCTGATCGAAATGCCCTATGACCCCTGAATGCACCGACCACCAGAAAAACAACCGCCCGCACCGGGGCAATCGGTGCGGGCGTTTTGCCGTGTCCCAATTCAGGGACCGGCCTCCCCGCCTCATCGTAGAAGTCCGCCCGCCCCGGGGGAGGGTAGCGGGCGTGGAGGGAGTCTCTCGGGTACGATATCGGCGGGGAAGCCGATAGGCGATTAACGTCGAGTGGGCAAGTTTGGTTGCCGGCTTTCTCGAAAAAAAGTGTGTGCACAGCCGCGATGCAGCGCCGGCGCCGGCAGTCCGCCGCAAAAATCCGGTCTTATCGCTTGCGGGCGGCTTCGATGCGATTCCAAATGAACAGCAGCACAACAGCGCCGACGATGGCGCCAATGAAGCCGGCACCCTGGTCGGGCCGATACCAGCCGACGGCTTGGCCGACGAAAGTGGCAACGAAAGCACCGACGATGCCGAGCACGGTAGTCACGATGAAGCCCGAGGGTGTATTCGGACCGGCCGCGATCAGACGCGCAATGACGCCGGCCACGAAGCCGATGATGATGATCCAGAGAATTCCCACGGCTAGATCCTTCCTACCATCTCGTCACTGCTTGGCACACGGCCGCCCGGCGTGAGGTGATCGACGACACCGGGCAAATGCTGACTGATGGCCTCCAGCAGTTGATCGCGCGACAGGCCGGTCTGCGCCGTAAGCGTGGCGACCTGCTCCGGCGTCAACACGTTCGCGAGGATGTCGGGCGTTACAGGCTTGTTCGTGCCGGTGTCGACCCAGGACTTGGCAACATCGCCCTGGCCGGCCTGTTGGAACTGCTTCAGCAGGTCGCCGAGCCCGCCGCTCAGCACCGCGCCCGCGCCGCCGCCCGCCAGCAACCCGCCGAGGCCGCCCGGCAGCCAGCTGCCGAGGCCGCCGCCCGCTGCCGGGGCATCGGCGGGTGGGCCGGCGTTGGGCTGCGGCGCTGCGCTCGCCTGGCCACTGAAACTCTTTACCGCCTTGTAGGCAAGCAATCCCAACAGAGCCATGGTAATCGGCGACATGCCGCCACCAGAGCCACCGCGATTGCCACGCGGGCCGTTCTGCATGCCGTTGAGAACGTCGAGCAAACCCATGGTCGCCTCCCATTTGAGCCAGGTCAACAAAGCGAAGCTGGCCCAGTTGCGCGCCCCGGTCAATGGACCGGGAAAGCGATCTGATACATCGACAGCAACACTTCTATGACGATCAGGCCGATGATGTACCATTCCAGGCGCACGCCACGCTGGTCCTGCACCAGCTCGAGCACGATGCGGACCGTCTCGCCGACCAAAGTGAGCTTGCGATCGATCGCCCGGCTGCGTTCGAGCAGTTCGTATTCATCCTCCAGGCGTGCATAGAGCCGCTCCAGCTCCGGGCGGTCCCAAAGTATGTCCGGCTTGTCCTCGATCTCGACGCGGCCGACCATGCGATGCTGCGTCAGCAGAATATCGCCCATCTGCTGGATGAGCTGGCGGGCTTCGCGATCGACGCGACCCCGGCGCTTGATGCCCACCGCCAGCGGCTCGATGCGGTCGAAGGTGGCGGCGATCTGCGATTCGTGATGAGCCAGCACGGCGCTCTTGGACAAGGCATTGGCCACGATCTGCAGCCTTTCCGGCGACGCATCCTTGAGCGCAACACCGCCCAGCGGCTCTATCTGGTCGTCGGCGCCGGACTGCAGGTTGATTGCGACCTGCTCGATCTCCGGTGTTTCCAGGGGCTCGACGATGCGCGACCGCAGCGACCGCACGACCTCCTCTTCCTCGACGGCTGGCACCCTGAAGAACACCGCGACGCCATAACGGAAGAGGAAGACCAGGCCGTGCTGGCCGACCCGCAATGTGAGCGGCATCAGTGCAATCAGACCCTGATGCTCGAGGCCGCGCGTCTCCAGGCGCTGGCCGAGCAGAAGCGCGCGCAGCACGGGTCGGTCGGATGTACCCTGATTTGTCAGCATTTCGACCGGAAGATACAGGTCGGCGAGGCGCCGGCATAGGCGGTGGGAATCAGGGCCCGCGCGCTTCGGTGCCGAGGAAGTGGCCGAACGCCATCAAGGGCTCGATGCGGTCGCAGACCAGCTTCAAGGTGGCGAGCATCGGCACGGCGAGGATCGCGCCGGCAACGCCCCACATCCAGTACCAGAAGACCAGGGAGATGATCACCAGCACCGGGTTGAGGGTGAAGCGGCGTGCGAGCAGCATTGGCGTGATGCTTTCGCCTTCCATGACATGGATGGCGAGATAGAGCCCGGCCGGCAGGAAGGCGAGCCACAGCGACTCGAAGGTGAGCAGCCCTGCCAGCATGAAGATGCACACGCCGATCAATGGTCCGATGATCGGTGCGAAATTGAGCAGGAAGGCCAGCGCGCCCCACATGATCGGATCGCCGAGGCCGCAGAAATAGGCGGCGATGCCAGTCAGCAAGCCCACGGCGACGTTCATCAGGGTGATGGTCGCGAGATAGCCCGAGACCGTTTGCTGGATCTCGTTGGCGATCGTCACCGCCTGCTTCTTGTCGCTCATCGTCGGCAGGATTTCGATGATCCGCCGCAGGAAGAGATCGCCGGAGATCAGCAGGAAGAACAGCAGCAGCGCCGTGGTCAGCAGGCTAGTGACAATGGCCCGCGTGCCGCTGAACAGGAAAGAGCTGAGCGGCGTTCCCTTCACCGATACCGTCGGCGCCGACGGATCCGTGCTGATCTTCTCGACCACCTGCCCCGCTTGCTGGATCTTGTCGGTCATCTTGATGACATCGGCCAGGCGCGTCTGCAGCCTTGTCAGGCTCTCGGGCGCCTTGGCAAGCCAGGCCGATGTCGGCCCCGACAGAACAAAGACGGTGCCGAACAGAAAGCACAGGCCCGCGAGCACGATCAGCAAGGCCGCCAGGAACTTGGGGATGTAGAAACGCTCGAGAAATTCCATCACGGGGTGAAGCGTCATGCTGAGCATGAAAGCCACGATGATCGGGACGACCACCTCCCCCAGAAGATAGAGCGCGTAGAAGAACAGCAGGGTGAATATCCCGAGCAACAGCATCGCCTTGAGATCACCCGGCAGCGGCAGCTCCTGCCGCACCTCGGTCGCCGTGGCCTGGGTTTCAACGATCTGCGTACCGACGATCTGCGTACCGATCGCCTGCTGGTCGACGGCCTGGGCCTCAACCGCCTCGGCTCCAGACACCCTATCCTCCCATACGACGATCAGTGCCTGGAGCTTCGAAGGAAAGGTCGTGGTCGCCGTAGCGCCTGTCGTTCATGCGGTGCTCCCCTGGGATCACCGTCAACGCCGGCGGGCGCCAAATGTTCCGGGAGGCGGAAACAAACGACGCGTCTCTGCGCGGGCTGCCAGAAGATTTCGTCGCTGCTTGCACGGCTGCTGCACCGCCTATAGTCGTCGACACAAGAAACCACAACAGCAGGACAAGGCCCCTCATGATCATCGAACGCCGCACCCTTCTTATCAGTGGATTGGCGGCGCTGGCGGCGACGACCGCCCGGGCCGACACCTTTCCCTCCAAGCCGATCCGATTCATCGTGCCCTACGCTGCCGGCGGCAATGTCGATGTCACGGTGCGCCTGGTGGGCGAGGCGATGTCGCGCAAGCTCGGCCAGGCGATCGTCGTCGACAATCGTCCCGGCGCCGGCGGGCTGGTCGGCCAGGAAGCGACGGTCAATGCGCCGGCCGACGGCTACACCATCGTGTCGGCCGCCTTCGGTTCGCTCTACGTCTCGGCACTGATGGCGGGCAAGCCCTCAATGGTGCCGCTCTTCCAGCCGCTCAGCATGCTGTCGACCGTGCCGATGGTGGTGGTGGTGCCGGCCAACAGCCGTTTCGCCGATTGGCAGGCGTTGATGGCGGAGGCCCGCGCCAAGCCCGGCAGCGTGTCGCTCGGCCATGCCGGCAACGGCACGCCCAACCACACCGCGATCCTGCGCCTGCAGGTGGCCGACAAGGTCACCTTCGCCATCGTGCCCTACCGCGGTTCGGGTGTCGGGCTGAATGACGTGATGGCGGGCCAGATCGATGGCTATGTCGACCAGCTCACTTCGTCGATGCCCTACATCAAGTCCGGCAAGCTGCGCGCTTTGATGGTAGTGAGCGGCACCCGCGCGCCCGACCTGCCCGACGTGCCCTCGCTCAAGGATCTCGGCGAGCCGGTGTTCGACGGCGGCACGACGATCGGCGCCTTTGTCCGCATCGAGACGCCCAAGCCGATCGTAGCCACGCTCAACGCCGCCGTCATGGCGGCGCTGAACGACCCCGCGGTGCGGCAGCGCCTGACCGAATTGGGCGCCGTCGTCCGGCCCTCGACGCCGGAGGAATTCACCGCCGTCATGAAGAGCGACGAGGAAGCCATCGGCGAGCTGGCGAAGGCAGGCCTGCTGAAGCCGGAGTAGCAGCGATCCTGTTCTAGCCGGCGGAGGTTGCGTATTCCGCCGTCGCCGGCAGCGGCGGCAGGACGATGCGGAAGCGGGCGCCACCTTCCGGGCGGTTCTCGGCTGAGATCTCGCCGCCCATGCGGTTCACGATGTCGTAGCTGATCGACAGGCCGAGGCCGGTACCCTTGCCGACCGGCTTGGTGGTGAAGAAGGGCTCGAACAAGCGCGACAAGGCGGCGGTGGGAATACCGGGGCCGTCATCCTCGATCATGAGAACGCCGCCGCCGCTTACCGGATCGGCGGCGACGCGCAGCACGAGGTGACCGCGGATGCTCCCGTCCGACGGAGTCTCGCCGCTCAGGATCGCGTCGCGCGCGTTCAGCATCAGGTTGATCACGATCTGCTGCACGCGGTTGGCCTCGCCCAGCACCAGCGGCCCGGGGACCGCGAGGTCGAGCTTCACATTGATACGCGCCAGCTTGAGCTGCTCGCGCAACAAGTCGCCGCCGACTCGCGCGGCCTCGCTGAGGTCGAAAGGCTGCACGTTGTTGGTCGGCTTGCGCGCCACCGTGCGCAGGTCGCTGATGATGCCGGCGGCGCGCTCGGTCTGGGAGATGATGCGCTCGAGCTTCTGCCGGATGAAATCACCCAGTTCGCCGGCCAGCGCGGCCGCCTCCGGCATCTCGAGCTCCTCGTGCAGGGCATCGGCGGCAAGCCGGATCACGGCCAGCGGCTGGTTGATCTCGTGGGCGATGCCCGAGGCCATTTCGCCGAGATTGGAAAGGCGCGACGCGTCGAAAAGGCGGACCTCAGCCCGGCGGCGCTGTGTGTCGTCGACGCCGATCAGCACGACATAGCGCAGGCCGCCGGTATCGGCCTCCACCGGCGTGACGGTGAAGCGAAAGACATGTCGCCCGCCGTTGGCGGCGGCGACCCCGCACTCGAACTCGATCGGCTGCAGCCGTGTCCCACCGGCCTCGGAATTGCTCCCGATGCCGGCATGAGGCGCGACCGCAGCGTCCCTTTGCCACCGTTCGAGGACGGCCGCGTCGAAGCCGGAGAATCTCAGCTCGGTGTAGGACTTGCCGACGATCTCAGAGAGCATGAGGCCGTGCAGGTCGAGCACGGCCTGGTTGGCCATGACCACGCGTCCGTCGCGATTGAGCAGGATGATGGCCCCGCCCGTCGACTGGAACACCGAGTCGAGCCGCTCCATGCGGGTCTTCAATTCGGTGATGTCGGTGCGGATGAGGATGCGGCTGCCATCCGGCTGCAGGCCAACGGAGACCTGCCACCAATCGCCGTTGGCGCGTTGTGCCTCGAACACGCCACCCCGCTCGAATTGCCTCAAGCGCAGATCCATCCAGTCCTTCCAGTCACGTTCGGGGTCCTGGCCGCTGAAATGCCGGGCGGTGGCCCGCAGCATCTCGGTCCGCGTCTTGCCGATATAGGCGTCGAAATTCACCCACGGACTGCCCTCACGCGCGGCGCGGTTCGCCAGGATGAGCCGGTGCTTGCTGTCGAATTCGAGAAACTCAACCGGCACCGCGTCGAGCGCCGTCAGCAGGCGCTGGCGCAGCGCAGTCGCGACGTCGCGTTCCTGCCGCGCCACCGCGCGCTCGCGCACCGCCTGGCGTGTGCGCCGGGCCAGCAGCACGGAGAACAGGATGACCAGGAGGCAGACGATCAGCGCCGCCGCTATGATCACGAGCTGAGCGCCGCCTATCTTGCGATCCAGGACGCTCGAGTCGAGGCCGCCGGCGATGGTGAGCTGCCATTCGCCCATACGCTGCGCCCACAGGATGGTGGCGGACGACGTCGCCGAGGCGGCCTCCGCCTCGCCCCTCCGCACGCTGCCACTTTCTCTGTCCAACTCCGCGGCAGCGGTGGCGGTCTCGGGCCAGCGGACCCAGAGCTTGCCGTCGGAGCCGATCAACTCGACCGAATCCTGCGGCAGGAGGCCCATGTCGTCCCATACGCGTCCGAGTGCCTTCACGTCGAGGAAGGCCACGAGCACGCCCATCAGCTTGCCTTTCGCGTCGCGTACGGCGCGCGAAACCGGCAACAGTCGTTTGCCGGTCCTGAGGGCGATGATGGGGCGGCTGACAGTCGTGCCCTTGTCTTCGGACCCAAGCATGGAGCGGAAATATTCGCGATCCGTTATATCGGGCTGGTTGACCAGGATGCGGCTGCCCATGGCGCTGGCGAGAATCCGGCCGTCGGCGGCCGCGAAGAGGAACTCGGCAAGCAGGTGGGTCGGAAGCTGGCCGTTTGCGCCGAGGTCGGTGAAACGCTCGGCCGTGCCGGCCTTGGTGATCTCGGCGCTGGCATAGCGCATTGCGCGATCGATCGTGGTGAGCGTTGCGGTGAGCTGATAGGCCACCGTCTTGGTCATCCGCACCGCATGCTCTTCGGCCGACGCCTGCGCGAGGTCGTCGTTCTCATGCAGGATCAGCACGGTGAAGACCACGATCGACAGCACGATTCCCGCGCCGACCAGGCCGATCGTGCGACTGCCTCTCGCCTGGCCTATGAGCCTGCGCAGAAAACTTCTGAACGCCAGGAAACTTCTAAACGTCATGAAACCTTATCTGGCGGGCTGGGCGGGGCGGACGTTACTGCAGGAACGGTCCCTCCTGGAACCGCTGCTGTGGGAAGACCATATGGTCCAGTATCGCATATTCCGCCAGCGGGGGGCGCGGGCCTACCAGCAAGGCCGGCCACATGTAACCGGTGGCGGACGGCGCTCGGCGGGGGATATAAAGCCGTGTGGTGCCGTTTACCGGCGGCGCCTTTCGGGGGAGACTAGAATGAGTACCGTTTCGCGTGGCCTCGCCGGCGCCACCTGTGCCCTGGTCCTGGGCCTGTCATTTTCCGCCTCGGCCGACGATTTCATGCAGGAATGCATGTCCGCCACGCCGGGCGATGCGCAGAAGACCTGCACTTGCATGTCCGGGCAGATTTCCGGCGCCGACCGCGCCGACGCCATTACCGGCCTGCGCAAGACGCACGTCCAGGCCAACGGCGACGCGCCCGATCCCGCGACGCTCACGCCGCAGGAACTCAAGGGCCTTCAAGTCGTGGTCGTGGCCCAGGCCAACTGCGAATAGCCGCGCGCGCGGCGCGGCCCTTCCCCCCGGAGCGCATTGGTGAGACGGAGGCATCTTCTGGCGGCGACCGGCGCCCTCGGAACCAGCCTGGCAGCACGGTCTTCCGCCGCGCCACGGCCGGTCTTCCTGGAATATAGCCAGGAGCAGCTCGACATCGCCTACGATCAATCCTTCTGGGCGCCGCAGATGACGGAGCTGGAGGCGCATGACGGCGCCGCGAGCGCGGCGGTGCGCCAGACGATGCCGCCGCGCACGCAGCAATACGGCCTCGACGCCCAGGACCTCATCGACATCTTCACACCGCCTTCCGCTGCCCCGTCCGGTGCGCCGGGCGCGCCCGTCCTGGTTTTCATTCACGGCGGCGCCTGGACGCGCAACACCCGGCAGGACGCCTCCTTTGCCGCCCCGACCCTGGTCGGGCGCGGTGCGGCCTATCTGGCGCCCGACTTCGGGAGCCTGAAGACCCTGCGGCTGCCCGACATGGTGGAAAAATGCCGGCACGCGCTGGAATGGACGGTGCGCAACGCCGCGAGCTTCGGCGGCGATCCCGCAAAGATCTTCCTCGCCGGCCACTCGTCCGGCGCGCATCTCGCGGCTTGCGTGCTCATCACCGACTGGAAGAGCCACGGGCTGCCGGCCGACGCGATCAAGGGTGCCCTGCTGATGAGCGGCATGTACGACCTCTATCCGGTTCTGCTCTCCTCACGTGGCAGCTTCCTCCACGTCACCGCGGAGGAGCAGGCCGCGTTCAGCCCGATGCGCCATCTCGACAAGATCGCCTGTCCAGTCGCGATCAGCTTGGCCGACGAAGACAGTCCGGAGTTCAAGCGCCAGTCGGCGGTCTTCGCCGATGCCCTCCAGGGCATGGGCCGCCTCGCCAGCCGCACGGTGGTGTTCAACGCCAACCACTTCCAGGAAAACGACAAGCTCGGCCAAGTCGACAGCGAGGTGAGCCGCGCGCTGTTTTCGCTGATGGGATTATAGGAAGCGGCGAATCGGCAGCACAACCTATGGTTTACATAGAAACGCTGCTTGCGTCACACAACGATCCAGCAGTGGCCATAGAGCTGCGGGATCGCATGCCCCCGGCAGATCGCATACTTCTGGCCCGCCACTTCGATGTCGGCGCTGTTGACATCGACGCGCCGCACCCTGCCCCTTAGCTGTGTGCCGGCGATCTGGATATTCAGATGCATACCCAGGACAATGGGGTCTTGATCGGTACCGACGAAGTGAAGTTGTACGCCCGGTTTCAACTGCTGCTCGCCGTTCACGATGACCTGCATGCAACACGCTCCAGCAATCCGATGGCATCCCGCCGCGATGCCGCGGCTGATCTACACCACCCTCGGTTGGTTTGCCAGCGCGTTTAGCGTCCGGTCGCTAGGCGCCAAATCGAGGCAAACTCGAGACCCATCGCAGCGCGCCGCGGCGCCGGCTCCCTGGCCGGCGCCGAGTCCGATCCTAGATCCTTGCCGGGCAGACCTTCGTCTCCGGCGGACAGACGCAGTACGGTATGCCCCGCGTCTTGCCCGAAGGATTGAGGCAGACCAACGGAAAGAACAGGATGTATTCCGTGCCGCCCTCCACGCCGTTGCGGACATGGACACGATAGACCCGGGCCCGCCGGTCGACGCTCTGGTTCCAGTGGCTGGTGCGCGCGAAGACGCCGGTCTCCCGCTTGTCCCGACCGAACATCGTCCAGTCGAAGGCGTAATCTTTCGGAATCACGTCCGTCGTATAGTTGATACCCTCGGTACGGTTTGCCGCTTCGTTGGCCTTGTCCTCTTCGATCATCTTGAGGAACGTCGCCTGGACTTCAGCCGGAAAGCCCGACCTTGCGATCGCCGCCTGCCGTGTTCCGGTGTAGGGGTCGCCGCCGGCATTCGTCCATTCGAAGGCGCTCACCGAAAGCCAGAGCGCTCCTAGAAGCGCGACACTCAACAACTTTTTCATCGTTGGCTCTCCTCAAACTCAACTTATGATGCCGGCTTGGTCGGTGTTGCCGGCGCTGGCGGCCGTTGTCCGGCATCCCTGGCGACGATCGCGTTCATGCGGATGTGGGTGTAGCTGCGATTGCCCATGATCCGGCGAATGTCGCCCGGCGGTGTGCAGTCCAAATTCTCGCGGCCGGCGTATTTGCCCCCCACGATGTAAGGCAACTCCGTCAGGTGATATCCTTGGCCGGGCAGCAGCTCGTAGCAGACGACGGGATCGGCCCCCGTCCATGCCGACCGATCGACGAGGAAAAAGGCCGTCGGCGGATAGCTGCCGCCGATCTCGAAAGTCGTGCCTTCGGCAAAGGGCACCGTTCCGACAGGCCGCCCGGACTGCTGCAGCGTCACCTGCGTCCCCGGCTTGACGCCCGTGACTTCGACCAGCCTGAATTTCAGCGGCGGGCCCTTGTACAACTCGACGCCGGTTTCCCGGTCGGTGGTCGCCGTCATCAGCTTTTGGCCGTATTCCTGCGGGGGCAGGAAGTTGATGACATTGTCGGTGCCGAGGCTCTTCTCGTAGGCCACAGCCAGCCAGCCATAATCGCCGGCCTGCGATCCGTTGCTGGTGCCGGACATGCTGGAGCACGCCCCGAGGCCGAGAAGGGCAAAGGAAAGCAGAAAGGGCATCAAAGACGCGGGGCGCATCTGTTAAACTCCCGTCACCGGCCCGGGCAGGAACCCGTATGGCCTTCCGTGGCTATCTTGATTCAGAGATATTGACTTCCTATTACAGAGATATTCCACGGAATGCTAGTCGAAAGTTGCATAATTCCTGACGTGATAAATTTTACGTGAGCTGCGCGGCATTTTAGCCACGGATTCGGCGTCGCTCGATCCGGCGCCCCAATCAGGACTTTGATGGCGATCAGCTGGCGGCTGTTGTCAGTTGCTCGATCCGCTCCGCGCGGCGTGGATCAGCACCGGCGTCGATTTGTAGGACGGCGTTCCGGATTTTACATCGTAGTGATCGAGGTCGATCAGGACGTTGGCCTCGGGATAGTAGGCCGCGACCGAACCCTCGGCGATGTCATGCGCGACCGCTGTCAGGTTGCGCATCACGCGCCCCGGGGTGGCGGCGATATCGACGCGATCGCCATGCTTCAGTCCGCGCTGGGCGAGATCGCGTTCATTTACGAAGACGATGTCACGCCGGCCGGTGATGCCGCGATAACGGTCGTTCAGGCCGTAGAGCGTCGTGTTGTATTGGTCGTGGCTGCGGATCGTCGTGAGCAACAGGGCCGCGTCATCCGCCGGCGGATCTTCCTGCAGTCCTGGATAAACGAGGAAATTGGCCTTCTTGCCAGGCGTGCGCCACTCGCGCTCGGAGGCGGCGACATACAGGCGAAACCCGCCCGGCGTGGCGATGCGCAGGTTGAAGTCTTCGAACTCCGGAAACACCGCCTCGATGGCATCGCGGATCCGGGCGTAATCGCCCACCAGTTCCGCCCAGTTCACGCGCGTCCGGGGCAGGGCGGAACTGGTGGGCGATTATACAATGGCCGGCTCCGACTTGAGATGCTCCGACGCGGGCTTCAGGCCGCCCTGCGAGGCATGAACCATCGACATCGAATCTTCGACCGTCACGCATTGTGGGCCACTCGCCTGGACGTCGAGTTCGGTGCGCCCGAGGCATGGCAGGATGAACGATTGCCGGGCAAGCAGCAGATGCGAGCGATTGAGCTTGGTGGCGACATGGACCGCGAGGTCGAGCTTGCGCATGGCCTTGAAGGTGACCTCCGGATCGGACATGGCGACGGCGAGGTTGCCGCCCATGCAGACCAGCGCCTTGGCGCGCCCGTCGCGGATCGCCTTGACCGCGTCGATGGAGTTGTGGCCCTTGTGGCGCGGCGGCTCGAAGCCGAAGACGCGGGCGATGCCGTCGAGCAGCGCCGCGTTGGGCACTTCCGTGATGCCGACGGTGCGGTCGCCCTGGACGTTGGAATGACCGCGCAACGGCGAAATGCCGGCGCCCGGCTTGCCGATATTGCCACGCAGCAGCAGCAAATTGGCGATCTGCTGCACATTGCCCGTGCCGTGGCGGTGCTGGGTGATGCCCATGCCGTAGTTGATGATGACGCGCTCCGCCTTGGCGTAGAGGGCGCCGACCGCTTCGATGTCGGCGCGCGACACACCCGACGCCTTCTCGATCACCTCCCACGACGTTGCCGCGAGATCCGCCAGCAGCGCTTCGACGCCGATCGTGTGGGTGGTGATGAAATGACGGTCGAGAACGCCCGGACCGCCCTCGGCAAGGCTGCGGGCGTCGAGCGCCACCAGCGCCTTCATCATGCCCTTCAGGAAGGCGACGTCGCCCCCGACCTTCACCCGATAGTAGGACGAAGCGATCGGCGTCGAGCCCAGCGTCAGCATCTCGACCGGGCTCTGCGGCGCCGTGAAACGCTCCAGCCCACGCTCGCGCAGCGGGTTGATGGCGACGATCGGCGCACCGCGCAGCGAGGCCGCCCGCAGGGTCGTCAGCATGCGCGGATGATTGGTGCCGGGATTGTGCCCGATGCAGAAGATCGCATCGCTATGATCGAAATCCTCCAGCGTCACCGTGCCCTTGCCGACGCCGATCGATTCCGGCAAGCCGACGCTGGTGGCCTCGTGGCACATGTTCGAGCAATCGGGAAAATTGTTCGTGCCGAACTCGCGGCCGAACAATTGATAGAGGAACGCCGCCTCGTTGGACGTACGGCCCGAGGTGTAGAGCTCCAGCATGTCCGGATTGGGCAGCGCCTGCAGTGCCACCCCAATGCGCAGCATCGCTTCTTCCCAGGAAATCGGCAGGTAACGATCCGAGGCAGCGTCATAGGCCATGGGATGGGTGAGGCGGCCTTCGTTCTCGAGGTCGTAGTCCGACCACTGCCAGAGCTTGCTCACGGTGTGCGCGGCGAAGAAGTCGGGCGTCGTGCGCTTGGCCGTGGCCTCCCAGGAAACGGCCTTGGCGCCGTTCTCGCAAAACTCGAAGGAAGACGTGTGCTTGGGATCGGGCCAGGCGCAGCCTGGGCAATCGAAGCCCTGCGGCTGGTTCATGGAGAGAAGGCCATGGCCCTCACGGACGGGCGCCATCTGCCCGCGCACGGCCTCGGCGACTGCCTTCAGCGCCCCCCACCCTCCCGCAGGCCCGTCATAGTCGCCGACACCCGGCACTTCCTGGTCCTTGCTCATGGAACCCTCCTCGAGAGAAAGCCTGGCGTTGTACCATAATCGAATAGCGCCTTCTCCTCGGCGCGGCCACTACGAGAAGAACACCGCCGGCATCCCCGACCCCGGGTCGAAATAAACCGCGCCGATTCAGGGCGCTGGAATCGCGGCCCGCTGCGTACCTCCTGCGACAATGGATTTTTGCAGGAGACGGTTCATGAAACGCATTCTCGCCGCTGCCGCGCTGCTTCCCCTGCTGACGCTCGGCGCCTGCGGCGACACGATGGGCGACCGCGCGCTCTCCGGCGGCGGCATCGGAGCGGGCGCCGGCCTGCTTGCAGGCCTGGCGTTCCATCGACCGGTGGAAGGCGCCCTGCTGGGCGGTCTCGTCGGCGCCGGCGTCGGCGCCGTCACGACCCGCGATCAGGTCAATATGGGCCAGCCGGTCTGGCGGCAGAACAACCAGAATTACAATCAGAACCAGGGCTACAATCAGAACTCCAACTACAATCAGAATTACCAGGGCCAGAATTACCAGGGCCAGAACTACCAGAACTGACCTGGCTTCTAGGCCAGG
>Ga0193716_1000902_pt1 | contig 17629 bp, 14 predicted proteins | sample U2c1metaG_FD_145901 | JGI IMG/M metagenome (GOLD analysis project Ga0193716, IMG submission 145901) | Soil microbial communities from a riparian zone of the East river system, Colorado, United States - U2c1 | ecosystem: Environmental > Terrestrial > Soil > Riparian zone | place: USA: East River...
ATCCCATGCTCTGCGAGCTGTCGATCAGCACAGTCAGCGGCCGGCGCAGTTTGCTCACGCTCTTATCGATCAGCGCCGGACCCAGCAAAAAGAAGATCAAACCAATGTACACCACGGCGCGGAGGAACGTCAGCACGCCGCTCTGGCCCAGAGATAGACGTTTTTTCAAACCGAGAAACTGGACAGCGAGGAGTGCCGCGGTGGCGAGCGCGACGGCGCCGACCAGCCACCAGGGTAAGCTGCCGATGAGATAAAGTTCCTGCATGGTTTATTTCGTCAGGCGCTTGCGGATGAACGGAACGTGAATCAAGTCGTCTTTGTAGTTTTCGGTCATGGCATAGAGAATCAGATTGATGCCCAAATGAAACGCGTCGCGGCGCTGCGGTTCGCCGCCGGGCGTGCAGGCGTTGGTCCACTTGCCGACCTGATCCCGCTCCCAGGCGCCACCGAGATCGTTTTGGCAATAGATGACCGGCGTCGAGTTGCCGATGCCAATGCCTTCGAGTGTGGGGCTGACCATTCGCACGCCGCCGATGCCGCGCATGAGATAATAACTGCGCAGCGCGGCATGTCCCGCCGGCAGGCGCTTGAACTCGTTGCCGGGAAACACCCGCTGCATTTCCCGGCGCACGGCTTTGTCAAAACCGTAGCCCTGTTGGCCGAGCGCATCGTCGATCAGCATAAAGCCGCCATAGGAAAGAAACCGCCGCAGGATCTCGATTTCATCGCTGCTGAACGGCTCAAATTCATACTTCCCTGTGAGATATAGAAAAGGAGTGTTGAATAGATCGCGATCGGTCAAGTTAACTTCACGGCGCGCCGGGTCGGCTTCGACGCTGGTGCGCACCATCAGCTCTTCCATCAGCGGGGTTACCGCAAGCGGATGAGGATTCCACTCACCGCCGCGATATTTGACCTGGGCAAAAACAAACTGCAGGCGGCGATTGTCGCTCGGCTGGGCGGCGCGCCCGAGGGTCGGCGCCAAGGTCGCGCCAAGCAGCGCTTGAGAAGCGATGCGAATGAATTTGCGGCGATTCATATGCAATTCAAAGTTAAAAATTAAAAGTTAAAAACGATGACGGGACAGAATCTTTTTAATTTTGCCTTTTTAATTTTTCATTCTTTAAAATCGTTGTCCCAGCCAACCTTCCACGAGCAAGGTTACAATGAGCAAAGCCATCAAGGGAAGCGCGAGGTCGGTGCGTTTGCCGCCTTCTTTGAGCGCGTCGGCGGCGATGACCTCGGCGCGAATCGGTGTCAGCTTAGTTTGTAGCTCGCGCTCGCTGATCGGGTCGAGGCGCGATTCGAGGAACGGCGAGTTGACGGCGTAGATCTGCGGCACGCCGGCGTCGCCGCCCGGCGGTAAAACCAAGCGATAGATCCCGGCGCGCTCGTTGCCGTCAATGGCCGCCATGGCGCGGTCTTTCGCCGCAACGATGGCTGCGTCGGCGTTCTGTTTGTCGGGTTTGGTGATGCGCAAGCTTTTACCGACATAACTCGGCGGCAGCGTGATCTCCTTAGTCGCGCCGACCGCGATACCGCCGTCTAAGCTGCCGCGCTTGCCGCCGGCGATATACTGAGTGAGCGACTGAATCAACGGCAAGTAAACCGTTTTCACCGGCAGGTCGGTCCAATCGCGATCGGCCGTGGTTGCCATAAACAGGACTTTTCCCGCGCCCATCTTTTGTTCCAGCAAAAGCGGATCGCCATTCGCAAGCGAGATCAAGACTGATTTTCCGGCGGCGTTAGCGCGCGTGTAACCCCATACCCGCGCCGACTTGAGCGATTCCAACAAGATGGGATCGCTAAGCATCTGTATGGCCGGATGTGCCGGGTCGAATTTCTCAATCTTGTCGCCGTTGGCTTCAGGGCCGAGTTTTTTATCGCGCAGTTCGCCCGGCAGGGCTTGGGCGAGTTTCTGGTTATAGTTCTCTGCCTGAAATTTATCGCCGCCGAAAATCAACAAGCCACCGCCCGCACGTAGGTAACCCTGCAGCCCAGCGACAAATGCATCCGGCAATGTCGCGACATTGCACAGAATGATCACTTGATAATTGTCGAGCGCTGCGCCGTTAAGCGCATCGGTGAGAATGACCGTCGGGAGAAACAGCGATGAATCACGGTCGCCCGCGGGATTGAGCGCCCGGCTGACAAAAAAAGACTCGCTCTGGACGAGCGATGTTTGCGGATCGCCGTCGACGATCAACACTTTGAGCTTGTCTTGCGCGTCGAGGGCGAAGTTGGCGATATTATTTCCGGCAAAGCCGTCCTTCTTCAAGGTGATTTGGCCGCTATGGCTACCCGACTGGGTCAGACGGGCTTGGAAACTCACCGCGCTTTCACCGCGCGGCCCTACGGTCGTGAGCTTTTGTTCTTTGCTCTGTCCATCGATGCTCAACTGAACCAACAGGTCTTTGATTTCGCTGTCGCCGAAGTTGGCAACCGCCGCTTCGATCTGGATCGGCAGGTTCACGCCAACGCCCTGGCTCGCGAGGCGAACTTCTTTGACGGCGCCGTTGAGGGGTGGCGGTTTAGCGCCGACACGGATCAGTTTGAAGGGAATCGACGGATCGATCTGCTTCAATGCGCTGACCGAGAACTGATCCCAGCCGGTGAGCGCCATATCGGTGACCAGGCGAATTTCCTTTTGGCCCGCCGGCTGATTCAAAAGCTCGTAGGCCTTGCTCAGGGCAACCGGCAGATTTGCCGTGCCGTCGGCGACCTCGATACCGTCGAGCTCTTTGAGCAGCACGTCCTTTTGACCCTTGAGGCGAAAGACATCTTTCTCGGAGATATTTGTCGGAATAAGCGCGGCGCGATCGTTATCGTTGAGTGCCGAGAGCAAAAGTCGCGCGGCTTCCTTGGCTTGTTTGAAGCCGTTGCCGTCGCCGCTCCAGCGCATGCTCAGCGAATTGTCCAGGAGCACTACCAGCGCCACCGGTCCGCCGCCGGCAAATAGGCCGGCGCCGGTTTGAAAGATCGGATTGGCAAGCAGCAGCGCGAGGAAAATCACCGCGAGAGTTCTCAACGCCAAGAGCAACCAATGGCGCAAGCGATAACTGCGCGAGATGCGCTTCTGTGACAACAGAATGAAACGCACGGCGGGAAAACGAATTCGTTTCAAGCGGCGGCGATTCAACAAATGAATCAAGATCGGCAGCGATGCTGCGGCAAGTCCGAAAAGAAACAGCGGGTAGAGAAAAAACACCGACATGGACGGATCAACCCCTCCAGCTCAAATAGCTTGCCAAGGCCTGATCCAACGGAGTGGCGGTCGAGATCTGCTGGTAGTCGATGGCGTTGTCGTGGCATTGCTTGCGCATGTCGCTAATAAATTCCTGCACAACCTGCTGGTAAGTGCTGCGAATTGCCCGCGGATCGGCAACCACGTTGATGTTCGCGGCTTCGAGATCCTCGAACAAAATATTGCCGTCGAAGGGAAGATCAAGCTCGGCCGGGTCGAGCAGGTGAAAGACGATAACGTCGTTGCCCTTGAAGCGAAACTGGCGCAGGCCTTTGAGCACCAGCTCGGGGTCATCGAGCAAGTCAGACACCAAGACGATCAAACCGCGGCGCTTGATCTGGCCGGCGAGCTCGTCGAGAATTTTGCCGACGTTGGTTTCGCCGGCGGGGCCGCGGTTTTCCAACGCATGGAGGATTTGCAGAAAATAGTCGCGCTTGGCGCGCGGCGGCACGAAGGATTCGACGCGGTCGGAAAATGTCACGACACCAGCGGCATCTTGCTGTTTGAGAATGAGATAAGCGAGAGACGCGGTTAAAGTGCAGCCGTAGTCGAATTTGGTTATGCCGTCGGAAGCGTAGTTCATCGAGGCACTGGCGTCGAGCAAGAGATAAGCGCGCAGATTGGTTTCGTCTTCGTACTCTTTGATGAAGTAACGGTCGAATTTGCCGAACGCCTTCCAGTCGATGCGGCGGATTTCATCGCCCGGCGTATACTCGCGGTGCTCTTCGAACTCGACACTAAAGCCTTTGGCGCGGCTCTTGTGCACGCCGGACAGCAGTCCCTCAACGACCCAGCGGGCGCGCAGTGAAAGGTTGGCGATCCCCGCGAGCACTTTGGGGTCAAAATAATTTTTGTCGTTTGCTGCCATGTTTGGAGATTATTTGGCCGAGGATGGAAGATCGAGAATCGATGATGGCTGTGTTCTATCCTCCATCTTCCATTCTCAATCCTCTCTTCTCTTCGTGATCACCGTCTCACTCCCTACCACCCCTATCCGCCGGAATCTAGCCGCGTCACCGGCCTGCGTCACGACGGCTGATGTCCGCACGTTCGCGGCTCGATAAAAATAAAATTGCAAGGAGATTTTGCAGATTCCAGATTTCATTGTCATGGAAAACTTGGAATCCGCAAAGCGGATTTACCGTGCGGTTTTGCCGTCGGTTGCGGGTTTCACGTCTTTGAGCAGGCGGTTGATAATGTCGAGCGCGCTCAAACCTTCGCCCTGGGCTTTGAAATTGGGGACGATGCGATGGCGTAGCACCGACGGCGCGAGGGCCTGAATGTCTTCGACGGACACCGCGTAACGGCCCTGCATAATCGTGCGCGCCTTGGCGCCGAGGATCAAATACTGCGACGCGCGTGGACCGGCGCCCCATTCGACATAGTCCTTCACGTATTGTGAAGCGCTGGGACTTTGCGGCCGCGAGCTCTGCGCCAGCGCCACCGCGTAAGAGATCACGAAGTGGGAGACCGGCACTTTGCGCACCAGTTCCTGGTAGCGCAAGATGGCCGCGGCATCCATGACTTTTTTCGGGGCCGGTTTCTGGTTTGAAGTCGTCTGCGTGACGATCTGCACTTCGTCGTCGAAATCCGGGTAGCGGATTTCAATGTTGAGCATGAAGCGGTCGAGTTGCGCTTCCGGCAGGGGATAAGTTCCTTCCTGCTCGATCGGGTTCTGCGTGGCGAGCACGAAAAACGGCAAATCGAGCGGATAGGTTCGCCCGCCCGCCGTCACTTTGTACTCTTGCATCGATTGCAACAACGCCGCCTGAGTCTTAGGCGGCGTGCGGTTGATCTCGTCCGCCAATAAAATATTCGTGAAGATCGGTCCTTCGAGAAATTGAAAGGCTCTTTTGCCGGTAGTGCTGTCGTCCTGCAAAATGTCCGTGCCGGTGATATCGGACGGCATCAGATCGGGTGTGAACTGAATCCGGTTGAAGTCGAGATGTAAAATTTCCGCGAGCGTGCTGATCAGCAGGGTCTTTGCCAGCCCCGGCACGCCAACCAAGAGACAATGACCTCGGGCAAACAGCGCGATCAACACCTCCTCGATCACTTCGTCTTGGCCGACGATGACCTTACGGATCTCGCCCAGCATGGTGTCGCGCCTGCTGGCAAATTCTTCGATCTCGGTGATCTCGTGCTGCTGAATCTCCGTTGCTTCCATGGGTTTTCCTCTTTTTGTTCCGCTTATTTGCCAGTGACGAGTTTATCCAAGGTCAGTTTAGCTTGCTGGGCCTTTTCTGGTTCACCGAGCGCGTTGTAAGCATCGCCAAGCAAGCGGTAGATCAGCGGGTTGAATGGATTGATCTGGATGGCTTCTTCCAGCACGGTACGGGCGTCCTTGAAATTCTTCGTTGCGTGATAGGCGCGGCCCAATTGAACATAGGCGTTGACGTTGTCGGGATCGACGTCGAGGGACTTCTTGAACAGCCCCAGCGCTTCGTCCGGGCGGTTCATTTCGATCATCACCCGGCCAAGCTTGTTGAGAATGACGGGCGAGTGCGGGCTGACCTGCAAGGCGCGCTGATACTCGCTGGCGGCGGCGACGCCGCGGCCTTTGGCGAGCAGTTGATCGGCCAAACGCGTACGGTTGCGCGCTACCGCCGACTGAATCTCGCGCAGTTCGACGACTTCTTCGTCTTCCTTTTGATCTTTTTTGACCTTGAATCTACGCACCCGGCTGCCTTCGACCTGCTTCAGCCCTTTGGCCTTGAGGAAGGCTTTCCAACGCGATTCGAAGTCGTCAATGGAAAGGCCGTAGACACTTTCGATCGCTTCCGGTGTCGGCTTGTTATTGAGTGTCGCCAGTAATTCGCGCATACCGGCGCGGCCTTTACTTTGATTGATAAAATCGACGGCCGAGGCGGCCTCGGCATAGGCTAGCTGCACTTGCTCCGGGGTGTCGAGATGGATGAGCGAGGGCTCCATCTTTTTGAATCCGACGAACTGGTTTTTCTCGAGAGCTTGCACCAGCAAAGTCTGGTTCGCCGGGGTCAAATAATCTTCGGCGGCGTCTTTCGGCGGCTCCGGTTTGCGCCAGCGGGTCTCGTAAAAACGTGCCATTCCCTCGTGCAGCCAGATCGGCGCCTGGTTGTTCGTCAGGCCGACGATCGCGTAGTGCTGGTATTCATGGCTCAGCGAATCCAGCCAGCGGTAGCCGAAGCTCAACGAGCGCGGCGAGATGATCATCAGCTTGTTGAACTTACAGATCCCGACGGCACCGGTCTCTTCGATGTCACGCAGCGATAAAGTCGAGATAGCGTTGAAGCTGGTTGCGTCCGGGGCGATTTCGACACGTACTTTTTCTTTCGGATAGAAGCCCAACTCAGCACCGGTGTTCGCGTAGCTTTTTTCCAGCGCGTCGAGCGCAAGGCTGGCGAGAATGCCGTCGCGTTTGTCGTCGGCGAACAGGATAAAATGGGCGCTTTCATAGCGCTTCAACGACTTATGCACATCGACGGTCAGTTGGGTGAGCAGTTTCAATGCCTGGCGCCGCTGGTCTTTTGAATCGATGGCGAGAGCGCGATCGAAACTTGTCAAAGCTTCGGTGTAGCGGCCCTGGTAAAATTTGACCCGGCCGTCGAACTCCAGCGCGGCGGCGGATTTCGGATCTTCCTTGACGGACTTGGCGGCGAGCGCCTCGGCCTGGTCAGTATGCCAGGCATCCAATAGCTCTTCGCCGGGTTTGAACTTGGGATCGACTTCGGCGGCGCGCGTAGGGACCGCGAACAAGAGAAACAGAAGAGCGGAGACGAGCGAGATTCGGTATTTCAAGACAGGATCACTCGGACAAATTTTTGAAATAGCGCTCGATCTGCTCTTTCATCTGCGGTGGAACGCCTTGTTTGAGGGAGTCGAGGATTTCTTCGCGAAAATTGCGCGGCGCCTTATATTCGTCTTTGCCAGGCAGGCGGAATTTTTCGGTATCCAAACCGGTGAAGCCGTTTTCGATGTCGAACTGGGGAAATTGCGGCATGCCCGGCAACGGCACCATCAACCCACCGGGCATGAAACGGCCGCCCTGGCGGAACAACCGGGTGATTGGCATGTTGCCGAGTTGGCCACGCTGCGCCATCTGTTGCATGGCCGATTGCATCTGTTGTTGCGACTGCGAGAGTCGGTCCAGAGCCGTGCGCTCGGGCGGCACCGCGCCGCGGGAATCCAACTGACCGAGCCGGTTATGCGCATTGCCCATGGCGCTACCGGCTTCACCGATGCCCTGAACGATCTTTGGGTCGAGTTGCGGAAACAGCTGAAACAACGATTCCAGCTTCTCGTGTAAATCTTCGGTGCGCTCTTTGAGCACGTCCTGACGGTGCGCCAGATCGCGCAAGGCGCGCTTGTCCATGTCCTTGAGCGCTTGCGCCGGTTGATTTAATAGGGCGTCAAGATCGGACTTGATGTCGTTGAGGCTCTTCTCGGCGCGCTGCGCCTTCGGCTCCTGAACCGGGCTACGCTTTTTCGCCAGCTCCTTGCGCGCGTAGCCGTCGCCTTCGCCATAGCCGGGAAAATCTTTGTTACTCAACTTGGCAATGAGATTTTTGAGCAGCGAATTCATCGTTGCGTCGTCCATGTTGGTGAGCAAGCTCGGGTCATCCGGTCCTTCCCGGTCGGGAAATACTTCGGTCAATTTGCCGAGTTCGGCGATGGCTTTTTGCAGAAACTGATCGAGTTTGCTCTTCAGCCCGGCATCGCGCTGGGTCAAGGCGGAATTGTTGATGCCTTCGGTTTTGGCCAAAATTTCCTGCTGCTCTTGAGCGATCTCCTGAAGCTCGCTCGACTGGCGCTGCATTTCGCCCTGCATGCGGCCCATGCTGGAATTCATCGCCGAACGCTGAGCGTTCTGCAACGACGCAACCATTTGCGCCATTTGATTGAACAAATCACGCGCCATTTGGCGTGCCCCTTCGATATCGCCCTGAGCGAGCTTTTTGCGGATCTCCTCGAGCGCACGGAACATGTCATTGAAACCGAGCCCCTGCATGTTTTCGGCGTTCATAAAGTCGTCCGGCATCTGTTGCGCCAGTTGAGACAACGCTTGTTGCAGATCTGCCAGCGTTTTCGCCAGCTCCGAGATCTGCTTCATGATCGCGTCGAGGTTCTTGTCGCCGCTACTGAGCTTGTCGAGAGACTCCATCAGGCGCTCTTGGCTGCGCGCTAAATCTTGCGCCTTGGAAGCCAACTCTTGGGCCTTCAGCCGGTTGCCCATGTCTTCCGATAACAAAGACATGCGCTCCAACTCGGCGGCGATCTGGTCGTGGCTCTTGAGCTTGTCTTCGTCGTTGGTTGCTTGTTGCTGCTTTTTGAGCAGATCGTCCTTGGTGAATTCGAGATTGCGCTTGAGCGCTTCAAGATCGGACCAGGTGGCAAAATCCGACATGCGGTCCTGCTCGCTGCGGCGCATGATCTCTTCGGTCTGTTTGAGCGCGTCGGCGAGCTTCTGGTCGAATTTGTTGTCTAGCTCTTTGGACTGTGTCGTCGGCTTTTCGTCGGGCGCAGGCTTTTCGAGATGGTCCGCCAGAAGGTCGACCATGCGTTGATTCAAATCACGGATCATGTCGGCGACTTGTTGATGCTCGCCCTTGAGATTTTTAAGCTTCAACCGCACCGAGCGAGACGTGCCGATTTTGGGCCCGGAGATCGTGTCGTTGTCGAAGACCTGAAGAAAAAACACCGCCTCTTCGGCATCGCGGAGCGCCAGTTTGCCGAGATCCCATTTAAACTGATCGCGCACAATCAGTTTCTTGACGTCGTCTTTTTGCAACGTTAGCTTTTCTTCGCGATCACCGATTTTGGTGATGAGAGTCACTTCGGCGATGCCGAAGTCGTCACGCGCGCTGTATTCCAGCGAAAGAATCTCATCGCCGTTGATTTCCAAATCTTCCGTCGGGCGCAGTAGGTCGACGGTGGGGAATCCATCCGGTTTGACGCGCAGTTCGTAGGTAATCGGCGAATTTTTGAAACCGTGGACGTCTTCCACTTCGATTCGATAGGTCTGGGATTGGAACAGCACGAGGTTTGCCTGAAGCTTGCGGCCGTCAATTTTTAACGGAACCTTCTTGCCGTCGTTCATGACGATCTCCGCTTTAACGACCGCTTTGGTGGCGACGGCGTCGAGCCGCAGGCTCGAGCCTTTAAGCCCCTCGATATTTCCTTCCGGAGCGGCTACCGAAGCCAGTCCCGTATAAGCGGGCGGATAAAGTAATAGCTGGACGTTGGCGATTTCCGGCGGATCGACGGCTTCGGCGGTGAATGTCGGCGAAGTAAATTGCCCCGTGGCGACGCGATAGCGCAGGTTTTTTTCCAAGCGCGCGATCTTGGTGGTGAATTTTCCTGCGCCCAGACTTTCCATAGCGATTTTGTCCGCATTGACCGGTTCGCCGCGCTCATTGGTCCCGGTCCAGGTGAGCAGCTCCAACGAGGTTGGAATAGCGCCCGCTGCGGCCGCTTGGATCGTTACCGGCGCGCCACGCACGACACGCAACCCTTTGGGCTCGACCTCGATCGTCGTCTGGGTCGGCGGCAAATAGTCCAACGGCCGGGTCAACATGCCGATCGTGTTATTGACCCAGGACGGATTGAAAAGCACCATCGCTAAGACCGGGAAAAAAATCAGGGCGAGCAAACGACCGCCGGATTTTAATTGCCGAGTGTCGGTGAGGTCGTCGAGCTTGAGGCTGGAAAGTTGCTTCTTTGTGGTCCGCAACAGCGCGAGCACCATCGAGGCGGAGAAACCCGAGGTATTTTTCGCGTCGACGATCTGAGGATACAGTTGCAGAGAATTGATTAGATTGTTGCGCAGCTTGGGCTGTTTTTGCTCGATATAAAGAGCGGCCCGCTCCTGTGTCAAGCGACCGAGAAATCGGTAGCCAGTCCAGCCGATCACGCCGAGCAAAACGAGCGCGGTGAGAATGCTATACACGAGCGGCGCATAAGGGAAAAAATCCTTGAGTTGGGCGACGCCGGGACCGAGTGCGAACAACAACAGCGCGCAGATCGCCGTCAGACAAAGACCCTCGACTCCTCGACCTGAGGCGCCGGATGAAGCGCCTGAGGAATGAGGAGAGCTCTTGATATTCTTCCTGTCCCATGAGCAACGAACAGCACGCATCTTAGCTCTGATCGGGGGGGCTTGTCTATCCCGTTTGCCGCGCTCCAACGAGTAGCAAGCGAGCAATGCTTGTGTTATGCAATTCGGATACAAAAGAACAGCAAGAAAGGAATCGAGAGCGCGCATGGATAACCTGGAGAGCGAAGAACTAGAACTGCATGAGGGCCACGACGATGACTTCGACGAAGACGATGAAGGGGTCATGGACGAAAATCATCCGATGTGGCGGTCCGAGCGGATTACGCTCAATTCCGTCGGCATCGACATCGGCTCATCAACTTCCCATTTAATTTTTTCTCGGTTGACCCTGCGCCGGCAGGGAGTCGCGCTGTCCAGCCGCTTTGTGGTGATTAATCGGGAAATTCTCCACGAATCGCCGATTCTTTTAACGCCCTACGTCGACAAGACGACGATCGATACCAACAAGCTTGGCGATTTTATTCACGAAGCCTATCGCAAATCTAATTTGACGCCGGAGGACATCGACACCGGCGCGATTATAGTCACCGGCGAAGCCGCCAAAAAGAAAAACGCCGAGGCGATTTCAGCGCTGTTTTCGGCGGAAGCGGGAAAGTTCGTTTGCGCCACCGCGGGCCACAATCTCGAATCCATTCTGGCAGCCTATGGTTCCGGCGCGGTCCATATGACCTATCACGAGGGCGGTGATTTTACGGTCATGAACGTCGATGTCGGCGGCGGCACCAGCAAAATCGCCATCGTCCAGGGCGGTAAAGTCGTCGATACCTGCGCGATTGAAGTCGGCGCGCGCTTGGTCGCAATGGACGAGAACGGCGTGATCAATCGGCTTGAAGACACCGCACTCAAAATCGCCAAAATGGCGGGGGTTGATCTGGCCCTAGGCAAGACGATGACCGAAGACGACAAAGAGAAGTTTTCTAAAGCGCTATGCGATTCCCTCTTCGAAGTAATGGAGCGCGGCAAGCTTTCGCCCCAGGTGGCAGGTCTGCTTCTGACGCCGAATCTAGATTTTGCCGATCCGATTCACGCTGTGATGTTTTCCGGGGGTGTTTCGGAATTCATTTATGGTTACGAAAAGCGCAACCTCGGTGATTTGGGCGTTCATCTCGGCAAGAAGGTCCGCGCCCGCGCCAACCAATTGGGCGGAGGCAGTATCCCGCTGCGTCCGGCGGAAGTGCGGATACGTGCCACAGTCATCGGCGCCTCGCAATATACCGTGCAGGTCAGCGGCAACACGATTTATCTTTCTCATCCGGAGCTTCTGCCGCTGCGCAATCTCCAAGTGGTAACGCCGCAAATCGAGCAAACCGACGCAATCACTGCCGACGAGATCAAGGCTGCGGTAGGACGGGCATTGCAGCGCTTCGACGCCGATGATCCCGATCGCGCGGTAGCATTAGCAATTCGCTGGGAGCTCGGGCCGGCTTATCCTCTAATCCGCACTTTGGCCGAGGGCTTGGTCGGCGCGATGAAGGCGCACATTGATAAGGGGCAGCCGCTGGTTTTGGTCTTCGATGCGGATATCGCAAAACTCATGGGCAATATCATAGAGCGTGAACTGATACCCGGAGCCGGTATCATTTCGATCGATGGCATCGATCTCAAGGATTTCGATTTTGTCGACATTGGCCAGGAGCTGCCCGACGCAAAGGCGGTGCCGGTAGTGATTAAGTCATTGATTTTTCGTCACACCGAGCACGGCCGCGGGCATCATCAACAACACTAAGAAAATCGAGTCGAAGATGGAGGGTCGAGAATTGAAGATAGCTCCCGCTGCGCCATCCGCTATTCTAGATCCTTGACGAAAGCTTCGTTGACTTTGAGCAGGGATTTTAATATTTTTAAATTATCTTGATTTTACAGGTGCTTAACTTTTATGGAAGAAGCGAGCGGATTACACAATTTTCTTGAAATTGTCACCAAGCCGGACAATATCCCGATCGTCGCAATGCTGATTCTGGTGATTTTTTTCACCTGGGTGGGACTGCGCGAAGCCTTCAAGAACGATAGATTGATCGAAGAGGGAAAAGAAGACGAGATCCCCAACGAAATGTGGAAATAGTCGATGATAAGGGCTTGGCTAACTGTGTTGGCCGTCCTCATGGGATTTGGTTTAGTTTTCGCTACCGATACTCACCCTCCTCTCCAAAGCGACCCTCGGTGGGAATCTGCGCGCCGAGATCTTGGGCAGGGCAAAGCTGCGGAGGCGAAAACTGCCTTCGAGTCACTTTTGAAGGAATATCCCAACGCGGCCGATCTACATCTCTTTCTCGGTATGTCGCTTTTGCGGTTGCGCGATCCGCAAGCGGCGGTTCTGGAAATCAAACGAGCGATCGGCATCGATGCCAATCACGTCGAAGCTCGAACATTATTGGGTTATGTGGAATTGGAAGTCCGCGGAGACGTCGACGCGGCGCTAAAGGAATATAATAAAGTCATCGAACTCAGACCCGAGTTGCCGGAGGCTTACAGCAATCTGGCGGTCGCGCAAAAGAAAAAAGGTGACTTGGATCAAGCGATCGCGAGTTTGAACAAAGCGCTGGAACGAAAACAGGACTTTTCTTCGGCGCTCACGACGCGTGGCGGGATTTACGCTGAACAAGGCAAATGGTCCGAAGCGCGGCGCGATTTCGCCGCGGCGCTCAAGCTCAATCCGCGCGACGATGGCGCGCTTTACGGTCTCGCCGAATCCTTACGCGAGGCGCGCGACTATGCCGGAGCGCAACAGGCGCTCAGCGAATTGATTTCTCGTTCACCTAATTTTGTTTATTGGCTGGAGTGGGGTCGGATCGGTTTGATCCGTTATTGGTGGCTGTTGCTGACGATCGCGGTGGTGTGGGTACTCAAAGGACGATTTATGAAAGCGAGGACGGAAGCGCATGGCTGAAGCAAAAAAGCGTAAAGGAACGGCTCTTTTGGCGGTCATGGATGAGAATTGCTCGAGCTGCGCGGGTTCGCCGATATGCGAGGCCCACTGTCCGGTGGATGATTGCATTAATCTGCTCTATGAAGAAATGCCTGCGGGCGGTCTAAAGCCCTACCGAGTCTACGTCGACAATGATAAATGCATCGGTTGCCAGATGTGTTACAGTGATGACCTCACGAAGGTGCAACAGCATAAAGAGACCGGCGAGATCTTCTACGAGTACAACAACCGATTTTTCGACCAGAACCGCAAACCCGTGCCGCTGGAAGCGGTACCGAAACGCTTTCAGTTGCAATTGATCGGCACGGAGTCCGAGGATCGATTGGACAAGAAGATCTGTCCGTGGGATGCCATCAAGATGTACGAGTTCGATGATGGCCTGGAAGCCGCAGAATATTTCTACGATATTACCAAAATCAAAAAGGTGAATGGACTTTCCGTCATTGATGCCGAGGAAAAGGCACGTCTGGAAGAGAAGCAAAGCGAGTTTTACGATTAGCAAGCTTGCGCAACCGATTCCTCGGCCGCCTCGCCCAACTTTCCTTGCCCTAAGTCGATTGCTATGTATAATCGAGCGACGACTCTGCTTCGTGTCATCTCTTGAAGCGCCACCCGCTTATTTTTCATAATGCGCTAATCTTAAATAGAAGGAGCGACCATGGCCGGTAAGATTGAGATTATGGAAACGGTGTTGCGTGATGCGCACCAGTGTCTAATCGCAACCCGAATGAAAACGGAGGATATGCTGCCGATTGCCGCTCAGCTCGACGATGTCGGCTACTGGTCGTTGGAAACTTGGGGCGGCGCGACGTTCGACGCTACTTTGCGTTTTCTCAAAGAAGACCCGTGGGAGCGCCTGCGCAAGTTGCGCGCGGCCATGCCCAAAACCCGTTTTCAGATGCTCCTGCGTGGCCAGAACGTGGTCGGCTACCACAACTATCCCGATGATATCGTGCGAGCCTTCGTCGAACGCGCCGCGGCCAATGGTATCGATGTTTTCCGTATCTTCGATGCCATGAATGATCTCCGCAACATGAGAACGGCCATCGAATCCGCGCTCAAAACCGGCAAGCTGGTGGAGGGGACGGTTTGCTACACCACAAGTCCGGTTCATTCCACGGATTATTTTGTCCGCGTTGCGGACAAGCTCGCCGAAACGGGCGTGCAGATCATTTGTCTGAAAGACATGGCTGGCATGCTGTCGCCTTACGCCGCCTACGAGATCATCAAAAAAATCAAATCACGGGTCGCCTTGCCGCTGCATCTCCATTCGCACTGCACGACCGGATTGTCGCCGATGAATTACATCATGGCTGCCGAAGCGGGCGTGGACATTCTCGATACGGCGATTGCGCCGTTTTCTCAGGGCAGCTCGCAACCTGCCACCGAGCAAATGGTGGCCGCTCTCATGGGTACTCCCCATGATACCGGCCTGGAGCTTAGTAAGCTCTGGAAGATCGCCGACTACTTTTATGGGGTGCGGCGGAACTATGCGGAATTCGAAAGCGCGGTGAACAACCAGATCAAAACGGACGCGCTGATCTCGCAGATCCCCGGCGGCATGCTCTCCAACTTGGTCGCGCAGTTACGTCAACAAAAGGCCGAAGACAAGCTTGACGCGGTGTTGGCGGAGATGCCTCACGTGCGCAAGGATCTCGGCTATCCGCCGCTCGTGACTCCGACAAGTCAGATCGTCGGCTCGCAGGCGGCGCTCAACGTCATGACCGGCAAGCGCTATTCGGTCGTGGCGACGGAGACGCGCAACTACATGATGGGACTTTACGGCGAGCCTCCCGGGCCGCTCGACGAGGAAATCAAGCGAAAAGTTCTCGGCAAAAAAGAGCCGATCACCGTGCGCCCGGCGGACTTGCTGCCGCCCGGCCTTGAGCAGGCGCGCAAGGATTCGGCGGGGCTGGCGCGCAACGAAGAAGATGTGCTGACCTATGCCTTATTTCCGGAAATTGCCAAGGAGTTTTTTCAACGGCGCGACGGACACGTAGAAAAGCAACCCGCAGCGGGCGGCATGCGCTAGCGTTTGAGCCGGGAGTGCGTTTTCCCGGACGGCTTCACCCCGTGGCTTACACCTAAATGATTTTATTCAACGGGTATTCGATAATCCCGACGGCGCCGGCTTGAATCAGCTGCGGAATTAGGTCCCGCACTTTCGCTTCTTCCAGGACGCTTTCGACGGAATACCATTTTATTCCTTTTAGGTTCGGCGAAGGATGGAGCGGTGCTACCGTCGGCGCGGTAATGCTCGGAATCAACTCGATGACTTTCTCAAGATCGCGTTCCGGTACATTGAGTTTGATGCCGACTTTGTTCTCCGCTGAAAGCGCGCCGAGCAACAGGAGCTTGATCTGCTCGATCTTCGATCGTTTCCAGGGATCCAGCCACGCTTGTTTATTGGCGATGAGTTGCGGGCAAGATTCCATGAGCTCATGAATAATCTTGAGACCATGAGCTCGGATTGTGCTACCCGTTTCAGTGACTTCAACGATCGCATCGACGAGACCTTCGGCGGCTTTGGCCTCGGTGGCGCCCCAGGAAAATTCGACCTCCACGGAAACGTTTCGTTCCGCGAAGTAGCGCTTGGTGAAATTGACCATCTCCGACGAAATTCGTTTGCCTTTGAGGTCTTCGATTTTTTGGATCGGTGAGTCGTGCGGCACCGCCAATACCCAACGAGTGGGACGAAAACTGGTCTTGGAATACACCATCTCGCAGACCACCTGGATATCCGATTGATTTTCCAGGATCCAATCCTTTCCGGTGATGGCCACGTCCAAGGTACCCATTTCCACATAGCGGGACATTTCCTGGGGGCGGGCGAGGCTGCAACGAATCGTTGGGTCGTCGATGGACGGAAAGTAGCTACGACTCGAGGTCGAAATTTTCCAACCCGACTTCTTGAAGAGCTCGATGGTCATTTCTTCGAGACTGCCCTTCGGGATTCCCAGTTTGAGCTCGTTCACTTCTTGTAAACCTCTTTCGGATCAAACACCCGCTCGGCGATTACTTTCCAATCATGGTCCGTGCGCTGGCGGAAGAAACAACTCTTATAGCCTTCGTGGCACGCGGCGCCGCCGACTTGATGAACCTGCAACAAAATTGTGTCGTTGTCGCAATCGATGAAAACGTCCTTTACTTCCTGAAAATTGCCGGACTCCTCGCCTTTGAACCACGGCCCTTGGCGCGACCGGCTATAATAATGCGCTTTGCCGGTGGACTTGGTTTTTTCCCACGCCTCCTGGTTCATGTAGGCCACCATGAGGACTTCGCGGGATTGATAGTCCTGGACAATCACCGGAACGAGCCCGTTGCCTTTGGCAAAATCGATATTCTCTGTTTCCATGACGAATTTTCCCCGAATCTGTTTAGCTAACATACATATAGGGAGGCTTCAATATGAGTTAGAGCCGCTTACGATGGCATCAGACTGCTCGGCGCTGAAGTTTTTGCAGCACGGGGATGTCGTCGATCTTGTCCTGCGGCAACGCGCTCCAATAGATCCCTTTGGGCCTTGCATAGGATGCGGTCACTTCGATGACCCGTTGCGGGGTGACGATAAAATTCAGTGGGATGTCGTGGTCGGTCATGGGGATTTCTTCGTTAACAATTTGCAAAGGGTGAACGGATGTGGCGATCGGCGTTTTGGCGCTGATTCTCCTTGCTTGGGTCAGTAATGCGAATTCGAGGTCAGAATAGCCGCCGCCTTTGCCGACGCGGGCGCCACTGCTGTTGACGGCAACCGAGCCGCAGACAATCAAGTCGATTTTCTTCACCTGATCAAGCTCTACCGGCCGGCCATACTCATCGGCGCCTTTGATCGACGATGCGGCATAAGGCGAGCAACTGAGCTTTTTCGGATCAAGCTCGACGAACGGTTTGCCGCTACGCAGGCGCGGCACGGCCATATAAATGATTTTGCCTTCCGCCAAGGCACGCTGGCGAATCGCCCGTTGGGGCGAATCGGGATTTATCTTCAGCACCTTTGCATTTTTCCACCGCGATGTTTCGGCCAGCAGCCGCGCGCACGCTTCAGCGCCGACAAAATTGGGAATCCTGCCTGCCGCACCGGGAAAACGGGCGGCTTTTCTCTCTGTCAGCAAACGCCAGATCTCCGCGCGGATTTCTTCTTTGCTTCTCATTCATGCGAAACTAAATCATGCGGCGGCCAATCGGCAAGGGCAAAAACTTCGTCAACTATGGATTTGTCCCCGTTTATTGACTGTCGGTGAAGCGGGGTTATAAGATCAAAAGGTAATGCCGGAATTTATCGTTGTTTATGTCACTGCGGGCTCGCCGGAAGAAGGCGAAAAGCTGGCGCGAACTCTTGTCGAAGAGCGCCTGGCGGCGTGTGTCA
>Ga0193716_1000904_pt1 | contig 17615 bp, 14 predicted proteins | sample U2c1metaG_FD_145901 | JGI IMG/M metagenome (GOLD analysis project Ga0193716, IMG submission 145901) | Soil microbial communities from a riparian zone of the East river system, Colorado, United States - U2c1 | ecosystem: Environmental > Terrestrial > Soil > Riparian zone | place: USA: East River...
CTGGCGACAGACAACCGTTATGACCTTGTAGTAACGGACATGCAGATGCCTTTCATGGATGGCATCCGGCTCTCCCAGTCTATCCGTGACCACCATCCGCAATTGCCGATCATCCTGTTGAGCTCGGTAGGTGATGAATACAAAAAGAACCACAGTGACCTCTTTAGCGCTGTCATGACCAAACCCATCAAACAGCAGGTGATGTATAAGCAGATCCTCTCCGGCTTGCAGAACAAGGGCCTGGCCAACGGAGAAGGAAGGCCGGTGCAACCGCGTTTGCCCGGGGAACTGGCGACAACCTTCCCACTGAAGATCCTTATAGCAGAAGACAACGAGGTCAACCAGCAGGTAATACTCTTTATCCTGCAGAAGCTGGGGTATGAACCTGCCATCGTGGAGAATGGCCGGCTGGCCCTGGAAGCTGTAACCAGCACCGCATTCGATGTCATCCTCATGGACCTCCAGATGCCGGAAATGGATGGACTGGAAGCAACCCGCCAGATCCGGCAGGCAAAACTGTCCGAGCAGCCAGTGATCATCGCGCTGACCGCCAATACCATGGAAGGAGATGAGGAAGAATGCGTGAAGGCGGGAATGAACGACTATATCGGCAAGCCGGTGAAACTCGAAGAGCTGGTCGGCAAGCTCAGGAAATGGGCACTGCACCGGAGAAGATCCTAATTCCCAAATAGTTTCTTCAATTTCTTGTCCAGGGCACGCGGTTCGGGGTTAAGTGCAATCACTATTCCGTCCTTATCGAGCAAAAAAATATAAGGAATAGACTCAATGCCATAGCCACCCGCCACATCGGAAAAATTCCCCGTCCCGCTATAGGTATCCAATACCTGTTTCCAGGGCTTCTGTTCCTGCCTCATCGCCATCTTCCAGGCCTCCGGATGTGCGTCTGCGGAAACGCTCACGATCTCCAGTCCCGCAACATGATAATGCGCATAGAGGTCCTTGAGATGTGGTATCTCTGCTCTGCAAGGCATACACCAGGATGCCCAGAAGTCTACAAGAACATATTGTCCGCGAAGAGAAGAAAGCTTCAGCTTTTCCCCGGCAGGCGTCGGCAGCGTGAAATCCGCTGCTTCCTTGTGTAATTTCGGGGGAGTAGGTTTTTGTGCAAAACTGCTGGTCGCAACGACAAGCAGGAGGAAAAGAAATTGTAGATCAAGAGGTTTCATAAGACGGATTATATTTGCTAGTCCCTATAAAGGTACAATTTTTTCTATGCGTTTCCTATTGATCCCCGCTATCCGCCTGCCGGAGAAAAAAATTATGCCGATCAAAGAGAATTCGTCCCATTGAATTGCAAATTTTTTTCAGTAACTTTATTTAGCAATTTTATTATTCACTAAAAAAAAGGAGGTATTCATGCTATCTACAGATAAATCATGGAAACCTTCGGTTAATTTCGCTTAACCGGGTTACTCCAAAAAATAATCTGCCGGCAAAGGCCGGGAAGAGGCTACTCTACGGAGTTAGCCTCTTTTATTTTGGGTAAACTTTGAGCCGTCCGGACTATTGCCCCCGCAAAATTTTGACTCTACCGAACTATTCTTTGAGATATTTGTATACGCTCTTACGATAGGCCTCAAATTCATCGAGGTTGGTATATTCTCCGACTTTCCACGACTCGCCCGATCGCTGTTCACGTTGCAGGACTACAGTCCCCCCTCCTACCAGCACCCTCCGGGCCCGTTGAAACGTCTCATCAAGGGAAGGGATGTCATTGATCATCTGCCATTCCTCCACCTTTCCGACATTAATTATATAATCTTCCATAACTGATCATTACTCCGGCAAAAATAAGTATAAATCGGGCGTTGCCTTTCGATCTTATTGTTGAACTTTAACCTAAAATAACGCAGATGAAATATAGAAAGCTGGGGAATACCGATGTTGACTTATCCGCCATTGGACTGGGCTGTATGAGCATGAATCACGCATATGGACAGCCCGACGATGACGAATCCATCGCGACCCTGGAAAAGGCCATCGAGCTGGGGATCAATTTCTGGGATACGGCAGACGTATATGCCAATGGAAAAAATGAAGAGCTGGTAGCTAAAGTTTTACAGCCTAATCGCAAAAAAATATTCATCGCCACCAAATTCGGCTTTAAGGCCGACGCTTCGGGCAAGCTCAGCAGCATTGACGGCTCGCCCGCTTATGTTAAACAAGCCGTGGAAGCAAGTCTGCGTCGATTAAAGACAGACGTCATCGACCTCTATTATGCGCACCGCATCGATCCCAACGTACCGGTAGAAGACACGGTAGGCGCCATGGCCGACCTCGTAAAAGAAGGAAAGGTCCGTTATCTCGGTCTGTCGGAAGCATCCGCTCAGTCTATCCGCCGGGCACATGCCGTGCATCCCATCAGCGCCCTGCAAAGCGAATATTCTATCCTGACCCGTGACGTTGAAAATGAAGTCTTGCCCGTTTGCCGCGAGTTAAAAATATCCCTTATTCCCTTTAGCCCGCTGGCCCGGGGACTGATGACCAATACACTGGATATGGATCAATTGGGAGCCAACGATTTTCGCCGGGCGCTGCCCCGTTACCAGGGCGAACATGCGGAAAACAACAAACAGCTGTCTGCCGCCTTCGCCGAACTGGCCGGGTCAAAAGGCTGCAGCCCCGCACAATTGGCCATCGCCTGGGTACTGGCACAGGGCGAATATATAATCCCGATCCCCGGAACGAAACGCAGAAAATACCTGATGGATAATGCCGGCTCCGTGGAAGTATCACTTTCGCCCACCGATCTCGAACAGATAGCTGGCGTCATCACCCGGTATCCGAACATTGGTGATCGTTATAACGCAGCGAATAATAAATTTTTGGAAAAGAAGTAATTCTTATATTTAAAACTAAGGCTCTATGCCCAAACGCTGACAAATTTCTGTATACCGCATCTGTTGGTAGTTTTGTACCACTTCGTTAATATCAGCAGCGCTGATCTGTTTTCCGCTGGCGGAGATCGCTCCTTGCTTAAAAGCAGCCGTGCTTTTTACCCCTCCCGGTATAATAACGTAGCGGAACATGTGCGCATTGCTGATGCTTCCGTACGCATTGAGGCTGCTCACGAGCCTGATCCGCAAGTTCCCCGGTGTAACAAGGGACGACCAGGTATCTATATTGGAGCTGCTCCCGCTTAAATACGTGATAATTATTGGAAGGGCAGAAACCTGTGCCGTCGGCCATATGCTTGGATTGTATCCGTCCAGCTTCCCGTATGTGATCACCGTCCCACTATCGATTATCTTCTGGGTAATGGCAGCATCGGCCCTATCGTAATTGAATCCATAGCTTCCAAAGACCGTATCTTTCTTGTAAGCAGCAGGTGTAAACCAATCCGAATAAATAACATTGGCAGCCCCTGTCGGGCCCGCAGGGCCTGTCGGACCGGTATCCCCTTTTTTACAGGAAGTGACCAGTACCAGCAGGGTTACGGCGACGGTCAGGGTTTTCAGGCAGAGTGATTGTAGACGCATAAGAGGTTTTTAAATGTTTAATTGTACATGCAAAGCTATATTTACACCTACCCATGTGCAATACCACTTTTAGGTGATTTTTACAATGTATTATTGATTGATTTATAGTTGTTTCTGGGTAAAATCATACCCGATTTGTAGTAGTTGCCCCTAGAGGACGGCCTTGTCCGCCGCAAAGCGGCGCCCGCGATCCACCGGTTAAAATGCGGTTGAAACCGGATAAAAAAAATGCGCTTCTTTTCTTTATAATCGTTGAAATTTAGCTCTTAACTTTTTATCGTGACTCATCCCATCCTTCTTCGTATCACTTTGCTGCCTCGTTTCCCCCGGTTGTGCTCCATGCCGCTTCTGGTCCTGCTAATTTTGTCGGCCGGCTCTCTTTCTGCGCAGTCGATTACCACGGCCGGAATACCGGCACAACTGGAGATCCGCGAAGCCGGTGAGCACAGTATCCGCATTACGCTAAAGCCGCTGAGTGTAAAAGAAGAGCTGCCCTATAGTCCTGCACTAATAGAAAGACCATATCCCGCGCCGGCAATAGTTCTTAACCAGCTGTCGGCCCCGGTAAAAAAACGGGTCGGTACACTAATGGTTGAAGTAAGTCCGGCGCCCCTGACCATCAAGGTCACCACTTCCTCCGGCTTACCGGTACAACAGCTGATCTTCAACGACAACAATACACTGTCTTTCGCGCTGCATGATGCACCTGTATTGGGCATGGGCGAAGGGGGGCATAAGGCCATACCCGGTATCAACTGGCGCGCAGCACCTATCGAGTTCGACCGGCGGGGAAGACTGCAGGATATGCAGCCACGCTGGCAGGGCGACTCTTATGGTTCCCGGAATCCGGTGGCCCTGATGGTCGGTACTGATGGCTGGGCTCTTTTTGTCGCAACGCCCTGGGGACAGGTCGACCTCCAGGCTTCCGATCATGGTCTTTACCTGCCCTGGGTTCCTACGGCAAAGGACACTGTTCAGCAGAATGAGCACAACCAGGGACTGGCCCTGGCGAAAGGAGTTCCTCCGGCAAATAGTGTCGTCCCCGGCCTCTATGATCTTATTGTCTTCGATGCACACCAGCCCGCTGTCTTTATGAAAGACCTGTCTGTTTTGACCGGCCCTGCCGTCATCCCACCCAAATGGGCCCTTGGGTATATGCAGTCTCATCGCACTATTAAAGATGATGCGTATATCCTGGGCATCGTGGATAGCTTTCGCGCAAAAAAGATCCCGGTAGATGCGGTGATCTACCTGGGTACCGGTTTCACACCGCAGGGATGGAATACCAAACAACCCTCTTTTGATTTCAACCCTGCGGTATTTCATCGCAATCCTGCCGAGGTCTTAGCCGACTTCCACGCCAGGCATGTAAAGGTGGTGCTCCACATGGTACCCTGGGACCGCGACAAGCTGCCCTTGTTACATGGATCTATTCCTGCCGCTAATGGTGACATAGTGGATGCAGGACATATTCAAACCTACTGGCAGCAGCATGTACCCCTGATGAAAACGGGTGCAGATGCCTTTTGGCCCGACGAAGGGGACTGGTTTAATCTTTATGAGCGGGTCCGGCGTCATCAGCTGTACTACCAGGGGCCGCTGTCCACCTTTCCTAATATTCGTCCCTGGAGCCTGCACCGCAACGGCTATCTTGGCATCGCTCGCTGGGGTGGTTGGGTCTGGTCGGGAGATACCGAGTCATCGTGGAAAACGCTGGAAGGTCAGGTGGCCGTCGGCATCAACCATAGCCTGAGCCTTGGGCCCTACTGGGGATCTGACATCGGCGGTTTTTATTCCAACTCGGAAAAAACGGGAGAGCTGTTCACCCGCTGGTTTCAGTTCGGCGCCTTCTGTCCCTCCTTCCGTACACATGGCCGCACGACCATGACTATCCTGCCCTGGGGATGGGGCCAGGGGGATAGAGGTGATTTGGAGACCTCCACCAAACCCGGTCCGGACAGTGAGGTCGTCAAACGAAACGTGCTGCTCTCAGAGATGAACAACCCTGTCGTCGAGCCAATCGTGAAAGAATATGATGAGCTTCACTATCAGCTCCTGCCTTACACCTATACCCTTGCCTGGGAAGCCCGTCAGACCGGCATGCCCCTTATACGCGCACTCTGGCTGCACTATCCTGATGATCCCATCGCCCGCGGCATGGGCAGCGAATACTTGTGGGGACGGGATATGCTGATCGCTCCTGTTTTTAAGAAAGGGGTTACTACCTGGGATGTATATCTGCCAAAAGGGTTGTGGTATGATTGGTGGGATGGCGAATCTGCCGCGGCACCGGGCTCCGGCGGCTCAGCGCCGACATCTGGCTCCGGCGGCTCAGCGCCAATCACCGGCGGTACTACGGTACATCGTTCGGTCGACCTTTCCACCATGCCCATCTATGTTCGTGCCGGCGCCATCATCCCATTCGACCCCGTCCGCCAATACACGGCTCAGCCTGTCAGCGAACCAACGACGCTACGTATCTATCCCGGGACTGACGGCGACTTTACCCTCTACGAAGACGATGGCATCAGTCAGGACTACCTGAAGGGAAAAGCTACCTGGATCCATCTGACTTGGAAGGACAAGACACATACCCTGAGCTTCAGCCCCGGTGCACCGGAAGGTTCTGCCAGCCAGCCGGCGCACAGGACATTTAAAGTGCGTCTGATGACGGGAAGTGGGACGCGGACCGTGAAGTATGATGGGGAAGTAGTGAATGTGAAGTTGTAAAAAATTATAGTTATAAAAAACTTTTGACTAAATGCAGTCAATAAACTTTACTGCTTCTCTAACACCATCGATTTCAAAAAGTATTTGCTTTTGATCACATCCTAACCATTCTAATAATTCTAATATTAATTCATACCTTTTTTTGGCCCGATCCGTTGAAATCGTATTCTTTTCAAAACAGATCGGTTCATAATGAGCGATCCTATTCCGAATATCGTTTATCTTAATCAGATTTTGAAAAACCTGTTTCTGCTTTGTCCCAAAAAGGCGATTAGGAAATATTTTCAATAAAGTGCTTCCAGCAGCTGCAAACTCCTTTGATGCAAACTGGTAAGTCCAGAAACCCAAAGTTAATTTAGCTATTAACCGATCATGCGTATACTCTAATCCCAACTTTTGGATAGCTTCCTGAACTGAATGAAAGGAATATTCACAACCCAAACTCATATCTAAATAACCACCTGGCGCTACTGCATCCTCCAGCCATTCATTCCCTTTTAGGGCAATCATATGACGGTCAATGGAATTTCTTAGAATGATCTCAAATACACCAATGACCCCATATAGCTGCTGCGATAAGATTATATTCGCCCTATACAATTTAAGAGCTTTTTCACGATTGCCACACGCTGCGAGATATCTTAAATATCTCGGTTCTGATATAGCGGTATAAAATTGACTATTAGGCATTTATAACACATTTACATCACTTCTAAAAAAGTGACATTTCTAAATAGTAATTAATTACCTTTGTAGTGTTATCCCTGCTATGCCGCTGTTTAGCTATAAGGTTAATTAAGCTTGCAGGTTAAGTTTTTTGAAAAGGGTCATTTATGACCCTTTTTGATTTTGGATAAATCAATCAATCTCCTTCTCGGAAGTAGTGTTCAATAAATAAAGCTTGTGTAATCAGCATATTTGCCTCCATGCTGCTCAAATTTCACCAATTTTTGAATAGCCAAAAAATAATATTCAACGGGATTGAAATTTCTCCATGTTATCTAGCATAAAAGCCTATCTGCCCGCATTTTTGATTCCTGGATTCATGTTTCCACGAATCAATTTCTAGCAACTTTTAAATAAAGGGGGCTTCGCCGGAGTAGGTATAGGCATGACCCGATCCATCCGTGCGGCGGTCATTTATTTGTTTCTGCCGTTCTCTCCTGGATACAGGAGTTGCAAGACATCACTTTGTTTGAATTGTTTTGTATCGACGTCCATTATCGTGATCCGCCCCATAAAAGCTGCCCCCGTATCCACATTCCAGACATTACATTTCTGCATCGGCACCTCGACGTCATAATTCGTTGTCGGCGTATGACCGATATATATTTCGTCGTACAGCAATAATCGTTTGGGATAGAAAAGGCTTTCTTTGGGAATCTTTTTGTCCACCGCCAGCGCCATCTCCCACAAGGTCCTGTCCCAAAAAAAGTTACTGAGATTGTGCTCCCTGACAGGCCCCCGCATATTGGAGAAACCGGCGTGTACAAATAACCGGTGCCTGCCCTCTTCATAATAAGGCCGCATCCGCCTAAAAAATTCCAGGTGCCGCAGTTTGTCTTTGGTGCTGATGCCTATATAACTTCCGATGGAAGCCTCCCCTCCGTGAAGCAGCCAATCCATATTGGCCCCCTCACCATTCAGCCATTCTTCGCACCATGCGTCATGATTTCCCTTTATGAAGATGCAGGGATAACTCTTATCCAGTTCCATCAGATAGTCGATGACTTGTCTGGACTCCGACCAGCCGTCTACATAATCACCCAGGAAGATCAGCCGGTCCTCCGGCTTTAGCCTGGCGCGATCGACTACCTGTTGTAAAGCTCTGAGCCCACCGTGAATATCTCCTATGACATAAGTCTTTGCCATCTTATCCTATAATTTTTTTTATTTTTATGGCCTCAAAAACCCCATGGCAAACGCCGTCCCCACCCCCAACACCGCTCCCGAGGTAACATCCGTCGGATAATGAACCCCCAGGTACATCCGTGAATAACCCACAGCAGAAGCCCAAAGAAAAGAAGGGGTGATCACATACCATTTGGGATAAGCCCGCGACAAGGAAGTAACGGCACTGAATGCCGAAGAAGTATGGCCAGAAGGAAAGGAATATTCGCCCGGCCGGTAGACCGGCACAAGATGCACATCCGTGATAAAAGGCCGGGGCCGCCTTACTAGCTTTTTTATCGCAAGATTCAGCAGATAGGTGGTAGCCGTGCTGCCGGCGATATACAACGCATTGCGCTTCGTATCTGCGTCATTGCGGATTATGCCGTCAACAAGCACTCCCACCGGGATGGCCGCATTGACATAATTATTCGCATTCGAGATCAGTCGCCATATTTGTGTCTGCCCATCCGTCCGACCCGCAGCCAGGTTTTCGAGAATGTGCTCGTCCAGCCGCTGCAGCCCCGACTGCGCATAAAGTCCAAAACAGAACAATAACAAAAGACCAGCTATTAGCATCCTTGCATACCCCATAACAAATAAAATTAACAACAACTCCTGCGATATATCGATCATATTCCGGTGAAAAAGCGATATATCGTAATATCAGTAGAGCCGAAAAGATACAATAAATTAATTTACAGCAACTTATAATATGGCACACAATTGGGCATATAGTCTTTGTAAATTCTTTATCATATGCCACTACAAATACCTGCAGCACAGACCGCCAGTACCAGCCTCCTCTTATCCGGCGAAAACACCGGTTTTCCTGGTGGCCACAAAGAAAAAGAGATTCCGTTTGAAATTCAAACTTTACAATGGTGGAGCCAACTCAATTCCGAGGGCATGCCCCATCGGCACCAGCACGTAGAGATCGTATGGATAACAAAAGGGATTGGCTTTCTGGAAATCGATCTGAAGAGATACAAAATGGGGAACAATTCCTTGTACTGTATCATCCCCGGCCAGCTTCACCAGTTGGAGATAGAAGAAGCCGAAGGTTATATCATTTCCTTCCCGGAAAGGCTCCTCAATTCCGGCAGCGATGACTTCGAACTGATGTACCGCTCAGGCTTATTCCACCTGCTGATGCACTCTCCCGGTATCCGGTTGGAACAGGACGTAGCCGACGAGATCGAAGATATCAGCAAGAAATTGCACCGCGAACTGGTCAACGGGTATCTTTTACGTTCGGAGATCATCAAACGGTATATCAGCATTTTCCTGATCTATCTCGCCCGTCAGTTCGAAAGCTCGCTGCCGGTTGCCGCACAAACCCGGAACGTAAGCCTGGTAAAAAATTTTATTTCTCTCGTCGAAAAGAAATACATGAACTGGAAGTTGGTAAAGGAGTATGCTGGTGAGCTGTCGGTAACCCCCAATTATCTTAACGAGGTCGTTAAAAAAGTTTCGGGTTATCCGGCAGGTTATCATATCCGGCAGCGCATTGTTCTCGAAGCCAAACGGCAGGCAGCCTGTCCAACCACAAGCATGAAGGAAATAGCCTATTACCTGGGGTTTGACGACATCGCACATTTCAGCAAGTTCTTTAAAAGCGTCTACGGAAAGAATTTCACCGACTTCAGAAAGGAAAGACTACCCCGTTTCAACTAAGAGAGATCATCCGGCCTTATTCAAAAACTTAGATCCGCACCTGACATTGGCAACGGCATTCATTCAACAAAACTGGAAGTTATGAACAACAGAAATGATGTACCAATCATCCCACCGGCATCGGTCTTTATCGGTCCCCCAAAGGCACCCGTCACATTGATGGAATACGGAGACTATGAATGCGAGGTCGCGCTGCACAATGACCTCATCGTCAGAGAAATCCTGCAACGTTACCCCATGGTCAATTTCAACTACCGGCACTTTCCGCAGACCAGGATCCATCAGAAGGCACATAAGGCCGCGGAAGCTGCGATAGCGGCTGCACAGCTCGGCAAGTTCGTTCAGATGCATGACCTGATCCTGCACAACCGCAGGAACCTGGGCACGGCAAGTCTTGCTTTCTATGCACGCGAACTGGGCATCGGCGGCATAAACTTCCTCGACTCGCTCGTCACCGGCAAATTTGGTCGTTACGTACAGGACGATCTTATAGCAGGAATAAAGCTGGGGGTGAAAGAGGCACCCACGTTTTTTATCAATGGAAATAGAATGACAGGAAAAGTAACAGTCCGGAATTTATCCGATTCGATCGAAGCAGCATTCGCCGCGCTTCCAAAAACAAAAACGCAAAAAGGAATGGCACGGTTACGTTCGTAGCAACATTGTAATATACAGCAATTGCTATGATCTGTACATTGACTTGAGAGAATTGAAAGTGTAAATTTGTATTAATAAAACGAACACGAATCAACATCAAGCAACAGATAAGGTAGGAAAAGAGCTTCAATCGGCAGGCGATTACATCAGGCAGGGGTGTTTTAAGAGAGAGACCCGGCGAAATGCCGGGTCTCTTCATTTTTATACTTAGATCACTTGTCTTCCTTCAGCTCGATCACCACACTGCTGCGATGACTATTGACCTGAGGGTCGATGCCGACCCGCATCAAATATTCTCCGGAGTAGGTTCCATCGAAATGAAGAGTGGAACTGGTTCCCGGATACAGGTTGATCTCCCTGACCCGGTATCTCCTGGCCGCATCGAGCCCTTTTAACAGCACCGGCAGCCGGCTGCCTGCGTCATACCGGTAATTTACGAGATAGTTGAATAGCACTGCGGAAGACTTCACCGAATCGACATAGAGGATCGAAGCCACCTGGTCGTGCTGCGGATCGGACAAGCGGTATTGGTCACCCCACCATATGGCGGGCGCCAGCTTTCGATAACTCTCGACCGCCTGCCCAACATAGCTCAGATCCGCTTCATTGAGGCGGCTAACCACTATGTCGAATCCCAACTTACCCATCATGGCTACATCCGTCCTGAACTTTAGAGGTTGTTTACCCCAATCCGTAACATGATTGGAGCTGGCAATGGCAGGATAGAAATAGGAGTATTCCCATTGTATGAATACCCGCTCCAGCGGATCCGTATTATCGCTGGGCCAGAATTCCGTAAAATACTGTAATGCGCCATAATCGACCCGTCCACCACCGCCCGAACAAAGCATCATCGGCACCCGGGGGTATTTAGCCCTGATCCTGCTCAACACTTTATACAAGCCAAGGACATAGTCTATGTAAAAATGAGACTGGTCTTTACCCAGGTGAGCAGACCAGGCATTATAGATGACGGCGTTGCAATCCCACTTGATATAGGCCAGAGCCGGCGCCTTCGCGAACAATGAATCGACAACCCCGAAGACAAAGTCCTGAACCTGCTGATTGCTGAGATCGAGTACCAGCTGATGTCTGAAATAATATTCATCACGCCGGGGCTGTTTGACCACCCAGTCCGGATGCCGGGAGTATAGCTCGCTTTTGGGGCTGACCATTTCAGGCTCGATCCAGATCCCAAATTTTACTCCATCTTTCTGCGCCTCCCGCACCAGCGAGGTTATCCCATTGGGTAATTTCTGTTTGTTCTCCTGCCAGTCGCCCAGGGCTGCGTGATCGTCATTGCGTGGATAACGGTTGCCAAACCAGCCATCATCCAGCAGAAAAAGATCTACGCCCAATTTCCGGGTATCCCTGAACAATTCCCCGAGACGCTGCTCATTGAAGTCAAAATAGGTCGATTCCCAGTTGTTTAGCAGGGTCAGCCTTGGCCCCTTGCCGTCCAGTAATTTGTATTCACGAGCCCAGCGCTGGATCTTCCTGCTCGCGTCCCCTTTTCCCTGATCGGAGTAAATATAAACTAGGGCGGGGCTGATAAATTCCTCGCCCGAGGCCAGCGTATAAGCAGACGCATAATTATTCACTCCGGAGATGATCCGAAGGCCGTTGGATGGATCTATCTCCAGATCGGTCCGGAAATTGCCGCTCCATTCCAGACCGCCAAGCAATACCTTTCCATCGTCTTCAGTAGCGGGTCTGTCCAGAGAGACCATAAATACCGGTGGCTGAAACAGATCGGCTCTTGCCCCCAGCTTGCTATCCAGGGTCTTGATACCATGTGTCAGCTGGCCTTCTTCCGGCTGCATCTCTTTAGCCCAATCACCATGATACTGTTTCAGCCAGTAACCGGAGGCATTCAGGTAAAGATTCGCGGATGCGAATTTCCGCAGAACGATATTCCCTTTTTCATGGTGGACGATAGACGACCACTGTTCGATCACGTCCTGTTTGTAATAGCTTTTATAATAAAGCGTGACTTCCACATCATAGACCGGATCTTTTAGCTTTATACTTAGTAAGGCCACATCCGGGGCTGGACGTTCGATATGATGACTGACATACCGGAGGTCCAAAGAGGGATTTCCATCGGCATGGGTCACGCTGACAGCAGGCTCGATAAGGCCTCTGCCGCCGGCCGGCGCATATGCGGCATCAAACAGCGCCGTATAATCATCCGTAGCCGGATAGTTCCGTACCATGTGCTGGTAGTCCCCGGTATCATGTAGCTTACGGCCCAGATAAAGGGAATGTACATCCTGTTTTTTATCAATCTCGAGGACAAGTACATTATTAGCCGTCTCAACGGGGATGATGATCTGCGCAGCAGCGGGGAAGCTCAGGCAGAGAACAAGAAAACATATCGCATTTCGGCGGGCAATTGGACCTATCAGCATGACTTCAGATTTTGATGACGAAAATAATCCGATTTTCGCAAACTCCCCGATCAATACCGGGTGTTGAGAAGGAAATGAACGATGCCGCAGCTTGTCCCCTTGCTTTTCGGATTCCTGTCGCCGTCGATCCGAAGCCGCAGTTTATGCGGAGCCTCAGTCAATCCGCTCCCCAGTAATAAATACCAGGGCAGGTGGAGCGAGCTACTCCATTGTGTATACAGGTCGACCTTTTTGAATGCTCCCCCATCGATATTGTATTCGATGATCCCCGCATCAGGTCCCGACACGACGGCTATTCCGACAGCATTCCCGGTAAAAGGAAACTCCAGCTCCGCTCCGGGCTTATCCGCCGCCAGCACGGGAACATGCACAAATCCCGGCCGGGTATAAACGTTATCTGCGGGAGTCCAGTCCTCATCAATCTTCCAGCCCCGGTCCCCCACCCCCTGATGGATATCGACATAACGCCCATTTGACAAACAAGCCCAATCCATCGGCCCCGGAAAGTTTCCAGAAGTCGATGCCACCGGACGATAGAGCCTGTAACAGCTATCCAGCAGCCGGCGGATCGTTGCAAAATATAATTCCTGCCCGAACTCCGAGGGGTGTACGTCCTTAAAATCCCGCTTCCAGTCCAGCTTACCCTGTCTTATTCTATCCCATACCTCTTTACCCAGATTAATAGAAGGCAGGTTATAATGATCCGCTACACGTTCCTGGTTAGCTATTTCCACGGGCGTCAGACCGCGATCGTAATCCGCCGTTTTAGCTTCATCGGCAAAGGCCATCATGATGATCTGAGTTTCCGGGTTAACTCTTTTTATATGCCGGACGATCCCTTCCAGCGCCCTCGCCTGTACAAGACTATCCGTGGCATTTACCCGGTCATTGACAGCAGTCTCGATAAACACCAGGTCCATTCGTCCGGAATCCAGCAGATCCTGCTGTACCCGAAAGGCGTGCGGAAGACTGCCCAGCGAAGGGATACCCGCTGCTATGAACCGAAACTTCGCTTCCGGGAATCGCTCCTGCAAATATCCACAGACCTTATCCCTCCAGCCGGGATTATAGGTTATCGAGCCGCCAAGAAAACCGACCGTCGCCGTCTTCCGTTCCAGGACATCCATATAGAATTGATCCAGCGCCCCGCGGGTCGAAAAATAAGACTGAGCGATCGCACCACCACAAGACAAGACCGTCAGCGCCAACAAAACACAAAATTTATTTATCCTTTTCATATTTCAGATCTTTTGGCGTCTCAACCATCAAACGCCTGTATCCCAACTCGGCGCCGCCGCTGACCGACAGAACGCTCCCTGTAATAAAGCGCGACTGCTCTGACACCAGGAACAAACAGGCATCCGCTACCACGTCCGCCTCCGGGCAATAACCCAGCAGATGAATGCCATCGAGGTATTTTTCAAGCGACCCATTTCCCTGCGCGCTTGCCCATTCCCGTAACAAGGGTGTCCACACTCCTGCCGGAGCCACCGCATTTACGCGGATCTTGTACCGCGCATAGTCCAGCGCCATAGACTTGGTCAGCGCATTGATAGCCCCCTTTGTCGCCGCGTACGCTGCATGATTCTCCTGTCCTATCTCACCCACAAGGCTGCTGGTGTTCAGGATACAGCCGCCAGACAATTTCAGGGCCGCCAAACCGTATTGCGTGGTGTATAAAATACTTTTCAGGTTGATCCCAAAAAGCTGATCCCATTCATTTTCTTCCGTTTCATCCAGCGTCTTCGAAGGATGGGCAATACCCGCATTGTTATGGATCACGTCTATTCTTCCATAGATGTCAAGAGTCTGCCGGATGGCCTGCTCCACTTCCTGTGGCCGGGACACATCGCAGAGTATGCCCGTGACCCTCTCCTTCAGCAAGCTCACGGCCTCCGCAATAGAGCTTGCTTCGTTGGCAACAATCACCACGTAGGCGCCCGCATCCACGTATTTCTTCGCACATTCGAGGCCGATACCCCGCGAGCCACCCGTTAAAAATATCACTTTCTCGTTTAACTGTTTCATCAGATAAGTTGTGTTTTAGTGGAAAAACCAGAACAGGACGCCCATCACCACCAATAGCAGCGCCGACAGGAATTTATAGTTGCCAAAACCCTTCCATCCGGGTCTTTGCAGGGGTTCCAGCGGCGATGACCAGGACAGCGGCGCAGATCCGGCGGGCTGGCCACCCGGGAAAACAATAGAGAACAAGACCTGTAAGCCTACACAGACCAAAAAAAGGTAAAAAGCCATCATCATAAAGGGTATCCGGCCCAGCACCGTATCCGGGATCAGTTTGTTGAACGCAAAAACAGCCGCTCCCAATGCCGACCCGATCCATAGCGTGAGCTTTGCCGACATTGGCGAAGCATATTTCCAGAATACACCGAGTAAAAAAACGCAGGTGATGGGCGGCGCGATATGCGCGATGATGTCGTTGAGCCCGTTGAAGATGCTCTCATACTGATCGAGCAGGGGCAGCAAAGCAAGGGAGACCAGCAATGCAATACCGGCCGAGATCCTGCCCGCACGGACCAGTTGTTTATCGCTGGCTGCCGGACGACGGCGCCGGTAAATGTCATAGCTTACCAGGGTGGATATCGAGTTCAACGCACCCGAGACCTGTCCCATCAGCCCTGACAGCAAGGCGGCTACCAGGACACCCACCAGCCCCGAAGGCAGAAGCTGGGTGATCATCAAGGTATAGATGCCTTTGCTGTTGACGATGGTCTTACCTCCCTCCACCGTCGTCAGCGAATGGAGATCCAACTTCCCGGTAGCTGCCAAGGTATAGGCAAACAATCCCGGCAGCACAAAAATAAAGACCGGCAATATCTTTATAAAGCCACAAAACAAAGGACCTACCCGCGCATGCTGTTCGTCCCGGGCGCCAAGCACACGCTGCACGATAGTTTGATCGGCACACCAGTACCATATGCCCAATACGGGGTAACCAAGGAAAACAGCATACCACGGCATCCCGCTGTTATCTCCCGCGGGACGTAACATGGATAGCTTTTTTATCTCTCCGCCATCTTTTAATACCTGCACCATCGGGTGCCAGCCGCCCATACGATGCCAGGCAGCCCAGCTGATGATACAAGCCCCCGTTATCAGCACAATGGTCTGGATCGATTCCGTTACAACTACAGCCTTCAGTCCGCCGATGATGGTATACAATGCCGTGACCAGCGAAATAACAATTACGCTTTTATAGAGACTGACCCCAAACAGGGTCTTTAGTACAATGCCTCCGGCTAACATAGAGAACGCAATATGAATGATCACTGCCGAGACGATGGAGATAATGACCAGCCAGTCCCTGCTTGCCCGGTCATAGCGCTTCTCGAGGAAATCGGGCAAGGTTGCTACTCCCGATGTGATATAGAAGGGGACAAAGAACAGCGCCAAAAGGATCAGCGTCACTGCGGCCATCCATTCGAAATTGCCATTGAGCAGGCCGGAATCAAATCCACTCTGGGCAAGGCTTACCAAATGGACCGTGGAGATATTGGTGGCGAATAAAGCCAGGCCGATCGCCGGCCAGCGCAGCGTCTTGCCCGCCAGAAAATAAGAGCTGGCGCTTCCTGCCAATCCCTCGTCCATCACCCCCGAGCCTCCCGCATTGCTCAAACGCTCCCTCGCGAGCCGACCTTTTACCCTATGTCTAACCCCTACCCATAGCCCGATAACCAGGATACCCAGGATATACATTACACTAATAACCAGATCGACGGATTTGATCATGCGCTCGGTTTATTGTAGATCACAGCTGCTGCCGGGCTCCTGCGGCGTCTTATAAACGCCCTCCCGGATATCAGCCGCATGCAGAAAATGTTTTTTAAGATGCGGAATATGTTCGAGGAACAGTGCTTCATGTCCCAGAGAAATATGATTGAACAGAACCAGGTGCTGATGCAGCTGCCCCATATCCCCTACATGCGGCACCACGGGAATGCCATAGAGACGGCTGAGCAGGCTGACAGCAATGAATTCGCTGACACCACCTACCCGCACCGCATCGACCTGGATAAAACCCGCCGCGCCCGCCTGCAGATAATTCTTAAAGACGATGCGATTGGGTACATGCTCACCAAGAGCCAGCTTTACCGGGGCCAGTGCTTCCGCAAGCGTCTTGTGCGCCAGCACATCATCCGGATGCGTGGGTTCTTCGATCCAGAATGGATCCATCGGCTGCAGCTCCCTGCATATCTTCAAGGCCTGCGGCAATGTCCATTGCTGATTGGCGTCTACCATGATCCGGATCTCCGGTCCTGCTGCGGCACGAACGATCTCCCGGGCCGGATCGGGTGACCCGACTTTTAGCTTCATCGCCGTAAAGCCTTCCCCCACCGCCCTCAGCGTGTTCTCCCGGACTTTTTCGTCCGTATAATTAAACCAGCCGATGGATGTGTCATAACCCGGATAACCCGTCGCCAGGATCTTCTCCCGTCCTGTCCGGCCCGCCTGGTTATCTTTCAACAGCTGCAGCGCAGTGGAAGCAGGCAGCACGTCTTCAAGATAAGAGAGGTCGAGGGTTTGGATGATCTCTTCGGGAGAAAGATCGATGAGCAGCTTCCATAGGGGCACCCCTCTTTTCTTTGCCCAAAGGTCGAAACAGGCATTGGTGACAGAGGCCAGTCCAAGATGTACGACCCCTTTATGCGGCCCAAGCCAGCGGAACTGCTGTTCATTGGATAAGGTATTAAAGGTATTGCCAAAATCAGCCATCAGCTCTTCGATGTCT
>Ga0193716_1000906_pt1 | contig 17601 bp, 17 predicted proteins | sample U2c1metaG_FD_145901 | JGI IMG/M metagenome (GOLD analysis project Ga0193716, IMG submission 145901) | Soil microbial communities from a riparian zone of the East river system, Colorado, United States - U2c1 | ecosystem: Environmental > Terrestrial > Soil > Riparian zone | place: USA: East River...
TAGGCCACGGTGGCCGCGGCGCGGGTCCAGCCGGTGAGGGCATCGACCAACGCCGCATCGTCGAGATGCGGCTGGTCATCGCACTGGGCTAGTTCCTCGAACACGCTTCCAATCATGCTCAGGAACCCCGACATTCATGCCCACAGACCCAGACATCCAGCCGCCCCGCGACCAAGGCCTGTGGATGAATCCACGACTGTGGAGAACCCTGCCGAACACCAACATCGAAGGCCCGAACTGTCGGCGCTCCGCGCTATGGGCCCACGTCTGGGACAAGATTGCCGACGGTGCGCGTTAGTCCTCCGGCAGCGGGCGATGCTCGATGAGGTCGCGCACCGCGCCGGTGCCGAGCCGCTCCCGGAAGGCGGCCACGGTGTAGCCGATGACCGTCGCATCGGTGCGCGCCCGCACGGTTGCCGCGCGCGGCATGTGGAAGAGCGGGCCGATCTCGCCGAAGTAGTCACCGGTCGCGGCGACCTTGAGCAATTCCTCACCGCCGCCGGTCAATTCGCGGATCATCTCGACGTCGCCCTCGGACACGACGTAGATCAGGTCGCCCATCGCGCCCTGCTCGAACAGCGTCTCGCCAGCCACCAGCCGCACTGTCTCGGGGGGCCGGTCCGTGGTCGCGAATTCCGGCACCATCTCGACGATGCGATCGGCGAGCGGCAGAATCCGGCTGTCGTGCGTGGCGACCACCACCATCCGATCGCCGGACGCCAGTTCGCGGATTATCCGCAGCACCTCCTCGACCTGAATGAAGTCCAGATGCGCGGTCGGCTCGTCGGCCAATACGAGGGGCGGATCGAGTGCGATCGCCCGCGCCACCGCGACGCGCTGCTGCTGGCCTCCACTCAGATCGCCAGGGCGGTGGTCCAGCCGATCCTTGAGGCCGACGCGCGTGAGCAGTTCCTCGGCCCGCTCGCGCGCCTCCCGGCGAGGTGTGCCGGCCGCATGCAATGGCACCAGCACGTTCTCCACCGCGGTGAGGCTGGGCACCAGGTTGAAGGCCTGAAAGACGATGCCCACCGTCTCGCGGCGGTACTTCGACAGCCCGCGCGCGTCGAGGGAGGTGAGCTCGACGTCGCCGAACTTGATGGCCCCCGAGTTGGGCCGCAGGATGCCGCCCAGGCAGGACAGCAACGTCGTCTTCCCGCAGCCGCTGGGACCCAGCAGGATCACCAGTGACCCTGCGGCCACGTCGAGATTGAGGTTGCAGATGGGTCGGACCGCGTGCCCGCCGCTGGAGTACTCGACGACCAGGTCCTGGATGCTGAGATCGCCCACTACGGACCTCCGAATGCCAGCGCGGGATCGACCGATACCGCGCGATGCAGCCCGCTCGCGCTGGCGACCAGTCCGATGATGACGGCGACGAGGGGCAGCGCGACGTAAGCCTCGGTCGGCACGATGACCTGCATCGGGAACAACGGCCCGAGCGCCATCGACATCAGGGCACCGACCAGTGCGGCAAGGAGCGCCACGATGATCGCCTGCATGGCCAACCCAGCGGCGACGTTGCGGGTCGGCACGCCAATTGCCTTGAACACCGCGAAGTCTCGTAGTCGCTCGAGCGCGGAGAGGTAGATCACCGATCCGACGACCAACGCCGCGACCACCCACAGCAGTATGGCGACGATCGTGATCGAGCTGACCGCTACCTTCAGCGGCCTGAGTAGATCGGCAATGGCGCCTGCACGGTCGATGGCTGCATACCCGGCGGGCAGTTGTGTGATCGTGCCTCGAATACCGATCGACGCGACCAGCTGTTGGCCGCCGTAGACGAGTTGCTGTGCACCTGCTGTGGTGAGGAAGACGTTGGGCAGGTTGGCCAGTGCGGTGGAGTTGTCGACGATGCCGACGATGTGCAGCTTGCGCGATGCGATCTCGATCTCGTCGCCCACGTGACGTCCGAGCGTGCTGGAGACCAATACCTCGTCCGGTGTCGTCGGCGCCCGACCCTCTGACGGGACGGGCATGCCAGGGCCGCGCTCGGGTGCGCCGAACAAGTCGGCGTTGCGCGTCGAATCACTCTGCGTGACCGTACCGCCGGCATATGTCAGTGGGGCCGCTGCGACCACGCCAGGAGTCGCAGCGATCCGCTCGAGATCCACCGGCGCGAACGGCGTCGCTCCGACGAACGGGCCGGACGCTCCGGCCTTGACCATGAACACGTCGACGCCAAGCGCATCAACGGTCTTTTCGGCCTCCACCCGGAAGCCGTTCGCGAGCCCGGTGAGGACCAGCGTCATGGCGAAGATGATGGCCGTGCTGAGGACGGCGATGACGAAGCGGCGTCTTCGCCACTGCATGTCGCGTAGGGCCGCCATCAACATGTCGGCGACGTTACCGACGACGCGTCGAACGCGTGCCGAGTTTGGTTAGGTCTCGTCCTGGCAGATCGCTGGGACCCGCTCGACGCGCGATCGACGTCACGCTGTGCCAGCATTGAACCGTGAGGCCACTGCGCATCGCTGGCTTGATCGGCGTGACAACCGCGGCGATCTGGGCGATGCAGAGCGCCCCGATACCGTCCGCACACGCGGAGGGCTGTTCCGACGCCGAGGTGGTATTCGCCCGCGGCACCACGGAATTGCCCGGTGTTGGCCCAACCGGAGAGGCGTTCGTCGACTCGCTGCGCTCGAAGGTCGGCGCGAAGTCGGTCGGGGTGTACGCCGTCGACTACCCAGCCACCACCGACTTCCCCACTGCGGTGCAAGGCATTACGGACGCCCGCGCCCATGTCCTTGCCACCGCGGCGAGCTGCCCTCACACCAAGATGGTGCTCGGCGGATTCTCCCAAGGCGCCGCGGTGATGGGGTTCGTCACCGCGAACGTGGTGCCGGACGGTGTTTCCGCCGCGGACGTGCCCACGCCGATGCCGCCCGACGTGGCCAACCACGTTGCAGCGGTTGCCCTCTTCGGGAAACCGTCGACACGATTCATGCACGCGATCAACGACCCGTCGGTCACCGTCGGCCCCGAGTACCTGGCGAAGACCATCGACTTGTGCGTCGACAACGACCTGGTCTGCGATTCCCACGGGACGAGCTTCTCCGCACACAACGAGTACGAAGAATCCGGGTTGGTCGATCAGGGAGCGACATTCGTCGCGAATCAACTTCAGGCGAGTTGGGCTGCGGACGTGCCGGTTCCTGAAGCGCCGTCCGCCGGCGGGCCGACTCCGTCGCCGCATTTGCCATCCGCGCCGTTGACGCCGCCAGGGCCCACCATTGCAGTTGCCCCGCCGCCGGCCGTCTTGCCGCTGACCTGATCTCTCGACACATCCACCCCCGTACGGTGTTTCGCGTAAGCCTGTGCCGTGAGTCGCGTCGCCGTTGACGGCGAGGATCACCCGAGCGGCCACGACGCGCTGCGCGAAGATTGCCACACTGCGTCGAATGTGAAAGTAAGGTGCTGTTCGTGGGCAGAGGCCTGTTAGCCAATGGCCGCGGACGCTGGTTGGCGCTCGCGGCCTCGGTCGTCGTTTCCGCAGGCATGTTCTATGCCCAAGACTCGGAGTCTCGGTGCTGCGACGCGACCCCCTCGGCCGCCCCGACGAGCCAGGGATCTGCGCCTGCCACCGCACCAACCGTCGCCAGCCCCACGGAGGCGGACTTGTTGGCGGCGAGCGCACCCGCCGCGGCTACCGCTGCGCCGAACTTCCAGTTTCCGTTGCCGCCGGGTATCGCGCCGGAGAACGGGTTGCAGGTCCACACCATCCGGGCCGCCCGCGCCATCAGCGTGATGTTTCCCGAGATCACCACCATCGGCGGGTACCGGCAGGATGCCCTGAAATGGCACCCCAACGGCTTGGCGATCGACGTGATGATCCCGAACTATCACACCGACGAGGGGATCGAGCTCGGCAACCAGATCGCCGGATTGGCGCTGGCGAACGCGAAACGCTGGGGCGTGATCCACGTGATCTGGAGACAGGGCTACTACCCCGGCATCGGCGCGCCGAGCTGGACCGCGGATTACGGCAACGAGACGGCCAATCACTTCGACCACGTTCACATCGCCACCGACGGCGGCGGCTACCCGACGGGGACCGAGAACTACTACATCTGATGCTTCGCCTTCGCCCGCGAGTTTGTCTCCGGAGACAAACTCGCGGGCGAAGGTTTCTCGCCGTCGTGCAGTGACGGGTGTCACCGTCTGCCCCGATACTGGACTGCGCTCACACCGAGCCTCGGCACCCGCGTTCAGGAGACACACATGTCTGGGAATCAACCGTGTTCGGGCAGTGCCGCCCGGGCATGGGCGATGGCCAGTTGCCGGCGTCGCTCGGCGTGACCACCCGGCGTCGCCCGCCATAGGGACACACCGCCGACGTGCACGGGTCGGCCGGCAGGAGGGGAGCCGGCGAAACCCTACGTCTCCGTCAATTGTTTTTATGCGAATGCCGCCACGAGCCAACGTTTTTGTGCAAATGTCGCCACAATCCAAATATTAATGCGATCCCACTGCGTGGGCCGTCTGGAGGTTCTCATCTCGATCCGTTTGCTTAGTGGTGTCCCGGGATGACGAGCGGGGAGGGTACGGGTGGCGCCGCCGAGCGGTCGGCATTGCGGGAGATACGTGACTGGGGTCGCCGGTACCTGGACAACCATCCACTGGCGTCGCTGCACACGGTGGGCGGGCAGTTCGTGCTTGCCATCCACACTTTCCAGCAATTGTTTTCAGACATCGTGACCCGACGATTCCAGTTCGGCGAGTTCATTCGCCAGGCCGCATTCATGGCCGGGACGGCCTTCACCCCAACACTTTTCGTGACGATCCCGATCGGCGTCACGTTGTCCATCCAGTTCAGCCTGCTGGCAGGTCAAGTGGGTGCCACGTCGCTGGCGGGTGCGGCGACCGGACTTGCGGTGATCCGGCAGGGGGCTCCGTTGGTGGCCGCGATTCTGCTGGCCGCGGCTGTGGGTTCGGCGGTGTGCGCAGATCTGGGTGCCCGGACGATGCGGGAGGAGATCGACGGGATGAAGGTGATGGGCGTATCACCGATCCAGCGTCTGGTCGTTCCGCGGTTCGTTGCCCTGCTGATGGTGGCCATCGCCCTGACGGGTGTGACGTGCTTCGTCGGGTTCGTTGCCGGCTACATGTTCAACGTCTACATGCAGAACGGCACACCCGGGTCATTCGTGGCGACGTTCGCCTCCTTCGCGACCGTGGGGGATTTGGTTCTGGCACTGGTGAAGTCCGTTGTCTTCGGGTCGATCGTGGCCATCGTGAGTTGCCACAAAGGCCTGGACACCCGTGGCGGTCCCGCAGGCGTGGCGAACTCGGTCAACGCGGCGGTGGTCGAGTCGATCCTGCTGTTGATGGTGGTGAACGTGGTGATGACGCAGTTGTACGTCATCGTGTTCCCGCGAGAGAGTCTGTAGCCCATGGTTGCTCCAGCGCGTTTCCAGGTGCCGGGGACACACACACTTCAGTTAGCAGCCAGAACTGTGGAAGTGTCGGTGGCTCGAAGCGGTCACATCATGTACTTCTTCGGCACCATCATCCTGTCGCTCCCGACCGCCGTGCGGCGCTACCGCAAGGAGTTCATGCGGCTGCTTGCCGACATCTCTTGGGGCAACGGGTCGATCGTCGTCGGTGGCGGCACCATCGGTGTGGCTTTGGTGTTGGGCGCGACCGCGGGTGCGCTCCTCGGGGTCGAAGGCTACAACGCCTTGAATCTCCTCGGCCTCGGCCCGGCGACCGGGCTGATTTCCTCGTTCGCCGGAACACGTGAACTCGCACCGATCATGATCGGGCTCGCGTTCTGCACACAGGCGGGGTGTCGCTTCACGGCTCAGCTTGGGGCGATGCGCATCAACGAAGAGATCGACGCCATGGACGTACTGGGGATCAACTCGATCGCCTATCTGGTCGCGACTCGGGCGGCGGCGGCGATCGTGGCGGCGATTCCGTTGTTCTTCGCCTGTTTGGCGACGGCGTACCTGTCCACCCAATTGGTGGTCTTCTTCGCCGCAGGCCAGTCGTCGGGCACCTACCTGCACTACTTCGCTCTGGTGATGAATGGCCGCGACGTCGCGTACGCGACCATCAAAGCCGTCATCTTCGTGTTCGTGGCGTCCACGCTGCAGTGCTACTACGGCTACTACGCAGCCGGCGGCCCAGCCGGCGTGGGTGTCGCAGCTGGGCGGGCGATGCGATCGGCCATCACCGTCGTGATCATCCTGAACATGTTGCTGACCATGGCGATGTGGGGCGTGGACTCCGGCGCCAGGTTTGGTGGATAAAGATGCCAAACGCCTTTGACACCAACAGCTACAGTCCGTCCACCCGCAAACTCTTCGTGTTGGGCGTCGGCTTCGTGCTGATCGCGGCGCTCATCGCGGCGGCATGCATCGCCAAGTCGAAGGGTAAGTTCGACCGGATCGTTCGGGTCAGCGCTGACTTGGTCAACGTCGGTGACGGCCTTCCGGAGAAGTCGGACGTGAAGTTCCGCGGAGTGCTGGTCGGGCAAGTGTCCGACGTCGAGCTGGTCGGTAACGGCAGGCCCAACATCGTTCACATCGACATGAAGCCCGATTATGCCAAGGGCATTCCGAGTACGGTCACCGCGCGCGTCGTCCCCTCCAACGTCTTCGCGGTGTCATCGGTCCAGCTGATCGACAACGGCAACGCATCGTCGCCGTTGCACGAAGGCGCGGTCATCGCCGAAGACACGAGCAGTTCGACGGTGCTGTTCCAGACCTTGTTGAGCAAGGTCCGGCGCCTGCTCACCAGTGCCGCACGCGACCCCGATGATCACACCGTCGGGGTCTTGGCGGCCGTCACGGAGGGCACGCAAGGCCGTGGTGACCAGATCGAGACCGCCGGTCGCGATCTGAATGAGATTGTCACCCAATTGAATACGGTTCTCAGCGATGGCGACGGGCCGTCGACGATCTCGGCGCTGACGGATGCGACCGCGGCGCTGCGACATGCGGCGCCCGATCTGTACGACGCCCTCGACAAGGCGATACCACCGATGCGGACGTTCGCCGAAAAGCGCTCGGAGCTAACCGATTTCCTGTCGTCGGGTCTGCACACCGTGGGCACGCTCGCGGATTCGTTCGACCACCAGACCGACCGGCTGATCACCATCACCACCGAATTGACCCCCGTGGTCGGGGTCCTCGCCGATAACGCCGGTCAGTTCCCAACCATCTTCACCCGCCTACAGAGTCTGGCCAACCGGTTCAACGCAGCACGCGACCCGTTCACTCACCTGTTGACCGTCAAGGCGATCATCAGTCTGACACCGTCGCGCCAATACGTCCGCGCGGACTGCCCCCGCTACGGCGCGCTGGAGGGACCGAGCTGCCAGACGGCGCCGGAAGTGCCTACTGCCCCGGCCCTGTATCCGGCTTTGGGATCCATGGGCTATCCGCCGCCACCAGTTACGGAGAACCGGCCCAATTATGCGCCGCCGCGTGATTCGACGCGACATGCAGGAGAGGTTCCGGGCGGGCCGGGCAATGCCTCCCCACCGGGACCACCACCTGAACAACCGATACCGGATGCGCCACTGTTGCCCGCCGAATCCGGGCCACCCACCCTGCCAGGCGATGTGCAACCGCAGTCCGCGGTGATCAGCGGCAATGTGGGACCGGTCGGCAGCGAGCAGGAGAAGGCGCAGTTGAGTCAAATCATCGGCGGGCAAGCCAACGCTGCGACGCAACTGTTGCTGGGACCCGTCGTGCGCGGAAGCACGGTTCACATCGCGCCCGATCCGGGAGGTAACCAGTGAGCTATCGCAAACCGCTGATCGGGCTGGCATTGTTCATGGTGTTGGCGATCGTCGTCACCTGGCTGGTGTCCGCCACGCTGCTGCGGTCGGTCTCGGGCTCGACCAATACGTATTCTGCTGTGTTCAGCGATGTTTCGGGGCTGCACTCCGGCGACGACGTCCGCGTCGCCGGCGTCCGGGTCGGCCGGGTTGAGTCCCTGGACCTGGAGGGCGCTCAGGCCCGGGTCACGTTTGAGGTGCAACGCGACCAGACCCTCTTCACCAACACGGTGGCGTCGGTGACCTATCAGAACATCATCGGACAGCGTTACCTGGGTTTGTCGCCAGGCAACTCCCCAGACCAGAAGATTCTGCCCAATCACGGGCAGATACCGCTGGAGCACACCGAGCCCTCATTCGACATCACCTACCTGTTGCGCGGATTCGAGCCACTGTTCACCCTGCTTGACCCCAAACAGGTGGACAATCTGACCAACGGAATCATCGCGGCTTTGCAAGGCAACAATGGATCGCTGCTCTCAGTGATCACCCAAACCTCGGCGCTGGCGGAGGTATTCGCGGGGCCCGACCAGATCCTCGGCGACGTCATCACGAACCTCAACACCGTCGTGACCAACTTGGCGAACCAGAACGCCAATCTGCAGACCGTGATCACCCAAACCCGAGACCTGATGGCCGGCCTCGGCAACAGGCGCCAGGAATTGGCGGCTTCCGTGGGTTCGATATCTGCGACCGTGGGACGGCTGGCGACGATCACGACGAACATTCAGCCCGATTTGCACGACTTCATCACCCGCGAACCCGGATTCGCCTCACACATGACCGGGGACGGCAGGCAGCGGTTTGCCTATCTAAGCGCCAACATTCCCGCGCTGCTCAAAGGTGTTGCGCGAGCGACTCAAGAAGGCGCCTACGCCAGCATCTACGTATGCGACGTCAACGTCACCGTCTTCGCATTCCTCGGCCGGCTGATTCCCTCGATCGTCCAGCGCGCCACTCCCGGCAACATCATCAACCACACACCGATCTGCAGGTAACCCCCAATGTTGCAGCGATTCAAACTCAAACGGCCCCTCGACGACTACAACAAGACGTGGATAGGCGCCATCGCGTTGGGCGTCATCGTCGCGGTGGTGGCAGCGGTCCTGGCGATCGGCAAGCTGGACATTGGCAAGACGGAGTACACGGCGGAATTCGCCCAAGCCGCCACCATCAGCTCCGGAGATCAAGTGACCATCGCCGGGATCCCGGTGGGTACGGTCAGCGGGCTGGAACTCGCCGGTGACCACGTCAACGTCAGGCTTGCGATCCGCAAGAACGTCCGCCTCGCAGGCGATGCCAAGGCAGCGATCAAACTGACCACGTTGCTGGGGTCCCGCTACGTTCAAATCTCCCCCGGCGGAACGGGCGATCTAACGCGCCGCACGATTCCACTGGCCAACACATCGGTTCCGTACGACCTGCAGAAGACCCTGGCCGATGCCACCACCACGTTCGACCAGGTCGATGCGGACCGGATCGCCGAATCCTTCACGACGTTGTCGCACAACCTCGATGGGGTTCCCGAGGCACTGCCGGAAGCCTTGAAGAATCTGCAATCGCTGTCGGCCATCATCGCCGGGCGGCGCGACCAGATCGGCAGCCTGCTCTCCAGCACAGACTCCCTCACCACCTTGATTCGCAACCAGAAAGCCGATATTGGCTCACTGGTCGTGCAAGGCCGAAACCTGTTGAGCGAGATCACCTCACGTAGAGACGCGCTTCAACGCCTCCTCGCCAACACCACGGCACTGGTGAGCACCATCAAGACCGTCCTCAACGACGAGCCGGGCGTCAACGCGACGCTGGACAGCGTCCGCGACCTCGGCCGGATGATCGCCCAGCACGACGATCTACTGCGCAACATTCTGCAGACCGCCCCCATCCCGATGCGAAACCTGGCCAACGCCACCGGCAGCGGCACCGCCGCCGAGGTGGCCCTTCCCGCCGGTGTGCTGATCGATTCGTGGATGTGTGCGATCAGCGGGCGTGCCCAGCAGTTCAACCTCGTCGAGTACTTCCAGGACTGCGAATGAACCGCAAACTCGTGTTCGGCGTGATCACCCTTCTTGCCGTCGCCGCCGTCGCAGCATTCGTCCTAGTGCCACGGGTGACACACGGCCCGATGACGGTGACCGCTCAGTTCCAGGACGCCGTCGGACTGTATGAAGGCAACGCCGTGTCGGTGCTCGGGATGCAGGTCGGGCACGTTGCGAGCATCGTGCCCAAGGGCGGCTACGTCGAAGTGACGCTGTCCATCGACAACGGCGTCGACGTCCCCGCAGACGTGCAAGCCGTGACGGTGTCCACGTCGATTCTGACCGACCGGCACATCGAACTCACCCCCACCTATCGCAGTGGACCGAAGCTCCGCAACGGAGACCAGCTGAGCCTGGGGAGAACTCGCACACCCGTCGAATTCGACAAGACCCTGGCGATGGTGGACAAGCTGTCCACCGCACTTCGCGGCGACGGCCAGGGCGGAGGGCCCGTGGCCGACCTCGTCGACATCGGCTCGAAGATCACCACGGGCAATGGCCCAGACATCAAGGCCACGCTCGATCAACTCTCCAAGGCGCTGCGCTTGGGTTCCGACGGTGGGGCCCAAACGCAGGAACAGATCCAGACCATCGGCAAGAGCCTCGACGAGCTGACCCAGTCAGCCACCGACAACGACACCGCGATACGCGAATTCGGGTCGAATGTACGGCAGATCAGCGACATCCTCGCTGCCGAGAACCTAGGCACCGGTACCACCGGGGCGAAGATCAATCAGATTCTGGCGCAGACCACCTCGCTATTGGAGAAGAACCGTGACGGGCTGAAGAGCACCACCGCGGATTTTCAGACCATCACCAAGGCGATCGTCGACTACCGCCGGGAGCTGTCCGAGTTCTTCGACGTCGCACCCCTGGCGATCGACAACGTATCGAACATCATCGACCCCGTTGCCGGGAGCGCCCGCGTGCATCTGACGCCCGACAAGCTTCTGGGCAACGGTCAGTTGGGCAAGGAGATCTGCAATCTCATGGCCCTGAAACAACTCGGATGTGGCACGGGAACGCTGCGCGACTACGGCCCGGACTTCGGCGTGATGGGGATGCTCGAACTGATGGCGGGAGCGCCGCAATGATGCTTCACACCGTCCGATGCGCGACCGCGCTCGGTGTCGTCGTCCTCCTGTCGGGATGCGGGGCGGGGCTCGAGAGCCTGCCTCTGTCGGCCCCGTCGGGCAATGGCGGTAGTTACTCCGTGACAGCCGTCTTCACCAACGCGCTCAACCTGCCCGCAGAGGCCAAGGTCAAGCTGGACGGCGTCGACATCGGCGTAGTCGACGCCATCTCGGCGAAGGACTTCACCGCACGGGTCACGATGAGCATCCGCGACGACGTGCCACTGTCCACCGGCTCCACCGCCGAATTGCGGTCGGCCACACCGTTGGGCGACCTGTTCGTTGCCATCCACACCGACCCGCAGCAGACTGGCAGTGCCGCGCGACTCCGTGGCGGAGACACCATCCCCCTGGCCTCGACATCGGCCGGCGCAACGGTCGAGGAGCTGCTCAGTTCGGCGGCGGTGCTCGTCAACGGCGGTGTGGTGCGCAACGTGACCACACTGCTCAACGGTGCAGGCAAGGCGGTTGGCGGCCGCGGCGACAACGTCGCGACCTTGCTGCACGAGTCCAGCGCGTTGATCACCCGGCTCAACGCCCGCTCAGCACAGATCAAGACTGCACTCGACAACACCTCCGATCTGACCACCACGCTGTCTCAACGGCAGAACACGCTCGACCAGGCGCTCGCCGCGGCGGCACCAGCGATGACCACCATCGCCGAAAACCGGGACCAAATCGCCGATCTCACTGACTCGGTCGCCCGCATCACCCGGCAACTGCAGCGGTTCCCGTCGGTACAAGGCACCGACACCCGCAGCCTGATCAGCGACCTCAATCACCTGTCCGCCGCATTCAACGACGTCAGTGTCGACCCCAACCTGTCGCTGACCGCGTTGAACCGAATACTTCCGCTCATCATGAAGCTCACGGCCGGAACCAACATCGCCGGCGCAGGCGAAGTCACCCAGTTGGCGTGGGGTTCATTGCCCGACATGAACTACCCCGGCGATCCTCAATTCCACGGGCCCGACGGCACCGACTACCACGCCATGATCGGTAGCCTGCGTTACGAGTGGAACCTGTTGCTCGACAAGATCTACGGGCCCAATCGATGAGCGCGCCCGGTGTCGCCGAGCGGTCCGCACGACTCGTCGTCGACGGTGTGCGCGCCGCATCCGCGCGCCGCATCACCGTCGCCGTCATCGGGTTGATTCTGACGGTTGTCATTGCACTGGGCTACATCCTGATCGGGTCTCTGCGCGTCAACCCTGCGCGTTCGACGATCGCGGTGCACGTGGTGCTGCCCCAGTCGGGGGGGCTTCTTGCCCAACAGGACGTCACCTTGCGCGGAGTACCCATCGGGAGAATCGCCTCGGTCCAACTCTCTGGCAGCGGCGTCACGGCCGTCGCCGACATCGACGCCGACGTGCAAGTCCCGAAGAACAGCGCCGTGCGGGTGTCCGGACTCTCCCCCGCCGGTGAGCAATACCTGGACTTTCGACCTGACAGCGACGGCGGACCGTACCTGACTGACGGAGACACCGTCGCCGAGAAGCAGACCGGGGTGCCAGTGCCGTTCTATCAACTCGTCTCCAACGCCGAGGGAGCGCTGAATCAAGTCGATCCGGCCAAGATCGAGGCGATGACCAAGGAGCTCGGCGTCGGACCCCAGGCTCCCGAGAAGCTGGCGGCGCTGGTCGATGGAGGCGCCTTCCTGATCACCACGCTGGACTCGGTGCTACCGCAAACCGTCCGAACTCTGCGCAACAGCCGCACCGTCCTCACCACGCTGGCTGACATAGGGCCCGGCCTCACCACGACATCGATTGACCTACAAGGGATTCTGACCGGGGTGAACAAAATGGACGGCGGCTACCGCAAGCTGCTCGATACCGGCCGGGCACCCCTGACTCAGCTCGACCACGTCATCGCCGACAACTCCGACACCATGGTGCAGCTCCTCGGAAACCTCACCACCGTCGCTCAGCTGTCCTACGTCCGGGTGCCCGCCTTGAAGGAGCTGTTCCCGGGTCCCGAACAGCGCGGGTCGATGATCGACGCGGTCAGTTCGATCTTCCACGACGACGGCGGCGTGTGGGTCATTGCAGACATCTACCCGCGCTACACCTGCGACTACAACCTCCCAAGACACGCTCCCTCGCAGGCGGATTTCGTAGAGCCCTACCGCAACACCTACTGTGCCAACCCGGACCCCGCAGTACTGGTGCGCGGTGCGCGCAACGCCCCCCGCCCACCCGACGACGACACAGCTGGACCATCACCCGGTTACAACCCGCTCGCCACGACCGATCCCGCCCCGGTTCTGCCCAATAGCATCCCGACGCCGTACGGCGGTCCGCCCCCGAACCTCGTCCCGCCGAACTAGACCAACCTCCAGGAGGAATGGGTGTTCAATCGAACCACCACCAAAGACGTGTTCGACAAGATCGTCGAACACGAGAGCGAAGCCGACATCGACATGCCAGACGACAGTGAAGACGTTGAAGTAGACGACACCGCACCCGAGCAGGACGCTGACGCGACCGATGACGCGGCGTCCGATGATGTTGCCGCTGAAGAAGAGTCGGACGCGGCAACCGACGGCGACGCCGACGCAAAGACGCCGCCGCCCAAGAACAGGCGATGGCTTCGCCGGGCTCTCGTCGGCACCGCCGTCGTCCTGTTCGTCGCCGCGGTGGCACTGGCGGGGTTCTTCGGATGGCAGCTCAAACAGGAACGTGACGTCGACGCCGCCGGTCGTGCCGCGTTGGACGTCGCGCGGAACTACGCCGTCATCCTCACCAGCGTCGACAACGGGAAGATCGACGAGAACTTCGCCCAGGTCCTCGACGGTGCCACCGGTGAATTCAAGGACATGTACAGCCAGTCCGCGGCCCAACTTCGTCAACTGCTCATCGACAACAAGGCCGTCAGCCACGGCACGGTCGTCGACGCGGGCATCAAGTCCGCCACCAAGAACAAGGTGGAGGTGCTGATCTACGTGGATCAATCGATCAGCAACACCGTGAACCCCGACCCGCGGATCGACCGCAGCCGGGTCACCATCACCATGGAACGCATCGACAATCGTTGGTTGGCAAGCAAAGTCGACATCAAATAGCCATGGCTGCAAGAGTCTTCGCCTCGGGCGTCGCTGCGATCCTCTGCGCGGGTGCTCTGGTGTCTGCGGCGCCGGCCGCTGCGGACGCGTCATGCGGCGCGGTGCTTGGCGGGGCCTGGGATGACCATGACGGCAACTGTGCGACCCAGCTGACCTCGCAGCGCCAGGCCATCATGACGATGACGGTCGGGTATCCACGCGAGTTGATCGACGACCCAACGGCCGGCCCGTCGATGCGCGACTACCTGCGCAACCGCGTCGACAGTTGGCGAACCACGGCGGTCACCATGGTGCGCGCCAACGAAGCGTCGGTGGATTCCAAGGTGTACTCGCACGGGCCGGTGACATCGGTTGTCTTCCATGAGTATTGGTGGAGCGTCGGCAACATGCAGAACAACGCCTACCACACCTACTCCTTCGATCTGGCGTCCGGCAGGCGGCTGCAACTCGCTGATCTCGTGACGTCGCTGACGGCGCTGTCTCCGCTCGTCCGGCCCTATCTGGACCCGGTCCTGGACGCGGCGCAACCACCGCACGATCCGGGGACCTACCCGTTCACACCGGACAAGTTCGAACCGCAGCCCGACGGCTCCGGGTACTCGAGCAACTACCGGGCGTTCGCACTCACCGGTGACCAATTGGTCCTCTACATGCCCGATGCGCCGCTGCAGCACGAGAACCCATTTCCCCAAGATCGATTCGTGTGGTCCATGGACGGGGGCACGGTCGAAGTCCACGTTCCATTGAGCGCATTGACTTCGGTCCTGCGTCCGCAGTACCGGTAGACCGCGGCGCAGTTACTACTTGTGTCGAGAACCAAGTGTGAGACACCACCAACGCAACACTCTCTGCACTGATCGCAAAGTCGGACGCCTCACCCTTTATCACCTGTCACAATATGGCGTGCCATTCCCCCTTCCGCCGATCGCGCCAGACGCACCGCTGCTGACCCGAACACTGAGCCGCCTCCCCGAGATCGCCGCGGCCGCGGTCGCCGCCGCCCAGGCGGCGACGCCGGAAGCCGGATCAGCAGGCGGCCATTTCGAGGCGGAGATCGCCGCAACAACGGTCACCTCGGGTCGACTCTTCCTGCAGGGGCTCACCGAGCAGCGACCGTTTACGCGAGCGGACCTGCCCGAGTTCATCGCGCAAGTCACCCGCGTCGCCGAGGACCGGATTCCGCTGCCCGTCCTCGCCGCCGGGTTCTACAGCGGGATGAACGTGTTCTGGTCCGGCTTCGCCGACGCCGCGACACCAGAGGACACCTCGGACCTGACAGCACTCGGAGCGCATTTCATGGCGTACCTCCAGCTACTTGCCATCGTGTGCGCCGAGGTCTACATCGAGGCTCAGCAGGACGTCTTCGGCGCCGAACGCGACACACGCCGGTCGCTGTGTAGTGCATTCCTTCGCGGCGAGCCCGTCGATGATCTCGCGGCACGGGCGGGCGTCAGGGTCGACGCCGCGTACGACGTCCTCGCGATCGATGCTGCTTCCGAACTCGCATACGCCGACCCGCTGGTCGGGCGCCGACAGATGCGCTGGGTACAGGAAGTCCTCGACGACGCTTGCGGTGCGACGGTGCTCAACTCATTCGACGGCGGCACCGGCATCGCGCTCCTACCGGTCCATGCAGGCACGTCCTGCGATCGGGATGCCCGCGCCGAAACGATCGTTCGCTCACTCGCACAACGATTCCAGGTCGACGTCTTCCTTGCCGAAGAACCGTCGACCGCGGTTGGCGCGCTGCCCGACGTGGCGCGCCGATGCGCTGATGTCACCGACCTCGTCAGGCGGCTCGGCCGCCCGAGCGGCGTCTACCGGATCGAGGACGTGTTGCTCGAGTACCAGATCACCAGACCCGGTCCTGTGCGAAACCTTTTGGCGGAGCGACTGTCTCCGCTAGACGGACAACCACACCTAATGGACGCCCTGACTGCACACATCCGCCACGGCGCGGACCGAAAATCCGCCGCATGCCGGCTCCACATCCACCCCAACACGTTCACCTATCGGCTACGCCGGATCGCCGAACTGACCGGCATCGACCCCACCCAGCCCGACGGCTCTCGCCTGCTCGCTGCGGCGATCACGGTTCGTCAGGTCATCGGCGCAGACGGCAAGGGCTAGTCAGCGTCAGTTTGCGGTGCTGTCTTCGCGCGCCGGTTACCGGGTAGCCGGTCGACGAACCTGCCGAGTCGGACCACGGTGTTGTCGAGCGGGTCGACGATCTCGGTGAGCCGCTGCAGAGTGGGCAGGATCGCCACCAGCTCGTCGATGCCGACGGCGAGCTTCTCTGCGTGGGTGTCGATGCCCTGCGCCGCGGTACTCAGGCCTGAGATCTCGTCGGCGATCTCGCGCGCGTTCTGGTCGATCCCCGCAGCGCTGGCACCAAGCTCGGACAGACTGCCTGCGATGACCTCGGCGGACCGTCTGAGCTCGGCGACGTCGTCGAGCAAGGACCCCGCCCGGTCGATCAGCGTCGCCAACGCGACCACCCGCCGTGCCGTTTGCCGAACCGAGGCGCTTGTCCACGTGGAGACCCTGCGGAACCCGGGGATGGCGTCGAGGTCCACTTGCGGCGGTGAGTAGCCGATCAACTGCATGCCGTTGATTGTGCGCCATGCCACTTCGCATGTGACGAGGTCACTCCACATAGGCACGACTGGCAACGTCTCCGACGATGGCCTTTCGACGGGCGACGGCTTTCCCCGTCCTTGCCATCACCGCAGTTCAGGCTTGACGGCATAGTCAATATTGGATGCACGGACCGAGCCTTCCGCGGTGAGATCTAGTGAACCGCCAGCGAACCACGCATCATGCGCCGTAGGCTCCACGCCAGCGCACGATCACCCGGGGGAATCCTTGATTTCGCAGCCACCTCTGACGCCTGGCTGGCATCCCGATCCGACCGGCACCGCGCGGCGGGCGTACTGGAACGGTCGAGAATGGGGATCGCCGCCACCCAAGTCGCGATTCAAGAAACAGGTGTTCATCATCGTCGGCAGCACTGTCGGCGGACTAGTCGTGTTGGGATTCCTTGGCAACATTGGCTCCGGCGGCGACACTGCCACACCAACGGCATCGATGCTGACGAAGACGGTGACGGTCACAGCCCCGCCGCCGATATCAACGGTTACGGTCGTGGCGGCTCCCCCGGCCCCCCGTGTCGCACCGCCAGTTCCCACGTCGTACCCGCCGATCGAAGCGCCGCCTCCTCTGCCACCGGTTGGACTCCTGATGCCTCCGATCCCGTCGAGCGCGTACTACGGGAGTTGCGCAGCGGCGCGTGCCGCCGGCGCGGCGCCCCTGCACGTTGGTAAACCCGGCTATCGCGCAGGTCTGGACCCGGACGGTGACGGCGTCGCCTGCTAATGACGAGATTGGATCAGATTCAGCTGCTCAGGCACCAAGCCTGAACGGCGGGTACTCGTCGGTCGCCAGCAGCAAGGCGTAGGCGGTCACCCGGTAGCCGTAGCGGAGATAACCCACGTTGAAGTCGAACAGATGACGCGGGTACTCCCCGGTGAACACGACCGCGAACCAGGCGATCACGACGGCAACCAGCGACACCAC
>Ga0193716_1000907_pt1 | contig 17580 bp, 13 predicted proteins | sample U2c1metaG_FD_145901 | JGI IMG/M metagenome (GOLD analysis project Ga0193716, IMG submission 145901) | Soil microbial communities from a riparian zone of the East river system, Colorado, United States - U2c1 | ecosystem: Environmental > Terrestrial > Soil > Riparian zone | place: USA: East River...
CGTGAGCAGCGGGACGAGCACGACGCCGCCGCCGAGTCCAGTCATTGCCCCCACGAGCCCCGCGAGCAGGGCGCCCGCGAGAGTCAGGAGCGTGAAGGTGAGAACGTGCATCCGCCTGGTCGTTTGAAGTGCGATAAGTGTACGCGACCCGTCCGCGGCCAGCAACGCGGTGGTTTCACTTGGCGGCGCGACAGGCCAGATTGTGGTGCGCATTCCCGGGACTGTGATGGCTCAGGCAAACGACACCTACGATGGCGAGCAACGCGGCGAGCAGCGCGGCGAGCAGCGCGGCGCGTGGGGCGTGCTCGCGATTCTCACCTCGATCAATCTCCTCAACTACATCGACCGGTTCGTCTTCCCGGCGGTGTCGGAGAGCATCAAGCATTCTCCGTTGGCGCCGACGGATACCGCCATCGGTTTCGCGTCGACGGCCTTTCTTCTCGTATATCTATTCGCCGCTCCATTCTTCGGGGCGGTAGGCGTCAGCCCACGCCGCACCCGCTGGATGGCTGCGGGAATCGTCTTCTGGAGCCTGGCGACGGTGCTGGGCGGAGTCGCCCGCACGGTGCCGGAGCTCATCGGGGCGCGAGCGCTCGTGGGCATCGGCGAAGCTGCCTATTCCGCGATCGCGCCAGCCATGCTCGCGGACTTCTTCCCGGAGAAAGTTCGTGGTCGCGCGTTCGCGATCTTCTTCGCCGCCGCGCCCGTTGGTGCAGCGCTCGGCTACGCGATAGGTGGATTTGTCGACGCTCGCTGGGGATGGCGTGAAGCCTTCTTTGTTGCGGGTGCCCCGGGACTGGTGCTCGCGTGGTTCGTGCTGCACATGCGTGCGCCGACGGACGGACTGGTGCAGACAGAGAAGCCGACGGGCGCGCTCGGGATGTACCGGCGGCTGATTCGCGAGCCGCAATATCGGCTCACCGTGCTTGGTTACACCGCGTATACGTTTGCCGTTGGCGGCATCGGCGCGTGGATGCCGGTGTTCGTGCAGCGTACGCACGGCTTGAGCAGCAAGGTCGCGAACACCCAGATCGGTGTGATGCTCGCGGTCACAGGACTTCTCGGCGCGATTGGCGGAGGATGGATCGCGGACCGTCTACGCCGGAAGTACGACGAGGCATATCTCTGGCTCTCCGGAGTGACTACACTGCTGGCGGCGCCGCTCGCATGGATTTCGTTCACGACTGCCGATACCAACGTGTATCTGGTTACGTTATTCGCGGCCGAGCTTCTCATATTTACCTGCACGGCACCGATCAACTCGAAGCTGATTTCGTTGGTGCCGACGGAGATGCGCGTGGCCGCCATGGCACTCTGCATTTTTACCATTCACCTGCTGGGCGATGTTCCTTCGCCCACGCTCATTGGCTGGATTTCGGATCGAAGCTCCATTCAGGACGGAGTACTGGTGATCCCCGTGGCGGTCGTCGTGAGCGGGGTGATATGGATGCTGGCTGCGTGGCGCGGTGGCCGGCTCTCAACCGCAGCAGTCGTCGAGGCCTGAGATGATCGAAGCGCACTCCCCCGAGCTCCTCTATCTGCTGTCCGGCGACCCCGCCGAACTGGCGGAGATGCTGTCCTCGATGCGACCGGTGGACGTCGCGGAGGCGCTGAGTCGATTGCAGCCGGACGCCGCGGCGCAGTTGATCAAGGCGCTTCCGTTCGATCTCGTCGTACAGGTGTTCGACGAGCCGGAGCTCGAGGGGCGCGCGGAGATCTTCCAGAAGATCGACGCCGCGAGTGCCGCGCCTCTGCTCGAGGCGATGTCCGCCGACCAACAGGCGGATCTCTTTCGCGAGCTCACGCCGAGTGAGCGCGACCGGCTTGCGAAGCCGCTGGACGTGCCGACGCGCCAGTCGCTCGCGCTGCTCCTCCGCTATCCGCCGGAAGTCGCCGGCGGAATCATGACGACGGAGGCTGTCACCGTGCCGAGCGATTGGTCGGTCGAGAGGACGCTGCAGTACATCGTCAGCGTGGGCGGGGCGAAGGAAACGGTCTACACGATCTATGTGCTCGATGGACAGCAGCGCATGGTGCACGTGGTATCGCTCCGACAGCTGATGCTCGCCGATCGCAACCAGAAAGTGCTCGAGGTAGGCCCACAGCGTGTGCCGCTCTCGGTGAAGCCGACGACCGACCGCGAAGATGTCGCGCGGCTGCTCTCCAAGTACAATCTGCTCGCCGTCCCCGTCGTCGATGACGATGGCAAGCTCCTCGGCATCGTCACTGTCGACGACGTCATCGATGCGATCGTGCGCGAGACGACGGAGGATGTGCAGAAGTTCGGTGGTATGGAGGCGCTCGACGAGCCGTACATGGAGATCAGCATGTGGTCGATGATCAAGAAGCGCGCGGGATGGCTGTGCGCGCTCTTCCTCGGCGAGATGCTCACGGCGACGGCGATGGGCTACTTCGAGGGCGAGATCAGCAAGGCGGTGGTGCTCGCGCTGTTCATCCCGTTGATCATCAGCTCGGGCGGAAACTCCGGCTCGCAGGCGACGTCGCTGATCATTCGCGCGATGGCGCTGCGCGAGGTGACGCTGCGCGACTGGTGGCGCGTGGCCTCGCGAGAGCTGCCGTCAGGGATCGTGCTCGGCGCAATCCTCGGCGTGATCGGCTTCATCCGCATCATGCTCTGGCAGCGTTTTGGCTGGTATGACTACGGCACGCACCATATGCTCGTGGCGATCACGGTGTCACTGGCGCTTGTGGGGGTTGTAACGTTTGGCTCGCTCGCGGGATCGATGCTCCCCTTCGTGCTACGGAGACTCAACTTCGATCCGGCGAGCGCATCGGCCCCCTTCGTCGCCACGCTCGTCGACGTGACCGGGTTGATCATCTACTTCAGCGTCGCCTTCGTCATCCTGCGCGGCACGCTGCTGTAATTCTTGTTCAGCACGCGGCGCGCTCGAAAATAAATCTTGATCGCGCGCGCCAGAAATCGGCGTGAGTTATGCAGCCTCTCTCGTTCGCGTCGCCACTGTCGGCGGCGCTCGAAACGATCCGGACAGCACGGACGAGAGGAGATTCTCATGCAGCTCAAATGGATAGTCACAGCCGCGTTCGCGGCAGCGCTCATACCCGCAGCAGCCTCGGCACAGAGCGAAACCCCGCAAGACACGACGACATCGCACAACGCTGCGAAGCGTGACACGGTGACGTCGACGTCGACGGGAGAAATCGGTTCGACCGGAAGCGAAGTATCCGCGGCAGTGGAGAAGGCGAGGAAGGATCCGAAGCTCATTGGATCGCCGGCGTGGTGGGCTCTTCACTCGACGGCGGATGGCAAGCCGCTGAGCGCGCAGCCCAAGCACGACTAGCGCACGGCTGGCAGAGCTAGCCGCGAACGAGTTCTTCATCCGCCGGCGGCAGCGCGCCGGCGGATGTGCGCATCGCGTTGCAGAGCCATGCGCCGAGCGCTACGGCGGCGACGAGCGCGAGCACGGATAGCGTGTTCGTGAATCGCGCGAGCGACTTGTCGTCGCCGAGCATGGCGTACCGTGCGAGTATGAAGTGCCAGTCGTGGATCGGATCGCCGTTCCCCATGCTGACGAGGCCGAGGAATTGGTTTCGCGCGTCGCCGATGTAAGTGGCGAGATTCGTGAGACTCATCGAGAGCCACGCGAGCGCGACGGAGATTCCGAAGTACTCGCGCTGCCGCAGGAAGAGCAGGGCAACGAGCAAGGGGATCGCAAGCTGCGTGATACTTCCGCCTGCGACTTCGAGCATCTCGCCGAAGGGACTGAAGATCACGTGCCCCGCTTCGTGCACGACGAGTGTGAGACCGCTGAAGATCGTCCAGTACTCGTAGTCGTCGAGCGAGCGGATGGCTATGTACGCAAGATAGGCGAGCAACATCGCTCGCCATATCCAATTGCGCCCTCTGCACCAGTCGAGCGCATCGTCTCGCCGCTCGCGAAAGGTCAGCTCGGAATCGCCGTGATGAAGGTGAGCGAGCGCCGGCGCCGCACCACGATGCTCAGCGCCTTGAACACGTCGGGATCGATGAGCGACCCGATGCGCTCGGAGAGGTACTCGAGCGTGCTGTGCGGCGTGAGCGGCTCCTGGTACGACCGGCCGGACGTCAGCGCGTCGTACGCATCGACGCAAGCGAGAATGCGGCCGCCGATGGAGATCTGGTTGTCGCAGATCTGGCGCGGATAGCCCGTGCCGTCGAAATGCTCGTGATGATCGCGAACGAAGTCGAGCACAGAGCCGAGATGCTTCATCGGCGCGAGAATGTTGATGCCCATCTCGACGTGCAGCTTCACGTGCGCGAACTCTTCGGGCGTGAGCGATCCCGGCTTGTTGAGGATCTCCTCGCGAATGCCGATCTTGCCGACGTCCATGAGTCGTGCGGCCAGACGCACAGCCTCCACGGCGTCGACGTCGAGAGCCATCTCATCAGCGATCGCCGCGGCCATCTCCCCGATGCGGATCGAGCGGCCGCGCATGTACGGGTTCTTGGCTTCCATCGCGATCACGAGCGATTCGGCGACCTGAATGGTGAGGTCGCGCAGCGCGGACTTCTCGCGCTCGAGCTCCGCCGTGCGCATTGTCACTTCTTCGCGGATCACGTGATCGATCTCGCGCTGCTGTAGGAGCATCTCGCGGCGGTGCAGGGCTTTGAGAATCGATTCGTGGAGGTCGGGGAGCTCGACGGGCTTGGTGAGGTAGCCCATCGCGCCGCGCGAGAGTGCCTCGGTAGCCGTCGGCGCATCGTTGACCGCCGTCAGCATCACGATCGCGAGATCGGGATTCGACGCCAGCGCCTTCGGGACCAGCTCGACTCCCGTCATCCCGGGCATGCGAATGTCGCTGAGCATGAGCGAGAAGCGACCCGCGTCCAGCATCTCGAGTGCCTGCAGTGCCGAGGATGCCGTCTCCACTTCGTAGCCGGAGCGAGTGAGGAAGGTACCCAGCGACAGCCTGATCGCCTCCTCATCATCCACGAGAAGCACACGCACCATCCGTCGATCCGTCAGCATAATCTCTGGAGCAGTCACGATGGCGCTTTTAGAAAGAGGGGCGGAAATCATGACTCGATAATTATGGAACGAGGATCGTCGGGCTGGTCTCGTTCGCCGCCGTGCCCACGACCGCGGTGATCGACGCGTCCGCACCGATCGCTACGATATTGCCATCGCTGCCGTATGCTCCCTCGACCGCGAAACAGCCGTTCGAGGCGCACGCCGCCTGGCCAATGCCATTCCCATCGTATACCCAGTCTGACGTCTCACCAGTTGCTACCGTCACGGCGCGAAGCGACGGCGCACCGACCACGCTCACGAAGTATATCCGCGATCCGTCCGCACTCCAGACCGGGTTGAAGGCGCCGTTCATCTCGTTGGTCAGCTGGACCGGAGTACCGCCATTCGCGGAGATCACGAAAACCTGGGACAAACCCGACCGTGTGGAGGTATAAACAAGCTGGGTGCCGTCGGGACTCCACGACGGTGCCATTTCCGGGACGAAGCTTTCCGAGCCCGTCGCGACCGCAGTCTGGTTCGCGCCCGTCGAGTCCATGATCCAGAGGCGCGGCGAGCCGGAGCGATAACTGACGAATGCGACGCGCGAGCCGTCGGGGCTCAGCTTCGGCTGCTCGTCTTCCTTGTTGCTCGTCGTGAGGCGCTTGAGGCCCGAGAGATCGTTGTTCGCCATATAAATTTCTTCATCTCCGTCGCGATAGGATGCGAAGACGAGGTGTCCCGCTGCACTATGCGGATCCTTGTCTACGGAGTTGGAAAACGTCAGGCGAGACGTGACACCGCCCTCGAGCTTCCACAGCTGCTGCACGCCACTCGAATCGGAGACGTAGACCAATTCCGGCGTCGGAGCGTCGCTCGACGAGGTAGTCTTCTGCTCGGGTGCGCTCGAGAGGTGCTGATCTGCGGAACATGCGCCAAGCGCGCCGATGGCGGCGATCGCAATGACCGCTCGGCTCAGCGCGCGAGCACTGAGCTGCGAGGCGACCATCGTGTCGTTGCTGGACTGGCGTGAAATCTGACGCATTGTCTGATCCTCTCGGGGAAGTCGTGGCTAGCAGAGTGATATTCGGTCGCTCTGTCTCATCCTCTACCCTTCTGATTATCGGCAATACGGTCGCTTCATTAACGAAGAACGCAATTAAAAGCGGCTCATAGTTTTAGGGCACATTCATTCTTAGAGTAGGTTCATGTTCACCTCACGCTCGGCCTCGCTAAGTTGACTTAAGTGGACAACAGCTCTCGATCGCGCCGTCGTTCCCCGATCTTCCTCGACGAGACAGGCCGCCGGTGGCGCCGTCTGCGTCGCGCTGCGGTGGTGCTCGGCATCATTACCACGATCGTGGCGGCGATCACCATCACCATGGTGATCATCCCGCCGCTTCTTCCTGAGATTCCTCTCACGGGAGAACCGTTTGCGCGCTCGCCTGGGCTCGCGACGAGCAAGATCGAGCGCGAGCGCCTGTCCAAGAAGCTGCAGCTCTACTTCACGCTGCGGAGAAATCGCGTGCCCGGCGTAAGGGCGAACGTCCTCCCCGTGCGTGGGCGCTCGGTACCCGGGCGCGTCCGCGCGCCGGGCGCACCGATTGTTGCCGGTTTCTACGTCACTTGGGACGACAATTCGCTGGACGCGCTGCTGCACCACGCAGGCGACCTCGATTGGGTCGTCTGCGAGTGCGCGTGGCTCGGCCCGAACGGTCGCGGGCTGCGCATGCGCATCGATCGACGCGTCGCGATCACAATCGCGAGCGCCGTCCCCGACGTGAAAGAGAGACCGCAGATCTTTCTGATGGTCAGCAACTTCGACTCGGCCACGAAGCGATGGGATCCTCAAGGGCTGCGCCAGCTGCTCTCTGATCCGGCGTCGCGCGCACTCGCGCTCAAGCAGCTGACGGACAGCGTCTCCTACTATGGACTTGGCGGAGTCACCATCGACTTCGAGGAGGAGCCGCAGGAGCTTACGGAGCCGATTGCGTCTTTCGTCGCCGACTTGAAGCGCAATCTCGCGCCGATGGGGAAGCTCGTCACGCAAGCCGCGTCGGTGAACGACAGCGATCATCAGCTGTCACGCTTCGGCGAGGTGAACGACTACCTCTTCCTGATGCTCTACGACGAGCACTTCGGGAAGACGGGTGACCCGGGGCCGATCGCGAGCCAGCAATGGTTCGTCGAGCGCATGCGGCACATGCTGCGCTTCGTTCCCGCGCAGAAAGCGATCCCCATCGTCGGCGCGTATGGCTACGACTGGAACGACGGCGACAGCACGACGAACGGGCAGCAGCTCACCTTCCAGGAGATCATGTCCGCGGTGCGAAAGGCGGACAAGAAGGCGCTGCACTTCGACTCGACGACGCTCAATCCCTACGCCACGTGGACCGATCGCGACTCCACCGATCACCTCGCGTGGTATCTCGATGCCATCACCGCGTACAATCAGACGGTCGCAGCGCAGGCCATCGGAACCGCGGGCATGGGCATCTGGCGCATGGGGTCGGAGGATCCCGCGATCTGGCGCGTGATCGGCAAGACGGGGCTCGACTCGTCCGCGACGCTGCTGAGCGTCATCCCTCCGGGCTACGATGCCGAGATGGAGGGGAACGGCGAGATACTCGATCTGTTCGCATCGCCCGATTCGGGAAACCGCACCGTGCGCATCGATCCCGTCACGCATCTCGTCGTCGACGAGGTGATTCACAAAGTCGGCACCCCGTACATCGTGAATCGATACGGGAGCAGCGATCCGCATCTGATCTCGCTCACCTTCGACGACGGTCCGGATGGGGAATGGACGCCCATGATTCTCGACACGCTCAAATCGCGTGGCGTGACGGCGACTTTCTTTCTCATCGGCGAGAACGCGGAGCGACATCTCCCGCTGCTCAGGCGCATCGTGAGCGAAGGACACCTGATCGGGAATCACACCTTCCTGCATCCGAACCTCGCCTTCACGAGCGACAAGCGCACGAAGCTCGAGCTCGACGCCACGGAGCGGCTCTTCGAAGCGGTACTCGGCCGGCGCACGGCATTCTTCCGCCCTCCGTACTTCGGCGACGCCGAGCCGACGACGCTCGACGAGCTGGTGCCGGCGCAAATCGCGAAGGAACGCGGCTATCTCATCATCGGACTGCACATCGACTCCGAAGATTGGCAGTCGCCCGGTGTGAAGACGATCATCGACACCGTGCTCGCGCAGCGCTCGCGCGGGAACGTCGTGCTGCTGCACGATGGCGGTGGCGATCGCAGCCAGACCGTCGCGGCACTGGGCCCGCTCATCGACACGCTGCGCGCGGTGGGCGACACCGTCGTGCCGCTGTCCCAACTCATCGGACTCACGCGCGACCAGGCGATGCCGGGGCTTCCGCCGCGGAATCGACTCGCGCGAGCGGGAGAGCTGATCGGTTGGGGGACGCTGAGTCTCGTGCAGTGGTTTCTCTACTGGATCTTTTTCCTCGCGATCTTCCTCGGATTCGCGCGACTGGTCTTCATGACGGTCCTCGCGATCATCCAGCACATCAGAAGTCACCAGAACCGCGACGCACCGATCACCTTCGCGCCGTCGGTGAGCGTCATCGTGCCGGCGTATCGCGAGGAGAAGGTCATCCTGCGCACGATCGAAACGCTGATCGCGCAGGAGTATCCGGGCGAGCTCGAAGTCGTGGTGGTGGACGACGGATCGCCGGACGACACGTACGAGGTCGCGCGTACGGCGTACGGTGATCATCCGAAGGTGCGTGTGTATCGGAAGGCGAACGGCGGGAAGGCGAGCGCGCTCAATTACGGACTGACGTACGCGAGCGGCGAGATCGTCATTTGTCTCGATGCCGATACGCTCTTCGCGCCCGACACCGTCGCGGAGCTCGTCGAGCCGTTGCACGATCCGAAGGTGGGAGCGGTCGCGGGGAACGCGAAGGTAGGCAATCGCGTCAATCTCGTCACGCGGTGGCAGGCGATCGAGTATGTGACGAGCCAGAATCTCGACCGACGAGCCTTCTCTCTCCTCAACTGTATTACGGTGGTGCCGGGCGCCGTCGGCGCGTGGCGCAAGTCACTCGTGCAGAAGGCCGGCGGATTCAGCGAGGATACGCTCGCCGAGGATCAGGATCTCACGCTCTCGATTCGCCGGCGCGGATTCTCGATCGCGTACGCCGACGAGGCTATCGGCTATACGGAAGCGCCGGACACGCTCCGTGGTCTCGCGAAGCAGCGATTCCGCTGGTCCTTCGGCACGCTGCAATGCCTCTGGAAGCATCGTCGCACATTCTTCCATCCGCGCTACGGCTCGCTGGGCTTTGTCGCGCTGCCGAACGTGTTGCTCTTTCAGATCATCTATCCGTTTCTGTCGCCGATCGCCGATCTGATGTTCGTGCTCAGTCTCTGGTCAGCGTGGGCGATTCGCGAGGCGCACGGGGCGACGTACGCGATGACGTCGGTGGAGCAGGTGCTGACGTACTACGCAGTATTCCTCATCGTCGACTGGGTCGCGTCGATCGTCGCGTTCATGCTCGAGCCCGACGAGGACAAGTGGCTCACGTGGCTGATCTTCCTCCAGCGCTTCGCCTATCGCCAGGTGATGTACTGGGTCGTCGTGCGCTCGGTTTTCGCCGCCCTGCGCGGACGGCTTGTCGGCTGGGGAAAGCTCGAGCGAAAAGCGACGGTGGAGTTGGAGACGGCGAACGCGCGGGCGCAGACGGCGGCGGCGGGGCGTGGTTAGGGGGATGGTCGAGTAGTTACTGTTTTGGGTGAGGCCACACAGACGGACACAGACGGGCACACACGGAAAAAACAAGCATTCGCATTTTTCGTTCATGTCTGTTTTTGTCCGTGTGTGTGGCCCTACCAAAGCAGTTACCGCTTTTGTCCGTCTTTGTCCGTTTTTGTGGTCTCACCCAATCAGTCGCTGTTTCTCATCCCTCGCGACTATTCCTCGCTGCTAAAACCCCTCGGCGCTCCCCGACACGCGCGGATCCGGCGTCCCCTTGACTACGCCGTTGCGCTTGAGGATCGAGGCCGCGAAGCCGAGGTCACCGTTTGGCGACACCGGCACGGTCGCGTAACCCATCGCGCGAAGTGCATCGAGAGTGGCGGTCGTGAGGCCGCCCTTCTCGTACATCAGCGTGTCGGGGAGGTGCTGATGGTGCACGCGCGGCGCGCGCACGGCGTCGCCGATCTCCATGTCGTAGTCGATCACGTTCGAAATGATCTGGAACGTCGTCGTGATGATCGTCGGACCACCTTGTGCGCCAGTCACGAGCATCGGCTTGGCATCGCTTCCGAGGACGATCGTCGGCGACATGGAGGAGAGCATCCGCTTACCGGGTGCGATCGCGTTCGCCTCCCCCTGCACGAGGCCGAACATATTTGGACGTCCAGGCTCGGCGGCGAAGTCGTCCATCTCATCGTTCAGGAGAAGCCCCGTTCCGGGCACCACGACCGCAGAGCCGAAGCTTCCGTTGAGCGTCGTCGTGAGCGCCACCGCGCCGCCCTGTCCATCCATCACCGAGAAGTGCGTCGTCTGATTTCCCTCGGTCGACGCGCCGCTGCTTACGCGAATGGAGGCAGACGGCGTCGCGTGATCGAGCACGATCGACGACGACAGCGAATCCGCGTATCCCTGCGACAGAAGACGCGATGTTGGAATCGACACGAAGTCGGGATCGCCGAGCACCTCGTTGCGCACCGCGAAGCCTCTGCGAAACGCTTCGGCGAAAAGATTGAGCTCACGCGGAGAGTGCCAGCCGGCGCCACGCATATCGTAGTGCGACAGCTCATGCGCGACGATCGCCATCGTGATGCCACCCGAGGAAGGTGGGGGCATCGAGATCACGCGGTGGCCGCGATAGTCGAATGCGATCGGCTCACGCCACTTCGCCTGATAGCTCGCGAGATCCTTCGTCGTGATGAAACCGCCACCGCGATGCATCTCGGCCGCGATGAGCTCCGCAGTGCGCCCCTCGTAGAATCCCTTTTGGCCTTGGGCGGCGACGCGGCGCAGCACGGCTGCGAGATCCGGATTCCGCCAGTGATCACCGGGCGATGGGACTTTTCCATTCGGCAGGAAGAGCGCCTTCGATGCCGGGAAGCGAGAGAGACGCGCGCTGTCACCGTGAATCGCGCCGACGAAGTCTGAATCGACCGCGAAGCCTTGCTCCGCAAGCTCGATCGCGGGCGCGACGAGCTCGGCCCAGGGACGCGAGCCGAACTTCTTGTGCGCTTCCCACAGTCCTGCGACCGATCCAGGAACGCCGGCTGAGAGCTCTCCCGTAATCGAGCGATCATCGGCGTGGCCATTCGCGCCGAGATACATGTCGCGCGATGCAGCGCCGGGAGCGGTCTCGCGAAAATCGAGCGCGGCTTCGCGTCCATCGCCCATGTGCGCGACGAGGAATCCTCCACCGCCAACGTTTCCCGCGCCCGGGTACACGACTGCAAGTGCAAACGCAGTCGCGACCGCCGCATCGACCGCATTCCCGCCGTTGCGCAGCACCATCGCGCCGACGTGCGTCGCTATCGGCGCGTCCGTCGCAACCATTCCGTGCGCGGCGGTGACGGTTCGATCGGTGTGCGCGTACGGCCACGCCGCCGGAAGTGTAGCGGACGATGGAGAGCCGGACGAAGCGGTCGCGGAGCTGCGCGCGGGCTTCGAGCACCCGATAGCGATGGCGAGCAAACCAAGTGTTACGCGGGCAGCTGAATGACGCATGCGATGCTGGTCGAGGGGAGGACGGACTCGTGTGCGAGCGCGTCGAGTTCGATTCTACGCTCAGAGTTTATTGGTGTGCGCGCAGGCTGTCTACGGACCATGCGCACGCGCACCACGCGTCAGCGTTTGCGCTTCGCCTCTTCGCCGCGTGTGAAGGCGAGCAGCCCCGCTTCGATCTCGACGGGCACTTTCTCGCGATTGCGAAGCGCGATCACGGCGACGATGATAACGATCGCCGACACGAGTGAGATCGCGAGCACATCCTCGTGCCGGCGAATGCGTCCCAACACGAGCACGGCAGTAGTTCCGAAGACCCACCCGATCGCCGTCATCAGCGCGCTCCAGCTCCAACAGCTGATGCCGCTGCCGATCAGATAGTTCGCCAACGGAATCTCCGCTGCGCCGCATGCGATCGGCAGCGGGATGCGCGCGCCGTACGCGTAGCGCACCGCAAGCGACGCGCGCCAGGGATGACGGCGCACGGAGCCAAGCAGCTTCTCCATCGGCTTCATGAGCCTCGGCCATCGCGCCGCGAGCTTCACGGCGCGCCAGCGCCCGAGCGCGTAGAGCGCGATGTCCGCAACCCAGCTGCCGATCGCGCACGCAACGACGGCCTGCACGACGCCGAGGTGATGTTGGTGTGCCGCGAATCCCGCCAGCACCGGCGCGGCCTCTTCCGTGATGATGCTCGTCGCGCCGAGGGTGACGTACACCCAGAGGCGCGAGAACATGCTGAGCACCGACGGCGCGAGTGCTGCGAAGTGCGCGTGGTGCTGCATCGTGTTCGTCTACACCTCTCGCAGCGCCGCCATCGGCGTGGCGGCAAAGACGTCGCGCGCGGCGAGCAAACCGGTGACGATCGTGAGGAGCGTCGTCGCGGCCGCGACGATCGCGAGCGCGAGGGGAGCGATGGAGAAGGGCGTCTTGAAGATGAAGTGCATCGCGGCCCATCCGCCGCCAATCGCGAGTAGAATCCCCGCCAGGCTGCCGATCGCGCCCAGCAGCGCGTACTCCGTGAAGAGCATGCGCACGATCTGCGCGCGCGTTGCGCCGAGCGTCTTGAGGAGCACGCTCTCGCGCACGCGCTGTCGACGCGAGGCCGCGACCGCGCTCACGAGCACCAGTACGCCGGTCACGACGCTGAAGAGCGCCATGAAGCGCACGGCGAGCGAGACTCGATCGAGGATGCGCGACACCGCACTCTGGATGAGCGAGAGGTCGATCGTCGAAACGTTCGGGAATCGCTGTACCGCGTCGCGCTGCAGGCGCGCTCGGGACGCATCATCGTTCTCTCGTGTGAGCAGGACGTACGACTGCGGCGCTTCACGCAGCGCCGCAGATTGAAAGACGACGAAGAAGTTCGGCTCGAAACGCGCCCACTGCACTTCGCGCAGACTCGTTACTCTCGTTCGAATGCGCACGCCCTGCACGTCCCAGGTGATCGTGTCACCTACGATCACGCCCAATTCCTCCGCCAAACTCTGTTCCAGAGAGATCTCGAACACCCCGTCCGCATCGGGGCCGGCGCTCGTCCACCACTTGCCCGACACGATCTTCTCGCTCGAGTTAAGAGAGTCCCGATAGCTCGACCGATACTCTCGGCGCACCGCCCACGATGGACGATTTGCATCGGGATCGCCATTGCTCGTCTGCGCGGAGTCGCGGCGCCGCTCTGGTGCGCGCACCACGGGCTTCCGACTGTGATATGCCGCGATGCGCATCGGCACGATCGGCACTTGCGCGAGCACCGGGAGCGAATCGGATCGAATCAGGCTGTCGAGCCGCGAGATTTGATCGGTTTGGACGTCGAAGAAGGCGAGGTTTGCCGCAGACGCATCCGACGTGGACGCGAGCTCGCGAAGCAGATTGCCCTGCACGAGCGCCAACGTGCCGAGCAGGAACGCGCCGAAGCCGAGCGCGAGCACGACGGCGCGCGTCTGATTGCCGGGGCGGTCGACGTTCGCAATGCCGTGCCGCACCACGAACGTCCACGGAATCGCCGTGAGTCGGCGCGCGATGCGCGTGCACAACATCGCCGCGAGCCACGTCGCACCGATGGCGGCGCCGATGCCGAGGCTCATCCAGAGTCCGATGATCGGACTGTCGGCGCGCTCGATGCATACGGCGATCACACTCGCGACGAGCAGCGCGGCGGCTGCGAGACGGACCGGATCACGCCACGCGGAGCGAGAATTGCCTTGTGCCGCACTATCGTCGTCGCGGCGAAGCACCTGCAGCGGCGCAACGTTGCGCACGCCAAGCACAGGCCCGAGCGCGAAGAGCACACCCACCCAGGTGCCGAGCGCGAGACCGCGCAGCGCCGCGGCCCATTCGAGCTGCGGCACCACATCCACCGGAATGAACGCGCCGAGCACGTGCGGCAGCACGAGCTGCGCGGCGATGCCGAGCACGACGCCGAGCAAGGCGCCGGCGAGCCCGAGGCCGGCCGCCTCGATCACGAACATCCACACCACCTGGCTTCCACTCGCGCCAAGGCATCGCAACACCGCGATCGTATCGATCTTCTCGGCCATGTACGCCCGCAGTGCACTCGCGACGCCGGTGCCGCCGAGCAGAAGCGCGATGAGTCCGACCAGTCCGAGGAAGCGGCCGAGCTGCTCGATGGAGCGAGTGAGTGAGCGCTCGGTGTCTGCGACGGATCGCGCGCGCACCTGCAGCGAGTCGAACTCATCGCGATGCGCTTTCGCGAGCGCGTCGGCATCGATCGTGACAGGGAGCGCGATGAGCGCCTCATACTCCGCTCGGCTCCCGAAACCCAACAGTTGGGTTGCGCTGAGGTAGCGATCGGGGATGTACACGCGCGGGCCGAGCGCGGAGGCGACGCCGACGTCGCCCGGCACGTTGCGCAACGTGCCGAGGATCGCGAATCGCGCGTAGCCGAGCGAGAGTGTGTCGCCGATCTTCGCGTCGAGGGCGATGAGCAGCGACGAGTCGACGATGGCGTTTGCGCCGCGCTGGAGCTCCATCCATTTGTCCGCCGGCGACGTCTCGATCTTTCCATAGTAGGGCGCACCGGCGCCCATGGCGCGTACCTGCACGAGCCGCGTGCCGTTGCCGAGGAGCGCCATCGTCGAGAAGGTCGTGACGCGCGTGTCGCGGGCACCGCGCGCGCGCAGCGAGTCGAGGAGGGCGAGGGCGGGCGCGGGGAGCGGACGTCGCGCGCTGATCGAGAGGTCTGCGCCGAGCAGCGAGCGTGCCTGCACGTGGATCGAGCGGACGACGTCGGCGGAGTAGGAGTCGACGGCGACGAGCGCGGCCACGCCGATCGCGATCGACGACATCGAGAGCACGAGACGGCGGCGCGTCGTGCGCGTGTCGCGCCAGGAGAGGGCGGCGAGCGAGCGCCAGCGGAGGCTCATGACTGGAGTCTCATGTCGTGCGCGCCGTGTCTTCGACGACGAGCCCGTCGGCGAGGCGGATGATGCGGCGCGCGCGGGAGGCGAGCTCGGTGTCGTGCGTGACGATGATGACCGTGGTGTTCTGGTCGCGATTGAGCTGCTCGAGGATCTCGACGATGCGCACGCCGGTCGCGTGATCGAGATTGCCGGTGGGCTCGTCGGCGAAGAGGACGCGTGGCGAGTTGACGAAGGCGCGCGCGATGGCGACGCGCTGCTGCTCGCCGCCGGAGAGACGCACGGGATAGTGATGCGTGCGATCGGCGAGCCCGACTCGAGCGAGGAGGTCGGTGGCACGCGCGAGGGCGCTCGCGTCGCCGCGGAGATCGAGGGGCACGCGCACGTTCTCGAGCGCGGTGAGCGTGGGAATTAGTTGAAAGCTCTGGAACACGAACCCAACTTTCTCGCCGCGCAGCTTCGCGCGCGCATCTTCGTCGAGGGCGGCGAGGTCCACGTCATCCAGAAGCACGGAACCTGCGCTGGGAGTATCGAGTCCCGCGAGCAGACCGAGCAGGGTGGTCTTGCCGCTGCCCGATGGGCCGACGATGGCGACGAACTCGCCGTCCGCGATCGTGAAGGACACATCGCGCAACACGGTGATCGTCCGGTCGCCGCTGGGAAAGGATTTCGTCAACTCACGAGCAACGAGCATGTCGGCCAAAGTGGGAGTGAAGAGGATCGTACCGATTGCGTGGGTGGCGCTCGCGATGCTCGCCACGGCGTGCGGCCGCGATGCATCGCGGCAGGGGAGTGACAGGGGAATGCGTGATACGGGCCGGACCTCGAGCGACACCAGTCACCCGGGCGCTCGCGCACCCGAGAAAGATGCGCGAAAAACCATCCTCTTTGTGGGGACGAGCCTGACGGCGGGCTATGGGATCGACCCACAGCAGGCGTATCCGGCGCTGATCCAGCGAAAGCTGGACTCGCTGGGCTACGACTACGAGGCGGTGAATGCGGGGGTGAGCGGGGAGACGTCGTCGGGAGCGCTACATCGCATGGACTGGCTGATGAAGCAGCCGTTCGATGTGTTCGTGCTGGAGACTGGCGCGAACGACGGGCTGCGCGGGCTCCCGATCGACTCGCTGCGCGCGAACATCCAGCAGATCCTGGACGACGTGAAGCGCACGCACCCGCAGGCGACGATTCTCCTCGTGGGGATGGAGGCGCTGCCCAACATGGGGAGCGAATACGTGAAGGGGTTTCGCGTGGTTTACGGGCAGCTCGCGAAGGAGAACAAGGTGGCGTATCTGCCGTTTCTGTTGAAGGGCGTGGCGGGAATCGACACGCTGAATCAGCGGGACATGGTGCACCCGAATCCGCGCGGGGCCGAGATCATCGCGGAGACGGTGTGGGGCGCGTTGCAGGGGTTGCTCCAGAAGGGTGAGAAAACGAAAGCTTGACCGGGTCTTTCCAGGACCGTAAATTCAAAGGCTGAAAGGTTTTGCAGCATCCCGCGATCAGTTGGGACGTCCAGCTGGTCGCATTCATTTCTCCGCTATCCACTCATGGCAATTCCTGCAACGCAAATTCGCCGCGGGATGGTAATCGTCTTCGAGGGCGATCCGTGTCGCATCACCGAGTTCCGTCATCACACGCCGGGCAACTTGCGCGCGATGGTGCAGGCGAAGCTCAAGAATCTTCGTTCCGGCTCGAACTTCGAGCATCGCTTCCGCGCCGCGGACACGATCACGAAGGCGTCGTTGGAAACGCACAACCTGGAGTTTCTCTACCAGGGCGGCGACACGTATCACTTCATGAATACCGAGAACTACGATCAGCTCGAGATGGATGCCGAGACGCTGGGCGATGGCGCGCAGTGGATGCAGCAGGGGATGAAGATCGTGGCCGAGTATTATGACGGGCGGCCGATTGCGATCGATCTTCCGAATGCGATGGAGTTGACGATCGTGGAGACGGCGCCGGTGATGAAGAGCGCGACGAAGAACGCGTCGTCGAAGCCGGCGAAGCTCGAGAATGGCGTGAGTGTGAACGTGCCGGAGTTCATCAGCTCGGGCGAGCGCATCCGCGTGAATCCGAACACCGGAGAGTATCTCGACCGCGCGAAGTAATTCGCGAGTGCAAGTGAGTTGATCGGCGTTGATTCGAGGTCGGGCGCCAATTACAATTCCGGTCTTGCTGCCAGCACTTTGGCAGCGCTCTGGTGGCCGTAGCTCAATTGGTTAGAGCACCGGACTGTGGCTCCGGGGGTTGTGGGTTCAATTCCCATCGGTCACCCTGATGCGGCGTGAGAACGGTTTCTGAGAACGGTTTCTAGGTCCGTAGCTCAATTGGTAGAGCACCGGTCTCCAAAACCGGGGGTTGGGGGTTCAATTCCCTCCGGGCCTGTGTGAGGGTGGTGGGGAAGTTCGGAATAGTTTGGCGGTATCGTCTAGGGGACTAGGACGGAGCCCTCTCAAGGCTCAAACACGGGTTCGAATCCCGTTACCGCTATTGGGAGCGACTGTGAAGAACTATC
>Ga0193716_1000909_pt1 | contig 17568 bp, 18 predicted proteins | sample U2c1metaG_FD_145901 | JGI IMG/M metagenome (GOLD analysis project Ga0193716, IMG submission 145901) | Soil microbial communities from a riparian zone of the East river system, Colorado, United States - U2c1 | ecosystem: Environmental > Terrestrial > Soil > Riparian zone | place: USA: East River...
CCGGCCATTCCCGGATTCGGAACGGCCGCCCCTGTCCAGCCATTGAACCCAAGAAGTGGGTCGGTGTCTATCGAAACGTATCGGACGTGTATTCTCACGGCGAGATTCTCCGTTGCTTCCGAAGGCTACTCCGATGAAAATCGAGATCACAAATGAGACCGCCGCCGATGTTGCAGCAATTCGAGCGATAACGATTTCCGCGTTTCTCCACGCCCCACATACGAGTCACACAGAACAGTTCATTGTCGACGCACTGCGCAAGGCCGGACAGCTCACCGTGTCGCTCGTTGCCAAGGCCGAAAGTACGGTAATTGGCCACGTTGCAATCTCCCCTGTGTCCCTATCAGATGGCGCGACCGGTTGGTACGGGCTTGGTCCCATATCCGTGGCGCCCGAGTATCAACGTCGCGGTATCGGCTCGCGCCTTATGTGCGAGGCATTACGTGTACTTCGAGAACACGCAGCGTCCGGCTGCGTATTGCTGGGTGAACCGCGGTACTACAAGCGCTTCGGATTCCGAGTCGATCCGAACCTCAGCCTTCCTGGTGTCCCACTTGGATACTTCCAGGCTATCTCGTTCGACGCCTCCCGCCCTCGAGGCGTTGTTTCCTACCACGCCGCCTTCAATGCGTCGGCCTAAGATGCGAGTATTACGAGGTTTGTGCTTACTATCGCATCGACAGGGAACAGGATATGGCGAGTACCGAATGAAAGACCTTTGTACGCTTCGACATTTGCAAGGAGTTTGCGTGTGAAGCGCCGCGACCTGCTTGTGGCAGCGACCGGCCTCGGACTGACCGCCGGTGCCGTACTCAACGGCGCCGCGAAGGCGCGAACGGATTCTTCCGGCCCTGTGCGCAATGTCTTGCTCATCATCGCGGATGATCAAGGCTACGACTTGAGTTGCTGTGGCGGACGAGTCAAGACACCCGCATTGGACACCCTGGCTGCCCAGGGAACGTTGTTCACACAAGGATACGCAACCGTGTCTTCTTGTAGCTCCAGCCGAGCGACGTTGTACACCGGCCTCTATTCGCACACTAACGGTATGTACGGGCTCGCGCATGACGTGCACAACTTTTCCCTGCTCGACGATATCAAGACGCTGCCGTGGATGCTGCAACAATCGGGCTATCGCACGGCGCTCGTCGGCAAGAAACACGTAAAGCCCGACGCATTGCTGCCCTATGACGCTTGGCTGGCTCCAGAGCTACCCGGGATCCGCGATGTGGCAGCTATGGCTCACCTAGCGGGTCAATGGATTCGTGCGCAAGACAAGGACCGTCCGTTTTTCCTGACCGTCGGCTACAGCGACCCGCATCGCGACGCAATCAACTTTGGCAATTCGCGCAAATGGCCCGAGGTCGAGCGCGAGATCTACTCGCCATCTGACGTATTGATTCCTAATCATTTGCCGGATCTGCCTGGCGTACGACAGGACTTGGCGCAGTACTATGAATCGGTCAGTCGCCTCGACAGCGGCGTCGGGATATTGCTGCGGGAGTTGCGCGATGCGGGGCATGAGAAGGATACGCTGGTCATCTACTTAAGCGACAACGGCCGGCCGTTTCCGGGTGCTAAAGACAATCTGTATGAGCCTGGGCTGCATTTGCCGTTGATCATTCGCTCGCCCGAACAAAGCAAACACCACATTCGCAATACCTCGCTGGTGAGCTGGATCGACGTGGCCCCGACCATTCTTGACTGGGCGCGAGTATCGCCGCCGGCGGACTACCGCTATGCACCGCTGCCCGGCCGCTCATTGATTCCGATTCTGGAACAGACCGATTCGGTCGGATTCGACCGAATATTCGCCACTCATTCATTTCACGAGGTCAATCAGTACTATCCGATGCGAGCTATGCGTACACGCCGCTACAGTTATTTCCTCAATCTCGAGCCTTCGCTCGCCGTCCCCGTGGCCAGCGACGTACAGCTGTCGCCCTCCTGGAAGGCGATTACGAGCACTCCGGGTGCCATGCTCGGTAAACGGACGCTGGATGCCTTTACGCATCGTCCGTCGGAAGAACTCTACGACCTCACAGTCGATTCGGACGAGATAGTCAATCTTGCCGCAGACCAATCACACGCAATCATCATGGCGGATCTGCGGAAACAGCTACGAGACTGGCGCGCAGCCACTCACGATCCCTGGCTTGCCGGAATTACTGATCCTTTCGGACATGCGCATTGAGAGTCCTCGAGCGCACGCCCAAACGCGGCAACATGGACCGGTGGGTCGTGTGGCGTCGGAATATTCCGCCCCCAATTGTGGGAGTTCGCTGACGCTTAACCGATCCGCGTCCGTTCACAATGGCGGCGGATTCCTGCGCAAATATTTTTTTAAGCCTATCGATCAAAACGATTATGAAAGAAGACACAAAAGCCCGTATGCGCGCAATGGTGCGACAACTTCGGTGCCCTCCTGATAACCTATCGATCCAGGTCGGCTCTCGAAAACGAGGCGCCAGAACCTTGCGACGTAGATGATCGACCGCCGTTCCGTACTGACCGCCGCAGCCTCCTCACTAGCCCTGTCGGCACTGGGATTGCCGCTTCGCGCCTTGGCCGCCGTCTCGGGACTGAAACTGGGGAAACCTCAGCCGTTCTCATTCGACGGGCTCGTCAAAGAGATGCAGCAGCGGGCCACGACTGCCTACGTGCCCGACAAGTCGATGCCGCAGGGGGTGCTCGACCGAATCGGCTACGATGAGCACGGCAAGCTCAAGTTCAATCCCGAGCACGCCCTCTTTCTCGACGGTCCTGGGCAATATCCGGTTACCTTCTTTGCACTGGGCAAGTACTTCCGCACCCCGGTGCACATGTTCGTCCTGTCAGCTGCCGGCGAAGCTGCGAACGCCAGCGAAATCCTGTACGACCCCGCCTACTTCAGCATGCCCGCGCACAGTCCCGCGCGGGAGTTGCCGAAGGGCGCCGGGTTTGCGGGCTTCCGATTGCAGGAAAGCCGGCTGGGCGATGTCCGGAACCTCGACTGGCACAGTAACGACTGGGCGGCCTTCCTCGGTGCCTCCTATTTCCGCGGCATCGGCGAGTTGGGCCAGTATGGCCTGTCCGCGCGCGGCATCGCCGTGGACGTATCCACACCCGGCCGGCCGGAAGAATTTCCCGACTTCACCCGCTTCTACTTCGAGCCACCGGCGGACGGCGCCAACCAGATGGTGGTCTACGCGGTGCTCGACGGTCCCAGCCTGACCGGCGCGTATCGATTCGTGCTGCAGCGGGACAAGGGCGTCGTGATGGAAGTCGAGGCGCGCGTGTTTCCACGCCGTGACATCAATCAACTGGGCATTGCACCCATGAGCTCCATGTTCTGGTTCTCCGAGACTTCTAAGCCGAGCACCATCGATTGGCGTCCGGAGGTGCATGATTCGGATGGACTGGCGCTCTGGACGGGCGCCGGCGAGTACATCTGGCGGCCGCTGAATGACCCCGACTCGCCGAGTGTCTCCGCGTTTGACGACAAGACCCCGCGCGGGTTCGGTCTGTTACAACGCGACCGAATCTTCGATCACTATCTCGATGGCGTGCGCTACGATCGCCGCCCGAGCCTGTGGGTTGAGCCGCTGGACGACTGGGGCGAAGGCGCGGTCCAGCTCGTCGAGCTGCCAAGCGACGACGAGACAGAAGACAACATCGTCGCCATGTGGGTGCCCAAACAGCCGGTGAAGGCCGGCTCCAGCCTGCGCTTCCGCTATCGCCTGCAGTGGTGCGCGACCGAGCCCCATGAGACAGCCCTCGCGCGTTGTGTAGCAACGCGTCTCGGCCGCGGCGGCGAGCCGGGCAAGGTACGCCCCAAGGGTGTGCACAAATTCATGGTGGAGTTCATGGGAGGCCCGCTCGCAGCACTGCCATTCGGTGAAAAGCCCAGGCCGGTTCTGTGGTCATCGTCGGGCACCTTCTCCTATGTTTTCACAGAAGCCGTGCCCGATGGCGTACCGGGCCATTGGCGTGCCCAATTCGATTTCACCGGCGCCGGTCCCAAGGTCGTCGACATGCGGCTGTATCTCAAGGACGGCGAACAAACTCTCTCCGAGACCTGGCTGTATCAGTTCCATATCGTGTGACCCGAATGCACCTGACTTGCCGTCAATTCGGCTTCTTAAAGCGAAACAGGAACTGGTCGGTGTGACCGCGGACAGAAGGATCGAACACATTTTTGGTGTGATCGTCTGCCTTGTTGGCAAGAATTGAACTTTCAGCATCCAGCTTAAAGCCGGCTGCCAGCAAATCCGTTTTCACTCTTGCTGGATCGATCCGGTGCAGCGTATCGGTTGCGCCGACGCCTGAGCCCGCTGTCGCCGCGTGATCCAACACGACGTAGACACCGCCTGGTTTCAGGGCGGCAAAGACTGCCCTGTTGAATGCGGGTACATCCGCTGGTCCCATAAACTTGTCGTAGAGATCATGATAATTCTGTCGAATGAACACGGCATCAAGTCCCGGCGGCAAAGCCGATGCGACCGGCTCCGCACTGACGGTCACATTGGGCGACTGACTCGCCAGCGCTTTCATGTGCGTTAATGCTTCGGGATGGGACTTGACGACTTCGGCCGTTTCAATCGCGTACACTTTTCCGGACGGTCCGACGGCCTGCGCAAGTGATGCCGTAAGGCGCCCGGCCACGATATCGGCTACTTTGTCGCCCTTTTTAAGCCCGATGAATTCGACCACTTCCGGCGCCTTCCAAGCGGGATCGAGGGTTGGTGCGGCGGATTGCGAAAATGCGCTCGCACCAGCGCCGATTGAGATAGCCAGCATTAAAGACAATCTGAGCTTTCGCATGTGCCAATCCTCCTAGGAAGTTTCACGGTAATCTATCATGCGGGCGCGTTAGCCCGAGAAGAATTGAGCGGCAACCTGCCCAGTCGAAAGGACACCTATGACGACGATCTCTCCCACCCGCAAGCTTGTCACGCTGATCAATGTCTTCACGGTAGAGCCTGCGAATCAGGAGCGACTTCTTGAGCTGCTGGCTCGTGCGACCGAGACTTCCGTGCGGCACGCGCCGGGTTTCATTTCGGCCAGCCTGCATCGCGGCCTTGATGGCACAAAGGTCACGATGTACGCGCAATGGCGCAGTGTTGAAGATTACGACGCAATGCGCCGGAACCCGGCGCCATTGCCTTACTTTCAGCAGGCGCTCGCCATCGCAAAGTTTGATCCGGGAATGTACGAAGTCGTCGAGACTTTCTCCGGTACTGCAACGGAACCTTGATGATCAGAAGCCGGCCGCGATCGCCCTATGGGGCGCCTTCTTTCCGCTGCTTGGCGTTTTGCAGAATGATGAGGCGCCGCTGATCATCGACAACTACCCATTCTTTTATTTCGTCCAAGGATTGAAAGCAGCCGAGGCAGGTAAGGTCATCGTCTAGGCAGCAATTTCCTATGCACGGGGATTTCGCGGAGCTGTCGATATCACTCATTGACCTAAGCGCCCAATTGCGAGGCTCCGAATTTGATCACACAGGCTCTGGAGAATCCCGGCAATGCATCACAGTGTCTTGGGAGCGACACTGCCAAGTCGAAAGCAAGCTCACGTGCGCCATTCAACTCCGAGGGAATGGCGAAGTCTCAGCGGGACTGGAGTAAGCTTCGCAAACCGAACTCGTGGAACGATGCGGAGGGGCGAGGTGCTCGCATGTAACTGCTCGCGATGCGGACGCCTGGGCTCACTGCTGGCGTTCGCGCCGGCAACTCAATTCAAGCTTCTGTCCGGCGACGCCGATCTGACAAAGTTCGAATTCAACAAACACATGATCCACATACCGCGACCCCAGCGCTGAGTTGCGCATGTGCTCGAACGTATCGAGTAAATATCCATAATACATTGATTAATAACGATGTATTGAATTACATACCGATCGCGGCCAGAATCGAGCACTGTAATGCAGGAGTCGACCGATGGAATTAACGCGTGAGGCGAAGGTCGTCGCTGGGATCATCCTGCTAGTGCGAAGGCTACTGGGCGGCGCTTTAGGCGCGTTGCTTTTCTGCACGGGTGCGGCGCAAGCCGTGGAGTGCGAGGCAAAGACTGTTGGCGATAAACCTTTTACTGCGTGTCGAGTGGATCTCAACAGCGAGCGGTTGGAGCTGTTCTGGCGGGACGATGGCGGCCGGCCCTATCGTCAATTTTCGGCGCTTCGCGATGCATTGGAAGCCAAGGGAAGGAAATTGGTATTTGCGGTGAACGCCGGTATGTACAAACCGGATTACTCGCCGGTGGGTCTCTTTGTGGCGGAGGGACGTGAACAGATGACCTTGAACCACCACGTGGGCTCCGGTAATTTCTCGCAGCAGCCGAATGGCGTTTTTCTGGTGGACGGTCATTCGGCCCGTGTAATGACGACGGACGACTATGGGCGCGAAAGCCCGAAGCCATTTCTCGCGACGCAATCCGGCCCCCTGCTGGTCCACGAGGGAGAGATAACCACGTCCGCAGTCATGAATCCTCATTCGACATCGCGAAAGATCAGAAATGGCGTATGCGCGCCCTCCCCTGATGCCGTCGCCTTTGTTATCAGCGAATCTCCGGTGACATTTTACGAGTTCGCCAGTTACTTTCGCGACTCCTTACATTGTCGCGAGGCTCTGTACCTCGATGGCTCCATATCGAGCCTTTATGCGCCACGCCTGAATCGTGAGGATCGCGGCCCCGACATGGGGCCCATCCTCGGCGTCGTTCGTTGAGCAAGACCATGACTACGCTCAAGAATCGGTACAACACCGCACTCCTCGTCGTCGACGAAATGAAGCCGTCAAAAGGATCTACGGTCGCCGCGTGGGTATTGATGCTCGCGATCCCATTGTTGTTCTCTCATTCTGTAATTGCCGCGGCGATCGACGACATCAGAGTCGAGGTGAGCCGCGACGCTTGCGAAGGATTCGCTGCAAGTCAAAAAAACTTCATCGTCTACGCCACCAACTTGAATCCCAATCAAAGCATCGACGCCCATTTCAAATACGATTCGGTTCCCGCTCAGCAGCACTTCATATTGTTCGACGCAAGTTTGAATCCCATAACAGACCGCTTTCCGAAGTTTCAGGCGCGGCGTCTGGCGCCCAGAGAGACGGCACCGATAGGTTGTACGAATACGTTTCGCTCGGCGCCCCGGCCGCCGGGACCCTTGAATCTACCCCTTGTCATCACGAAGCAGAGTGCCTCGTATGTTGAACCCAACGCGCCCGAAGCGCCGGCCGAGGATGCGCGCGCATTGGCTGCGTTCTACCTGCAAGACGGAGTCGACGAATGCGCGCAAGGGGCGAAGCCGCCGGGCCTATTCTATCTTGTGAATTTGCATCCCTACGCGCGGTTATCGGCATCCATTAAATTGCTGGATGATCGTGGAAACAATGTGGGCGTCGTAGCTGCGAATATCGCGCCTTTGAGCGCCACGCGAGCCGGCTGCAGCAATGGCTCTTCCAAGCCGGCTTCAATCACTGCTGCGACACTTGAGATAACCCCAGGAGTTGCGACGAGTCTGCCGTCGGCACCGCCACCAGCGGCGGAACTGCAATCGCCCGAATCACCTCGCGAGAACCGCCAAAGCGAAGCTCCAACCTTACCGCTGGCTCCCCTGTTATTGGAAACAACCGTGCAGACGCAAAACGTCTGCGCCGGCTCAGTACCGCCAGGATGGATCAAGATCAACGATGCTTGGAATCCCACGGTGTGCGGCAAGCCGACCGGCGTTGCCTACAATGTGTGGACCATGCAGCGAATTACGGATCAGCCAATGGGCGCAATCATTCACGCCTGTCGAGGAGCGGTCCCTGTAGGATGGGCAATTGTCGGGACGCTCTGGAACCCCACCGTATGCGGACATCCATCGGCCAACCAGCCCAACGTCATGGCGATCAAGCGACTGAATTGAATCCTGGGGCGGCAGAATTGCACTCGAGGGCGCATGGATTGTTAAGACGACCGGCCGCGGGTTAGGCTTGTGACCTTGTATCATTCGAACCGACTCAAGGGGTCTTGGCCATGGCAACGACAATCTCTTTCAATCGCCCTGACGGGAAAAAAGTAGACGGCTATCTGGCGGAGCCGCCAGATGCTGCCAATGCCGCAGGAATTGTGGTTATCCAGGAATGGTGGGGTGTGAATCAGCAGATTCGTGGCGTCGCCGATCGTTTGGCAGCTGCAGGTTACCGTGCCCTCGTGCCCGATTTGTTTCGCGGCAAGTCCACGGTCGAGGCCGAAGAAGCGCACCACTTGATGACCGGCTTAAATTTTGCGGATGCAGCGTCACAGGATATCCGCGGCGCCGTGCAATTCCTAAAAGCGCATAGCAGCAAGGTCGGTGTGACCGGTTTTTGCATGGGCGGCGCGCTGACGCTGCTGGCCGCGTGCATGGCCCCGGAGATCGACGCTGCCGTCGTCTGGTACGGCTTTCCGCCGCTCGAGTACATCGACGCGAGCAAGATCAAGGCGCCTTTGCAGGGGCATTGGGCCACGCAGGACGAATTTTTCAAAATCGCCGCCGTTGATCAGCTGGAGGACAAACTACGCGCCGCGAAAGTGACGCATGACTTCCACCGCTATCTCGCGCGCCACGCGTTTGCCAATGAGACAGCCGTCGGGCCGCATCGAATTCCCGAGACGCAATATGACGCGGTCTGGTCACAACAGGCGTGGGATCGCAGCTTCAGATTCCTCGGCCGCTGGCTCGGTTGATTCAATCGCGCTGAGCAGGCGCATTCGCAGTCTTCAGGAATTGGAACACAAGCTATGAAGCGCGCCCGCGACAACGAGAGCGAAAAACTATCGGTCACGCACCATCCGCTGGATGGTCGGCGTGCGGTACTCCGGGGCGCTGCGGCAGCGATCATCGGTGGCTGTGGCCTCCCCTCACTGGCTGCGGCAGAAGTCACTTCAGCCGCGACAAAACCTTCGCGGAACGGCAATCGCGCGGCTGGATTGAACTCGATCAGGGCCGCGGCCGGTACCGCTGAAGTTGTCACCGAATCCGGCGCGGTAGCAGGATATGTCCGCAAGGGCATCTTCACCTTCAAAGGCATTCCCTATGCCGATAGTACCGAGGGCGAGCGCCGGTTTCTGCCGCCGATCAAACCCAAGACGTGGAGCGGCGTGCGGAGTTGCCGCCAATTCGGATACGTGTGCCCGCAAGCAGCGCGCACTGGTTGGGCGAATGATGAAGAGGCCTTCCTATTTTCTTGGGATGACGGGGTACAGTCCGAAGACTGTCTGCACCTCAATCTGTGGACGCCCGCGACAAATGACGGGAGAAAGCGACCCGTCATGGTTTGGCTTCATGGCGGCGGGTTTGCGGCGGGGTCAGGTCAGGAGCTGCTGTCGTACGACGGCGAGAATCTGGCTCGTCGCGGCGACATAGTCGTTGTGACTCTGAATCATCGTCTAAACGTCTTCGGCTTCTTGGACCTATCGAAATATGGCGAGCAGTACGCCACCTCGGCCAATGTCGGCATGCTCGACATCGTGGCGGCACTGGAGTGGGTGCGCGACAACATCGCCAAGTTCGGCGGTGATCCGGCCTTGGTCACCGTCTTCGGACAATCCGGTGGTGGCGGCAAAGTGAGCGCTTTGATGGGCATGCCGGCGGCCAAAGGGCTTTTCCATCGCGCCATTGTGGAAAGCGGCTCCATGTTGCGCGCGACGGATCAAGAAAAGTCGCAACAACTCGCTGACTGGATAGTCGCGGAACTCGGGCTCACGCGCGACACGATCGATAGGATACGCACCCTTCCCTATCAGAAAGTATTGCAAGCCGGTCAAAAAGTATTGCGAGAACGCAACCCCATGCCGACGGGAATTCCCAATTTTCGAAAGCTGGCGGACCGTTTGGGCTTTGCACCCGTCGTGGACGGAAACGTTCTACCCGCTCACCCATTCGAGCCTCAAGCTTCGGCCCTGTCGGCGGATGTTCCGATGATCATAGGCACGACTTTAAACGAATTTGTGACCGCGCTGAATAATCCGGAATATGAAAATATGACGTCAGCCGATCTGGAACAGCGAGTCCGTGCCGCATTCGGCGACAAGGCGCCGCAGGTATTGACGGCCTTTCGCCGGCGCACGCCGAACGCCAAGCCCTTTGATGTGTGGTCGCGAATTGCCGCATCCTCAATGCGCCAATCGGCACTCGCGCAGGCGGCTGCCAAAGCCGCTGCCGGCGGCGCGCCGGCTTATGTGTATTGGTTTACATGGCAAACACCGATTCTAGACGGGCGGCCCCGTGCGTTTCACTGCTCAGAGATTGCCTTTGTTTTCGACAACACGGATCGCTGCGAGAATATGACGGGTGGAGTCGCAGATGCGCGCGCGCTTGCAGCCATCATGAGCGAGGCGTGGATCCATTTTGCGCGGACCGGCAACCCCAACCACGCCGGCATGCCTCAATGGCCGGCGTTCTCGGCGAGTACCTCGCCAACCATGATATTCGACAATCGATCACGGGCCGAAAACGGTCCAGACGCGGACGAGCAGCGAAGTATTGCTGACGCATGAATCATAACGTGCAAACGATGCGGATCTGCAAAAGGAGTTTCCCGGTTATGAGGTCTCTGGCTATTTCAACCGTGCTTTTGATGCTGTTGAGTCCGACAGTTAAAGCGCAGACAAATTCGCTGCTGATCGAGGACATGACGTGGACGGAAGTGCGTGACGCGATTGCCGCCGGCAAGACCACGGCAATCTACTATGCCGCCAGCACGGAACAAAACGGACCCGGTGTGGCGCTCGGCAAGCATGTGTTCATCGCTCATTACCTGGCCCCGATAATCGCGGCGCAGCTCGGCAATGCTCTCGTCTATCCCACCATGTCCTTTGCCCCGACCGGGGATTGGGGTGTTGCCGGGCCAGGCACCATCGATCCTGCGAAAAAAAAAGGTCATATGCGATATGCCGGCAGCGTAAACCTCGCGGAGGAGACCTTCGGCGCCGTCGCACATGACGTAGCACTGAGCGCCATATCAGCCGGTTTTAAGAACGTCGTATTGATGTGCGACCATGGCGGCGCAGCGCAATCGCAGCTCGCAAAAGTCGCGGATAAGATGAATCAGGAGTGGTCGCCGAAGGGGATCCACGTTTACTACATTCCCGATCTTTACTATAAAGAAAAAGAGGTGATGAAGGAGTACTTGCAGAAGCACGGTTTGCCGGTCGATTTGCACGCAGGCACGGACGATACCTCGGAACTCCTGTACGTCGGCAAAATGGCAAACGGGGCGTCTTCCAAATGGGTCCGTTCGGCCAATCTGGTCAATGCGCATGAAGGCGACGGCACGGGAGTCGACGGCGATCAGACGAAGGCGACAGTTGATCTGGGCAAGATGTTTACCGACGCCAAGGTTTCTTTTGCGGTAAATCAAATTAGGCAGTTGATTGCCGCGGGCAAGTAGATCAACGCTTGCGCCGGCACGCGTTCTCATGCTTCACACCCTGGCCGTTTCAAATGGAAATTGGCGATGCGCCGGCTCTCAAGGCTGCAATTGCGGATGCCTTTCCGGGAGCAGAGCTTAAGATCACCGGCGAGTCCGGCCGCCTCGCCTTCGCCGTGCGTCAACATGGGCTGCTTCGTCCGTTGAGCGCAGCGGAACTGTCCGACGGTACCTTACGGTATCTGCTGTGGACTGCCGCGATGCTGACACCCCGGCCGCCCTACCTCATGGTCCTGAACGAGCCTGAGTCCAGCCTGCATCCCGATCTCTTGCCGGCACTCGCAAGGCTGATCGGAGTCGCCGCGAAATCTACACAGATCTTCGTGGTATCTCATGCCTCGCGGCTCATCGCGGCCCTCAAAGAGAATTCCGCATGTCTGTCAATTGAACTCGACAAGCAGCTCAGCGAAACCCAGATCCTAGGCCAGGGAAAACTCGATGTTCCCTCGTGGCGCTGGTTGAGTCGCTAGAAGGGATGCACTATGGGGTTCCTGTCAATTTCAGGGGGCGCTCACCAGTCCGACCAGCGACGCCCGATCGAGGGCGCGTTTGGAAAGCAACGCAGTTACGGTCGTCGCCTTCTCGTCGGCGGCCAAGGCGATCTCCGTGGTCGGCAGCGCCCATATCGTGAACTCGTAATGATGCAAGCCGCTGCCCTTCGGCGGGCATGGGCCGGCGTACGCAGCATCCCCGAAGTTGCTCACAATCGCCTTTGCAGGGATGGGCAGTGACGTCGCGCCGCGCGGTAAGGAATTCACAGCGACCGGCAAATTGACCACGATCCAATGGGACCAGTGAGCCGGCTTTACATCGACGTCAATCATCGTGAGCACAAAACTCTTGGTGGCGCTGGGCGCTCCGCTCCAAGAGAGATCCGGCGAGACGTTGTCGCCGCCGCATCGGGGATAAATGTGTGCGACGGGGATCGCAACGCCCGGCCTTAGGTCGGAACTCGTCAAGCTCATCTCCGCCGACGCGGTACCCGTCACCAGTGTGAGCACCAGGGACATTCGTGCAGCTGCTTTTCTCATGGACAACCTCACTGGCCATTACCGGCTGACTCTTCCCGATACTCTGCAGCAGAACTCGTACGCCGGCAATGCCTTGGCAAAACCCACGACAGGGCCAACTCAAGTACACAGGCGTTCTAGAAGCGCGCGGTTTTCGGTCGCGACAAGCCATAGCCACGAATTGTTCTCGCTGTCATGGGAGCCGATCCACTGATCTACCGGATCGATGGCGTCTGCGTCCTGCCAGTTCCGCATTCCCAAGGCGTAATGCTCAGCGAACCCCGACGGAGCGGGATAGGTTTCGAGAGCATTCAGCATCGCGGCTTGCCGCGCCGGAGGCGTGGACTCGAAGTACGTCCACACACTGGATCGCCATGCCTGGGCAAACCACAAAAGACTCTCGACGAAAGTGAAGGCCTCTCGAGGCAACCCATACTCCGTAGCATCCGCTCTAAAAGCCGGGCCGCCGCACAACGCGCTCGATAGATCGACCAACTGCATGTAGTCGCGAGATTTGAAGAGCGCATCCCAGTAGCGCGAACTGAACTTTCGACTCACAGTGACAGAATTCATGTAACGGTCGCTCCGATTTCCTACTTGATTACTCTGTGCGATTTAAGTATCTGCACGCTTATTGAACATGCTCTTAGCATAACCAGGCTCATAGTCATTGCGCATAGCGAATTAATCCGGCCGCGGAAGCTTGCCGATCACTTCTCCCACCACGGCCAGCGAAAACTCATGCCCTGCCGCCCACCCACTGGCGCGCGGCCCCGCGACGTTGAGCACTTCAATCTTGCTTCGCTCAATGAACTTCAATACCGACGCGGCGGCGATGTTGGGATCCGGTGTCTCGCGAACATCGACCAGAATGTATGGCCTGTTCAACAGCGCGCAGAGATTGCGCGTCAGGCGTGTTCCACCCGTCAGTGACTCATTGAAAAGAATCGCCGTCCCGTCGCTGTCCACCACATTTAAGCGCGTGCGTTGCCGATAGCCGCCGTTCGGCAACAGAATCAAGGGGTAGCGCTCGGGGATGATCCCGTCCTCGGCACTGCGGTCGCCAGGTGCCCATCCGCCGCAATCAAAGTCTGCCGCAAGCGCCGCGTCCAGTGCTCCCCGATCCACACCCGTCTGCCCGCCGGAGACGATTCGCCTAAGTGTGGTCGACATTACAGAGATGGTCATTTCGGCAACTGACGTCCCTATGATTACGATGCTGCACAAAAGCGCGGCTCCTGCGAGGGTCACATTGATTCTTGCTACCTTAAGTTCTAAATCAATCTCGTGCAGCACCAAAACTGTCGCAACCGCGAGACATCAGGCGAAGGATGAATACACCGTCGACTTGCAGCCAAGCCCGCCGACGGCCGCGAAATATCCTAAAAGCAGTGGCAAAATGCCGGAAAGCGGTTTAGGAATAGCGACAATGAATGTCATGAAGTGGTTGCTAGATTCCGATCCTGCGATACGGTGGCAGGTCATGCGTGATCTCACCGAAGAAGACGAGCCGGTCGTTGCCGCCGAACGATCGCGTGTCGCGACCGAAGGATGGGGTGCACGGGTGCTCGACAGTCAGTCACCCCGCGGCCGGTGGGGCGCCGGCGAGGATAAGGGCGGGTTAGTCACCGTCCATGCACTCACTCTGCTGAAGGATCTCGGGGCGGATCCCGAGGCACGACAGGTACGCAGAGCTGTTGATCGCGTGCGAAAGCATGTTACCTGGTATCAATTGGACGGCAGACCTTATTTCGACGGCGAGACGGAGCCGTGTATCAACGGACGAATACTGGCAACCGGCGCATATTTCGGCGCGCCCAGTCAACGCTTGCTGGATCAGCTGCTCGGTGAGCAACTGAAGGATGGCGGTTGGAACTGTGAGGCCCCGAAGAGTAACTGCTCGTCGTTCCACTCGACGATCTGCGTGTTGGAAGGCCTTCTCGAGTACGAAAGGGCGTGCGGTCGGTCAGCTCGGGTGACCAAGGCCCGCACACGAGCCGAAGACTATCTTTTGAAGCGGCGCATGTTCCGGTCGCTGAGGACCGGCAAAGTGATTGATCGCTCGTGGACGCGCTTCCAGTTTCCACCATCCTACCGCTACGACGTGTTGCGGGGTCTCGACTACTTGCGAAGCGCCGGCATTAAACCCGATGAGCGCGTTACCGAGGCGATCGAAATCGTGAACGACCGGCGCCACCAAAACGGACTGTGGCCGTTAAATCGACTCGACCCGCGTCGCTTCACCTTTGACATGGAACCCGGTGTCGGCAAGAGAAGCCATTGGAACACGCTGCGCGCCCTGCGCGTGTTGAAGTGGCATACGGAAAGTAGCGCATCGCGATTGTCCTAACCGCGCGCTTCGAGCATTGATGGACGCTCGAAGGTGCCATCAACTATCTCCACAAAATTACGTTCCTCGCGAAGAATCAGGCGTTTGTTGTACGCCATCATGAGGTTCTCGCGTCCTTCCAAATCCGCTTTCAGGCGCGTGCGGTAAGCCTCGTAAGCCGCCAGGCTCTCGAAGGCAATCAATCCCCATGCCACGTCGTTAGTGCCTTCATACGGCAGAAAGTATCCGAGTAGATGTCCTCCGCAACGAGGAATAATGCGACCCCAGTTCTCTGCATACTGCTTGAATGCATCTCTTTGGAACGGGTCAATCTGATATCTGATGAAACATGTAATCCGCATGGTCATATCTCTCCTAACGACATCGCCGGGTTGTTTGCTGTCGGCTGACGCGGCGCTCACGACGCACAACGACGCCAAGCCAGCTACCGCTTCCCGGCGGCTTAACGCTCCGCTGCACGATTTGATGGGCCACATGCGGCAATGCTAAGGCATATTGGCGGCTCTCACTTCGTCCCCCAGCGAAGCGTGCCCGTGCGAAAACAGCGCTAGATTAGGCTCACTTCCCTGAGCTCGCGCTTCACGTACGCATAATAAATGGGCGCGGCGATGAGACCGGCAATACCGAACAGGCTTTCCATGACCAGCATCGCGAACAGCAGCTCCCAGGCAAATGCTTGGATCCTCGCCCCGAGCATGCGTGCGATGAAGAAATATTCCAATTTGTGTATGACGACCAGAAATGCGAGCGCCGCGAGTGCCACGAACAATGAGATTGATAGCGCGACGACGAAGATGAGGGTGTTGGAGATCAGATTGCCGATTACCGGCAGCAAGCCGATCACGAAAGTAAGGACGACGAGTGTTTTGGCGAGCGGCAACGCTACTCCGAACAGCGGCAGCCCGATTAGCAAGAATCCGCCTGTGAACAGGGTGTTCAGCGCAGAAATCTTGACCTGCGCAAACACGACGTCGCGGAACGCACTCACGAGATGCGCAGCGCGCGCCTTGAGCGCGACGCTCAGCGGGCCGCCCTGGGGACGTTGCTTCGCACTATGCAGGGCAAGCATGGCGCCGAGCACGATGCCGATGCCCAACTGTACGACCACACGCACGGCTTGCTTGCCGGCGACCTGCAGTTGCGCGGTGTGCTCGCCCAACCAATCCATGACTGCGGTGCGAATTTCCGCCGAATCGTCCGGCAGCCGATCGACAATAAACATTGGCAGTTGTGTACGCGCCCGCTCGACCAGCGGGGTCAGGCGTTCAAAAAATAAAGTGGGATTGCCATTCTCAGAGTGGAGAAAGGCGAAAGCGGCGACGATGGCGAGCGCGAGGGCGCCGACCACGACGATCGCAAGCAGCGCGACCATGAGCCAGTGTGCATGCACGCCGGGGACGCGCCGCTGCACTACTGGAGCGAGCGCGGTGACTAGTGCGTACACCAGCAATCCCGCGAACAAGGTGGGAAACAAATGCAGCGCGAGCACGAAGGACAGCGCGGCCGCCGTCAGCACGTAGGCAGCAACATTGAGGCGCGCAACACTTGCTTCTGTTCGCACTAGCCTTTGTCTGTATGCGCGATTGCGGCACGAACCTTAGGCGGCGTGAACGGCACGGAACGAAGCCTGACCCCAATGGCGTTGAATACCGCGTTGCTGATGGCTCCCGGTATCAGTGCCGCGGTGGGTTCTCCGGCACCCCAGGGAACCTCATGCGGTCGATCGATCAAATCAATCACAACTCTTGGCACATCGGGAAACTGCAGAATCGGATAGCTGGCCCAATTGACGCTCGTGACCTTGGACCGGCTAAATTGCAGTTCTTCTTTCATCACGCGGCTGACTGTCTGAACCACATTCCCTTCGATCTGGTTTCGCAGACCGTCCGGATTGATGATTTGTCCGCAATCATGGGCTACGAAGAAGCGCTTCACGGCGATTTCTCCGCTTTTACGGTTGACCTCAGCTTCACAAACCACGCCGACATAAGTCCGCACGAGCTCGTACTTGGTATACGCAAGACCCCACCCCGTGCTTTTGGGCGCATGCCAATCGGGCTTCGGGCGCGTTCGCCAGGCGCTTAAAACCGCGAGGCGCTCGAGCAGCTCCTTGCCTCGAGCATCGGTTAGATATTCAAGCCGGGCAGCAAGAGGATCCATCCCCAGATGGGCCACGATCTCATCAAAGAAGGACTCGTTTGCGAAAGAATTCTGCATTCGCCCCGGTGAGCGAATCCAGGAGGGCTTAAAGGGCGTCGATGCCAGACGATGGGCGACCGTTTTTACATTCTCGATGGCGTATGGAATGGCAAGATCCTGAATCACGCCGCCGGGACTTAGTTTGCCGAGGCTGTCGAGCCCCGCATGATCGGCACCCACGAGCGCAACCAATCCGGCCGCCCCATCGGGGATAAATAGCTCCGATTCCCATGCGCTGATCTTGCCGGTTGAATCGATTCCGGCTCGCATGTCGAGCAGCGTCGGCGGCCCTTTCGGATCCCATCCATGCTCATCCTCTCGCATCCACTGAACTCTCACGGGCGCACCCACGGCGCGGGCAAGCAGCGCCGCGTCCGCAGCGGCATCCTCGTGAGCGTTTCTGCCGTAACAGCCCGCGCCATCGACGTAAACGCAGCGGACTTGTTCATCCTTCAAAGACAGCATGGCGGCCAGCTGCTTGCGCAGATTATGTGTCGCTTGTGAAGCGCTCCAGCAAGTGAGTCGATCACCGTCAAATTGCGCCACCGCGCAAGATGGGCCAATCGAGCC
>Ga0193716_1000910_pt1 | contig 17567 bp, 13 predicted proteins | sample U2c1metaG_FD_145901 | JGI IMG/M metagenome (GOLD analysis project Ga0193716, IMG submission 145901) | Soil microbial communities from a riparian zone of the East river system, Colorado, United States - U2c1 | ecosystem: Environmental > Terrestrial > Soil > Riparian zone | place: USA: East River...
GCCGGTCCAGAACCAACAGGTATCGTCGGTATCTTCCGGACATTCTTGCTCTCTCAGGCAATGGAAATGGCGCCAAAAAGGATAGCCAGAACTAATGCCTCGGTGGTGGCTACTAGATCGCGAGCCTGGCCTAAACCCATCTCTAGATAGGGGACTGAGTGTCCGCAGCTTCGAAGCTTGTCCTCAAGGGCAAGCTGCCGCGCTTCGGCGACCCCCCACGGCGGCAGAAATTCGCCACGAACACGGTCCTTAAAGCGCGTCTCCTGCTCCAGAACCAAGACTCTCGCGCCAGCGTCGGCCATAATCTTGGCCAGAGCGGAACCGCCCAAGCCACCACCCGCTACGATCACGTCATAATCGTGGGTCGGCATATATTTTGCCCCTCACCGATGACAACGGATGGTACTCCCCACCGCAGTACTGGTCAATCGGTCCATCGTGTCGACATTTTACGGTTCATGGTTTGTAGTCTAAGAAGCGGCCTGATCGTCTCCCTTGATGACGACCACACCGTTTCGAAATGTTGCACTCTTCCAAGAGACACTAAATTCATGAGTTCCGGGCGACTATATCTTTAGACAAAAACCTCACGGCAGATGGCCCGCTAAGGACACGGTCGCGCTAAAACTAACCCTGAAGAATGCCTTCTTCACCCTCCAAATCTTGGATCTTGATGTTCTGAGCAAGAGCAGCGAACTAGACCGTTGGGCTCGCAATTGTGGATCCTTTCATGCTAGATCCTGCGCACCGAATCCCGAATCTTGAGCTCAGTATCGAGCACCAGGTTCTGCGGAGGGAAGTCTTCACCATTGATCCTGTCCAGCAGTAAGCGGGCAGCGGTGTAGCCCAGTTGATAGCTGGGCTGAAAGATACTGGTCAACGCAGGCTCGGTGAGTTCGGTGAAGGCGAGACCGTCGAAACTTACTACCGAGACGTCGTCAGGACACTTGAGTTTGCTGGCCTTGATGGCTGAAAGCGCGCCAGTTGCCATCAAGTCGCTGGCTGTGAAGATGGCCGTAGGACGTGGCAACATGTTCAGCAGCCGCAGTGTACAGGCGTATCCACTTTCGCGATCGAACTGGCCTTCCTGGATATATTCCGGCGAGATCGAAAGCTTCGCTCCCTTGATTGCCTTCAGGAAACCCGTGACACGTTTTTCTGCAGTGACCACGTTCGACGGCCCGCGCACAATCCCGATGACTTTATGTCCCATCGCGATCAGATGCTCGGCAGCAGCACGGCCACCTTCTTCGTTTGCTACGGTAACGCTGTCGCCCTTCCAACCATTGGGGCGGCGGTCCAAACATACGACTGGTGGCGCCATTCCCTCCCAGGGAATCTTGTGGTCGAGCGACGGAATGAGAATGATTCCTGCCGGCAAGAACGATCGCAGATCATTCAGATAGGCGGTCTCCTTCTGCACATCGTTGTCGGCATTGCAGAGCAGCAGCCTGTACGAAGCTTTGTAGGCCATATCTTCCACGCCGCGAACAACGGACGGGAAGAAGGGATTCATGATATCCGGAATGATCATGCCGATCAGGTTGGTCCGGTTGCGGCGCAGGCCTCGCGAAAGATGATTAGGCTGGTACCCAAGCTCATCAATCGCCTGAAGAACCCTCTTCTTCAATGCATCTCGAACTGGTGCGGTTCCGTTGATGACGTGCGACACCGTCCCGAGCGAAACCTCGGCTCGAGAGGCGATGTCGTGCATCGTTGCGCGTTCTAGCGATGGGTTCTTCTTGTCCTGCGATTTCATACAGTGGATGCCTCACTCGTCGAGCGCACAGCGGAAGCCGACGGCACCCGATCTGTCCAGGCTCGGTGCCATTAGCAGGTACTTGCCGTGCTCTGACAGCTTATATGCTTGAGGAAAATACCACCGCGACCCTTGTGGCTGATAGTGACTTCCGCCGCGGAGAATGGCTGCGCGGGTGTGCTGATCGGTGTATTCGTCCGTCCATTGCCATACATTGCCAACGAGGTCCTGGACGCCGAATGGACTCGCCCCCTGGGCATGCGACGTCACATCGCTGGGGGGCTGCATCGTTCTTCCGTTGTCGGGAGCCGGCATGTTGCCGCGAACCCAATCGTTGCCCCAGGGATAGGTTCTGCCGTCCGTTCCTTGCGCAGCGTACTGCCACTCCCACTCGTGAGGGAGCCGCTTGCCCGCCCAGCCTGCATAGGCACGAGCATCTTCAAGCGAAACCCAGGTCACCGGCTTGTTCTCCCATCCCGAGGGGCAAGAGCCATTGCTCCAATTTTTGAGGAAGTTGTGATCATCCGCGGGACGGTACTTCGTTGCGTCCAAAAAATTCTTGAACTCGGCATTGGTCACTGGGTAGGTATCGATCCAGAAGGAGGGTATCTTGATCTGACTTTCGTGATAACGCCGTGCTGAGGGCTCTCCTGGGTACTGAACGTCAACGCCTTCATCATTTGTGCCTTCGAGCTCGATACCATTTACTCGAAAGAGGAAGTCGGCAGCCGGAATGTGAGACATGCCGGCAGTTTTCTCGGTGACAGGCCGGGTCTTTGCAATCGGAACGATCTGCTGCGACAGGGTCGTCCATTGGTCGGAGTAGGAGTGCAATGGCTTCTGATTCAACGTGTGAACCTTTTTCAAAAGTATGGCGAGTTCTTCGGTTCGCTCGGCGGTTGCCAGAATCGCACCGTATCCGTTGGCCTCCATGGGGAACTCAAGCGTTACCTTGTCGCTGCTCCTCTGCGGCGTCAGCTCTACTCCATTCCAAAGATCGTAGTAGCGAGTTCTTTCATGGAAGGGAAGGACAAGCTGAGGCCCCGCTGTGGAGTACGGATTGCGGTTGACGATGGTCCAGAGGGTGGCAGATTCGCCCGGCCACTTGCTCGCAAAGACACCATACTGCCGCGTCAGGACGTGCGGTTCCCAATCCTGAGACACGAGCAAATTGCTGTATGCCCGTTCGATGATGGAGATCCGGCGCAACGCTTCCGCATCGCGTGGCGTTATCTGGTTCCAGATGCCCCAGACGTTCTCCCATGACTCAAAGCCGGTGCCGTTGAAGAAGGCAGACTGCAGATCATCGACGTGGTTGTGAGCCCAGCGATTGGAGATATGTACCAGATGCCGCGGTTCAAGCCACTTGTAACGGCTGACGGATGGCACGAAGTCGTATTTCCAGTAGCCCCAGGACATGATGTTGTAGTTCAACATTTCATCGGAGCCAGGACCTAGCTCAGGCTCCAGGGCAAGCGGGTGATGGAGTACGTCTGCCGCATCGAGGAAATTGCGGGGAACGCCCGGGAGCGTATCTCCATTGATTCCGTCGGCTCCCACGGATGCAAGCTCTTTCGATAAAGCTTCGGCATCTGGTACGCCTTCTACACGAGTGCCTTGATCCCAGAGCATGGTGGGGAAGAGGACCCGGACGCCCTTGCGATGAAAGCTATCCACAAAACTCTTCACACCTTCAGTGCCTCCCGGTAGATCATGAAAGAGGTCATACTGGTTGCGATCGTCGATACCGATGTTGGGATAGGTCGGCCACACAAGAACACTATCGATTCCACCGTATCGGGCGTTCACATCTTCCAGGTAATGGTCAACGGTGTAACGGTGCGCCTGCGGATCGTAGAAGAAGCGATCATGCACCATCATCTGCGGCTGCACAAAGCTCGACTGTGTCCAAAGCAACTCCTGCCGTTTGTACTCACGGTCGTCCAGGCCAACACGGATGCGATGCTCCATGCGCCAATGGCGAACATCACCAATCCACGCGTGGGTGTCATCCGCTGTGCAGGGCCGGGCAGCGGAGCGCATAAACCACTGCGGCAGTCCAGCGCACGTTGGTCCTGAAATCTGCTCTCCCTGCATCTGGACCGTAGCGTCCTGGGCGAAGGAGGAGATGGAAGCGAAAGCTGAGGCCAGAGCCACGAGCTGGAGAGTAGAACGAAGTCCCATTGCATACCTCGGTTGGATTAGGAGAACCAATATAAAAGCTTTCAGAGAGATTACGCAATGATGTTTGGCGGCGAGTTCAGATTAGAGAGAGGCACACCGGCTGCATCCGAACCATTACGCGCCATGCGACGATAGCCGTTTTACGCAATGGAATATGGCAAATGGCGTGTACACGTCCCGTGGCTTTCCGTGATATCTCCTTTAACTATTTTTATTTTTATTTTTATCTTGACAATTGAGAAATGGAATTCCTACTATGGCCACGCTTCCAAATTGAAACGATTCAAACAGCCGAGCGTTATGCCGACTGATATCTCAGTTCCCATTATCGGGAGGTTTCCAGTGTCCAATACAAACAGGGCGAGGTTCTACCTGCTCTCGCTTCTTGCAGTCTTCAGCGTTCTCATTCCACCTATGGCGACGGCACAGTTTGCCAGTGGCGTGGAAGCTACAGTTGTCGATTCCACAGGCGCGGTCGTGCCTGGAGCCGAGTTTGTCTTTGTCAACCAAGAGACGCAGGTCGCTCAGAAGGCGACGGGCGATGGACAGGGTTACGTTCATATTCTTCAGCTAGCGCCAGGTAAGTACCGTGCGGAGATCCACGCGAATGGCTTCCGGACGTGGCAGCAGAAAGACGTAATGATTGAAGGCCATGATATCCGCACGCTCTACCCCAAGCTTGCGATCGGCGCACAGAGCATGACGGTCGATGTGACGTCACAGGTGGAGACCGTCGAGACGACTAAAGGAAACATCGGCCGAACGCTTGAAGCGGAGACGGTGAAAGAGTCGGCGCTTGTGGGGCAGAACGTCTACGCATCCGTAGCGACGCTCGCTCCTGGTGTGACCGGTCTCGGAGACGCGTCGGGAAAACATCTCTTCCGCGGGCTCGGTCGGCACCAACAGCTTCAGCGCAGAGTCTGGCTTCCAGATCAACGCAGCCGGTCAGCGGCAGGAGACCAACGAATACCAGGTCGACGGTACGGTTGTGAACGGCAACTCTCGCGATGGCGTCGTCAACATCACACCGGAGCCGGAGACAATTCAGGAGATGAAGGTAACAGCCTCAACCTTCTCGGCAGAGAAGGGCCGTCAGAGCGGAGCGCTCATCGAACTCTTCACCAAGCCGGGCACCAACAAATTCCACGGCATGATTTCGGAGTTCCATACGGACAAGACTCTGACCTCTCGCACCGAGTTCCAGACGGACGTTCCGAAGTACAACCGGAACGATTTTGGCGGCACAATCGGTGGCCCGATCTACAAAGGTAAGACGTTCTTCTTCGGATCGCTCTTCTGGCTTCGTTCCATTCTTGGCAGCACGTACGTTGTGAACGTAGAGACCCCTGAGTTCACCAGCTACGTTACGAGTAACTTCCCAACATCCGTGGGCGCGCAGTTCCTAAGCAAGGCACCACCAAAGAACGCCCCAACGTCCAATTTCCTTACTGTGGGTCAGGTGAAGTCGACATACGGAAGTACCTATGCGGCACCCTCCATTCCAGACAGTCTTGTAGCGATGGGTACAGCACGGATCAACGTATCTCCGATCAGCAACGGTTTCCAGGGGCATCTTCGTCTCGATCACAATATGCGTCAAGGGAACGACAGGGTCTTCTTCAGCCTCTTCCGAAATACTACGGAGGGTGAGTCCGCGGATGGACGACCGATCTACTCACACATCAATCCCAACGCGACGCTCTATGCGAAGTTTGACTACCTGCATACTTTTTCGTCCTCGCTTGTGAATGAGGTTGGAATCAGTTTGACGCGGAACACAGGCAACCAGCCAGACAAGATACCATCGTTGCCGAACATCTACTATATCGGCGGCATCACGGATACGTTCTCGCAGTGGGGTCCGTCGAGTTGGACGCAGAACAACTTCATCTACCAGAACAACCTGTCCTATACCCGGGGTAAACATAGCCTGCATGTGGGTATCGACGTGGATCGCCAACAGGACCTCGACGATTTCACGAATGGACTCGTAAGACCGTTCTTCTACTTCCTCAACGTGCTGGATCTCGCGGCGGATCATCCTTACTACCAAGGCGGTCCGGTTGTCGACCTATCGACGCGTACGACGGCTAACAATTTGTATCAGCGCGTGATGATGCTCTACGTCGCTCCCTACATTCAGGATGACTGGAAGATTACACCTCGGCTCACCCTGAACTTTGGCATGCGTATGGATTACTTCGGACGACTTTCCACCGTGCAGAACGGCAAGACGAATATCGCTTTCTTTACGCCGGGTGCGGGTGCGACCTTAGCCGATCAGATCGCAAACGGAAGCATGCAGACACGCGATGGTAGCGGCGCAGCGACGATCAACCCGCAGTATCGCTTCGCGCCTCGCGTCGGTTTCGCGTGGGATGTCTTCGGAAACGGAGGGACGTCGGTGCACGGCGGATACGGTCTCTTCAGCAACAAGATTGGTGAATATGCGTACGTGAACAACATGCGCACCAACCCTCCAGGCTATGCGAATCCGGCGCTCAGCATCTTCAACGCGGGTGTAACGCTCGCGAACTTCTCCTACGGCACAAGCAGTTCGGGTGCGCAGGGTTTCGCTCCGCCTCCTGGTATCAACTATACGATTGACGCACATGGAGGGCTGGTTGGGACTCGTACGGCGGTCGGTGGTATCGATCCGAACCTTCGTCCTCCCATGGTCCAGAGCTGGGCAATTGGTGTTCAGCGCGCACTCAAAGGTTTTGTCCTTGAGGCGGATTATCTCGGTACATCGAGCACCAATCTCTACCTGCAGACGGATGTGAACCGTTATGCCGGAGACTACATTGCGCATGGCGGTAGCTCTACGCGTCTCAATACGAGCTTCAATGCGGTGACGTATGGAAATAACGCTGGTATCGCAAATTCCAACATTGGAGCTTTCGGAATTTCGCGGCGCTTCTCGCGCGGATGGACGACGCATGTGACCTACACCTACGGGAAGTCTCTCGACTACACCAGCAGCAACGACAATGGCGTAAGCGGAGGGCAGTCGATCTTCGATGCGCAACATCCAGAGCGGCAGTATGCACGGTCAGACTATGACACACGCCATCGTCTCTCCGCAGATGCTGTCTGGAACATCCCCGGAGCAGGCAGCGGGCTTCTCCACACTCTTACGAGAGGATTCACCGTCTCGCCGATCGTCATCATGCAGTCGGGTAGACCATTCAATGTCTACACCTCTGCAACGTATGCAAGCGGTGGCGACTATAACGCGGATGGTTACGGCTACGATATGCCCAATGTCCCAGTGTTTGGCCGATCCATCAGTGTCGATCGCTCGGCCTATCTGAAAGGTATATTCAAGGTATCGGACTTCGGCCGGCCTGCCGCCGGTCAACAGGGAAACCTGGGACGCAACGTTTACACTGGCCCAGGCTTTGCAAGCGTAAACATGGCCGTCCAGCGCGCCTTCGATCTCAAGTTTCTTGGAGACGCAGGTAAGCTGGAACTTCGCGGTGAGTTTCTCAACGCATTCAATCGCGTGAATCTCTCGCAACCGACAGGCGATCTGGCCAATACCAACTTCGGCAGGTCTACAAGCCAATATATGCCACGGCAGATTCAGCTTGTAGGGCACATCCGATTCTGACACTCTTCGAAGAGAGGCAGATCGAGCATGGCAGCCTCTCCTGAAGACCACGGGCTTAGCTCATTCACTGTGCGTCATGCCAACAATGCACATACTGCAAGGGGTGTCTGTTGTATCAACCGGAAGCGTATCTGATTGTTCTCCTGCTCATGATCGCCAGCATGCTGTGCTGGGGATCATGGGCAAACACACGCAAACTCACCATGGGCTATGCGTTTTCGCTTTTCTATTGGGATTACGTGGTTGGCATCGTGCTCGGAAGCCTGCTCTGGGGTTTTACACTCGGCAGCATCTACGGCGGTCCGTCGGCATTTCTGGCTAACCTGCATTCGGCCGATCGTTCCCATATTCTCTACGCGTTCGTGGGCGGAGTGATCTTCAACATCGCCAACCTTCTGCTGGTTGCGGCGATCGATATCGCTGGAATGGCGGTGGCCTTTCCAGTTGGCATCGGCCTCGCCCTCATCGTGGGAGTCGTCCTGAACTACCTTCTTCAACCTGCTGGTAACCCTTTCCTCATCTTTGGCGGCGTCGCTTTGGTAGCAATCGCAATCGTGCTGGATGCGCTGGCCTATAAAAGACGCGAGGCAGGCAAAACAATCAGTACTCGAGGCGTCGTGCTTAGCGTGGTGAGCGGGGTGCTGATGGGTAGTTTTTATCCTTTCGTCGCGCGTTCCACGATAGGGACCGGCTCACTCGGGCCGTATGCCGTGGCATTTGTCTTCGCGATCGGTGTCGCTGTATGCTCTCTACCACTCAACGCGTGGCTGATGCGTCACTCGCTCACCGGCGAGCGGGTTGTCTCGTTCTCCGAATATCGGGTTGCGCGTAGTTCGTGGCACGTATGGGGTATGGTCGGTGGCCTGGTGTGGTGTACCGGAGCGGTTGCCAGCTTTGTTGCGTCGCGCGCAGGTGCCGTAGGGCCCGCAGTCTCCTACGCAATCGGACAAGGCGCAACCATGGTCTCGGCCTTTTGGGGAGTCGTGATCTGGAAGGAGTTTGCGTCGGCTCCTCCCACATCAAAGCGTCTCATTCCTTGGATGTTCTTCTTCTTCCTGACGGGGCTCGGCGCAATCGCCGTCGCTCCGCTTATTTCCAGGTAGCGCACGCGGAGAATCGGCCCATATGAGGAAAAAAATCGTTGTTGTTGGAAGCATCAATCTTGATCTCGTGGCCTCCGTGCAGCGCATGCCGGTATCCGGGGAGACGATAACCGGGCAGGCCTTCTCCACGTACCCCGGCGGCAAGGGCGCAAATCAGGCTGTCGCCGCCGCCAAGCTCGGTGGCAACGTTGTGATGATTGGCCGTCTCGGAGAAGATGTCTTTGCACCGCAACTTCTCGACGCTCTCGCGTCAGTTGGAATTGCAACGCACTGCGTTGAGAACGTAGCAGGCCCTTCCGGGTCGGCCGTTATCATGGTGACGCCGGAAGGTAACAACTCGATCGTCGTCATTCCGGGGGCGAACGATGCATTGCAGCCGGAGCAGCTCGATCTTTATTTGGATGAACTTCGCAGCGCCTCACTCATCCTCTCGCAGTTGGAGATTCCGCTGCCTACGGTAGAGCGTTTGGCTCATCTCGCTGCAGAGTTCGGTGTCCCCTTTATGCTCGATCCGGCACCGGCACGTGGCCTGCCTCAATCACTGCTGCAAAACGTAACCTGGCTCACTCCCAACGAAAGCGAGACGCAAATTCTTCTGCAACATCTTGGCGGAGGTGAATCCATTCAGCCAGAAGCCGCTGCGAAATACCTTCTTAATACAGGTATTCGCAATGTCATTTTAAAGAGGGGCTCCAAAGGCGTGTTTCTCTCCGGAAGCGATGTGCCATCGACGTACCTTCCATCATTTCGCGTGAAAGCCGTTGATACAACGGCAGCAGGCGATGCCTTCAATGGTGGGTTCGCCTACGCCTTGACTGAAGGAATGAAACCATTCGAAGCCGCGCGTTTTGCGAACGCAGTAGCTGCAATTTCCGTTACCCAAGTGGGGGCACAACCGTCCATGCCCGTGCTATTAGCAGTGGAAACGATGCTGAGTAACTTAGCGAAATCGGGTAGCGAGGAGCGTATTGAGGGGCTGTTTGGATCTTGTGGTGGTGAAGTCGCCGACCGGAAACCAAGCTAGCCGACGTTAAATTCGGTCGGCCGCAATCTTAAGCAGTTCTAGCTTCCTGAGGAGTTCCGTTATCAGTAACTGGATCTTTTCGTATGGTTGCTGGGGCGAGAATGAAAAAGGGTGAGATACTCCGAGCCTTAGCCCGTTGAAGGGGAGAGCTACTCCTCCTCTTCACTGTCATGGGGTCATCAACCGTTTCGATCTTGGAGAGCCGCTTGAGGCTGGTAGGTGGATCGCGGGCACGCGCGATACTTTCTTTGTTTTCAAGTCAGCTTTAAAACAGTAATCTCGGCCGCGATTTCCGCTTCAAACAAAAGCTCGTCGGCAGGACTCTTACGAACTTCGGCAAGCCACCGTAGCCCGGCCGCCACAATGGCTAAGAAGAGGATCATGAGGATACAGGTGGGAAGGTGATTCAACATACGACTTTCAAAGTTCGCTCCTTCCCTGAGCAGACGTATGAAGAACATCAAGCAGGCCCAGAATGCGAAGTGAATATTTGCTTTGCCTGGCAAGTAGGAGCAGGTGAAGGGAATCTTCTGGAAGGTGTATAGGCATATTTCTACAAGAAGAATCCCCAGGAACAGCATCGTGACGAGATGGCCGAGCACTTGTTGCCAAGGGTGCGCGGACAGAAACGACACGGCGATGATGAGCAAGACTGGGGCCACGCCCAACGCAAGCCACGAAACGCGAACCGCTCTCTGGTAGTGGTGTGCTGGTCTAACTTGTGTGACACGGATGATCCAATTTGCAGGTAATGAGATTGGAATGGAAGCAACGACCCGTATCGCCAATATGGTTAGGATCATCATGAGGATGCTGGCCAGCAGGAATGCGGTACTGGCTCCTGTCTTGGCAGACCCCGGTCCTCCGACGGGTGGCTTTACATAGCCGAGGACGATTGCAAGTCCAATACCCAGATAGAAGCTGAGGATCATGCGGTGCTGCCGGCTTCGAAGCAGGGCGCGAAGGCTGAAGAAGGTGATGGCGCTCTTAAGTGAATTGCCGAAGCGTGGCGACCATGTAACTGTGCGCGCGCCGCGGAGAATGTCCGGTTGCTCAACAATCTTCGGGAGCATGCGGAAATACGATAGCAGCAGGGCAGCGCCTGCTCCTACCGCCGATACCGCCAATCCGATCCAGGCTCGTCTTGCCAGTGGGACGAGTGCGGGATGCATCGATCCATTGAGCTGCTGAAAGAGCCCTAAGAACCAGTACGACGGAAGCCACCCGAGGAGGCGCTGATTCTGCGGCGCGGTAAGGGCTGCGGGCGACTCCAGCGAAGGTTCGAGAAAGTACACGCTCAGCATAAGGCATAATGCGCCCGCTTGCAGAAGTGCGGACACACGGAGGAAGATCTGGCGTGGAAGCAGGTTGGCCGCCAGTCCTTGCACGGCAAGAACGGCGAAGAGGATGAACCCTCCGGCAACGAAGATGGTGATCCAATATGCCGGCAATACCCTCAGAACATCGATAGCGCTGCTGCTGGAGATAAAGAGCCATGGCCAGACAAGACCCGAAAAGATATTGAAAGCGATGATCGCCAGGCACGGGGCGGCGAACAAGGCGGAGATCTTTGCCAGAAACAATGTGCTCGCTCGTACCGGCAAGGGTGCCAGCACCAGAACGTCACGTCGATCTGGAAATGCGGAATCCCAGTTCAAGACCGCAATCAAGCCAACCACAGTCATCGTTGTCTCGATGAAAAAGTGCTCTGCTGTCCATCTAGCAGTCATCGGCATGCGACCGCCGCCCAGCAGAATGATGGGAAGAGCGAAGAGAAGGCTGATGCTGGCGAATATCGTCGCAAACTGTCCAATCAACCGGGTTGGATCAGCATCTGCTGACATTAGTTCAAGGTCGATGACGCGCATAAAGAATACGCGGTGAAGCACGAAGAACTGCGATTTTCTTATGGCCCAGTCTCTACGCATGGATGAGGTCCGCGATCTCTCGGGAGATGGCCACGGAATCCTGTTCGACCGCCAGTTGCGAGAAGATCCCTTCGAGTGTAGGCAAGGCCATCAAGGTTCTCAGGCGCTCGATGGAATCGTCCGCCACGATCTTGCCCCGGTGCAGGATGACGATGTGGGAGCAGATACGTTCTACCGTCTCCAACTCGTGTGAACTGAAGAGCACCACTTTTCCGCGTCTTGCCAGCTCTTCGATCAAGCTGCGCAAGATGAGAGAAGAGCCGACATCCAGCCCGGAGAACGGTTCATCCAGCAGAATCAAATCTGGGTTGTGCATGAGGGCCGCCGAGAGCAGTATCTTCTGGCGCATTCCCTTGGAGTAGGACGAGAGGGAGACGTCGCGGTCGCCTTGCAGTCCGAAGAGGCGGAGCAGGCCATGGATACGCTCGGATGCGGACCTGGCGTCCATGTTGCGTAGTTGGGCGACCATCACCAGGTACTCCATACCGCTTAGGTGCGTGTACAGGTGGGGTTCTTCGGGGACGTAGCCCATGCGCTGCCGAAAGCCCATCTGGTCCTCCGCTGTGGGACGTCCTTCAAACAGGATCTGACCCGAACTTGGCGCGATCAATCCGGTGATCATCTTCATCGTGGTCGATTTGCCGGAGCCGTTTGCACCGAGGTAGCCGGTTATCTCTCCTGCACGCGCGGTAAAGCTCACGGCTTCTACAGCAGGAATGCTGGAGTAGCGCTTATGTATATTGCGGAGCTCAAGCATGAACCGCCTCCATCTGATCTAGCAATTTATTCGTTGTCCATCTCTTCGCGGCAGTGCTCGGAGGAACGAGTTCTCGATCTAAGCCGTTCTCCGGCGACGTCATGTTCTGCACCTTCATACCTCGATGGCAGTAATTACGTGCGATCTTTCAGCTAAGACCCAGCAGTTGAAACTCACCTTCATAGCCCTCCATCTCTTCCTCGACCTCCTCAGGCCCCCTGCGCAAAACGCCCAGCGCAGTATGAATTGCTGTAGCCGCGAATCCCAGCAGCAGGAGCTTCAGCAGATCCTTCTCCATCTTCATTTCCATGTCGATTACCCAGAAGATAAACGGCGGGAACACCCCCACATAGAGTGTCAGCATGAGCGGCAAACTAGTCCTTCCCGGCATTCTCGGCCGGTTGAACGGCACACTCTGCTGTGAGAAGAACCCGTCTGTCAGCAAGACACAAAGGCATAGCCCGCACACCACCTGCACCAGCAGATGTCGCACGTCCCATCCGGTTACACGCAGTGCAACCAGGATGCAGCACATCACACCCATGCCACACAGAAGCACCCACTTGCGCGCCGCCGCCGTACACTCGCTGAGAGTCGCACCGGTAATACGAAAGATCCACCCCGCCGGCAAATTCAGCGGGAAGGCAAAAGCCGTTCGCAGCCCTGCAATGACCCAGAACAACAGCAGAGGCATCATCGCATGCAGACCCTCATCGGAGAACGCAGGCCGGATGCCTCCGCCGCTTACGCGAAGCGTCACCGCGCACGCCAGAGCCAGCGCGAGGCCGGTTCCGCAGTACATCGCCAGATACACCTGGTAGCGATTGTTCCGCCGGATCGTCTGTCCGATAAAGTGAAACACCGCACGTTCCCCCGGACGCCGAACCACTCGATGCACCAGCGTGGCCAACCAAGGTGGAGGCTGCCCTCGTCTCCGTGATCCTCCTTCGACGGCCATCTTGCGCATCCGCGCCCACGCCATGGGATACGTGAGCAAGACCACAACCGCCGCTGTCGCCGTCCCACGGATCGCATAGCGTGTCATCTCTCGCGCGAATGCCGGCGCAGCATCTCCGCGTAGCAACTGCTCGTACACCCCGAGAAACCAGAGCGGCGGCATCCACCGCGCCCTCCCCAGCGGCTCCGAGAGCAATGCCTGCATCGAACTGCCAACCCATGGAAACTGAAGCATCATCAGTACCAACGCCATCACGGACAACATCTGCATGATTGGCGAAGTCACGCGAAATCGCGCGGCATCCAGCACACAAAGCAGCACTCCCCCCAGGGCAAGAAAAAGCAACGCCGCAAATACTCCTGCCGACAGCACCGCGGTCCCATGCGCATACACCTGCCGGAAGAAGTCACCTTTGCTCACCGCCGGTAACATAACCGCTCCAAAGAGATTGCAGCCAGCAAGAAACAGCCCCAAAAATCCGACCAACGCAGCTGCCTTCGCCGCGAGCATCTGCATCGGCTTCAAAGACAGCGGCGATAGAACCAGAAAATCCAGCCGGTCGGGAAACAGCATCTCCCACTCAAAGATCGATACCGCACCCATCACCACAAACGAAAACAGCACGAAGAAGTAATGGTCCGCAATCGCACCCCACAGAGGTCTCTGCGGATATTTGTTCTGCAGAAAGAACCCAACCATCAGCCCCGGCACGGCCACGACCGATACGGCGCGCACCACAGTAGTCAGCGTATCTCCATCCACTTGGATTGTGTCGTTGTCGAAGAACCGCCGAAAGAAATGTTCGATCAGCGTCCGAAGCGCGCGGTTTCTCTTACCCATGGTGCACCTTCATCGCGTCCACCATCTCCTGCGCTACTTGCTCCGTATCCGTCTGCTGCACCAGCTGCGCAAATACGCTCTCCAGCGTTGGCAACTCCATCAACTTGGTCAGGTCGCGCGGCGCGGCATCGGCGACCACCCTGCCCTTTGCCAGCACAATCACTCGATCGCATACCCGCTCCACCACCTCCAACACGTGCGAGATGTAAAGAATTGCCTTTCCCTCGCGCGCCAGCAGGACCATCAAGTCCTTAAACAGTCGTGCCGAAACCGCATCCAGCCCCGATAGCGGCTCGTCAAAGACGATCAGCTTCGGATCATGCAGCAGTGCCGCCGCAATTAGCACTCGTTGCTTCATTCCCTTCGAATAATCGGAGAGCGCCGAGTACTGCGCCGCCTCCAGCGATAGGAGCTGTAGCAATGTTCGTGCCTTGCTTTCGATCAGCTTTTCTTGCATCCCACGCAACCGTCCGATCAGCTGTAGATACTCCAACCCTGAAAGGTGGTTGTATACCTGCGCCTCCTCAGGCACATACCCTAGCTTTGCCCGATACGACGCCAGATCGTCATGAATATTCCTTCCCGCAAAGAGAACCTTCCCCTTGGTCGGCTGAATCATCCCAATCACCATCTTCACCGTTGTCGACTTTCCTGAACCATTCGGCCCCAGGTATCCCAGCACTTCGCCCTCTCGCAAAACGAAGCTCACATCTTCCACGGCGGGAATGCTGCGATAGCTCTTCGACACATTTTTGAGTTCCAGCATCATCCTCACCCCTATGTAGCGTACTACGTTGTGATAGCATACTACATAGCTCATGAATACCCCTCGCCTCTCTCATAGCGCGGCTCTCATTCTCAAGGCACTCAGCCTCGGTTACTGCTTCGGCTTGGATGTCATGGAGGTGACTGGCCTACCTAGCGGTACCGTCTATCCCGCGCTCCGCCGTCTCGAGCGCGACGAACTTGTCGAATCCAAGTGGGAACCTGAAGAAGAGGCTACGGCGAAGCACCGCCCGGCTCGCCGCTATTATGAAGTCACTCGTGAAGGCAAGACTGCTGCGCTCGCTGCCACCCAGAGATATCCACTCCTCGCACACCTCGTTCCGGAGAAGCGTTCATGAGCCATCAACCTCCCGCGCCTCTGCCGCTCTTTGATCGCAACCTTTTGTGCATCGTTGAGAGAGTCGTCCCTTTCGCTGAACGCGAAGAGTGGTCCCGCGCCTGGCGGGCCGAGCTTTGGCACATGCACCATCGCAGCCGCAGTCATCGCATCCAAACCCTCTCTGTTATCACCGATCTCTCCATCGGCCTCATATGGGACGCCCTTTGGCTCCGCACCGATAGCTGGAGACGTACCCTCAGCGGCACCGCCACCCTCTGCCTTTCCTCCCTCCTCGGTCTTAGCCTTCTCTCCACCCTGATCGCTCTGGTCATTACGGGCGGTTGGCATTCGCTCAGCCCTTATCTCAACGACCACTTCAAACGATCCCTCTTCGCAGCGCCCCTGGTCGTCTTCGTTGCTTTCGCCACCGCATCACGCAGGCATATCGAACAAAGCTCTACGAACAATAGACTCTACTGGATCAAACGACAGCTCTTCTTCGCCGTAAAGATATCTCAGGTTTTGCTTCTCGCATTTCTGCTGAGCGCAGATATCTGCCAGCCCATTCACACTCCCTTGCCAAACACCGCAGACTTCCTTCAAGTTCTCTGCTTCGTGATCTTCGCGCTTGTCGGCCTGCGTTGGGCTCTCCGCGACCAGGAGCAGCGCTGTAAACAGTGCGTACAGTTGCTCGCCACCCCCATGCGCGTAGGTCGGCCCTCGCACAATCTCCTTGAGTGGAACGGCACCAAGCTGAACTGCAAGCAAGGCCACGGCCTGCTCAGCGTCCCAGAGATGGAGACCAGTTGGTGCCAATCCAGCCAATGGGTAGACCTAAAGCCCAGTTGGGAGCAAGCAGCAAGCGTCTAGCGATTTACCTCGTAGGAATGCCAGTATCGGAGTGCGCCCATGCCACCCCGTATCCTATTTGGTACAAGTTATCCACTGGTATTTGATAGCTTCACGGTAAATTCTCTTGATTGGCGCGGGCTTGCGACGCATACTCGGAAAAGAGTTGTAGGCTGCATCTGTAAGACGGTTGCCAACCGAGACACCAACGTGACCCGATATAGCCGTCAAGACGTTCTACGAATCCTGCACTTGCATACGCGCCAGTTGGTAGCGTGGGAGCGCGCAGGTCTCATCTCCCCCCACGAACACTATTCTTTTGAAGAGTTGGGCCAGTTGCGAACGCTACGCGATCTCCAGGCCTCAACGCGCATCTCTGCCAAGAGCATTCGTGCATCGGTGGATGCCATGCAGCGCGTCGCCGGCATGCGGAACCCCCTGTTGGAGGCGAGCGCCGTCAGGCGAGGGTCTCGCCTGACCTTCCGGCACGCCGGTGCCCTGATGGACCCGCTGACGCAGCAGCTAGCGTTCGACTTCGAGACCTCCGACCGCCGGCAGCTGCAGGTGGTCCGAGCCGGTGGGTCTCTAGCCCAACAGGCGGCCGAGGTGCAGGAGATGTTTCTCCGCGCGGTGCAGCTGGAAGAGAACCCTGAGACGATTCCCGCGGCTATCCTCCTCTATGAGGAGATCCTGGCGATCCGGCCCGAGCATGCGCCCACGCTCATCAATCTCGGGACGATCCACTACAACCTACGGAAGTACGGGCAGGCGGAGGCCCTCTACCGCCGCGCCACCCTCGCTGACCCGGAGTACGCCCTGGCCTTCTTCGACCTGGGCAACGTGCTGGACGAGATGCAGCAGTTGAACGAGGCGACCGCAGCCTATCAAAAGGCCGTGTCCCTGGTTCCGCAGTACGCCGACGCCCACTACAACCTGGCGCTGGCATACGAGCGGCAGGGCCATAAGCGGCGAGCCCTGCGACATTGGTTGACCTACGTGCGGCTGGACCCCGTGGGCCCATGGGCGAGCCACGCGAAGGATCAGGCGCGGAAGATTCTCAAAACGGAGAAGCTGTCGATCGTCAGCCGGCGTGGACGGCTTACGAAGGTGGCCGGCTAGTATCCCTTGAAGCTGAACCGCTATTCAGTCAATCCCTGGCAATGCTAAACTCACCTTTCTCTTAGGCTTCTGAGGTGAGTGGATGGCGCAGCAGGCCGGGCCGATGGCTCTGACGCAGTTGAGTGAAGACGAGCGGATGTTCCGCGATACCGTCCGGCAGTTCGCGGTCGAGCAGATCGGCCCTCTGGTCCGTGCAATGGACGAGGCGCAACAGATGGACGCCGCGCTCATCAAAAGGCTCTTTGGCCTCGGCCTGCTGGGAATCGAAGTTCCCGAGGAGTACGGCGGAGCGGGCGGAACATTCTCCGATGGATCGACCGCCGAGATC
>Ga0193716_1000911_pt1 | contig 17566 bp, 15 predicted proteins | sample U2c1metaG_FD_145901 | JGI IMG/M metagenome (GOLD analysis project Ga0193716, IMG submission 145901) | Soil microbial communities from a riparian zone of the East river system, Colorado, United States - U2c1 | ecosystem: Environmental > Terrestrial > Soil > Riparian zone | place: USA: East River...
TTTGCACTGAGTACGTCCAGACCTACTGAAAAAAAACACTGAACCGCAAGCTGCCCTCAGCCAGAGGCTGTTTGTGGATCAAGCCCCAGACGAGTCAAGCCAGGAAACAGCTCATCATCAGTAAACCGCTCTGCAACACAACAAAATTCTTGCCGACTAACGGCAAGGTTGCTCTTGCCGAAGTAACGAAAAGGAGGAAGCTGAGATTTCTTGGTCACCTGCCGAAAGGATAAGCGCATCATTCTCAGCATCGATCTTGCTGATCCGAGCAGTCCTCAAAGAATCGCGGAAGAGATTTAACGTCGCCGTTATTCATGTGGACTTTTTCGTCAATAATGTAGGATTCAGCCTGAGCTGCGAATTTCTTTCCCATGATCCCAGGCCGGAACAAGCTGAAGTTGAGGTGAATGTGCAGGTGCTGGTCGCTCTTACTCATCACTTTGCCAAAGCAATGGCCGCTCGAGGCAGGGCCGCAAGTGTCCGACAAGCTGACTTTAAGTCCATGTGCCAACTTCCGAGGTTCCTTCCAACCGCGAGCACTTCAACGCTCACATTGCGGTGTGGAGGACGGCCTGCCTTACCGTTGCCTCTCTTTTGGAGACCGCTCGTCATCGGACAAAACGCTTCCCAGGTATAGCGTCAGGGCCTTCTTATATTCTGCGATGATCAGAGGCTTCTCCCTCGGACCTGCTTCCGCGTAGAGCGTTGTCATGCCTTTGACCATCTGGAGCGTGATGTTTGCGGCGGCCAAAGCTTTCTCATTGGTGAGCGATGGGTTCTTTGCTCGAAAGGCATTCGCAATAGCGACGCGTAAGGCCCTGCGTGCAGTTGGGTCACGGGAAAACCGGATCGGCGCGGCCAGTAACTGCAGATAGGCGGGACATTCCCTTAGGAATTCGATGACGCGTTCCAGGAACGTCTCCGCAAATGCAGGGTGGGACAGTATCTCCGCCTGTTCTATCAGAGGCTTCCAATAAGCCTCGACCTTCTGTGCGTATTGATTCAAAAGAGCGAAGGCCATGGATTGCTTGTCTGGGAAGTAGTGATAAAGCGTGCCAATCCCCGAACCGCTACGCTCGGCGATAGTAGTCATCGTTGTGGCCTCATAGCCGATCTCTGCGAAGAGCACCGCTGCAACATCCAGAAAATTCGCAAGCCGCCGTGTTGCACGCTCCTGCTGCGGCTCCACTCGGGCAGAATTTGACGCAGTCGAGAGCGTCCTCGCATTTTATGCTAATAAAGCCGCAAATCTCCGCTGTCAGTTCAAGATCATACGTGACATAAATATGTAATAGATCGAGGACAGCCAAGTACATATTGTTTATCTTTATAACGTCGAGGATGTCCTCGCCTCGTGGAGCACATTAAACTCTTGGATCTCGAGCCGAAGAAAACTACAACGCATTCAACGAGCGACCCAAAATGCCTCCGCCGGGTTAGTGGTTCTTCCCTGAAGCGAATCCGTTAACGCCATGCGGAAAGTGGATAGGAAGTAGGGCGGACGTTATGAACACAATTCCCTGGAAACTAAGACATTTCGGCGCACCGCTCCTGATCATGCTTTTGGCAGCAACTCTCGGCTGGTTTGTCCAGGCGATTGGAATAGTTGCAGTTCTCTTCATCCTTGTTCTTGTCAAGCGTTTCGGCAAATTCGAAGCGCTGCTAGCCGCGGCTACCTTTACAGTTGTTTCAGCTGCCTTTACACTCGCGTTTCACACTCAGTTCAAAGCTGGTTGTGAACTCCTGGAACCTGTGCTGTGCGTCGCTTGTACTTGGATCACCATTGTTATCGCCAGTTACCGCAATAGTGACGAAGAGGCCATTCGCCGGAGCGAGAAAGAGCTGCGCGAGGTAATGGATACCATTCCGGCAATGGTGTGCATCGCGCTCCCCGACGGCTCGGTGTTATCTATAACCAGGCGTTGGATCGAGTATGCGGGTCTCTCCCCGACCGGTTTGGGCTGGCAGGCCGCAGTTCACCCCGATGATCTCGAACGGCATTTTGAGGCTTTCCGCAAGTGCTCGGCATCAGGCGTGCCCTTTGAGGATGAGGTACGGCTCCGTCGCGCTGACGGGGAATTCCGCTGGTTTGTTGTTGCTGCCGAGCCGTGCCGGGATGAGCATGGACGGATTCTGAGGTGGTACGGCATTGGAACCGACATCGAAGATCGCAAACGGGCTGAAGAGGCTTTGCGGGTTGCGGAGCATGAGGCGCGAGAATTGCTGGAACGTGTGCCTGCAATGATTTCTCTTCGAACTGTGGAGGGTATTACTTATACAAATCAACGAATTCACAACTACGTTGGTGTCGAACAGCAGGAATTGCACGGTGGTGGCTGGCAGAAATTTATCCATCCTGAAGATCAAGAACGTGCACTGGCAAATCAGGCACGGTCAACAGGACAAATTGAACCCATGGATCACCTGTTCCGACTCCGTGGAGCGGATGGGGCGTATCGCTGGTTCCGAACGATCGCAGAACCATATCCGAGCGTAGATGGAAGGTCCTATTGCTGGTATGGTGTCGCGACAGACATCGATGAGCTCTACCGCTCCAGAGAGTTGCTCAGGGAGAGAGAACTGCAACTGAAACTTTTTACCGAGAATCTCCCCGCTGTTCTGTTCAAGGCCGCACCAGACGGGGCGATCGTCTACATCAATCAAAAAGGTATCGAGTACAGCGGAAGAACAGCTGAGGATCTACAGCAGAAGGGTTGGACCGATATGATCCACCCAGATGATTTCGAGGAAACCTCAAACCATTGGAATCGGTTGCTCACGGAAAGCCTTGGATATGACACCGTCAATCGCTTTATGTGTGCTGACGGGCAATACCGATGGTTTCACACCAGCGTTGCCCCTTACCGCGATGACACCGAAAAGACCATCGCGTTTCACGGAATCATGCTCGATACAACTACCCAGAAGGCTGCGGAACACGCTCTCCAACAATCTGAGTACCAGATGCAAAGAATGATGGACACTGTCCCTTCGAGCTTGTATTCGACGGCACCTGATGGAAAGTATACGTTCGTCAACAAGAAGGCACGTGATTACCTTGGAATGACCCTGGATCAGATTCAAGGCTGGGGATGGGTCGAAGCCACTCACCCTGAAGAGCAGGAATACGTCGTCAAAGAATTCAAGCGGGCCCTTGCGACCGGGAGTTCCTACATCAACGAACATCGAATCCGACGAGCAGACGGGATTTATCGTTGGCATCTGAGCCGCGCAGAGCCTCTGCGAGACGAAGACGGACAGATCGTACAGTGGTTTGGGGTCGCCATCGATATCGACGAGCGAAGGCGAGCGGAGGATTATTTACGGGAAACCCGTGTCAAATTGGCGCGAGCATCGCGCATCGCCACCGTAGCTGAGTTGTCCGCATCGATCGCGCACGAACTAAACCAGCCTCTCACTGCTGTAGTAGCAAATGCGCAGGCAGCTTGGCGGTGGCTATCAAACAGTCCACCGAATTTCACCGAAGCAATGACTTCCATAGAACGAGTGCTGCGCGCCGGGCGCGTTGCCGACGAAAGGATGCAGCACATCAGGGCGTTGTTCAAACAGCAACCGCTCAAGAAGAAGCACGCGTGGCCGTCGCAGATCATCCGCGAAGCGATACGATTTGTTCATGAAGACGCAAAGAGAGGTGAAATTCCCATTGAGGTACAAATTGGGGGTCATCTTCCGCCAATCGTAGTGGAACAAATTCAAATTCAGGAAGTATTGATCAACCTGATCTCGAACGGAATCGAGGCGATGGAAAGCAACGCGCGGCCGCCTTATCTCATCATCAGGGCCACTCTCGTCAATGAAAGCAAGCTTCTAATTGAAGTTATAGACAATGGACCAGGTCTGAAGGATACCCAGAGTATTTTTGACGCCTTCGTAACTACCAAAGAAAAAGGTATGGGGATAGGTCTGGCCGTTTCCCGGTCTATTATTGAAGCACACGATGGACAATTATGGGCTGAGAACAATCCAGACTATGGAGCCAAGTTCAGTGTTAAACTTCCTTGCGGCGCGCAACGAGTGCCCCTCCTTGAGAGCTGAACAGCAGTTGAGCGCCGAGATCTCTTTGGCTCGGCGATAGCAGTCATCGTCGCGGCTTCATAGCAGATCTCTGCTAAGAGTTCCGCGCTGCAGCATTCAGAAAATTCGCCGTCTCGCGCGCTCCTGCTGCGGCTTCACCCGGGCAGAATTTGACGGATTGGGGCCCTCGTCAGGATGAACGCCGGTTTAACGATCTTCGCTCTTGAATCCACATTAAAAGAGACCGGCGAGCCATGCTGCTCTCGCCGCATCGTTAGCAATCAATCCTTCGACTACCTCGTAACAGCGTCCTTAACGCCGTCGTCGTCTTTTCCGTACCTGTCCTGACCCCTTTTCCGGTATCTTTGGCCGCGCCGGTACGTTCTATCCGTTGACGCTATCCTTCGTGCTCAGAAACCTTCCGATGCGCTTTGTATTGGTCTGGATTGGGATGTATGCGACGAACATCATCTTCACAACAGACATGGCGCAGGCGTGGGAATCATTCTTCATCAAACACCTCTCCTGGCGATGGATTTTCTGTAACGGGACCATTTTGACTCCAATCATGATTGCGCTGGTTCACTTTGGTCTTCCCTGGCAACCGCCTCCAAAACCGCAGCCGGGGCATCCCATCCGAATTGGAGGGGCTTCTTTTATGCGAGCCTCGTGGCTAAACTTGTGGAGAAATAGGGTGAAGAGAATATGAGCATCGACCACATCAGATCGGTGGTGTGGAGCAACATGCAGATCCCCGACCGATTTCGCGCTAGAGTGCAGGGCGGAACTTCGCGAGGTCTACGAACGAGCGACTTGGAGACGCGGATAAACCCCGAAGTTCATCCTTGACAAACTGCCTTTAGAAGGTCGACCAGAGCATCGCCGTCAACCGGTTTACGGAAGAAGCCGACCGCTCCCTTTTCAAGGTAGAACGACTCCGACTTCTCAGTAGGCTTTCCAGTAATGACAACGACTGGCAATGAACTGGCAGTACTGTTGATGTGGTGAAGCAAGCCTAGGCCACTTATCTGCCCCATCTCCACATCAGTGATGACACAAGCGCTCTTTTGCAAACCGCCTGATTCGAGAAACTCTTCCGCCGAAGAATAACCTTCAGCTTGATATCCGCAGGAGGCCAGTAAGTTTATTAGCGACTCGATAACTCGTTTATCATCATCAACGACCGCGATCGTGCGGGCCTGCATGCCCATTGAAGCCTCCGCTCCTCTGCTATGGTACGATCCGTAGAAAATCATTTCGTGCAACCTAAGACGCTTCGTAAGACTCAAGATTTAGTTTACCGGCGAGTCTGACCAGAGTTGCGAAAGAGTCGGCTTCCATTTTTCGCATGATATGCCCCCGGTGTATCTGCACGGTATACTCCGTGATTCCTAATTCCCAGGCCGCCTGTTTGTTCAAAAGACCACGTACCAATAGCGGTAGCACCTGTTGTTCCCTTGGAGTTAAAGATCGGTAGCGGGCGAGTAGACTTTCCTGCTCGAATGCAGCCAACCGAAGTCTCCGATCCCGGTCAAGTGCCCTTTCGATACAAGCAAGCAGTGCCGACTCGTCAATAGGCTTGGTGAGGAAGTCCATCGCTCCTCCCTTCATTGCCGAGACAGTGGACGGAACATCTCCGCGACCAGTGATGAATATGACTGGAATTGTCGTTCGGGCGGCTATCGACTCCTGCACTTGTAGTCCATTCAATCCCGGCATTCTCAAATCGAGAATCAGACACGCACACGAGTCCTGGCGATCGAAGTCGAGGAAGTCTTGTCCTGAAGTAAAAATTTGAACATGCTTGCCATTGGCCCGCAGGAGGGATGAGAGAGCGTTTACAACACTGGCATCATCATCGACGATGTAGACCGTTTCGTTTGACGGCACTATTCCTCCCGGAGTGACCTACTGAAAGCTGTGCGCGTCATCGTCCACAAGCCTCGCAAATGCTCGGCGCGTCGCTTCTACATATACGGAAAGCGCACCTTAGTGAGAGATTGTATTGCGAAAGCATGACGAAGTCACCGACGTACCTTCGAATCAGGAATGACATGAATATGCAATTGCGAAAGCCCTACTGTGTCCTGATGAGAACTTTCGAGAAAAATATTCGTTCACTTACCCGACGCTTTCGAAGTCGGGATCTTTCCACTCGCGATGGTGCCGACAAATAAATGTCGGCACGAATGAACTGCAGGCGATTCCACATACATGACTCCGCGGCGCAATCTTTCTCTTCTCTCCAATCGACTGTACAAAGAACATGGCGGCCAGCGTATGCCAGAGGCGCGGTTCTGGAGCGAGATTACTGCCCCGCCTAGCTCCTAAGCGAGGTTAAGTCAGAACTGCTCAAAGACCTGCTCATCTTCAAGGGCGGTACCGCGATCAAACGCTACCCAGACGTGCTAACTTCATTGACCACATCCCCTGATGTCTTGTGTGAGAGCTGATGGGAATCCGGACACGACTATGCCCATGCAGCGGTTTCTGGTCGCAATCAGCCTTTCCAGCCTGTGAGGAAGTCAATCAGGAGACGATTGATCTCCTCAGGCTTCTCCTCATGAGGGAGATGCCCGCATTCCGGAATGGCGTGAGTGACGAGATCGCTTGCCATCTCCGCCCACACACGAGGCATATCGAACATCTCGCCGACTAACTTAAAGTCGCGCCCCCAAAGCGCCATGACCGGGCAAGCGATCTTAACTGAAGAATCGGCGTTGTCCTGGGCAACATCGGTGGCGTTGGCGCGATAATCCTCCATGGCTCCGCGTATCGCGCCAGGTGCCCGATACGCTTTGACATACGTCTCAAACGCTTCGCCCTGAATTGTCAGTGGGTCAAAGCACCAGTCGGAGAAGAAGTAACGCAACCAGATGTCCTCACGACCAGTAATAAGTGCCTCGGGAAGATTCGGAACCAAGTGAAAAAGGAAAAACCAATATCCCTTCGCTTTGGCCGCATCAAGTTCTCGGCCAACGATTCGGGTGGGCACATTGTCCATCACGACCAGACGGTCGAGAGCTTCCGGATGATCCTTGGCGAAGCGCGTTGCGACACGAGCGCCGCGATCATGTGCCACCAGCGCGATCTTCGGCAGATTCAATGCGCGCATCAACTCGCGCAAGTCCATTGCCATCGTGCGCTTGTCATAGTTTGATGAAGGTTTGTCAGTCTCTCCGTATCCGCGAAGATCGGGCGCGATCACGTGGTACTTCTTCGCAAGTTCGGGAATCTGATAACGCCATGCGTAACTTGTTTCCGGGAAGCCATGCAATAAGACAACCGCAGGGCCATCTCCTGCCTCAAGGTAATGTTGGCGTATACCATTTGCGTGTATTGTCCGACTAGAGATTTTCATGGCAATGTTGACTGAGATCGTTGCAAGCAAGCCAGATCTCGGATCGTATCCTTTCTTGTGAATAACTACTAAACTCGCTTCGCGTAACTGTTAGGCCCTCGGGCGTGTGAGTTCTTCCACGGTGAACGCGAACAGGCTTATGCTTGCCGCGTGCGTTACAGTTGTCCTGTCGATCGAGATTTTCAAAGCGGATGTCCCTATCCCCACATCCGGCGGGAGCGGCGCTCGCTCAAGGCCGACGACGGTTTCAAGCTCCTTTTCAGAGAAGAGCCCCCATCGGAAACAGGCCGAAGTACTCAATGCGAGTCCTCCGGGCTTCGCTTCAGGCCTACTTAAGCGCATGGCGTTCGATGCTGGTAGCGAAGTTGGGCGTTTCTTCCTGGTTGTGTGCATCGGAAGCGGCCTGGCGGGCCGCTGCAGCCTGTTCAAGCGTAATGCCATGCTCCTGGATGAAGGCCATGAATTCGTCCGTGGCCGAAGCGTGGATGTGATTGACGTACTCGGTCGTTTGATCGTCGATTTTCCGCGCGCTGAACGTCCACTCAACCTTCACCTTGGTGCGTCCGTTCTTGGTGATCGAGTCCGAAATCGACACCATCCGGCAGAGCGCAGGTTCTTTCACTTCGGCCACATAGTGCTGCACGATCAGCGCATCGCCAATCGTTTCTACATTGATGGACATTGGCCTGCCGTCATCGGTGGTGGCGGTGCCAGCGGCGATATGCGCATGGGAGCAGCGCTGATACTCAGCATCGGGAAGCGTAAAAAGCCAGTCGGCAATGTTCACCTTCTCAAGAGGGACGTGCATGATGGCGGTAACGGTAGAGTTGGAGAGGCTTCGGTCATTGATCATGGTGTTCTTCTTTCCGGTCATTGAGTTTCGCTTGCCTGTGGCAAGGCGGTATTAGTCGATAGAGAGAACAATCTTGCCCAGGTTGCCCGACGCCTCCATGTAGCGATGAGCCTCGGCTACCTGCGCCAGCGGGAAGACGCGATCAACCAGCGGTGCAAGTTGACCTGTCGCGAAGGATGAAAGCCAACGCTCGCGAAATCGATTCGTCATTGCGAGCTTTTCATCAAAACTGCGCGATTTCATGACTGTGCCGATAAGGCGCAGATGATTGTGCAACAGCAAATCCAGCGATAGGTGGCCTTCACCACCTTGCAACGTTCCGACCTGGATGAGTCTGCCACCCGGTGCCAGGGCGCGGAGGTTCCGATCCAGATAAGGGCCGCCAATGAAATCCACGACCACATCTACGCCTCGGCGGTCGGTGGCATCAAGCGCAGCATCGAGGAAGTCGTGTTTGCGGTAGTCCACCCCGACAGTACCCCCCAGTTCGTTGATGCGCTCGATGCGTTTTTGCTTGGAAGCTGTGAAAACGGTCTTTGCACCGAGCGCGTGCGCAAGCGTGACTGCTGCGGAGCCAACACCACCTGCTGCCGCATGGATAAGCGCCCATCCACCCGAAGTCAGTTTTCCGAGATGGATCAGTGCTTCGTGCGCCGTGACAAAGACTTCGGGGATTGCGGCGGCGGCGGCAAAGGAAGTCCGGTCAGGAACCGCCATGGCCATACGCGAATCAACGCGAGCATACTCAGCGTGTGCACCGCCACCAACAATGGCCATCACGCGGTCACCGTTCCGGAAACCAGTTGCTGCAGCGCCCACCTCAACCACCTCGCCTGCGATCTCCAGACCGGGAATGACAGAGTCGCCGAAGTCAGGCCGTTCTCCGTAGAATCCCTGTCGCTGGAGAATGTCGGCTCGATTCAGCCCCGCTGCGTAGACGCGGACCAGGAGATCGTGTGGTCGCACTTGAGGAACCGGTTCTTCCACCAGCTTGATCACATCTGCATTGCCTGCGTTTTCAAAACGAATCGCCCGCATGTCGTCCTCCGTAACTGCCGCGCCGGATTAGCGCATCACATATTCATAAGACATCAGAATGACTACGATCGATCCTGCGTACGCTTTTGAGTAAACTGCATAAAATGGAGGTTTACTGATACCACAATCTTTGACGGTTTCGAATGCCCTCCCCTTCTATCTCTGTCAGGTCCATTGAATAAAAGTGACATGACTCTCGTCCGGGTCCTGCAACTGGAAAACCGTGCACCCACGATGTACTGTCAGCACAGATGCGGCGAGGAACAACAACAGACTCCCGTAGTAGGTGACCGAGCCGAGAAGCTCAACTATGGAAGGGAGCAATTTCCCGACGCTATGCTGTTTCGCTGGAATTGAATCGAGGCGGCCGTTTCTCGAAGAAGGCGGTAACCGCCTCTCGAGCGTCGGCCGAGCGCACTCTTTCGCTGAACTCCACCATTTCGTCCTGGGTGGCCTGTTCGACACGGGGTCGAACCTGACGGCGCAGAAGCTGTTTGGAAGCTTTGAGCGCAGCTAATGGTTTCTGTGCCAACTCCTGTGCGACTTTTTCCGCCGTAGCAAGGACTTCGGCATCAGGGAGGACCTTGGTGACCATCCCCATGCTTAGGGCGCTGGATGCGTCGAAAGGATGCCCGAGGAGGACGATCTCAGCCGCGCGAAGGTAGCCAATCTGATCTGGTAACGAGAAGCTGGTCCCAAACTCCGGCACCAGAGCCAGATTAATGAATGGATACTGGAACCTGGCATTTTGACCGGCGTAGACGAAATCGAAGTAGGTGAGCATGGTGGCTCCCGAGCCAACCGCTGCGCCTCGAACTGCACCGACGAGAGGCTTGTCCAACACACGGAGAGCATCGATCATTTGCTTCTGCGGGCTATCGCCGCTTCCGGGAGGATGGTCCAGAAAATCCTGGAGATCATTTCCCGCCGAGTAGTTGTCGCCGACCGCAGATACCAGCACTACCCTAATCTCGGGCTTTGCCTGGGCCGAGTTCAACAGCGCGGCAAACTCCGTGTACATGTCCAATGTAAGGGCATTTCGCTTCTGTGGGCGATTCAACTCTATCTTGAGAATGCCCCCGTCGAGACTATTGAGAATGTATTCCATACCACCTTCTCCTAATTGCGCAACGCACGTTCGGCAGGGGAGTGCGCGAACGTGCGTTGATTTGGTTATTGTTTTCTTCGTTCAGAAGCGGTGCTGGATCGCAATCACTTACCCTGGAATTGCGGAGCGCGCTTCTGGACGAAGGCAGAAGTGCCTTCCCTCTTGTCCTCGGTGCCGGCAGCAAGGGCGAAGTACTTAGCCTCGAGCTTCAAGCCTGAAGTCAGGTCGGTGTCAACGCCCTTGTTCACAGCGTCTATGGCGTAGCTGGTCGCTATCGGCGCATTTGCACCGATCTGCTTGAGAATGGCCTCACAGCGCGATATCAGATCCGCTGCAGGAACAACCTCATTCACTAACCCAATGCGATAAGCCTCGTGAGCATCGATCAGATCGCCAGTCAGGATCAGTTGAAGGGCACGGCCTTTGCCCACGAGACGGGGTAGCCTCTGCGTTCCGCCATAACCGGGAATAATCCCAAGCTTGACTTCAGGCTGACCGAACTTCGCATTTTCCGCGGCGATACGAATAGTGCATGCCATCGCCGTTTCACAACCGCCTCCCAGGGCGAAGCCATTCACTGCTGCGATCACAGGCTTGCCAAGTGTCTCAAGAAACAAGAGCGTCTCCTGGCCTTTTTCGGAAAACTCACCTGCCTTCTCACCGTCGATTGCCGAAAGCTCCGCGATATCGGCACCGGCAATGAATGCCTTCTCTCCAGCTCCGGTCAGGATGATGCCTTTGACTGTGGCATCCTCCTTCGCCGCATGAAATGCAGTGTTGAGTTCTTCAACGGTCTTCCGGTTGAGCGCGTTCATCACCTTTGGCCGATTCATGGTGATGTAAGCAATCGATCCTTTGACCTCATACATGATGTTTTCTAAGCTGCTGGATACTTCTGTAGCACTCATGAAAGTTCTCCTCTCTCCTAAATGGGTTTCCCTGGAGCAGGCGTTGGTACTTCAGCATGCGCCGCCTGTGGTGCTGCTCCGCTGGCACGCAGGCCTGCGATCTCGTCACTTGTGAATCCAAGTTCCTTCAGCACTTCATCGTTATGCTCGCCGATTCCCGGCGCGCGCCTGGCAGGCACCTTAGTAACACCATGCACTTGAATAGGACTACTGATGGTTGAGGTCAACTTCCCGCCGGCTCCTTCGAACGGAACGACGATGTCATTCGCTCGCAGTTGCGGATCATTAACGACTTCCTGCGGCTCACGCACGGCGCCGAAGGGAACGTGAACGCCGTTGAAGACCTCATACCAATGCGACATTGGTTGCGAGCCAAAGATCTCATCGAGTATTGCCGTCAGTTGCGGCCGGTTCTGCGCAAGCTTGGCGGGATCCGAGAATCGTGGGTCCGTCAGGATATCCTCACGACCTAGTGCTTTTAGAACCGCGGGCACCTTGTCCGGCATAGCTACCACAACGAACCATGTGCCATCGGAAGAACGATAGGTGTTCAAACCAGCATTTGCGGGATGTGCTCGATCGTGCAGCCCATAGAAATTCGCACCGCATAGAGCGGCCTGGATAAATACGCTGGCCGACCAGACACCTGCCGCGAGGAGCGAAGTCGTGACGTAGGATCCTTTGCCGGTACGTTCGCGACGATAAAGAGCGGTCACGATTGCGCTATACATGGCAACCGCGGTCGCATTATCGCCGCTACCGGCCACGGGCCATGTCGGCGGTTCACCAGCGTCGCGCGTCATGTATAACAAACCGCTTCGCGCCCAGAAGGCCGTGAGATCGAACCCTGGAAGAGCGGCGTCCGGACCTTTCTCCCCGAAGCCGGTCAGATCCGCATAGATCAGACGCGGATTCCACTGCGCGACATCGTCATATTCGAGATTCAATTTTTTGCGCGCAGCATGGGGCGTATTGACGATGAACACGTCGGCCCACTTGGCTAACCGCTCGAGAACCTGCTGCGCGCTCGCAGCTTTCAGATTGAGCGCAACGCCACGTTTGTTTCGATTAGCCAATTCGAAGGGATAAGGCTCTTCCGAATGCGGCTGCGGAGGGATCTTATGCCCGCTTCTCCACAGCTCTCCGTCGGGCGGCTCGACCTTGATCACATCTGCGCCGAAGTCGGACAGGATTGTCGCTGCCGCGGGACCTGCGATAAAACTCGCAAGGTCCACTACCTTCAGTCCTGAAAAAATGTTGTCTTCGCTCATAAAATCTCCAATTGCTTCATCTATTCGTCTGTCTGTGTGGCGAAACTCGTCACAATGTTCCGGACCTGCTTCGGTTTTCGAATTGTCTTGAGGCCCCAGCGCATCACACTTGCCTGGATTGCCCGGCCCAGTACTTCTCCCGTAAAACTCGCTTCAGAATCTTGCCCGCCCCGGACTTGGGGAGTTCCTCTGTCATGAACTCGATACGGCGGGGGACCTTGTAGGAGGCGATCCGCGTTTTGCAGTACTGCTTAAGTTCTTCTGCAGACAAGCTTGTTCCCGGTCGTAGAACAACGGCTGCAGCCACCAGCTCTCCCCATTTTTCATCCGGGATGCCGAATACTGCAGCCTCTTTCACTGCGGGGATCTCATAAATGGCGGCCTCGACTTCAGCGGAGTAGACATTCTCCCCGCCGCTGACGATCATGTCTTTTGCTCGATCGACGATGTAGAAGTAGCCGTCTTTGTCCTGGCGTCCAATATCGCCAGTGTGGAAGAACCCGCCACGCAATGCTTCTGCGGTTTCGTCCACCGAGGACTCATCCCCTGGCAGGTCTTCTTCGATGTCGTGCCAGTAGCCGCGCATGATGCCCGGACCCCGTGCTACCAGGTTTCCGAGTTCGCCGGAAGCCACGGGTTTGCCGGCTGCATCGACAACTCGCAGATCGATACCGGGGCATGGGCGTCCGCACGACTGAAGTCTGTCGTCGGTGTGCTCGGCATCTGTCAAACCAGTCAGAAAACCGGCTTCGCTCAAGCCGTAAACCTGCAGCAACTTTGCTTTCCGCAAAGCTTTGCGTACTTCCTGTACAAGCGCGGGAGCGATTGGCGAGCCTCCGTATCCCAGCACATCCAGAGAAGTCAGATTGAATGCGGCAAGCTCCTGGAACTGGCAGAGGGCGTTGATCATCGACGGAACGAGCACCGTATGAGTCACACCGTATGTCTGAACGGAAGTGCAGAACGATAGCGCGTCAAAGTGTTCCAGTGTCGTCTGTGCTGCGCCGAAGACCGGGGCCGCGAACATCGCCGGAAAATCCGCGATATGGAACATCGGTGACGCATGAAGAAAGACGGCCTTCTCTCGGTACGCCACCCAGTAATTGAGGTCATGAATGTTCGAGAAGACATTCGCGTGTGTAAGCGCGGCCCCTTTGGGCGCTCCGGTCGTTCCACTCGTGTACAGAAGCACGAGGATCGCGTCAGGATCGTAGAACTCTCCGGCGAATAGTTCTTCGTTGGCCTCACCAAGAGGAGCGACGTCGATCACGTGCTCCCACTCCAGACTCACCGTGGGTGCGGGAAACTTCGAATGCCGGATCAGGCCACGCGGTCGTGCATCCTCAAGGAGCCTGTCAATCTCCGCGCCTGCATAACGCGTGTTGATGGGAACTGCAATGACGCCAAGCAGGCTGCAGGCATAGACCAATTCAATGTAGTCCGGCCCATTCGGCATCAGGAATGCTAGTCGCTCTCCACTCAGGAAGCCGCGACGCCTAAGCGTCGCGGCCATCTTTCTCACTCTGACGTCGAGTTCAAGAAAGGTTACGGGCTGGCCGTCCCGCAGCAAAGCTGTGTGCTGCGGGAAGTATTGCAGGGCGCGACCAACGGAATGGGTGTAAATCATCGAAGCCTCTCACTCGGTAACGGACAGACGCGATCTGCCTAAATGAATGCGCTGAAGCCCGAGAGAGCGCGGCCAACGATGAGAGTATTCATCTCACGGGTTCCCTCGTAGGAGTAGATCGCCTCGGAGTCCGCAACAAAGCGGGCTACGTTGTAGTCAAGAAGAATTCCATTGGCTCCAAGAAGCTCTCTTGCAAAGCCAACAGTCTCGCGCATCTTGACTGTGCAGAATGCCTTAGCGAGCGAAGCATGTTCGTCAGCGAGCTTGCCCTGATCCTGCAGTTGCGAAAGGCGGACGACCATGCACTGGCAAGCGGTAATGTTGCCGCTCATCTTCACCAGGAGATCCTGAACGAGTTGGAACGAAGCGATTGGCTTGCCGAACTGTTCGCGCTGCTGTGAATAAAGAAGTGCATTTTCGAAGGCGCCCATCTGGCATCCGACAGCCTCCCATGCGACGAAGCCGCGGGTCATACGGAGTACGCGAGCTGTATCACGGAAGGAAGTGTCGTTCTGGAGTCGGTTCTCTTCGGGCACCTTGCAGTCTTCGAGGGTGATATGTCCGTTCTGGACGACCCGGAGCGCCATCTTGTGCTCGATCTTCTCAACCTTGAAACCAGGGCTCTTGTTCTCGACGATGAAGCCCTTCACCTGGCCATCGGCCACATCCCTCGCCCAAATGATGGTCAGGTCTCCAAACGTAGAGTTACCGATCCACTTCTTCTCGCCGTTAAGAATCCACGTGTCGCCCTCCCGCCGTGCGCTCGTCAAGAGCCCACGGGAGGCGCCAGAGCCCACCAGAGGCTCAGTCAAGCCGAAGGATCCGATCTTCTCCATCCGGGCCATGGGCGGCAGCCACTTCTTCTTCTGCTCTTCCGACCCGCACAGGTAGATCGATCCCATCGCAAGGCCGCTATGCACACCGAAGAAGGTGGCGAAGGAGCAGTCGATCCGAGCTATCTCCATGGCAAGATAGCAGGCCAGAAGATTACTTCCGCCGGCACATCCATAACCTTCGTATCCCGCTCCCGCAATCTGGAGATCCCGGAAACCGGGTATAAGGTCAAACGGAAACGAGTCCTTCGCCCAGAAATCATTGATGACCGGTGCGACAGAGCTTTCCATGAATGCTCGAACCTTCAAGACCGTCTGCTGTTCGGCTTCAGACAGCATCTGAAAGGTCTGGTAGAAATCGCTGTTGGGCTTCGGTAGCACCTTCGGCTTCTTTACTTCCTGAGTTTGTGCTTCGGACATAAATTCCTCCGGATTTCCTTTTTTCGTTGTGCCAAGCGGAACGCGAATGCGAAATTTGCTGACTGTTACAGATCAGTCGACGTAAGCTACGTCGGCCAGATTCCCCCGAACAGCGAGCAGCGTCCTGCACATCGCCGTCCAGACTTGCGTTGTAAAGCGAGCCTCCGAGATCGGACATGAACATCCGATCACCGGAGACCTCAAGCGCGAGTCCAATCCCTTCCATCAAATACTTGAGATCGCTTCCATCGGGATTGACGGAATGCAGACGGTACCTTGCATCAATGAAGTACACGCGACCGCTCTTATTGGGAGGCGCCCCGGTGTCTCTTGGTGTCGATGACATAAAATTCCTCTTCGCTTCCGTTCATCCAATTGCGTGGGGTTGACTCTTCGAACTTCTCTACTTCGCTGCGCCTCTCAGGGCGAGCAGTCCGAGCAATAAGCTGTCGCGCTCCTCAGCAAGGTTGTTAATCGACTGGTTGCCCGCTTCCGCCAGAACGCCCTGGACGATCTTCTCTTTCAATTCGGGTGTGAACTCGGGATTGCCGAGGTCTTTCCACCATGTGGTCATCGGACCTGCAAGGTGCTCCATGAAGTGCTGGATACCGCCCTGGCCACCGGCCAGATGGAAGAGCAGATTCGGCCCCATGAGGCCCCAACGCAGTCCCGGTCCCCAGCTCACCGCGGCATCCGCGTCCGAAACGCTGAGCACGTCTTGCTCGATCAGGTAGACAACCTCGCGATAGAGGGCGGCTTGAAGACGATTCGCGACGTGGCCGACCACCTCTTTACGCACGTGAATGGCTCGCTTACCGATGGAAGCGTAGAACGCCATAGCGCGCTCGATCGTGCCAGACGATGTCTTTTCACTACCGACCACCTCGACCAGAGGAATCAAATGAGGCGGATTGAAAGGGTGACCGATCACACAGCGCTCAGGATGTTTGCAGGAGGATTGGCTGATGCCAATGGGGATGCCCGAGGAACTCGAAGCGAGGATCGTGGTCTCCGGAGTGAGCGCGTCCATGTCGGCGAACAACTTGATCTTGAAGTCAGGCCTTTCCGGCCCGTTCTCTTGAACCAGATCGACATTCTCAAGCGCCTCGTTCAACTTGGCGGTGAACGAGAGTCGCTCCTTTGAGGCACCGGCAGTCAGCCCTAACTGCTCAAGGGCAGGCCACGCGCTATCGATGTAGTCGCGAAGGTTCTTTTCAGCGTTTGGGGCTGGGTCGGTGGCAACTACATCGAGACCATGTGCCAGGAACAGTGCGGCCCAGCTGGCACCGATGACTCCGGTTCCAACGATCGCGATACGACGGATGGGTTTGTCAGCAGACATCTGTGTTTCTCCTTCTCTCAGAGCGATGACGTCTAAAAGACGCTCAGCGCGGAACGGTAAAGTCTGTCGCAGGCCAGGAACTGATGGAAACCCACTAACTCGACATAATCCGACGAGCCCACCTTCCAAAGCACGAGGTCATGCTATCCAAGGCTGAAGCGCGAAAGATATTGCATATTCCTAGTAGTCGGTAGGGCCGGTCCGCTTCGCGTAAGTTTAAGAACCCCTGCTTATTCGCCTGTAATGGAAGGGAAGATCCCACGTCGCATCCTCGTCCCTCTGACCTGAACGTTTGGGTACGAGAACCTGCGGCCCTGGGGGCTGAGGCTTGCAACTCGTGCTGCGGCACTCGGTAAGAAGCGCGCCATCGCCGCAGTTGCACGGAAGCTGGCAGTCGACTTGCATCATCTCTGGGAAAGTGAAGAGGGGTATCGGCCGTGGCACTTGCGGGATAAGTGTTTCGAAGAGGCAGACATCGGCCGACGAAATGTTTATGTTACCAAGACGGCAAAGCATTTCCAGTGGTAGCCGCGCTAAACGCTCCGCACTCAAGAAATTCAGCACGAGAGAGATCCATGCGTATAGGCCGTTGTTGACGCAGAATTGGAGGCAGTTGGCCCGGAACTGACTGTGTCTCTCGGAGCGACAGCAGCCCGATTGCTGCTGTCGCTCCCGATACCAGCTTTATGTAGTAGGCGTCTCACAAGCCGATGAATACTATGACGACAAGGCTCGCATATGGTTTGACGTCGCGGCTCTTCGCGATTGGG